>Ga0316205_10003738_pt1 | contig 14038 bp, 13 predicted proteins | sample 3monthpyrite_MG_FD_204941 | JGI IMG/M metagenome (GOLD analysis project Ga0316205, IMG submission 204941) | Microbial mat bacterial communities from mineral coupon in-situ incubated in ocean water Damariscotta River, Maine, United States -... | ecosystem: Environmental > Aquatic > Marine >... | reverse complement strand
CTGACTTTATGAATTGATTCCAACGGTCTGACGGATTGCCCGTCTGACCGAGGGTTCAAGCAAGAGACCCCATCTGTCTTCCCCATATCACTTTTTGAATCACGGATTAATCCTCGATTCTAACTTTGAGTCGCTCCGAGGAAGCGAGGAGCCTTCACATAAAACGAGCCGTCTAGATTGTTGTGCAGGTTCCTCTCCGCCAGCTGACGGATCGGAATGACAGAAGTGGTAAAATTATTGGGATGCTCACATCAGCGAAATCCATTAATCCGATAAATCCTCGATTCTGACTTTATGAATTGATTCCAACGGTCTGACGGATTGCCCGTCTGACCGAGGGTTCAAGCAAGAGACCCCATCTGTCTTCCCCATATCAATTTTAGAATCACGGATTAATCCTCGGTTCTAACTTTGAGTCGCTCCGAGGAAGCAAGGAGCCTTCACATAAAACGAGTAGTCTAGATTGTTGTGCAGATTCCTCTCCGCCAGCCGGCGGATCGGAATGACAGAAGTGGTAAAATTATTGGGATGCTCACATCAGCGAAATCCATTAATCCGATAAATCCTCGATTCTGACTTTATGAATTGATTCCAACGGTCTGACGGATTGCCCGTCTGACCGAGGGTTCAAGCAAGAGACCCCATCTGTCTTCCCCATATCAATTTTAGAATCACGGATTAATCCTCGGTTCTAACTTTGAGTCGCTCCGAGGAAGCAAGGAGCCTTCACATAAAACGAGCCGTCTAGATTGTTGTGCAGATTCCTCTCCGCCAACTGGCGGATCGGAATGACAGAAGTGGTAAAATTATTGGGGTGCTTGCATCAGCGAAGTCCATTCATCCGGTAAATCCTCGATTCTGACTTTATGCTCCTCGGCAAATATTCTCTAAGAACCTTTTCCGCCAACTGGCGGATCAGGATAACAGAAGTAGTTTTAGCTAACTTTCGATGAAAAGAATGATTCAAAATGATCATTGTTTTTGTGGATAACCGTTGTTTAAAATGAGCTATATTATTAGGATATTTAGCCTAACTCATCACAAACAAAACTATCGTTGATGATCATCCCTATTGCGAGCGATCACGCCGGCTTTAAAGCAAAAACTATTGTCAAAAAAATATTGGATAAGCTCGGTCACACCCCAGTTGATTTTGGCACACATACAGAAGATTCTGTTGATTATCCGGATTTCGCTATTCAGGTTTCGGAACGAATTAATTCCGGAGAACATGACGCCGGAATTCTAATTTGCGGAAGTGGTCAGGGTGTTTGCATGACAGCGAATAAATATCCTAAAATACGAGCCGCATTAGTGTACAATAAAGAAGTAGCTTCGATGGCTAAACTTCATAATAACGCCAATATCATTTGCTTACCGGGACGAGAACTGGAAACGAATGAAGATGAGATTGAAGCAATAATTACAAACTGGTTAAGTACCAACTTTGAAGGTGGAAGACACGAACGTCGTATCAAAAAAATTGAAACATTGACCTCAAGCGCAACCAAAGAATGAAATCAATCGCGGAACTAGATCCTAAAGTGTTTGCATTGCTCGAAAAAGAAACCGAGCGCCAAAATAATAACCTTGAGTTAATTGCTTCTGAGAATTTTGTGAGTCGTGCAGTAATGCAAGCTAATGGAAGTAACCTCACAAATAAGTATGCCGAAGGTTATCCTGCCAAACGATATTACGGTGGTTGTGAATTCGCCGATGTGATCGAAGATATAGCTCGAGATCGAGCAAAAGAACTTTTCGGTGCTGAATGGGTTAATGTACAACCTCATTCTGGTGCAACAGCAAACGCCGCAGTGTATTTAGCGTTGATGAAGCCGGGTGAAACACTTCTTGGGTTTGATTTATCTCATGGTGGTCACCTAACCCATGGCTCTCCCGTAAATTTTTCTGGGATTTTCTTCAAACCTGAATTTTACGGAGTTGAAAAAGAAACAGGGCAATTGGATTACAATAAAATTAGAGACAAAGCTAAAGCTGTTAAGCCGAAAATGATTTCAATTGGTGCGTCTGCATATTCTCGTGATTTCGATTATGAAGCTTTCCGAAATATCGCTGATGAAGTAGGTGCCCTTTTGTGGATGGATATGGCACACACTGCCGGCCTTATCGCAACAGGAAATTTAAGAAACCCACTTCCTCATGCTCATGTAGTTACTACAACCACACATAAAACGCTACGCGGACCTCGTGGTGGTATGATTTTAATTGGGAAAGATGGTGAAAACACTGTGGGAGCAATTGCTCGAAAATCCGGGCGGGTGAAAAACTGGAGTGAAGTATTCGATTCTGCAGTATTTCCGGGGACTCAAGGTGGACCATTAATGCATGTTATCGCAGCAAAAGCAGTTGCTTATGGAGAAGCTCTAAATCCATCTTTTAAAGGTTATCAAACGCAAGTTCAGAAAAATGCGAAAGCACTTGCTGCAAAATTTGTTGAGCTTGGTTATGATATTGTGAGTGGTGGAACGGACAATCATCTCATACTTATCGATCTTCGAAACAAAGGCGTAACTGGTAAATTAGCTGAAGATGCACTTGGTAAGGCAGCCATCACGGTAAATAAAAACATGGTTCCATTTGATACTGAAAGTCCATTTGTGACTTCAGGAATCCGAATTGGTGCGCCGGCAATGACCACTCGCGGACTTGGTGAAGAAGAATTTGAATATATCGCTGAGTTGATCGACCAAGTAATTCAAAATCCTGCCAATGAAGTTGTGCATCGCAAAGTTACCAATGAAGTTATTGCTTTATGTGATCGGTTCCCTTTATATGATTTTGTAAACGCATAGTATGGCCATCAAACAAAAAAGAAAAGTTATGGGAGCTGAAGCCCCAAAGGCTGTTCCGGCACCGGATCGAACAAACCAAATGTCTTTTTTAGAGCATCTCGAAGAATTACGTTGGAGACTCATTAAGGGATTTATAGGAATTGTTGTTGGAGTTATAGTAGCAGCAATTTTCTCAGATTTTGTAATTGATACCATCCTTCTCGGGCCTACGAGAGCTGATTTTTTCATGTATGATATTATCCGAGTTGATTCCATCGATTTAACATTACAAAGCAGAAAATTACCGGGACAGTTTTTTACCTATTGGGGGATGTTGTTTGTTGCAGGATTCGTAATGGGTTCACCAATTTTCATTTATCAAATTTGGGCTTTTTTAGAACCCGCTTTAGAAACTAAAGAAAAATGGAAAACCATTATAAGTGCACTTGTAATTACTTTCTGTTTTTTAGTGGGAGTTACATTCGGTTATTTGATTCTCGTTCCTTTTGCATTGCAATTTTTTGCATCGTTCAATATTTCTGATTCCGGAATTGTTCGAAACGACTTTGATATCAATGCTTATTTCGGATCACTTGCAACTTGGGTCATATCTTGTGGGATAATCTTTCAGATTCCGGTTATTAGCTATGCATTGTCAAAAATCGGGATATTAACGCCTAAGTTCCTTCGAAAATATCGGCGACATGCTTTGATAGGGTGCTTGGTTTTGGCCGCATTTCTTACCCCGCCGGATCCAATTTCACAAATTCTGATTGCTATGCCATTGGCTATTTTATATGAATTTTCGATCTGGATTTCTGCAATTGCCGTAAGACAACGCGAGAAAGAATTAGAAAAGGCGTTTACAGGAACTGAATCTCCAACAACTTGATCATTTTTCAAAGAAATTTGATGGATCAAGCGTTATCTTTAAAAGCTGAAAAATAAATCACTCGAAAAGTGGTTTACTCAACGAACTAAGAATCTCTGATTAACTACATGCTATCATCTAAATCGCTCGGAATTTTACTAGCTGGCTTACTTACAATTACTCTATTCACTAGCTGCAGCGAAAACACAAGTGCGTTTAGAATTGATTATTCGTTAGCTGAAGCTTTACTATTTGATACCACAGGTGTTGAACGTCGAGTGACTGACTCTGGCCTCATCATATATGAAATAGAGCCTGGTAATGGATTGCTTGAAGTTGTTGCAAGAGATAATATTTTACTGTACTACACCATTAGGTTTCAACCAAATGATGACATTATTGAAAGCTCATACGCAAACAATTCAACTTTTCCATTACAATTTAATGGGGTTGCAGCTGCTTCATCGCGAGTTGGCGGCGGATTTGTAGAAGGCGTTATTGGCATGAAAGAAGGTGGCAAAAGAGTATTGGTTGTGCCACCGTCCGAAAGCGTATACTCCGACACAGTGATTGTAGATTTAGAACTCGATGCCATCCTTTTCTAAAAAACTAACCAATAAATTCTCTTTGAATTAGTGGATTAATTCCGGTTGTAATTTCATAAGGGATAGTATTTGCTTTCTGTGCCCATGTCATCGCATTTAACTCAGTTGTATTAAGTATAAAAACATCAGAGCCTGTTTTAAGTTTATCATCTCCTAAAAAAACCATCGAATAATCCATACTGATGGTCCCAACCTGAGGATATGATTTCCCCAGAATACTAAATTCAATTTGACCACTTAACAGTCTAGGGATTCCAGAACCATAACCAACCGGAATCACCCCTAAATAACCGTTCTTTGGCGCAAGCCATCGTCCCCCATAACTTACCGCCTCACCCTTTTTTACAGTTTTAACCTGCATCAAAAATGTTTTCCACTCTATTACAGGTTTCAATTCTTCGATCACATATTCACCAGCACCATATCCAAATAAAGATACACCGGGACGAACCCCATCAAATTGCAGGTCAAGATCAGAATAATGAAAAATTGCGCCTGTATTTGCTGAGTGTGTCATCAACTTTGAGTCGAAAGATTTTCTTAATTGATTAAACAACTCAAGCTGAGTTTTTACTTCCACATTTCCCGGATCATCTGCCTTTGCAAAATGTGTATAAATACCTGTAGCTGTTACATCAGTTCTGGAATTCATCTTTTCAATGAGCAAAGAAACTTGATCTGGTAAAACACCTAATCGTCTCATACCTGTATCAAGATTAATGTGATACTTGGTTCCTGTTTCTAATAAATCAACGCTTTCTAAATCTGAAATGGTCGCAGTAAGCTGATGTTTAGTATATAAACCCGCTGATTGTTTATTAGGCAACTCAAATACTAAAATAGGTAACTTGATCCCAATATCGCGTAGTCGAACTCCTTCAATAGCGCGAGCCACACAAAACCAGTCGACTTCAGGTGCAAGGCAATGTGCAACCCCATCAAAGCCGTGACCATAAGCATTATCTTTGATTACTGCCATCGTTTGCACAGTTGGCTTCAATCTGCTTTTAATAACACTGATGTTGTTTAGCAAATTCTTAGTATGGATGAGTAGTTTTGAATTCAATGTTGAAACTTCTTCTTTTTGTGTTTCTTTAAAATAACTTGTGCGGCATTGTAACCTGCAGCTCCGAAAACGCCCCCTCCCGGATGGCAAGAAGCACTCGAAAGATACAGGTTTCTAATCGGTGTTTCGTAGTTACTCATTTCGGGGATCGGTCGAAACATGAACATTTGATCAAAACTCATCTCTACGTGCATTACATTGCCTTTAAGTAGTCCATGCTTGCGTTCAATATCCAATGGTGACTGGATATACCAATCTATGAGTTTGTCTTTCATATTTGGCGCGTAGTTGACTACTACATCGTAGATTTTTTGAGCTTCTTTTTCTCGAATGTCATCCCACTTAAGTCCATTTGCTAAATCATAAGGATGCCATTGCGCCCATACAAACATAGTGTGTTTACCGTCTTTCGCTACATCAGGATCTATTTTCGAGAATGTCATTGCGAGAACTGCTGGTTTTTCAGGTGGTCGCTTTTGCATATAATCGCCAATGGCATTGTTCATGTATTGAACTGATGGAGCCATTAACTGAATTCCATTGTGGATATACGGATCGTCCGGTGCAGCAGTATAAATAGGAAGTTCATCAACCGCGCATCGAATAACCATACCAAATCCATTCCCAACATTAATGTTTTTCACTTTGGTAACCATCGAGTTTTCTAAGTGTTCCCTTCCTACCAGTTTTAACATCGTTGTTTGAACATGCGCATTTGAAATGATTATTGGTGCTCTGAATTCTTCTGTGTTTTCTGTTTCTACACCCATTGCTTTTCCATTTTCAATAAGGATGTTTGATACCGGAGATTCTGATCGAATTTCTCCACCATAAGCTATAATCAAGTTTTTCATCGCTTGGGTTAGCATCCCGCTTCCTCCTCTAGGATGCTTTGCTCCACTTTCATGCAACATTGATTGCCAACCTACAAAATCACCGGTAGCAGACTGATCCGGTAATGGACCGGATTGTGCCGCAAACCACAAAAGAGCAGCTTTCATATATGGATTTTCAAACGCATCATCTACAACTTTCCCATAACTCGATAATATCTTTTGCAGGCCAGCCATGTGTTCACCTTTATTGAACATTGAACCATCGCTTATTTGCTGTTTCACCATCGTTGAAATAATATTACCGCCGGTTGGCGAACTCATAAATGTCTTCATTACTCCTTTATTAATCTTTCCCCAAAAATGAATGAATTCTTTGTAGTTTTTGACGTCTTCAGGGGCTACTCTCGAGATTGATTCCAAAGTTCGATCAACATCCTTCCAAAAATGAATAACCCCTTTTCCGGTTGGAACGGGATACGACATTATAGGATCCATATCTATATACGCTAACCCATATTTTTCCAACTCTAATTCTTCGATAATACCTGTTTGATGAATCATCACATGTACCGACGACCCTACATCTATTCTAAAACCATTTGGGTTGTCGGATGACTGAAACATCGTTTCTGTACACACTGCCCCACCAATTGTATCTCTACGCTCTAATACTAGAATTTTGAACCCTTGTTTTGCGAGATAGCAGCCGGTTGTAAGTCCGTTATGACCTGATCCAATTATAATTGCATCAAAATTGTTCATGAAGGAAAGATAAAATGAATTGCATGAAAGCGAAGTTTTATTAAGTTGTTTGAATTGGCAACCGTAATAAAAACGAAGGCATTCAATCTGATTTATGAGATTAGGCCATTTCGAGATTGAACAACTAAGTGAAGGAATTTTCGAAGTATTTGATGATGGAGTATTTCGAAAAATTGATGCGCAGGATATAACCTCGCGATCCAACTATACTGATGAATTGAGAGAATCGATAACAATTGGAATTGATCCCATACTCATCAGAAACGGGAAACAAATTATACTTTTGGATACCGGTTTAGGATGGGGTCTCGATTATGGCAGTACGTATACAAATACCTCGAATTTAAAAACAAACTTGGACATTTTCGGGCTAAGACCAGAAGATGTTACACATGTTGTAATCAGTCATCTCCACTTCGACCATGCAGCAGGATGCACTTTAATAGATCCTAACTCCAAAACACAAGCCACCCTACCAAATGCCCATTATTTTGTTCAAAAACTAGAATGGCATTTTGCAATTGAGTCTGCAACAAAGAAAACAAGCCCTTCGCATTTAGATTATCAGATGGATGAGCTGTACAAATTACATGCTGAAGATAGACTAGTACTGATATCAGATACATATTTCGAGTTATTACCGGGAATAAATTTAATACACACAGGCGGTCATACACCTGGTCATCAAATTGTAAAATTGCAATCAGGTAGTGCGTTCGGTTATTACTTGGGCGATTTAGTGCCCAGCGAATTACATCTCAATCACTATTTTATGGATGGTTTGGATACGGATGCCATTCAAGCAAAGAAAGCCAAAACGTTAATTCTACGCCAAGCTGTTAAAGAATCAGCCACTTTATTCTTTTATCATTCAATTCACACTAAAGCTGGAAAATTGAGTTGGGACAAAGAAAATCTATATAAATTGACCATGCTGGAATCAAATTATTGATCAATCAATTTTTGAAATCCACTCAAATGCTTGTTCAAAGCTGTTAAACTCTTCCATTTCCACTTCACCCCTATTAATAGTCTCAGAAATAATCCATTCAGTTTGTGACCCTGATTCAACAATCGCTGCAAGCAAGAAACCTTGCATTTCCCTTCGAAATGTTCGCCCAAATTCATAACTCTCTTTAACATTAACAATGTGCTCTTGTTTTCTTAGGTCAACAATGAATTTTTTTGAATTATGCAGATTGCAATGTTTAAGTATTTCTTTCCTCAATTGATGTCTCTTTTCTCTATCAATTAGGCCTGACCAACTAGCGAAAACAATATCTGTACCTTGAATTAATTCTAATCTATTAATCATTCAATTTCGTTTGTGTGAAATACCATAACTTTAAGTCAAGTAATCAAATTAGCCTGCTATATCTAACAAATGAATTACAATTCTTGTTATTATCGTCATTAATAGCTTCTTATAAACTTCCATAAATAGAAAGCATTAATTCCTAATTTTCTGGCATGAGTACCGTCAAATTTCTTCCTTTTTTAATTTTGCTTCAGTTTATCGCATGTACTGATATTGAAAATCAAAAAACCGAAGATTGGATCACGTACAAAGATTACAATCCATCCGGCGATGAGTATGTTATTTCTCGCAGTGAATACCAGAATAAACTTCATGGTTTCTGGCTCGGACAAAATATCGCAAATTGGACAGGACTTGTAACTGAAATGGATAAAATCGGCAATATTGGAGACATTAAAACAGGCAGTTTTTATACACGTGATGATTGGGGCCAACCAGACCAACCAAGTATTTGGGGGCAAGGAATACCTTCCGCACTATCTCCTACTATCGATTTTGTATTTGAAGATTCTGCCGGTGTTTGGGGCTCTGATGACGATACTGACATCGAATACATCTATCAACATCTACTTTACGAAAATAAGACCGCTCTCCTAACCGGCCAACAAATTCGTGATGGTTGGTTAAAACATATCATGAATGAGGAAGAAAATTTCTTGTGGGTTTCAAATCAAACTGCATTTGACTTAATGCAAAAAGGCTTGGAACCTCCTGCCACGGGAGATCCTGATAATAATCCGGATTTTGAAATGATCGACGCTCAGTTAACTACTGAAATTTTTGGTCTTTTTTCACCAGCCCGACCGGATTTTGCGCTTGAGATGTCACTTCTTCCAATTCAGAATACGGCAAGAAATGAATCGCTGGAAATTGCTGAGTTTTACGTGATTATGTATTCACTAGCTACAACTATTGATAAGAATGAGTTATTAGCTGATCAAATTCTTACCAATGCGAATCAAGCTCGCAAGCATCTTACCAATGATTCTTATCCAGCCGCGATGTACGATTTTGTGAAACAACAATATGAATATGGTTTTACTTGGGAAGAAACGCGGGATAATTTATATCAACGGTATCAGATTGATGAAAGAGATGGATATGATATTACAACTAGAAACTTATACTGCAATGGTTGCTTTGCCGCCGGTATTAACTTTGGAGCTAGTTTAATAAGTCTTTTTTACGGTGAAGCTGATCTGCTTGAAACAATAAAAATTGGAACACTGGCAGGTTGGGATTCCGATAATCCAACAGCAACATGGGGTGGAATGTTGGGTTTTATTCTTGGGGAAGATGGTGTTGAAGCTGCATTTGAACGTGAATTTTCTGAAGTGTTTAACATCCACAGAACAAGGCAGGGCTTCGGTAATAATGGAATTGATAACTTTACAAATATGTCGCTGAAAGGGGTTTTAATTACCGATTTGGTTGTTCAGGAACATCTTGGTGGTGGCGTTGATATCGAAAATGAGCTTTGGTACATCCCAAAAAATTAGCCTAATCATGAAATTTTATTTACTACTCATTGTTTTTTTAATGATGAATTATTCCATTTCCTTTGCACAAGAAAAACCATTGAGAATTGGTGTCGTGGGTCTCACACATACCCATGTACATTGGATATTAGGACGCGAGGATCGTGGTGATATTGAAATTGTTGGGATCGTGGAACCTAATAGAGAATTGGCTCGGCGTTATTCCGATCAACATGGGTTTTCAATGGATATAGTTTTTGATACGATGGACGAAATGTTCGACGCAACTGCCCCTGAGGCTGTCACTGCATTCGGCACCATTTACGAGCATTTGGAAGTAGTGCAAAAAAGTGCTCCACGAGGTATTCATGTCATGGTAGAAAAACCACTGGCAATCAGTTTAGATCATGCAAAACAAATGAAAGCCCTAGCAGAGACGCATGGCATTCAACTACTTACGAATTATGAAACAACATGGTATCCATCAAATCATAGAGTAAAAGAGTTGGTAGATGCGGGTGAGATTGGATTCTTGCGCAAAATTGTTGCCCATGATGGCCATAAAGGTCCGGCTGAAATTGGAATCAATTCAGAATTTTTAAACTGGTTGATTGATCCTGCCCAAAGTGGTGCCGGAGCCCTAACTGATTTTGGATGTTATGGTGCGAATTTGATTACTTGGCTTAAGGAAGGACAAAGACCTATTTCTGTTTTTGCACTTACTCAGACATTTAAGCCAAAACTTTATCCGGAAGTTGATGATGAAGCAACAATTCTACTTGAGTATCCCGATTCGCAAGGGATAATTCAGGCAAGCTGGAATTGGCCTATTGCCCGAAAAGATATTGAAGTATATGGCAAAACAGGTTATGCTCATGCAGATGATGCCACCAATATTCGATTTCGGCCTAATGAGGATTCTATTGAAATTGATATTGTGGAAGATGGGCTGACTAAACCTTATGACGATCCGTTTTCTTATCTCGCAGGCGTAATTCGTGGCCAAATTATTGCTAAAAAAATGGATCTTTCGTCCCTTGAAAACAATATGATTGTGATGGAAATTCTTGATGCTGCGATGGAAAGTGCAAGAACAAGCCAAAGAGTTTATTTGAATGAATAGAAATCATCTTTTTTTATTTTTTGGTACGCTATTATTTTGGTCCTCTTGTTTAGATAATGGGCTAAATATTGACCCCTTTGCGCAAAGAGGCGAAGTAACCGGAAGCTGGCTACCGCTACAAATTGGCGATACTCTAGATGTGTATGTAAATCGAGATAACAACATTCACATTGGAGATCCATCTCTGGAGATTACCCAATTGCCGGAAGCACAGGCTTCTACTTTCCAAGTTTGGACTGACTCAAATTATGCCCGAGATTCCGTAAATGTCTACTTTCCAATTGAAATTATTTGCGAGGTAATCGACGAACTTTATTCTTGTTACAGTACTAAATATTTAGTTGAAGGCGCGAATGCCTCAGAGTTTCGCTATCTCGGAAATGGTTTTGCCACCGATGGGAATGAACTATTTTTAAATGGAATAATAGTTCGTGGCAATAATGGTGAGGGTTTCTAGTGAATTTAATAACCTGATAAATATCGAAATTCGGACTGAAACTATAGTCAAGCTATAAGAATTTTATATTTCCTGCGGTTCATTCATCATGGATTCAAATGATGGCGACAATGATGAAGCGTTTGGAGATGAATCCAATCAAGACAAAAAACACACGTAAAGTTTGGTACAATTATATTGATGAAAACACTTTTACTGAACCTTCAGGAAGTTATTCTACAATAGTTTTTTGATGCTCATGCAATGACCGACAATATTTGGGAATGGAAATTAAATTGGAGTTAACTTGCATGTTAAGTTCAACAGATCGCTATAAAAGTTGTAGATTTACATTACTATGGATTCATTAGACCGGAAGGCACATTGGGAAAATATTTATACCAAAAAGAAGCTTACTGAAGTAAGTTGGTATCAACCATCACCGGACACGTCTTTACATTTCTTTGACCATTTTAAAGTACCGACATCTGCAAAAATTATTGACGTTGGTGGCGGTGACAGTTTTTTAGTCGATCACCTTGTCGAACGCGGCTATTCGGATATCACAGTAGTTGATATATCGCCGATAGCCATTGAGCGAGCCAAAAAAAGATTGGGTGATAAAGCAAAATGGATAAAATGGATTATTGCAGATATATCAGATTTCACCTCTCCTGAAACTTATGATTTCTGGCACGATCGAGCAGCATTTCACTTTTTAAATACTGAAGATGAGATTTCAAATTATTCGGCAACTGCAGCAAAAAGTCTAAATTCTGGTAGCATTATGGTGATCGGATCATTTTCTGAAGAAGGACCAACTCGGTGCAGCGGAATTGAGATCACTCAATATTCTGAAGAGTCGATGAGCAAACGATTTAGTTCTGCTTTTAACAAGATTGACTGCTTTAAAATTGATCACCCTACCCCTTTTGGAACCACTCAGAATTTCATTTTCTGTACTTTCATCAAGTCCTAATTCTGTTATCTTATTGCTCGATAGGCTATTAGGGCGAACTTAAAAAGTGATACTATGCCAACATCTCTTCAACCTACACTAGGGAAAGAACGGTTTCAATCGTTAGATGTACTTCGTGGAATTGCAATTCTCGGTATTCTTATCATGAATATTCAAAGCTTTTCAATGCCGGCATCCGCGTATTTAAATCCGGCTTCATTTGGAGATCTTGATGGGCTCAATTATTGGGTTTGGGTTTTTAGTCACATCTTTGCCGATCAAAAGTTCATGACAATATTTTCAATTCTCTTTGGTGCCGGAATTGTCTTAGTCACACAAAAGGCAGAACAAAAAGAAGGCAAATCAGCCGGCTTGCATTATAAAAGAACCTTCTGGTTATTGATAATTGGTTTACTTCATGCACATTTTATCTGGTATGGCGATATTCTTGTATCGTATGCAATCAGTGCCCTATTCGTTTATCTGTTCCGAAAGGTTAGTCCAAAAAAGCTCTTAATTTTTGGACTAGTTTTCCTTTCTATACACACCCTCATTTATCTGTTTATTGGATTCAGTCTACAATTTATGCCGATGGAGGCTTTAGATGAGCTGAGACGAGATTTTTGGAACCCCGGCATCGAAGCTAACTATTTAGAAATGATAGCTATAACCGGTTCTGTTTCTGAGCAAATCAGTTTCAATTCACAAGCTGCACTTTCAATGGAAACCGTAGTATTTGCCATGCTTATGTTTTGGAGAGCTGGAGGTTTAATGCTTGTTGGGATGGCTCTTTATAAATGGGGGATTTTAACCGCTGCACGCGATGCATCTTTCTATAAAAAGGGAATTCTTATTGGTTTTCTATTTGGTTTGCCAATTATAATCTGGGGTATATTTAAGAATTTTGAAGCTGACTGGACTTTAGAATATTCCATGTTTTTTGGTTCGCAATTTAATTACTACGGCAGTTTGGGCATTAGTTTTGCGTACATCTGTTCGGTTATGTTGTTTATGAAATCCGAAAAATTTAAAGCTATCAAAGAACAATTTGCTGCGATTGGTCAAATGGCTCTTACAAATTATATCGCTCAGTCAGTGATTGGAATTTTCATTTTTTATGGGATTGGGTTTGGCTTATTTACCCAATTTGAGCGCATCGAACAAGCAATCGTTGTTATCGGGATTTGGTTGATACAATTTGGATGGTCTAAACCATGGCTAGACTCTTTCCGTTTTGGACCGCTTGAATGGATTTGGAGATCACTGACCTATGTAAAGTTCCAACCAATGAGAAAACCCAAAAATTGATCCTAATTTTTATCAACATTCAAGTTTTTAAGCACTCTTAAATCGTCGCTATCGTATTTTCGGGTCTCTCATTAATTTATTCGGCTGATTTTCATGCGTGTATTCTTTGTGATTTTGTTTTTTTTAATGTCAACTGTTCAGGCACAAAACACATATTCAGTAATTGTTGTCGATCATGATAGTGGCGAACCGCTTGAAGGCGCCGCAGTTTATTTCCCCGGTCTTGAAAAAGGTAATGTTACAAACATCGATGGTATTGCTCTGATGTCAAATATTCCGGATGGGATTTTCACTATTGAGATTTCATTTCTCGGGTTTGAAAAATTCAGCTACGCTAGAGCATTTCCATTACATGAGAAGTTTATAAACGAGATTATTGAGTTGGAAAAAGGGCATGAAGAAATCGAAGAAGTGATCATTCAATCTACACGGAGTAGTCGTACAATTGAAGATATTCCAACTCGTATTGAGTTCATTGCCGGTGA
>Ga0316205_10003737_pt1 | contig 14042 bp, 18 predicted proteins | sample 3monthpyrite_MG_FD_204941 | JGI IMG/M metagenome (GOLD analysis project Ga0316205, IMG submission 204941) | Microbial mat bacterial communities from mineral coupon in-situ incubated in ocean water Damariscotta River, Maine, United States -... | ecosystem: Environmental > Aquatic > Marine >... | reverse complement strand
TGAATCGATCATTCTGCACATCGGCCCAGGTCATCGCCAGCACATCACCGAGGCGCGCGCCGGTATAGATCCCGATGATCAAAGCATCTGCGACTTCCGGCCGGCCCTGGTTCTCGGCCGCCTGGATAAGCGCGGCCTGTTCGGCCGGATCGATGACGCGGACCCTGGGCGCCAGGGGTTCGGTTCCGAATCCTGCGGCCGGGTTGAAGTCCGTCCATGTCAGAACGCGCGTTGTGTAAGAAAACACGCGCCGGATAACGGCGATCTCGCCATTAACCTGGGCCAGGCCTGGCGTGTTGCGCCGGCCCTGTTTCAGATCCGCATGACGCGCAAAGCGCACGTCTGCCTTGGCGGCCTGGCTGGCCGCGGTCCACCGCGCGGCCGTCCAACCGAGTCCGCGCAGCGCAAACAGTTGATCAGATCTTTGATCATACCATTGCTCGATCACGTCGCGCGTGATGAAGGCGGGATCTTCATCGCCAACAATAGAAAGGAAAGCCTGGATCTTGCCGGCGTAGTCTTTGCGCGTGGTGTCTGCGAGTTTCAAAAAATACCGCGATTGCCGGTAACGCTCCCAGGCCGCGATCATGGACTGTTCATCCCGGCGTCCGCTGATCGCCGGCGCCGGCGCGGTGCCATCGTCCGGCTGATAGGTGCGCGGCGTCTTGCCTTCCTTCCAGAGATCCACGTCCCGATTGATCGCCTGGCCAATCGTGCGGGCCTGCTCAAAAGACAGCCAGTTGCCGCGCGCATCTTTGAGATCGCGGCCGCGCCATCCAGCGCGCCGCAATTGCGGTGCCGCAATCCAGCGCGGCCGGCCGTCCCGCCAGGCGATTCCCTTTGGTAGCTTTGCCTTTGTCATGGTGCCCTCCCTTGTAAGCGCCTAAAAATAAATAGCGTCCCTCGCTTCAATTTTCAATTGACAATGCCGCTGTAACACGCAATTTAGATTTAATCAATTTTTTGAAGTGAGGACCCATGACCGAAACACTAAGCCCGGCCGCGCCTGCACCGCTAACCCCTGCGGCCCTCGTGTTGAAACGGTTAGGCGCGCGCCGGATTTACCGGGCGCTGGATTTGACGCCGGCCGCGATCTATCGATGGACCTACCCTTCACCGCGCGGATCTGACGGCCTGGTGCCGTCGCAATATCATCTGCGCCTGCTTGAATTGGCGCGCTCGGAATCGATACCGCTGGAGCCGGCCGAATTGGTCCAGGGCGGTGCAGCATGAAGCCTTCCCGCGCCATCCATATTTACGAGGCGCTGGCGGTGCGCGCGCTGGCTGTGACCATCGACCTGCCGGCCACGCGCGGCCAGGTGGCGCTATTGAAGCGCCGCATTACCTGGGCGCGTGTGGTCACAGATCCTCCGGTTCCTGAATGGTCGCGCTCAATTTTCAAGGCCTTCGTAGAGGCGGCGCAAGCCTTTGCGGAACGGCCGGACTGTCCAGGGCGGGCGTCGGCGCTGTCCTACCTGGCCCGCGCGGTAATTGCCGTTGTCAAAAACAATGTCTGCCTGACGGCGCGCGTATGACCGGCCGGCGCTTTGATTGGTTTGGTTTCCTGGCTGGCGTGTGGCCGGCCATGTTCGCTGCGGCGATCTGTGCCGCGCTTTATTTTGGGGCACTGCCATGACCGCCACGATTCCCATTCGCCGCATGACATCGATAGCCTTCGGCGGCCTGCGCCTGCGCGCCGATCCTGCGCGACGTGTGCGCCTCTTCGATGCGCGCCAAGCCTGGATTATCAGCACGGAGATTGTTTGCGCGGCCATGAATGTGCCGGTCGCGGCCGTGTTGACGCGCAAGCGGGGTCGCGGATCTCGGCCCGCGCCAGAATCGGCCGCCAGATCCGCATCGATCTATTTGGCCGTCACGGCTTTTGATGTGAACCGCGCGGCGCTGGCCAATGCGGCCGGCGTTCAAAAACAATATATTTACCGCGTCCTGGCGGCCACCGAGGATCTGCGCGATAAGCCGGACATCGATGCAAAATATGATTCCTGGTCAGAGATCGCGCAAAGGCGGGCCGGGTTATGAGTGACGCAGCAACCTTGCGCGACATGGCGGATCGCATCGATACGCTGAAAGCTGAAAACGCCAATTTGCAAGATATCGTCAATGATCTGACAGCCGACGATGTTCGCTATAGATTTGATTCCCGCGTCATCGCCTTGCCTGGTTATCCTGAAAAGATCGCGCGGATCCTGGCGCGTTCCGGTGGCGCGACTTATCAGGTCATCCAGCATGCGCTCTGGCCGGATCCCGATGATCTGCCTCTATCGGATTCAGTGACGGTCCACATTTGCCGCCTGCGCAAAGCCACGCGGCCGCATGGGGTGGTGATCGAAAATCGTTATGGCTGGGGGTATCGTGTCGACGAGGCGTCACAAGCCGCGCTGCGCCGCCTGCTCAACATGCCGGTGAAACCATGAGCGCGGCTGCCGCCTATGGGCTCGATGAAGTCAAGCCCATGCTGCAACAGCGTGCGCTTGATCTGGCGATTGAATTGGCGCCAGGCGGCCGGCGCGAGGGTGCTTATTATGTGGCGCCGAATCCGGCGCGTGGATCTGATCGCATTGGATCCTTCAAGGTGTTTTTGTCGGGCCCGGCAGCTGGTGGTTTTGAAGAGTTTGACGCGGGCGGCACAGAAAAAGGCTCAATCTTCGATCTGATCATCTACGCCGGCCGCGCGCGCGATATATCCGGCGCTCTGGCCTGGGCTAAGGCCTGGCTAGGTCTGGACACGGCTTCTCCTGGCGTTCTCAAACAACGATACAAGACGGCCGCGGCCGTCAAGGTGCGCCAGGACGACGACGCCATGAAGCGCGCGGCATTTACCCGCAAGGCGGCGCGCGCGCTCTGGCAATCTGGCGAGGCCATCGAAATGGGCGGGCCGGTTGCGGTCTATCTGCGCAATCGCGGGATCCGCTTTGCGCGCCTGGTCGAATTAAAAGCGATCCGCCAGGTGCGCGGGCTGGAATACCAGGACGGCAACCGGCGCATCGGGCCTTATCCGGTCATGGTCGCGGCCATGCAGGATCCGGCCGGCGATATCTGCGCGGTGCATCGCACCTATCTGCGGCCGGATGCATCGGCAAAGGCTGATGTCCCGGCGCCGAAAAAAATGCTGGGCCCAAAGGCCGGCGCTGTGATCCGCGTTTGGCCTGGTGATGGCGATCCTGGTGTGACCCTAACCGAGGGTATCGAGGACGCATTGACGATTGCGCAAGCGGACCCGGCGCGCCGTGTGTGGGCTGTTGGGGATCTCGGCAATCTGGCGGCCTTCATGCCGCCCGATGGTCGCACCCTGGAGCGTGTCACGGTGGTCGCGGACAATGATTGGAACAATCCCGGCGCGCAACGCGCGCTCGATAAGGCGCTGATTGCGCTGGCCGGCCGCTTTGGATCTGTCCATGTCGCCAGATCGCCGGTCGGTAAAGACTTCAACGATTTTTTAACACAAGAGGAAACTAGCAATGCATGATTTAGATCCGCGTATCGAGGCGGCCATCGCGGCCGCGCTTTCTATCCTGAAAGCCTTACCTGGCGAGGACCGCGCGCACATTGCGACGATGTTTGATGAACCGATGGCCGGCCTGGCGGTCTATGGCCCGTCTGTCAAATGGGACGTTGCCCCTGAAACCCTCTACCGGATCGCGGCAAAATCGATGGGCTGGAATCCTCACGCCTGGAAGGAAGAGCCGCGGCCGGTCCGTCTGGCCTGGATCGCGTTCTCGTCGGTTGTCCGCGCGCTCGATGGTGTCGCCTTGGAGGATCCGGCGCCGCGGCCGGCGCTGGCGGTGGATGAATTCGCCATCGATGAAACAATCCACGAGCGCATCGATGGTCACGCGGACCAGGAGCGCGGCATGTCCGGCGCCTTTGCCGATTCAACGCATTGGCTCAAAAAGCAGGCCGCGAGCGCGGCCGCGAAGATTGGCGGCGGATCGAAGGCGCCGCGGCCCAAGCGCAAACGCGCGACAAAGCGCAAGACGAAGGCCAAAGTCCCCGCGGTCAAATGAGCGTGCGAAGGGCGGCCATCGATGACTATCTAGGCACGCTGTCGCGGCGTGGCTGGCTAGAGTTTTTGGCCGCTCCATTCGATGAAGGGTTGAGGCGCGCGCTCGATTTTCGAGATCGCGCGCGGTTGCGGCATCAAAAGCGGGCTTGTCCACAAAACAAATGACAACACAGAAAAAAAATAAAGAGATCCGCGGCGCGCTGGCGGCCGCGGAGCCGGTCACGGCTGCGCCTGATGATGATCAGATCGCGGACATGCAGGATGTTCCGGCCAATGAGGACGTGCCGGCGCAATCTTCCAAGCGTCACATGCATGTTGAGGGTGTCGCGGATCCTGTGCCGCCTGGCGCCTGGCGTTATATGGGCCTGGGTGATGAAGTTGGCCTGCCACCTGGTTGCCCGGTGCATTGCCTGGGCAAAGACGGCGATGTGTTTTTCTTCCTCGATCCGCTTGGCCAGTTGCGCGCGCTGAAAGCCAGCGAAATGGGCCAGGCCGGCCTTGCTGCGCTCTTCGCGCCACAGATCCTTTTCCTGGAATCGGCCTGGCCTCGGATCAATAAAGAGGGCTCGATTGTGGGCTGGCGCGCTGAACAGGTCCGCGATGCCCTGATGAATGCTTGCGCAAAGCGCGGCGTGTGGCGCGCCTTCGGCAAGGTGCGCGGCCGCGGTGCCTGGCGAGAGGATGACGGCGGGATGATCTTGCACGTTGGTGATGCGTTGATGCGCGTCGGCAAGGTTATGGCGCCAGGACAGCGCGCCAAATGCGTCTATCCGGCGTCAGCGCCGATGTCCCGGCCCTCTGATGGGCCTGGCCCACAAAAATCAGCGCGCGCGCTCCTGGACCGGCTTAAAAGCTGGGAATGGCGGCGCGACATCGATGCGGATCTATTGCTTGGCTGGATCTGCGCCGCGATGATCGGCGGCTATCTCGATTGGCGGCCTATGGCCTTCCTGGTCGGAGACCGGGCAACCGGTAAGTCAACCCTCCAGGACGTGATTAAATATGTCATGGGCGCGGATGGCATGATCAAGGTGGCTAACACATCGGCCGCGGGGATCTATCAGAACATAGGCCATGACTCGATTCCAATCGGGATCGATGAATTGGAAGCCGAAGCCGACAACCGCAAAGTTGAAGCGGTGGTGAAGCTGGCCCGTCTGGCCTCGTCTGGCGAGATCATGTTGCGTGGCGGTGCTGACAATAAGGGCGTTGAGTTTCAGGCGAGATCCTGCTTTATGTTTTCGGCCATCAACATGCCGCCCATGCGGCCCCAGGACCGCAGCCGCATGGCCATCCTGGAATTGCGGCCCTTCCTGGAGGGAACGCCGGCGCCGGTTTTCAATGTCGCGGATCTGGAAGAGATCGGATCTCACATTCGCCGGCGCCTGCTCGATCTACACGAACAATTGCCCGAAAGGCTCGGCCTGTTCCGCGATGCGCTGATGGCGGGCGGTCATGGCGGCCGCGGATCTGATCAGTTTGGCACGCTGTTGGCCTGCGCGGATCTCGCCATGAATGATGAACCGCCATCGGCTGATGAATTGGCTGAATGGACCGAAAAGATGCAGGCCGATACCCTGGGCGAATTGGAAGATGCGGAATCCAATTGGTCACGGTGCCTCACGCACCTGTTGTCCAATCCGGTCGATGCATGGTTTAGAGATAAGGTCTCAACGGTCGGCCGCCAGCTTCAAATGATGAATGAATCAACCGGAGACGGCGATCCCTTCCGATTTGTCAATGAGCGCCTGGCGCAAGTCGGGCTTGCTCTTGTCCGCCCCGATCCGACAGTTGGCCACACGCGCCAGTTAGACGGCGTGTGGCTCGCCGTGCCGACATCGGATGCTAAAGTTCAACGGCATTTTGAAGGAACCGATTGGGCCGGCTCGGCCGGTGTCTCCGGTGTCTGGACCGGCGCCCTGCGCCAGGCGCCTGATGAATGCTGGCGCTCTGAACGGGCTTACATCGATGGCCGGCAACGCCGTGTGACTCTACTGGCGCTCGATACGATCCTGGACCTGGAATAAAAAAAAGGCCGCCCGATGTGGGCGGCCTGGTTGGTTGTGTTCGCGGCGGGCTGTCAGCAGGCCGCCAGGGCGCGCCGTGCCGCGGCGCGGCCGTTAGCATTAAGGTGACGCTGCCAAGCGCCCTGTGACGGTGCCCACCGGAAACCGTTAGCCTTCAACCGCGCGCGGATCTCGGCCGATGGCTTGCCAGGGAAAACCAATTGGATCCTTGCGGCCTCCACATTTTCGATGACCGTGGCGCCGCCAATCTCCTGCTCGGTGGCAATGTCTGGATCCGCTGCGCGCGCGGTTTCGGCGGCCATTTGATCAAGCCGGGCTTTCAGGCGCCGGATCTCTGCGCCGCGGTTCGTCAGGACGTAGCCAGGCACACCGCGCCGGCCGGCATAATCCCTGGTCGCGGCCGCTTTGGCATAAACCGGATCCATGCCGTTCTCGATTAGCCGACCCTGGATCAATTGATCGCCGGCGTCATCCTTCGTGGCGCCCTTGCTGGCTGCGCGAACCGCCTTGTTGGTCGCTTTCGCCTGGTCGCGCTCGGCTTCCAACTTGGTGATTTTGTCGCGGATCTTGTCTTGGGCCGATGGATCCGCGGCCCGGATCGGATCGCCTGGCGCGCCGTGCGGGAAGGCCTTGCGCCGGATGGCTTTGATGGCCCGCGGCAACATCGCATCGAGGGCAATGCTCGCGCCGTGATATTGCCGGTTGCGCTTCTCCATCTGCCGCACCGGAAAATTGGCGGGCCCGGTGACAAAGGACGATGCGAGGCTCGCATTGCGCATCCAAAGCGCCTTAGCGGCGCCGATATACCGCCCGGCAAAGGCTGTATATTCAGCGTTCGCGTCAATCGCGGTGGCGGCCGGATCCGCGGCCAGTGCATCGATCTGGCTGCGCGCCTGGGTCAATGTCAAAATCGCATCGTTGACGCGCCAGGCGGCCGCGCGTTCTGGATGGTGCGTTGTGTTGTTGAAGTATTGCGCGATATCGGCCGGCGCCGGCAGGCCCAGGGCGCGGGCCTTCTCCGAAATCCGAGCGATCCGCTCTTGTGTGGCTTGATAATCGTTCATGCGCTTGTTTCCTTGTTGGTGGCGGCCGTTGCGGCCTGGGGTTGGCGGTTCGTCGTCCAGACGCGCCAGACGTGCCCGGCGATGCCGGTGTATCCGCTGGCGAGATCAAACGCCTCTGCGGCGCTCGGTTCCTGGGTGCAGGCCTCGGCCAGGGCGGACAGGCTCAACGCCATCGCGGTGCATCCGTCCTCAATCCCGACCTGGGCGATGATTTCATCGATCTTGCGGCTTGCGGCCTCGGCGGCGTTCAAGCTGCGTATCTGTTCAGGAATGGTTCTGTTCATGTCGGCTTCCTTTTTTGTGACTAGCGGACGGGAACCGGCACCGCCTTGGCGATGCCGTAGCCGGTCGGCTAGGCGTAACCTGTCACTTTCACGGCTTTGCCATCCCACGGCCCGGCCCACACCCCATAAGATTCTAACCGGGCGGCCGGCCGGTCATCGCCGCCTTGCTTCAACGGCCCGCGCAACTGCAACTTGCGGCGGTAGGTCTTAAGCCCGCCATCGCTGGCGCCGGCTATGATGGGCGCGCCGCCAAACATGCGCGGCTGCGCGGTGCCGGTCATGTTGGGCGTCCATGTTGTGTCGCTGGCGATCTTCGCCAGGGTGATCATCGCGGCGCTGACGCTCTGGACGCGATAGAAGTCCGCATTGGTCTGATCGTAGCCCCATTTGGAAACCCAAATATCGCCGATCTTGATCTCGGTGGCTGTTGTGGTGTTCATGCTGCAATCCTCCAGTTTTCTACAGTTCGATGTGTGTTGTTGTGCCGGGCGCGTTGTGTCGCCTGGTCGATGCGGCGCGCCAGGCGCTCCAGATGATCCAGGGCTTGCGCCTGGTCTCTGGCCTGGTGGCCGGGTTGGGGGGGGCGGTTGGTCATGGCTGCGGGCTCCCTTGCCGTCGCTATCTGTGCCCCTTCCTATGTGTGAAGTTTCAATGTGTCAAGTAATTATTGTCAATTAATTGTTGCTATCTTGCATTCGCCATCGATCCAGCGCAGATTCCTTGCACCCCGGCCCCCACCCCAGGGCATGGGCAAGACAGACAGAATTCATGGGTGTCTTGATCAGCGTCTCTCTAGTGTCGCTGATGATTCAAGGGCTTAGCGGGCAACAAGACAGAGAGACAGAGAGACAGGGCAGATCCTCATACATGCACACACGCACGCGCGCGCGCATGAACATATTTGCTTGTCTCTCTGTCTCTCTGTCTTATTATTTTGTAGGTTGTTGATTTTGTTGATGAAGTTGAGAGACAAAAAACAAGACAGAGAGACGCTATTTCGGTCTTGCTGCTCCAGGTCGATAAAATATAGGGCGTTTATCCTGTGACCGATGCCAAGCCAGGTCCGGCCGCGGCGCTGACATCGACCGGTGCCGGCGATCCTCCGATTGATTCGGGCGAACAGCCGGCGCTGTTCGATCTTCCGTCTGACAGAAAGGCTGCGCCAGGTCCGGCGGTGAAAACCGGACTGCCTGGGCGGCCGGCCGGATCGCCAAACAAGCGCACCGAGGCCTGGACCAATTACCTGCTCGCGCAGTATCGATCACCGCTTGAGGCGATGACGGCCGCATTCAACCAAAGAACCGGTGATTTGGCGGCCGCGCTCGGCCTGGTGGATCCTGACAACACGGATCTGATCAATTTATTCAAGGCCCAGGTCGCTGCGGCCGTCCAGGTCGCGCCATATCTGCACGCCAAACAGCCTACCGCGGTCGATCTGAATGGATCCGCGGCCGTGATGTTGCACTTTGCGCCGCCCGCGCTCCGCCCTGGTGAGATCCAGGGCGATGATCCGGCCGGTTTCACGCTGGATCTGACGCCTGCCGATGTTCGCCTGGTCGATGCGCTGGCCATAGAAGATGAAACCGAGGAAATACAAGGACTTAGCGATGATGACCCGGAATAGTCTCACGACTAAAAGTCTCACGGAACATGTAAGCCGTTGTTATATATGGCGCATTGTGGGCAGGGGCACCTGATGGGGAATCAGGTATGACCGCGATCCGCTCGATCCTGGCCGGCGCCTGGCCTGGCTCGATTTCGACACCTTTGACGTGCGAAGTTTCGATCTCTCAAAGGTGGGTGCGCCCCACTGAATTGAGATTTTCAAATCTGGCCTTCGGCCGGTTCTCGGTCTTGCGGTCTATGGGGTTCGGGGTGTGAGCGCAAGCGCGGACAAATACGAGGTTCCAGACGATGCGGCCGGCCCTGGATCGCCCCAGGCCATCGAAAAGGCCGGCGCCGCGACCTGGACCGTGCCTGGCCCTGTTTCGGCGGCCTTCATGCAATCTGATCAGTTTGTGCGGGCGATTAAGGGGCCGTATGGGTCTGCCAAGACTTCATCGGCAATGGTCGATATCCTGTTCAAGGCAATCCGCCAGCCGCGGTGCCTGGACGGCAAGCGCCATCACAAAGCCCTGCTTCTGCGCGATACCTACCGCGATCTTTACAAGACGACCTTGCCGACCTGGTTTAGCTGGTTCCCCAAGGAATTGGGCGATTTTGTGGGCGGCACAGATCGCCCGTTCACGCATACGATTGAGTTTGAAGATAAGTTCGGGATCATCAAATTGACGGTTGAGGGCGCCGCGATTGGCGAACATAAGGCAGAGGACGTGCTTGATGGCTATGAGCCCACGCAAGTTTTCCTGAATGCCGCGTCATCGCTCAATGAAGATGTGCTGCGCTACATGATCGGCCGCATGGGCCGCTATCCCACCGCCATGATGCTGCCGGCCGGTGTGCGTGCCTGGACGGGGATTTCGCTCGATTTCAACCCGCCTGATACTGATCATTGGCTTTACAAGCGGTTTGTTGAAATGGAGTTGTCCAATCACGTCCTGTTTGATCAGCCTGGTGGCCGGGATCCCGCGGCCGAAAACGTCAAGAATCTGGATCCAGAATACTATGACCGGATGATTGAGGGAAACGAGGCCTGGTGGACGCGCAGATTTGTGGACAATCAATGGGGCTATTCGCGCGAGGGCGAGCCGGTTTACCCGCAATATGATGACACAATCCACTGTGCGCCGGTCAAGTTGTCGCCGCTGCCGGATCGCCCGATTGGGATCGGAATCGATGGCGGCAAAACGCTGCGCCCGGCCATTATCTTCGGACAGATCGACCAGGAGGGGTGCTGGCGCCTGATCGATGAATTGGTGCCAGGGCGATGCGGCGCGTCGGCGTGTTCTGACAAGTTCAACGCGCTTCGCACCGAAAAGTATTCCAATTTTGAATTTTACGCCTTCGGAGATCCGACGATTGCTGACGGCGCGGATCGTGAGAATGGCGAATTAGCCTGGTCTGACACGTTTTACGCGCGCACCGGGATCCATATCGAGTTAGCGCCATCCAATGAATTGGGGCTGCGCCTAGATGCGGTCAAGGATGCGCTTGAGCGCCGGCTTCCAGGCGGCCGCCCTGGCCTTCAAATGGATCCGTCAATGAAGATCCTGCGCAAGGGCTTCGCCTCGCATTACCGCATGAAGCGCGTGCGCACGGCGTCAACGGATCGCTTTGAGGATAAGCCGGAAAAGAACGATTTTAGTCACCCGCACGATGCGCTCCAGTATTTAATTTTGGGCCGGGAGGGTGCGCAGGCAGTCAAGAGCGGTCGGCGGTCGTCCCTTGTCGCGTCTGACAACGCCCTGGCGTCTGGCGATGCTCTCCCGGCGCAAACATGGAGCCCATACGACGCATGACAACCGCGGTTATAGAAAAGGCAGATCTTGAATCTGCAATGAGCGCGGCGGGCTCTGGCGGCGTGCGTCCACGATGGACGCGGCGAATGCTTCGCGTCATGGGCGCCCAGGTTTTTTGGCATATGGCCTACCAGATCCGCATTGGCGACGATGACGAGCGCGGCGCCCTGGCCGCGGTGGGCGGCTTTGTGTGGGATGGTGACGCCGGCGCCTATGAAGCGTGGGTCATGGTCCTGCCTGGTGGCTCCAGCCACATTGCAAAGATATTAAAGGCGGGCCGCGGCCTGATCGATCAGCGTGTGGCGGAAGGTCAGCGCGTTTTCGCGCGCGTCCGGCCAGACTATCAGGCCGGTTTGCGCCTGGCCAAGTTGGCCGGCTTTCATCGCGTTGGTGAAATGTCAGATGGAACAATCGTTCACGCCTATATGCAGCGCCCTGAAAAAGGATCAAAGAATGACTGAAGTGACAAAAATGCTGGGCGGCTTGCTGTTCAAAAAAGACGCCAAGCAAGGCGCGCTCCAAATGGCACAAGGCCGCGCGCAACGCCGCGAGAGTGAGGAATCACAAAAGCTGACCGGCGAGGCCGAGGCTTCACGCCTGCGCTCTGCGCGCGGCGGCCGTCAACGTGCGCTGGCCTATAACGGCGCCAAGCCCACGGCGTTGGGCGGCGGTTAATGGCGGCTCTGAACGCATCGCAGACGGTTGCTGGCGCGAACCGTGCGTTTGATGACGCCAGCCAATGGTATGACGATCTGGATCAATTCTATGATTACATCGCGCCGTATCGCAAAGGCTCAAACAAAAATGCGCGCTACACGGATCGCCTTTCAAAGCTGTACGATTCAACCGCGCCTATATCTCTGCTGCGCGCGGCCGGCCGCCTTCAACGGGATTTAACCCCGCCCTTCCAGACGTTTTTTAATCTCGAATTGGGACCGGCCGCGGACGGCATGGATCCAGACGAGGCGAAAGCCTGGAATGAGCAATTAGAGCGGATCGCCCGCACGGTCCACGCGGCCATCGACACCGGCAATTGGCACGCCTCGTCGCAAGAAATGTTTCTAGATTACCTGGCCGGCCAGGGCGCGATGTTGATGCTGGAAGGTGACGACGAACAGCCGATCCGGTTTGTCGCTGTCCCGGTCAATGAGATCGCCCTGGAGGATGACGGTTTCGGCCAAGTTGGCCGGGTACACTGGCGCCAGACGCGCGCTGCGCGAGTCCTGGTGGACCGCTGGCCAAATGCGACCTGGCCTAAAGACGTGATGGACGCGGCCAAGGACGGCCGGTCAACGCGCGAATTTGAGATCACGCAGACAACCTATTACGACCGACCGGCTAAAGTTTGGCGGCGCATGGTCGCGGTGAAGGCCGGCGATGGCGTTGTGAGTGTTGAGACCGGATCTTCGCTGACCAATCCCTGGCTGACGCCGCGCTATTTCAAAGTGCCTGGCGAGCCTATGGGCCGCGGCCCTGGAATGTTTGTTCTGCCAGATGTGAAGGTTGCGAACAAAACAGTTGAATTGCTGCTGCGCGCGGCGGCCGTCGCGATTGTCGGGATATGGGCCAAGACGCCCGGCCCTGGATTCAACGCCAACATGTCGCGCGTGGCGCCAGGCGCCATCTTGAATGTTGCGCGCAATGGCTCCGGCAATTTGGGGCCAAGCCTTTCGCGCCTGGAAACGCCAGGCAGTTTCGATATCTCGTCGATCATTCTTGAAGAATTCCGCCAACGGATCCGCGAGGGCTTGCATGATCGCAATCTCCCGCCCGATGCCGGCCCGGTCAGATCTGCCAGCGAGGTTGTCGAACGCCTGCGCTTTTATGCCGAGGATCTGCAAGTTGCCTTCGGCCGCCAAACGCTGGAGATTGTTGTCCCGCTGGTCAAGCGGTGCATTGAGATCCTGTATAATCGCGGGCTGATTAAAACCAATCTGCCGATCAATCAATTATTTGTGCGCGTGCGGATCGTGTCGCCCCTGGCTGAAAGCCAGGCCATAGGCGAGATCCAGCGCATTGTTGATTGGCTTACAATGGTTTCGCAGCTTCTTGGCGAAGAGGGCATGATACTATCGGCCAAAGTCGAAGAAATCGGCGGCGAATTGGCACGCCTGCGCGGTGTGCCGGAAAAATGGGTCAGATCCAAAGCTGACCGCGATACGCTCCAGGAATTGGCGGCCGCGATGCTTGCCAAGGCCCAGGCGCCAGAAGAGCAACAACAAGGGACAGCAATCAATGGACAACCAGGAGCGGGAGCCTAGCGCGGTTCCGAGTCTTTCAGACTTGCAGGCGATGATAGGTGAGGGCCGGTCGTTTCACGATCTGCTTGGCGCGCGAAAACCCCTGGACGGCGAGGATCTTTATGATCAATCGCCGGCTTTCGATGCGGCCGTGGCGCGGCTTTACAATGACACGGCCGATGGCCGCCTGGTCATCGAAACGCTGCTCAATGCGACCGTTCGTCAGGCCAGTTGGGTGGGCGGGCTGATGCAATCCAGCGATACCATTTTGGCTTACGGGCTTTTCCGTGAAGGTCAAAATTCAATTGCGGCCATGTTCGCCGCGGCGATGCACCGCCATGATTTGAAAGCAGAAGAGGAAATCGACAATGGACCCGAATAAACAAACGCCAGCCGCGGCGGCGCCTGCTGCTGCCCCTGCTGCTGCCCCTGCTGCTGCGGCGCCGGCTGCACCGCCCGCGCCCGATGCGGCGCCTGCCCCAGCCACCCCTGCGGCGCCCGCGGCAAAATCAGACGGAGATCCGGCGCCCTGGAAGGCGCCCGATGACTTGCCGGAACATCTGCGCGGCGCTGATATGGGCGAATCCTTTGACAAGGTACTCAAAGCCTATTCCGGCGCCCGCGCCGAGTTGTCAAAAAAATCGCCGGATCTCCCCAAGGATGCGGCCGGCTATGCGGATCTGAAACTTTCGGAAGATGCTGTTAAGGCCTTTGGCGAGATCCCTAAGGATGACCCGATGATGTCCACGGCGCGCGCCGCGGCGCTGGAATCGGGTATGCCTTCCGCGGCCTGGGAACGCTTTGTGCCCGCGATGATGGATGGAATGGTTAAAGCCGGGATGGTGCCGGACACGATTGACGCTGATGCAGAGATCGCGGCCCTGGGTGGCGCCGACAAGTCCGCGGCGCGGCGCAGCGAATTGACAACCTGGCTTGATGGCAGTCTGGCGCAGCAACGCCTGACAGAGGCGGAAGTCGCAGAGG
>Ga0316205_10003735_pt1 | contig 14044 bp, 15 predicted proteins | sample 3monthpyrite_MG_FD_204941 | JGI IMG/M metagenome (GOLD analysis project Ga0316205, IMG submission 204941) | Microbial mat bacterial communities from mineral coupon in-situ incubated in ocean water Damariscotta River, Maine, United States -... | ecosystem: Environmental > Aquatic > Marine >... | reverse complement strand
CGCGCCCGATACCCTTCCGCCTGCAGACCGATCCATCGCGGAAAAGCCGGGAGAGACCATGCCCTATCGCAAAACCCTGCCCCAGAATGCCTCGGTCGCCATACCGGACGATCACGGGCGGCTGTTTGCCCCTGCAGCCGAGCGCAACGCCGAAGCGATCACCGCGCTGTTGCACCATCACGCCCCGGCAACCGGCACAGCCCTGGAAATCGGCAGCGGCACCGGACAGCATGTCACCGCTTTCGCAACCGCCCTGCCCGATCTGAACTGGCAACCCAGCGAGGTGGATACCGCCCGGCGCGACAGCGTGATGGCATGGTCTGGTGATACGCCCAACATCCGCCCCGTCATTGCCCTTGATGCCACCGATCCCGGCTGGTCCGCCACGCATCACGGCTATAATCTGATCCTGAACGTGAATCTCCTGCACCTGATCAGCACACCCGAGGCCAGAACCCTGATCGCCGAGGCGGCACAGGCACTGGCCCCTGGTGGGCGGTTGATCCTTTACGGCCCGTTCCTGCGTGATGGCGAGGCCACGTCCGACGGCGATGCGCGGTTTCACGCAAGCCTGCGCGAGGCAGATACGCAGATCGGCTACAAGGATGATTTCGATGTGATAGACTGGTTGCACGAGGTCGGACTGGCGCTGGTGGACGTGGTCGAAATGCCCGCCAACAACCTGTCCTTCGTGGCAGAAAAGGCAAGGTAATGCGCCGGTTACTTGGTGTTTTGATCATGTTGATCTGTGCTGCTTTGCCCGCACAGGCGCAGAAATTTGGCGACAGCGATCCGGTTGACTGGGTCGGCAAAGGCCCTGATCGCTACCGGGTGCACGGCATTGATGCAGCCCGGTTCCAGCAGAATGTGAACTGGAAACAGGTCAAACGCGCAGGGATCGAATTTGCCTTTGTCAAAGCCACCGAAGGCGGTGACCTGACGGACCCGATGTTTGATAGTCACTGGAAAGGCGCGCGTCGGGCCGGCATCCCCACCGGGGCCTATCACTTCTATTATTTCTGCACCAAACCCGAGGTGCAGGCCCGCTGGTTCATCCGCAACGTGCCGCGCCGGGGCAAATCCCTGCCCCCTGTGCTGGATATGGAATGGAACCCGTTTTCACCCACCTGCACCATGCGCCCGCCGGGCGCCGAGGTGCGTCGTCAGGCCAAGGTTTTCATGGATATTCTGGAACGCCACTACGGCCAGCGCCCGATCATCTACACCACGATCGAATTCTACCGCGACACCGGCATCGGCAAGCTGAACGAAGAGTTCTGGCTGCGCTCTACCGCCAAGACGCCGGACAAAACCTATCCCGGACAACGTTGGAGTTTCTGGCAATATACCGGCACCGGCATCGTGCCGGGGTTTGACGGTGACGTGGATATCAACGTCTTTGCCGGATCGCGCAACCAATGGCGCAAGTGGCTGAAACGCCGGATGCATTAGGGGTATTTGTAAAGAACAAGCCGGGCCAGCGCCGGACAGTGGGATGGCGCTGCTACGGCAATGGGATGCACTTTATCGCAGCCAAGCCCGTGTGCCCTACCTACGTCTCCCCCAACCTCACCAAAGCGCCAGCCCGGCGGGACGGTCCGACGCTAGCCCGGCGGCCTACGGCCTTGATTCCGGGCTGGGGGCACATTCATCGCGCATCCCAAAGTTCGATCTACCCGTCGATGCGGATCACCTCGTTCTTGGGATCATACGGGCTGTCACAGGTCACCGTGGCATCCCACAGCGTGTCCTGCATCTTGACCTTCAGTTTCGTTCCCTCAACCGCCAGATCAGGCGTGACATAGGCCATGCCGATGGACTTGCCGAAATGCACCGAATACCCGCCCGAGGTCAGGCGCCCCACACGGGTGCCATCCGGGGTATACAGCACTTCGCGACCCCACGGATCGGCATCCTCAGGCCCGTCAATCAGGACGGTACAGCATTTCACCCGAACCCCGGTTTCCACCAGCTTGTCTTTGCCGTGGAAGTCTTTCTCAAGGTCTACAAAGCGCGGCAGATCGGCCTCAAGCGGCGTCGCATCGCGGCCCAGCTCGTTGCCGAAGGCGCGATAGGATTTCTCTTGCCGCAGCCAGTTTTGCGCGCGCGCCCCGACCAGTTTCATACCGTGTTTCTCACCGGCCTTTTCCAGCAGATCAAACAGATAGTTCTGCATTTCCATCGGGTGATGCAATTCCCAGCCCAACTCGCCGGTATAGGCCACACGGATCGCGTTGACCGGGCACATGCCCAACTCGATCTGGCGCGCGGTCAGCCAGGGGAAGCGTTTGTTGCTAAGCGCGGTGTCTGGATCAGCATCGTTGATCACCTCGCGCAGCACATCGCGCGATTTCGGCCCGGCGATGGCAAAGACGCCCCACTGCGTGGTCACGTCCTGCACCTCGATGCGACCGAACTCGGCCTCTTTGTCCTCGACCGCCTTCTTCAGGAAATCAGCGTCATATTCCGTCCACGCCCCGGCGGAGACGAGGTAATATTTGTCCTCGGCCAGCCGCACGATGGTGTACTCGGTGCGCGTGGTGCCATGTGCGGTCAGCGCATAGGTCAGGTTGATACGGCCCACGCGGGGCAGCTTGTTACAGGTGAACCAGTCAAGAAAGGCGGTGGCACCGGCACCCTGCACGATATGCTTGGTAAAGGCGGTCGCGTCGATCAGGCCCACACCCTCGCGGATCGCGCGTGCCTCGTCCACCGCATGTTGCCACCAGCCACCGCGACGGAAGCTGCGTGCGTCGTGGTCAAAGTTTTCCGGGGCATCGAGAGGGCCGTAGTAATTCGGACGCTCCCAGCCATTTACCCAACCAAATTGCGCCCCACGTGCCTTTTGACGGTCATAGGCCGGCGCGGTGCGCAGCGGGCGGGCCGCCGGGCGTTCTTCATCCGGGTGGTGCAGGACGTAGACATGGTCGTAGCATTCCTCGTTCTTGCGCGCGGCGAACTCGGTGGTCATCCAACCCGACGAATACCGTTTGGGATCAAGCGAGGCCATGTCGATCTCGGCCTCGCCCTCGACCATCAACTGGGCAAGGTAATAGCCGGTGCCACCCGCCGCCGTGATCCCGAACGAGAACCCTTCGGCCAGCCACATATTGCGCAGCCCCGGAGCAGGACCGACCAGCGGGTTGCCATCGGGCGTGTAGCAGATCGGGCCGTTGAAATCGTCCTTGAGGCCGCTTTCTTCGCAAGACGGAACGCGGTGGATCATCGCCATATACTGCTCTTCAATCCGCTCCAGATCGAGCGGGAAGAGATCGGCACGGAAGCTGTCCGGGACGCCATGTTCAAAACAGGCCGGTGCGTTTTTCTCATAAACACCCAGAATCCAGCCGCCGCGTTCTTCGCGGACATAGGATTGCGCATCGGCGTCGCGGACCACCGGGTGTTCCTGACCACCATTCGCGCGATATTCCACCAATGCCGGGTCCTGATCCATCACGATGAACTGATGCTCGACCGGGATCGCGGGCATCTTGATACCCAGCTTTTTGGCGGTGGATTGCGCGTGGTTTCCGCTCGCGGTCACAACATGCTCGGCGGTGATGACGATCTGCTCGTCCCCCGCGACAAGGTTGCCGCCCTTTTCGACCATCTTGGTGCAGGTCACTTCCCAGTGCGTGCCGGTCCAGTGGAACCCATCGGCCTGCCATTTGCGTTCGATCATCACACCGCGCTGGCGCGCGCCCTTGGCCATCGCCTGGGTCACATCAGCCGGGTTAATATAGCCATCTTCGGTATGATAAATCGCGCCTTTGAGGTCTTCGGTGTTGATCAGCGGCCAACGCTCCTTGATCTGGTCCGGGGTCAGCCATTCATAATTCACCCCACAGGTTTCGGCGGTCGAGGCATAAAGCATGTACTCGTCCATCCGCTCCTGCGTCTGGGCCATGCGCAGGTTGCCCACCACGGCGAAGCCTGCGTTGAGGCCGGTTTCGTCCTCAAGCTGCTTGTAGAAATCGACCGAGTATTTGTGGATATGGGTGGTCGCGTAGGACATGTTGAACAGGGGCAGCAGACCCGCGGCATGCCAGGTGCTGCCCGACGTCAGCTCGTCCCGCTCGATCAGCATCACATCATCCCATCCGGCCTTGGCCAGATGATAGGCAATCGAGGTGCCCACGGCGCCCCCGCCGACAACCAGTGCTTTGACTTGCGTTTTCATGTGATGCGACTCCCTAGGCGGCATGTAACGTTGCTGTTTTATCAGGTGAGCGAAATCGCGCACAGCCCAGCCGACCATTAGCCGCACAAAACCGTCACACCTGTCGCGAACTCGCCGTTGATCTGACGGGTTTGGACAGATTGGTGCGACAAGACGGGCCATCGCCAGACCGCGGGGTGGCGATCAAACAGTATTTGGGGAGCACTTTATCCCTGCCAAGTACATCCTCAGAACCAATGCAGCGCATGCATCTGCAATATCGCCAGCCCTGACGGGCGGCCCCCCTTACATCGATTGCGATGCAATCGACTTTCGGTCAGCGGACGATGGCCCGGCGGCCTGCGGCCTTGATTCCGGGCTTGGCGGCCTACTCGCCCAAAGCAATTCCCTCACGACGCGGATCGGCCCCGCCACGCAGCCCCTCGCCTATGGCAATCGCGTGAAGCCCCGAGGTCAGATCACGCGCATTCACCTCAAACCCCATCTCGGCCAACTCGGCCCCAATCGCCTCGGCCCCGGTGCCTGCCTCTACATCATAGGTCCCAAACCGGTTCACCAGATGCGGCAGTGCCACCGCGTCTTGCACATCCATGCCCCAATCGAGATGCGCAATGATCGTCTTGGCCACATAGCCGATGATCCGGCTGCCTCCGGGGCTGCCCACCAACAGAACGGGTTTGTCGTCCTGCATCACAATCGTCGGCGCCATGGACGACCGTGGCCGCTTGCCCGGCTCGACCCGGTTGGCAATCGCCACGCCGTCCCGGTGGCTGCGGAACGAGAAATCCGTCAACTCGTTGTTCAGCAAAAACCCCCGCACCATCAGGCGCGAGCCAAAGGCGTTTTCAATCGTGGTCGTCATGGAAAGGGCGTTGCCATAGGCATCGACAATCGAGATATGCGAGGTCGAAGGCAGCTCCAGCGCCGCGTCATCCGCCCAGTTCAGCGCATGGTCGAACTCTGGGTTGCCGGGTCGGACCTCGGGCAAGGCATCCTCGCGCTGCAACAGCTCCGCACGCTTGCTCAGATAGTCCGGATCAACAAGGCCCTCGACGGGAACAGGTACAAAATCGCTGTCCGCCATGTATCGCGCCCTGTCGGCAAAGCCCAGGCGGCTGGCATCCCCAATCAGCCGCCACGCCTCGGCGCTCTCCGGCCCCAAAGCGGCCATATCAAAGGGCTGCAACAGTCCCAGTATTTGCCCCACCGTCAGCGCACCGGACGATGGCGGGCCCATGCCGCAAACCTCATACGCACGATAGTCAGCGCAAACCGGCGCACGTTCCTTCACGGTGTAGATCGCCATATCAACCTGGCTCAGAACACCCGGATTTTCGCTGCCCAGCCGCACGGTCTGCACGATATTGTCGGCAATTGGACCAGTATAGAAAACATCCGCCCCCTGCCCTGCCATTGCACGCAAGGTGTCTGCATAATCCGGGTTCTTCAAAAGATCACCGGCGGCAATCGGCACGCCGCCGGGTACGAAATACTCCCGCGCGGGGGCATGGCGGCTGAGGCGCTCGGCATCCCCCGCCACCAGCCCGGCCAGACGGGGGCTGACGGTGAACCCCTCCTCGGCCAGCGTGATCCCCTCGGCAAACAGGCTGGGCCAGTCGGCCTTTCCCCATCGCGTGTGCGCCTCCTGCAACAGCGCCGGCGTGCCGGGCGTGCCGACCGAGCGGCCACCAACCACGGCATCAAAGAACCCCATCGGTTCGCCATCCTCAGCCTGAAACAGCCGCGGCGTGGCCTCCAACGGCGCGGTTTCACGCCCATCCAATGTCGTCAATTTGCCGGTCGTCCCGTCATACCAGACCAGAAACGCCCCGCCCCCAAGGCCCGAGCTTTGCGGCTCGACCAATCCCAGAACCACCTGCACGGCGACCATCGCGTCCGCCGCTGTCCCGCCGTCGCGCAACACCCGTGCCCCGGCCTCAACCGCCAGCGGGTTGGCCGCCGCGACCATCCAGTTCTGCGCCGCCACAGGCGTGCCTGCGATCTTGGCCTCCTGCGCTGCCATCACGGCGGGCGAGCCTTCGATCAGGCCTGTGCCCCCCTGCTCCGGGGCAACCTGATCGGCCGCCTCTTGCGCGATAGCAGCACTGGCCAACAGAGCAGCACCAAGAAGGGCAATCAACGGTCTCATCACAAAAACTCCGGTTTGAATTCGCGTGACCCGGCGGGTCACATCATTGCAGGAACAACCTGATCAGGCGGGCGATGGCCGTCCTCGAAGGTTTTGATATTCAACATCACCTTCTCGCCCATCTCGATCCGCCCCTCAACCGTGGCCGACCCCATATGCGGCAGCAGAACCACGTTCTTCAACGCCCTGAGACGCGGGTTTATCTCGGACCCATTCTCATAAACATCCAGCCCCGCACCGGCGATCTCGCCCGCGCGCAGCATCCGGGTCAGGGCATTTTCATCAATCACCTCGCCACGCGACGTGTTCACGATCACCGCATCGGGCTTCATCAGTTTCAGCCGCCGCGCATTCATCAGATGAAAGGTCGACGGGGTATGCGGGCAGTTCAGGCTGATCACATCCATCCGTGCCACCATCTGATCCAGACTTTCCCAGTAAGTGGCGCCGAGATCCTGTTCCGTCTCGATCCGCAGACGGTTGCGATTGTGGTAATGCACCTCCATCCCGAAGGCAGCCGCCCGTCGCGCCACCGCCTGCCCGATCCGGCCCAATCCGAGAATGCCAAGACGGCGTCCCGACACGCGCCCACCCAGCAAGGTGGTCGGTGACCATCCATCCCAATCGCCCCCCTGCATCACGGCCAGCCCTTCGGGAATGCGCCGCGTGACGCTCAGGATCAGAGCCATCGCCATATCGGCCGTATCCTCGGCCGACACGCCCGGTGTGTTGGACACGATGATGCCATGCTGGCGCGCGGTCTGCACATCGATATGATCCACGCCCGCCCCGTAATTGGCGATCAGCTTCAACTGGTCCCCGGCCTGCGACAGGGCCGCCGCGTCAATCTGATCATTCAGCGTGGGCACCAGAACATCGGCAGTTTTCATCGCCGCAATCAGTTCGGCCCGGGTCATCGGCGCATCGGAATCACGCAGCTCTACGTCGAACAATTCCGCCATCCGCCGCTCAACCGGCTCAGGCAAGCGTCGCGTAACAACAACACTTGGGCGCGCAGATGCCATCGGGACCTCCTTCGTGCTTTCAAACGGGTCGCGTTGCTGTCAGAGTGGCGCAGGAATGCACCGGGCACAAGAACCCCGGGCCCTATGTTGAGCAGAAATCGGACCTTACGGATGAAACTCCTGTCTCTTTGCGCAGCCGTGTTGAGTTTGGCCCTGACCCTTACCGCCCTTCCGGCGGTGGCACAGGATCGTGGCTCAGTCACCAATCTGCCCGTGCCGCGCTACGTGTCGCTAAAGGTCAGCGAAGGCAATGTACGGCGCGGCCCCAGCCTGACCCACCGCATCGACTGGGTGTTCAAACGCAAGAATGTCCCGCTGCTTATCACCGCCGAATACAGCAATTGGCGCCGGGTCGAGGACCGCGATGGCGCAGGAGGATGGATTCACTATTCGCTTTTGTCGGGCACACGCACCGCCATCATCGAACGCGACATGCTGGATATCCTGTCAAAGCCCGAAGACGGCGCATCGGTCGTGGCACGTCTGGAACTGGGCGTGATCGCCAAGCTGGACGAATGCATCACCACCTGGTGCCGCCTGAACGCGGCTGGCTATAAGGGTTGGGCCCCCAAAAGCGCGCTCTGGGGCATCGGACCGCAGGAAATCCTCGATTAACGCTGCTCAGAGGGGGGTTTGCCGGTCCCTGGAAATGCCCGCGCGGGCCCACGTGGATTTTTTTGAATTCCACCCTTGCACGACCATCATACGCAGAGTAATTAGCGCTTCACGATTGGGGTGTGGCCTAGCGGTAGGGCAACTGTTTTTGGTACAGGAGATCGTAGGTTCGAATCCTACCACCCCAGCCAACGTCTTCCATAAAACCTGTGATACCAGACGCGCGACTGAATTGCTGCGTGGTTTCCGTGGGTTGTGGGTGAAGTTGATTGTAGCCCGCCACAGATATTTGCAGTAAGCGGAAGAACCGCGACAAAGCAGGAAGAAACCGGATGAGGTCAATGAAATAAGGGCTGAGAGGGTGCATCTTGTGGCTGGGCAACTAACGCCCTGCAAAGGGATTGAATTGCCCCCGACGGTATCGAATATTACAGACATGCATTGTTGGCTCGTGGCTCCGACTGGATCCACAGATGCAGAGGCTCTTTTCCATCCACGATGAAACCGTCAACCTTCTCTGCCCAAGTTACCAAAACCTTACCGCTTCTGAATACCTACATGACCGAAACAAAGCTTCTAACACTGGAATAGCTGTGTCCAAGAGCTGATGGTGAGAAGTGATCTCATTGCAGGGTTTGCGGCTCAAAAATTAACCTTGTAACGGCCTTGATGAATATGTGCGCTCGATTTTTCGGGTCAATTTTTGCATGGTGTCTCTCCGACTTCGTCTGTCAAAACCTCATCCAGCATAGCTCAGCACCAGATCTCGTAGCGATACAAAACCCAGAAGCCCGGCATCGCCCTGCACCAAAGCCCGCCGCCTGCCAAGCTGGGTAAGCAGTCGCACCGCGTATTTTACGTTCATTTCAGGAACGATGGTCAGGACCGGCTTGTCCATGACTTGGTAGACAGAGGTGCGTTCCAATGATCGGTTTTCTGCGATCACGCGCGCGGCGATCTCGTTGACCGTCAGAAAGCCGTACTCATCACCGGGATGACGACGGTCGATGATCAGTGAACTGACCTTGTGTTCGCGCATCATCGCCAATGCCACGTGAATGTTGTCCAATCCGTCGATCCGGTGCAGATCGGTGCGCATGAGTGTATCGACTCTGACGAATGTCTCTTCCATCACAGGTCCTCCTTGCTAATTTCCTGCATGATGCTCTTTATCTGACCTTTCAGGCCGATCGCATCCTCAATGTCGATCTGAAAGGCGACACCTGCTCCTGGCTTTTCCTCAAATCCACAAGCCACAGCGATCGCTTCCAGAATGCCTCGACTGTTGTGCTCTTCGACCAGAAACAGCACCATGTCGCGCTGCCCGGCCAAGTCTAGGCCAAGAAATGTCTTTTGCGGCGTCAGCCCCTCACCACGGGCACTGGTGATAACGGTGCAGCCAGTGGCTCCGTTGGATCGGGCGGCCTCAACGGCCCTGTCAGTCAATTCGTCCTGGGTCATCACGATGACGAGTTTAAACTTCATCACAGGTCTCCTTTCGGGCATGGAAGTGGTGTGGTTTTGTCCTGTCGCCGTTTCGCCAGCACTGCGCCGATCTGGGCATAGCCCATAACCGTAATTATTGGAAACAAGCTCGCCAGCGCGATCAAACCGAACCCATCAAGCAGTGCCGAACGGCCCGGCACGTTCGATGCCAGCCCCAGCCCCAGCGCAGCCACCAACGGCACGGTTACGGTTGAAGTTGTCACACCGCCGGAATCATATGCCAGAGGCACGATCATGCGCGGGGCCAACATGGTTTGGATCACCACGATGGCGTAACCAACGATCATGTACATGTAAAGTGGCGTGCCGCTGACGATGCGGAACGTACCCACAGACAGGCTTAAGGCCACGCCAATGGCGACTGCAATACGCAAGCCGGAAGCCTTGACCGCGCCACCCGAAACCTCATGCGCCTTTAACGCCACTGCGATCAACGAAGGCTCGGCGATGGTGGTGGCAAAACCGATAGCAAATGCAAAGATATAAACCCAGTAGTAATCCGCCCATCCAAGCACGACATCCGGACCACCGCCAAGAAAGGACGGGTCGGTTAACTGTCGCGCCATCTCTTTGCCCAGAGGGAACAGGGCACGTTCCAGCCCGAACAGGAAGAACGTCAGCCCCACCACCACATAAACCAATCCGAACAGCACCCCGCGAAGATGCGGAATCTTGCGACGGAGTATGCCCATCTGAAAGCCCAAAAGCACCGCGACAATCGGGGCGACATCCTTGAGAATGCCCATGAACACCTGATTGAGTTCCGTGATCATCGACCAGATCATGCCGCCACCACCATTCCGAACAGTAACACGAAAATTATCGGCATCAGACTGGCAAACGCGATCAGGCCAAAGCCATCTACCATCGGGTTGCGCCCCTTGATCACTTGCGCCAGCCCCACCCCCAATGAGGTGACTAGTGGCACGGTAATGGTTGAGGTCGTTACACCTCCTGCGTCGTAAGCAATACCGATGATCTCACGCGGGGCGATGGGGGTTAACACCACAACCACAACATAGCCGCCAATGATCAGCCAATGAAGCGGCCACCCCTTGAGGATGCGAAACACCCCGATCACCAACGAGGTTCCAACCGAGGCAGCCACGGTATAGCGCAGGGCGTCGGCATAGGTTCTCAGGCTTTCCGGATCACCCTCAATCACCGCAGCGGCGGCCATAACCCGTGTGGCCTCTTCCCCCACAGCGATCAACGCAGGTTCCGCCACGGTCGTACCAAACCCCAACCCGAACGCGAAAATCAGCAGCAAGGGCAGCGACCCGTGCGTGGCCAGCGCATTGGCCAGAGTTTCGCCCAATGGGAACAACGCCATTTCCAGCCCGCGTATGAACAGCGCCAGCCCCAGCAAGACAAACCCAAAGCCAATTGCCAGCTCAGTGATATTCTCGAACGGTTGACGCAGCACCACGATTTGGAAGAAAGCCACAATGATCAGAATTGGCGCAAGATCTCGGGCAGTTCCGCGCAACTGCTTGTATAGTTCGTGAGTTGTGTCTGCCATCAGTCCTTCCTGTGCCCGAACGACCTATATTTCCCCAATCATGCGCGCATGACACACACGCAACAAGCACGAGTTCCTCTTGCGGGGGCAACCGGGTTGGCATCAATCTGTGTTATGCGTCTCAGTCTCGCATTTGCTGTTGTTCGCATAGATCCACTCATGGCAATGCCTGCTAAAGACAAGATCACCAGCGCCGAATTCTCCAATTCAGCATTGATCAGCGAGTTCAGGCGCGGGCTGCTTTCTTGTTTGCCTTCGCCTTCAGCTTTTTACGCGCCGCCTTCTTGGCCTTCTTTTTCGCGACCTTTTTCTTGGCTGCTTTTTTGGCTGCCTTTTTGGCTACGGCTTTTTTCTCCTTGGCCTTCTTTTTCGCGGCCTTTTTCTCAGCTGATTTGGCTGCGGCCTTTTTCTCCTTGGCCTTCTTTTTCGCAGCCTTTTTCTCAGCTGATTTGGCTGCGGCCTTTTTCTTGGCTTTGGCTTTGGCCTTATTGGCCTCAGATTTTTTGTCTGCCGTATCTTCAGCAAGTTCCGGCACAACCCGTAACTGGACCTTTTTGGCAGCTGGGCTGGCTTTGATGGGGTTGACTGCGGCGGAACTGGCCGACGCGGTATTGGTTTTTGCAGGACTGGCCTTACCCAGCTGGCTTGCTGCCGCCAAAAGAGCTTTGGCCCGAAGCAAACCGATACCCGGGATTGTCGTCAATTGAGGAACTGAGGTCGCAGCAAACTGTTCCGCTGTATTGATGCCATTCTTGGCCAAAGTCGCAGCTAATCCTGGCCCGATACCAGAGATGTTTGTGATAAGTGTCATTGTTCATGTATCCTTCTGGGCAGCACGACAGGGTGCGAAAAGGGATGGCCATTGGCCACCCCTTCCACGCGTATTGCTTGGGTCAAGTCGCTTTTTTCAACGCCTTCTTGGCAGCTTTCAACTTACCTTGTTGACGTGCGACTTTGGACTTGCGTGCTTTGACTTCTTTTTTGAGTGCTTTGATTTTTGCTTTTTTAGCCATTGAGACTTCTCCTATTCAAAAGGTTTACCTGTCAGACCCGTTGTTGTTCTCCTTGAGAAAATCGCGAATAAAGCGCCGGATTTCACGTGCCGCACTCGTATCAAGTTCATCGCAGAGGAATACAAAACGTTCCCTGTCTGACGTTGATATCCTGATAATCAACTGGCTGTTTTTCAGGCTCTTTTTCTTCGATTCTTTTTGTCGGCCAACTCTTGATCTCACTCTATGTATATACATTGTACCTCTATTGTAATCCGATTGTATATACATTATTGATGCTCTGGCTTCACAATCCCAATAGCCCGGATACAAATCGCGCTATGTTCGCAACTACTCTGACACCCGCCTACACAAGCAGCGCGTGTTACAAACCGGACATGCGCCAGGAACAGGCCAGGCGAAGCAGTGAGAAATCCTCAGGCAGCGCAAGATTTGATGTCACTTGTAAAGCGCTAACGACCCTCTGGCATACGCAGGCCAGACCCCGCACGACACCATTGTTAAGATCGCATGACTGGCGGCTGCTCTGGGTTCGCAGCTTAGATCAAGGGCCTCCGAGCAAAGGTTTGCATTAGAAATATGAAAACAGATTCATAGACAGAGCGGAGTTCAAAATGGCACGAAAAACCAACGCGAGGGTGAGCGAAAGAAACGGCAAACAAGATTTTAGGATATCCAACAAGAAGTACAAAAAGAAGCTGGCGAGGCTGCAGATCGAACTCGTTAGTATGCAGGAATGGATTAAGGCTACGGGCCATCGTGTCGCAATTGTATTTGAGGGTCGGGATGCAGCAGGCAAGGGAGGAACGATCAAGCGGATCACAGAACCACTCAACTCACGCGTCGCGAAAATCGTGGCGCTGCCTGCACCGACCGAACGCGAGAAATCACAGTGGTATTTTCAGAGATATTCAAGCTACCTTCCCGCTGCCGGAGAAATGATCATCTTCGACCGGTCCTGGTACAACCGCGCTGGTGTCGAGCGCGTGATGGGGTTTTGTAACGATGACGAGTATCATGAATTTCTGCGCAGCTGTCCCGAATTTGAACGCATGCTCGTGCGTTCTGGAATTCAGTTAATCAAGTACTGGTTTTCAGTCAGCGACGAAGAACAGGAGCGTCGATTCCAGAAACGCCTGACTGATCCTACAAAACGCTGGAAACTCAGTCCGATGGATTTGGAAAGCCGCAAACGCTGGGTTGATTATTCAAAGGCCAAAGACGAAATGTTTATCCATACCGATACCGAACAGACGCCTTGGTACGTCGTGAATTCTGACATAAAGAAGCATGCACGGCTGAATTGTATCAGTCACCTCCTGTCAGTCATTCCTTATAAAACACTGGGTCTTGATCCGATCAAGCTGAAGCGGCGCCCACATCAGAGCGACTATGTGCGCCCACCTCTGGAAAATCAGAATTTTATTCCGGAAATCCACAAAAAGATATGATTGCCAACCAGGGTACCAGCTGTACTTCGCGACCCGAACGGGATTCTGCAATCAGAAATAATTGACGCCGCAAACGCAAATGACACAGAGCGCTTGACCGCGTTGCTTGAGCGCGCAGAAATTCAAATTTTGAAACGTCAGGGTGTGGTTGGTGACGAACTTCGCTCAATGCCCCCTGCAGCGCCTCGCCGATCGGAACGCCAGGCTACTTGGACTTCGCAGGACCAATGCGCAACACGCGGGCGACGAATATTGCCATACCGGCGGCACAGAACGACAGGACCGCGCCCATTTTTGCCCCGTCCTGGATTTCGCCCGGAGAAAAGGCGACAGACGCGACGAACATCGAAACGGTGAATCCAATGGCGGCGACACAGCCAACGACAAGCAAGTGGGCGTTCCGCATTCCGTGTGGAAGACCCAGTTGGAATCCATTCACGGCGATGGTCCCAAAAAGCCAGATTCCCACAGGTTTACCGATCAACAATCCAAGCAGCACCAGCAAGGTGGCGTCACCGATAGCAGAGAATTCAACGCCGGCATTCGTCAGGCCGAACGCGAAAAGGACAAACTCGATAGGCCG
>Ga0316205_10003734_pt1 | contig 14045 bp, 5 predicted proteins | sample 3monthpyrite_MG_FD_204941 | JGI IMG/M metagenome (GOLD analysis project Ga0316205, IMG submission 204941) | Microbial mat bacterial communities from mineral coupon in-situ incubated in ocean water Damariscotta River, Maine, United States -... | ecosystem: Environmental > Aquatic > Marine >... | reverse complement strand
TAGGGAGATAAGGAATAGCATATGCTTTAAATGCATGAAAAATAAGAAGGAAATTAGCGACAGCATAAGATAAGAAGGGTGACACAATTTTTTACTGCTCAAGGCTGGGGCGAGCATATAAAAACAACGATAAAGAGGTGATTTTTAATTTTGGATTTTTACAGTCATCTATCGATTTTTCCAAATAATGATTCAAATCTGGAACACTGGATGAGACTCATATAACGGTATTACGCAATTTAGTTAAGCTATCTCAGGGATGCCCTCATTGTCAGGCCCGAGAAATTGAGTAGGGAGAATAACCACACTGAATTATTTACCGGATGAGCCAGCAATTAAATCGTCAGCTTTATTAGGGTAGATTCACTCTGACCCAGGTCTTCGAAATTTACATATCGGACATAACGACGCCCGAGTGATAGCATGACTCTGGAAATACCATCGGCTTTATCGGGTGTCATGAGCAAGTGCACATGCTTGGTCATTAACACATACGCATGCAAGGATACTTTATAGCGATCACAAGCTTCACTGAGTCACTCCAGATAAAGCTGATAGTCTTGTTCATAGCGAAAAAGCAGGCTTGTCGGCTATTTCCTCTTTGAATAATATGACAGGGTACACCAGCCATATAAATGCGTGGTTTTCTTGGCATCATAATTCCTTTTTACTAATTCACACTTGATCCATCAGTGTAATAGACTCAAATTGACTACATCATTCACAACATTTCTGTGCGAATGATTATCATTTGTCACCGCCCCCTTTTCTGCCATCTATTTTTCAGGAAAGTCTAAATATGTTTTTCCTTCATCAAAACTCTCTGATGATTTCATCAACTCCTTTGATAAAGTTTTTATTTTTCCTTTATCTATTACAATATACAATCTATTAAACTTTGGGTCTGCATTGACTATTTTAAAACTCAATGATGCATAATTTTTATTAGGTAAACATCTAGCAGAATATTCCTTTATTTCATAAATGTCAGCCTCATGATTTATATATGATTTAATCAAACCACCCATAACTTCACTATCTTTTTTATCATTTGGATGAACATATATGTAACGTTCAAGCTCATGACTAGAGATATCCCTATGTGATACAGCTTCTCTAAAGGATATATATTTATTTACATAGCTATAACATAAATTACCATAGTCATAAATATCACTATCTGCGTTGCATCCATTAGAACTCACGGCTAAAAGTAAAATGACATACACATGCATAAATCTAGTTATCACAGTCCACATCCTCCACACCTTAAATCAGGATTATGTATCCTGTCGAAAGATGGAGCAAGTATTCCGTTATGCCTTCCAGCATTTATAGGATTATAATTTATACTACCGCTATATGAACCTTTAAAAGTAATCCCAAAAATTGATTTAGGAACTGAAACAGACCACTTTAGGCTATCTTGCGTAAAATTACTAAATTTTAGCTCGGCACCAGGAACTTTTAAACCTAAACTATGCAAGCCTTCCCCTAATTCATAAGCCCCTTTAAACACTCCTCCTTGGGCGCTCACTATCACATCACCACTTTCGTTTACTGTTAAGGAGACTGCCTTTAAATCTTTGGAGAATTTTAGTTTGCCCTCACTATCTCCATATAAATTAAGTAATCTGTTTTTAATCTCGGCTCCTATTTTCAATCCCTTAGACTCTTTAACTGCTTCATCATTAAACAAACGACTAAATGAACCTGTAACCGCACCATTTGCGAACTTCCCACCACCAAACTTGGAGGCTACACCACCAACGATTGCAGACTTAAAAACACGTGATAGCTTCGTGCCACCTTTGAATAAGCTAGACCGACTGAGGGACTGTGTAAATGCAGCACTGAAAAACCCATTTTTAAATGCCCCACCTTGTAACTTCGCCATACCACCGCCAACAATACCATGAGCAATAACCTTCCCTGCAAATGCTCCCGATGAAAGGTCTGCTGAACTATGCCCGAATATGTCACCTACCCCAGCAAATAAGGCTCCAGATAACGCTCCATTTAATGCTCCATCTAATGTCCCTGTGCCAGCAAATCCTCCTCCAAAACCGCCTGCCGCGCCTTGAAATATCGCTGATTCTCCAAATATTGGAAATCCACCAACAATACCACCAGTAATATAAGCGAATACTACTGTCATTATTAATCTTCCATACTTCTGGAAAAATCTCAGCGCTCCCCTTAACAACCCTTTAATAAAATGCCCACTCGGATCAGTGTACGAGATCGGATTATTATTCACATAAGTGTATCGATTCATGCCTTGTGTACTGTATGGAAACTGCACAAAGGTATCTGGTGACAGGAATCGGCCCAGTTTGGCATCATACATACGCGCGTTCATGTTGATCAGACCGATTTCATCATCGTGCTCATGGCCGGTAAACCCACGTGTGTCCAGGCTGATCATATTAATGCCAAAATTACCGGTATCAGTCCAATTGCTATTACGCCGTGCTCCCCATGCATCAAAACTGCTTCTGCTATTAGGGACAATTGCTCCAGACTCATCGGTCATTACATCAGTGGAACCCAGGTGATCCTTATGTTGATAACGGGTTTCTTTCGCACCATTACTTCGTGAGGTATACACAACCGTGGCACTGCCAACGCCAATGTAGTGTTTATCGACATTCACACCATTGGATTGGTAATTTTTTTCAAATGTTTTACCAATATAATAGGTCGTGGTAGTTTGACCAGATTTAATACTCGATTTTTTTATTCGGTTATGGTCAATGCCATAAGTGTATGTATTGGCAGTACTACCCCGGCTAACGGTTAATGGTTTGTTGAAAGAAGTGTAACTGAGTGTTCGCCCATCGCCACTGGTCATATTGCCATTGGCATCATACCCATATTGAATATTGCCAGCCTGACTAACAGCATGAGGGCTGGCGCCCGTGTATTGATAATTGCCCACACCGGTTTTAAATGTAATATTACCAATACTGTCATAAGTCAGGCTATTGACCTGAGAACCCACGGTACTATTGGTTAAACGGTTGAGATCATCAAAACCAAAAGTTTCATTGATGCTCTGATTCAGATCACTTCTGCTGATCATGTTACCTAAGGTATCGTAATCGTATGACAGATGCTGAACATTACCTGAATTACCGGTCATGATGCCGGTCAGTCGTCCAGTCTGCTCGTCATACTGTTGTAAGGTAGTGACATTATTACCGAACCGTTGTTGCAATGGGTGACCCGATGCATCAGTGGTTTCCAAAGCCCAATACAGTTTGTTGCCCGCATCAGCGGTTCTGACCTCAATTAAAAAGCCTTTGTCGTTATAGATATTTTTAATCGCATATCCACTCGGATAGGTTTTGGTCAGCACTCGACCCAGGCTGTCATAACTCACTTTTGAGTCAAACGTTTTTCCGTCGATAATCGTTCGAGTTTGCTGAGGCCGGCCGTAGGCATCATAGCTGTGGCTTTCTGAAACATTACTGGCTGAACTCGATTTATCGAGCTTACCAATACCATTGGTGGCCGTATCATACGCCCAGGTACTGGTGCCTTCTTTTTCAACCCGCTTGATCATTCTCCCAAGCGGGTCATAACTCATACTGATTTCCTGGCCCAGTGCATCTTTCTGCCAGATAAGTTCACCCAGCGCATTGTGTCGATATTCCCAATGGCCCATATCAAGATCGTCCATTGAGGTTTTATTACCAACCACATCGTAATGCATTCGGGTTTGATTATTCTCATTATCGATGGTACTGATCAGGTTATCGAAAGCATCGTAATCATAAACACTGATGCCACCCATCGCATCAATGACTTGTATGATTTTACCCTGACTATTTTTGATCTCTGTATTCGACTGCCCTTTATCGTTGGTTCGTGTGATTTTGAAACCATCATAAGTGATTGTGGTGAATGATTCGTCCGGGTTCGTCTCTTTAACCATTCGGCCCAATATGTCGTATTCATAACGAGACCAACCGTAACTATCAGACACAAAATGCAATTGAGACACTTGTGACACACGACCATCGGCATTGTATTCAGTCAGTTTTTCTATAACTCTGCCATCCATTCCTTCGGTGGTACTACGCACTTCTCTACCTAATGAATCAAAGTACACCGTAGAAGGCACACCGCCGCTCGCTAGCTTGGTGACCCATAAAGGAGAGCCATAAGGACACTGAGGACCATCTTCACAAAGATCAAATGAAGTCGTGGTCCAGGTACCATCGGCACGTAACTCTTTTATCTGTCGACCAAGTGAATCATAGCTCCATTGCGTGACGAGTCCATTAGGGCCAGTCAACCGGGTTTTGACACCCCACCTGAGGTCGTATTGATACGTTTCTGAATGATTAAGCGCGTTGGTTGTTTTTGTCGGGAATTGCCCGCGTTCATCAAATGCCATTGTCGTACTTCGAGCAGCAGCGTCAGGTGCGGTTATGGTTATATTGGTCTTGTTACCATATGCATCATAGGTATAGGTTGTTGTTTTTGAATGAGTAACATTTCCCGGCTCAACCGTTTCTTTTGTCAATAAGCCGGTTTGAGGATCATATTCAAACGAAGATTTTCGTGAACCGGTTTCATTAAACGGCGTAGTATTAGTAATGATCGTGGATTGCAAGCGACCCAGATGCCACAGATCTGTATTGTTTAAGTAAACACTATTGGTAACTTTCTTATAGCCATCGTTAGATGAAACAGTAACAGAGGTAGCATTACCATAATCATCATAATCATAAGCTGTTGAGATCGTTGAAATGAGTTGCCCGTCTAATTGATAAGAACTCTCATCACTACCTAGTTTATGAATAATAAAACGACGTTGCTTGTCATAACTACTTACTGGTAAAGCTACTGAGGTCCAACTGACCGAACTTTCTTCAACTAATGTGTTATCGGCAAGCCTTGTTTCAGATGCGATAGCAAGGCCATGTAATTGGTTATCATAATCATGACTATAGTTAGTTATATTCTGGATTCCACTACGACTGTCAGTTAATGTTACTTTTTTAAAGCCAAGAAATCCGTAAGTATTGCGATGAACAATTCCATCTTCATAGTGATAGGTAAACGAATATTCACCGCCTAAACCGTTCGCAATAGAATACTTTTTCACCAAAATCATCTTATTCCGAAGTGGTGATAATGGATAAGCAATCTGATCTTGCTGACTTACCTGGCTATAAACTTCGGCATCATCAGTTTGACTGTATTCAATAGCAATTTTGTCTCCAAGCCCATCGGTGACTATGACCATGAGATCTGGTTCTGCGGGTTTAGATAGAGCTACATGCATGCCACCATTTGCCACAACCATGTCAGATAAACCATCACCATTCACATCAGCTAAATAAGTTACACTTCTTTCCTCATCACCAAAAAAATTAAAGTTGTATGTTTGACTCGGATTCTCATAAGTAATAGGAGCTACTACAATAGACTGACCCGTTGAGCTAAACATTCCTTGATTTCTTGATAATAGTTCAGGAAAACCATCACCATCGACATCTCCAGAAGAATAGTAATTACCAGCACCCCCCCAGTTTTCTTGCCATGCAAATCCATTTACTGTCGATTTTTTCACCCACCCCTGAGAAGTATCTTCATCTTTCTCAACGATATCAGCTAGCCCATCGCCATCCACATCGACAACTATACCCTGATCAAATACCGGTTCCCGACCAAAATACATAGAATAAATTTCATCTTTACCATCTCCATCGCGATCTCCAGCCGCAGTAGCTCGCCCTGCGTTATAACTTAACTCTGAGTCGAAACCATTGGCACTACCATACCTAATAAATTTTGATTTATAATCATCAAGATCAGAAGATGAATAAACTATATCCTTATATTTATCACCGTTAACGTCAGCTAATACTTGATAAACTCCTGCAGGATAGTCAGCGCTAACTTCAAATGACTCCCCATTGGAAATATATTTACGATAGCCACAAACCAAATCATCTAGACCATCTTGGTTTAAGTCTCCAGTAGTACAAGTACCTCCCACAGCTGTTGTACTCCAGTTTACCCAGTCAGAAAATCTCTGAGAAACTATAGAGTCTTTCCATTCAAAACTTGAGGAAAGCTTACAAACACCTTCACTACCACACTCAGTCAGGCCCGTTAGTAAACTACTCTTAATTTTACCTGTACTATAACGATAATTTAATTTGTACGTTTTTGCAGTCTGACCATTTGAACTAGATTTTATCTCGCTAAGCCGATACTCAGAGGCAATAATAGAACCTTTTACAAAACGCGCAGACTTGTCATCACGTTTCTCATAGTTAAATGCGACATGCGCATAGGGTTCCAGACCTTTATTCTCATTACCAGTGTAATCAATTCTTCCTAATCTGTGCTCACCAGTAAACATATCTTCGTGGTAACAAAAACGCATGTAATTCCCGACGGTGTCTTCAATTTTTCCGACAGCCCATACCAGCACGTCTTTTTTACCTTGCGCTTCTATTCTCGAATCACCTTCAATGCCTTGAGCTGAACAAAATGTGCGATTGTCCTCACCATAGATAGAAACCTGGCCTGATTTAGTCCAAACCTTAAAATAAGCCGGACCAGAACCAGCCTGACCATAAGAGATGATTTTTGTATATGTGTTTTTCTGAGTTCTGTATTCTGTACCGTCTGCGCCGTAAGCACCATTAACAGCTACAAGCCTTTGTCCATTAAGGCAAAATCGGTCTCGTTCGTTAAACGCTGCTCCTTGATTGTAGCCATCCAACTCAAGCTTGGCATTACAACGTGCAATAGTGGAATATGCGCCCAGGGACCAACCCATCCCCATAATGCCATTACCACCACCGCTGCTGTAATTAAGAGATAGGGATGGTTGCATGCCTGCAGTGCCTGGCGGTACTTGCAATTCAACCGAATAATTTGCTGAACCGCCTGCATCTACACTTAACGCACCTAAAGTAGCCCCCGCATGATGCGTTTCTGAAAATACTACGTTGCTAGCCGATAATAAAGTTAATACTACGATTGGAAATATCAGACGAGATATAGATAGGTACATTCCCCACTCCTTAGGTTCTTTATATTAGTCCATTATTGTTTTCAGCTTTTCAACGGTTTAGTTGATAAGCCTATAGTCTTTGTGATTTTATAACATGTTCATCTTACAGATAGCTTACAATTTCAATTATTGTATTTCTGAAATAATTATTGTCAACTACTTGCGTGAGGAAAAGTTAATTAAGCAGGTGTTTTAAGGTCGTTAGTTTAAAGATGATGCATGAAATAGTAATTCTATTTAACAGATTGCTTCGCTACTCTCGCAATGACACTAGCTTTTAATTAATATGGGGGATTTTCATGTCATACTTGTAATGTTTTTTATCTTGATAAAAAACACTATTATGTTTTCTTCAATCTCATAAAACTATTACAGTAACACGCGCTCAACTCCGCCCTGATTAATTTTTTTGACGAATTCATCTTGCCAGTCACTACCTAATCGTTTATTGGCCAGTTCAACCACGATGTATTCAGTCTCAAGCCCGGTATCGTTGGCATAACGTGCTAAACCCTGTTGGCACGCCGGGCAGGATGTTAACAGCTTAACTTCATTGGACTGTACTTTTGTTTGCCCGGTAAGTGACTGTATTCCTTTCTCCAGTTCTTCCTGTTTACGAAAACGGAGTTGTGTGGATATATCTGGCCTGGAAACGGCCAGTGTACCTGCCTCGCCGCAACAACGGTCTGAAAGCTTAACTTCTTGCCCCATCAAGCTGGATGCCACTTTGATAGGCGCATAGGTTTTCATGGGCGTATGGCAAGGGTCATGATACAGGTACTGCGTGCCATTGGCTTTTTCAACCGTCAGGTTTTTTTCCATCAGATATTCATGAATATCCAGCAATCGACAACCGGGAAATATTTTTTCAAATTCATATTTCAATAATTGATCCATACACGTTCCGCAGGAAACAATCACTGTTTTGATATCAAGGTAGTTCAATGTATTGGCAATACGATGAAACAGCACTCTATTTTCTGTGGTGATCTTGTGCCCACGAGTATCGTCACCACCGGCCGTTTGCGGATAACCACAACACAGGTAACCGGGTGGCAGCACGGTTTGTGCGCCTGACTCGTATAACATGGCCATGGTTGCCAAGCCTATTTCACTGAAGAGTCGTTCAGAACCACAACCGGGAAAATAAAAAACAGCATCAGAATGCTCGTGCGATTTTTTCGGATCACGGATGATGGGGACTGTCTTGCTATCTTCAAGATCGAGAATAGCTCGCATGGGTTTAGATGGGATTTTGGCAGGCATGGGTTTATCAACCAAATGCACTATCTGACTCATGACTTTCGGCTTGCCCGTTGTCGCCGGCGGTAGGCTACTCTGCTTGCCCAGTAATGGGCGTACCCATTTATAACCCAGGCGCTGCAGGCCATAGCCCCATTGAACCAGGACTTTTCTCACTAGCCCTATCGCCATCGGGTCTTTGATAAACAGAAACAACATGGAAGCTCGGGTAGCCAGGTTTATACGTTTTTTTCCTTGTGATGTCAGGATGTTACGCATGCGTACCGAAACATCACCGAAGTCGATATCAACCGGACAAGGAGCCAGGCATTTATGGCAAACCGTACAGTGATCAGCAATATCATTCATCTCGTCAAAGTGACGGATAGAAATACCCCTGCGGGTTTGTTCTTCATACAAGAAAGCTTCAATGATCAGGCCGGTGGCCAAAATTTTGTTACGCGGCGAATACGATAAGTTGGCACGTGGTATATGAGTATTACACACGGGCTTGCATTTACCGCAACGCAAACAATGACGAATATCATCATTAAGCTTTCCTAACTCACTGGCTTCCAGTATCAGCGCTTCCTGCTGCAACAAACGTAAGGAAGGCGTGTAGGCATTTTGAAGACCAGAACCCTTAACCAACTTGCCGGGATTAAATCGATTTTTTGGGTCTACCTGTTGTTTATACTCGGCAAACTTATCCAGGTATTCATCCGACAGGTATTGAATTTTAGTCATACCAATGCCATGCTCACCGGAAATCACACCATCCAGTAATATAGCCAATTCCATCACCTCATCAACAACCCGCTCGGCTTCTTGTAGCATCATATAGTCGTTAGAATTAACAGGTATGTTCGTATGCACATTACCATCACCCGCATGCATGTGCGTAGCAACAAACACACGACTTGAGCGTTCTTTTTTATGGATACCATCCAGCTTGTCACGCACACCCTCATGCTCGCGCCCGGAAAAAATAGCTTTCAAGGGCGCTTCTATCGATGACCGGTATGAAATACGCAGATCACGACGGAGCATCAGGTTCAGGATAGTATCGCTTGTGAGTACCTTATCAGAATCAACATCCAGTAATAATGAAGAACACTCACTAACGGGCTCATCTAATTTATTGAGTGTTGATTGCCAGAGCGTCCTGACGGTTTCCAGTTGCTGTAGGGCAGCTTGTTTTTTCCCCTCAACGATCGCTTTGTTTTCTTCACTGTCCAGATATTCTTCATGCACATTAATTTCGCGCATATCTGTATTCAAATAGGCTTCAACCGCATCAATCATTGCCAGTTTATTACGAATGGATTGAACAATATTAATACGTTCAATACCTTCCGAATAGTCACCCAGTCGATCCAGAGGTATCACCACATCTTCATTGATTTTGAACGCATTAGTATGTGCCGCAATGGCAGCCGTACGTGAACGATCCAGCCAGAAACGCTTTCGAGCTTCAGGGCTGACAGCGATAAAACCTTCCGCATCCCGCTCATTAGCCATACGCACCACTTCTGACGCAGACTTGGCCACTTCATCTTCATCATCACCAGAAATATCAACCAATAGAACCATTTTGGGCAACTCACGACGGGAAGCTTTGGTGCTGTAGTTAACCGCTCGCACATAGCGCTCATCAAGATGTTCGAGTCCTGTTAGTTCTACAGCACTATGTTTATCCAGATAGTCTTTGGTTTCTACAATGGCAGGTACGGCACGACTCATGTCTGAACCAAAAAACTCAAGACATACTGTTTGAGTGTACCCGGCCATTCGGTGCAAAATAAAAACAGCTGATGTGATTAAACCGTCACAACCTTCTTTCTGTACCCCGGGTAACCCGGCCAGAAATTTGTCAGTAACATCCTTACCCAGGCCTTGCTTACGTAATTGTTGCCCCGGTATTTGTAACAGCGTCGCCTCGCCGTCTGGAGTCTTACCATCAGCCTGATAGCGGGTGATTTTAAATTCAACCATCTCCTGACAATGAATTTTTCCAAGATTGTGATTAACCCGTTCCACTTCTAGCCATTTGGCATCCGGCGTGACCATTCTCCACGACACCAGGTTGTCCAACGTAGTGCCCCACATGACTGCTTTTTTACCGCCCGCATTCATGGCGACATTACCACCAATAGTGCAGGCATCTTGCGATGTGGGATCAACGGCAAACATAAGCCCATTGCTTTCCGCCAACTCGGACACTCTTCGTGTGACAACACCCGCCTCAGCGCGTACGCAGGCAACCGGCTTATCCAGGCCTGGTAATACCCTCATTTCTACAGCACTCAGGGATTCCAGTTTTTCGGTATTAATAATGGCCGTATTTTCCTGCAAGGGAATGGCACCACCCGTATAACCGGTACCACCACCACGGGGTATGACGGGTAAATCCAGATCAAAACAAGCTGTCACTATCTCAGCCATTTCAGCTTCAGTATCAGGACTGATCACCACAAAGGGATAAGCCACACGCCAGTCAGATGCATCAGTCACATGAGAGACACGCGCCAGACCACCAAAATCAATATTATCTTTTCGGGTTACCTTTATTAATCGTTTGAGGGTTTTCTGACGCAGGTTTTTTTGTGTTGGAAAACATTGCTGGAATGTTGCTACTGCATCATGTGCAGCGTTAGCCAGTTTCAATACTTTTTCGTTGCCAGAGGCTCTAGCAACAATCTGATCCAGACGATGTTTCAAGGCATGCGTCAGTGAAGCCAGGCGTTTGGGGTTTTCCAGCAAATCATCCTGAATAAACGGATTACGTACCACCACCCACATATCGCCCAACACTTCGAATAACATCCTGGCTGACTGCCCCGTCTGACGTTCACCGCGCAAGGCATTAATGATCTCCCACATTTCCTCACCCAGAAATCGAATAACAATTTCACGGTCAGAAAAGGAAGTATAGTTATAGGGAATTTCGCGTATTCGGGTCGTCGTCATAATGAGAGTATATTAGCATACATTAAAGAAAGCGCATGAAGCTATTACAAACTAAGAGGGATACTAAATCGTTCAAAAATATGTCCAGATACTTATACTACAAAATACAACAATACGGCATATCTCACAGCCTTGCCAAATAATATTAATAACATACTGACCAACCAATGCATACGCAACCAGCCGGCAACCACGCAGAGTGGATCACCTACAATCGGCAACCATGACAATAATAAGACAGGACTACCCCAACGTTGAACCCAGGCCAAAGCACGTTGATGTTCAGACTTGACCAAACCCTGTGCGGGATACCGCTTACTCAGTAAATACCCAATCAACCAGGAAGTCATCCCGCCCAACGTATTGCCCACGCTTGCAATCCACCAAAGCTGCAACCAGTGCCCACTACCCTCACTCGCCATATAAACAAGAACCGCTTCCGATCCACCCGGAAACAGCGTAGAAGAAATAAAAGCACTAACAAACAGACCAATTAATGAATAATCATCCATCACACATCATAACAAAAACGCCACCCAGAGACTCTTTGACTTAAGGAGCGTATCCATTACCTAACACCTAGTTCCTAGTCCCTGCTATTAACAATAAAAAACGGGGCCCAAAGGCCCCGTTCAACAATACTACTTTAATAGTTTTTATTAGAACTTCATACGCATACCAACAGCGAATGTTTCAGTTTCTGATGCACCACCAGCATTATCATAACTACGGAAACCAGCTGTCAGACGAGTTTTCTTGGACAAGTTATGGATCAAACCTACAGTGAAGTAATCCAGATCTGAAGCAGTACCGCCTGGATCCTTGTTACCAAACTGGGCAACAATCACGTTGTTACCGAACTTGGCCTGGCCACCGAGGAAATAGATTTCAGTGTCATCTTTTCCAGCTGCTTCGAAACTCAGTGTTTCAAATTGACCAACAACCTTGAAGTTACCGAATTTGTACATACCACCAAACTTGATTGCATCACCACCTGTGCCGACAGTTTCGTCATTGCGAACACCGGCTACGAAGACTTCCCAGGCTTTTTGAGCAAATTTCAAACCAAAGCTGTAATCACCGCCCGTTCCATCACCTTCATCTGGACTGAATGTAGCCCAGGCGCTGAATGCACCCATTTTTGGAGTCATATAACCAACGCTATTACCCAGGAAACTGTTGTGACCGTAACGACCATTACCCAGCTCACCACCAGACATACCATTAGCACCACGAGCTTCTAACAAAGTAGCAACAAATGGATCGTACTTAACACCACCAGTGTATTTATAGCCAGACTTCAGGGCACCCGCTTGAACAGTACCAAAACCGCCTTTCAATCCAACAAAGGCTTCACGACCAGTTAAAGCACCACCATCAGCAGTTCGACGATTATCAGCTGTATCCGTACGGAATTCATACTTGGCGATAGCAGTCATGCCGTTACCCAGCTTTTCAGAAGCCTTGAATCCGATACGACCACGAGCATTATCTTCTACAATAGTTTGATCAGTTGTACCGTTATCTCTTGTTCCCACTTCAACCTGAGCGTGGCCATATACAGTCACGCCAGCAGAAGCCATCATAGGGATAGCACTAAAAGCTGCTCCCACTGCAATCGCTAGTAATTTTTTATTCATTTTGATTGATTCCTCAAATATTTTAGATATCCATTGACACTGAAAACTATAGCAACATTATTTATTATTGCAACAATATTTGCATTAAAACAACAAATAGTGAAAAATTAATTTTATTTCATAACAAACATAGATTTAACTGCATCATTTCCTATCAAATTTACTTCCAAGAGATACTATTCAAGCCCAAACGCAATTAACTATTATCATTTTTACGACACAAAAAACGGGGCCTAAAGGCCCCGTTTCAAACTACAGACTAAAATAGTTTTATTAGAACTTCATGCGCATGCCAACTGCAAACGTTTCAGTTTCTGACGCTCCACCTGCATTATCAAAGCTACGGAAACCTGCAGTTAAGCGAGTTTTCTTTGACAGGTTATGAATCACACCGATAGTGAAGTAATCAAGATCAGTAGCTGCACCGTCTGTATCGGAATTACCAAACTGAGCAACTAATACATTGTTACCAAATTTAGCCTGACCACCAACGAAATAAACATCAGTATCAACAGCGCCAGCTTCTACTTGCTCGATCTGACCAACAATCTTGAAGTTACCAAATTTGTACATACCACCGAATTTGATAGATTCGTAGCTGACATCATCATTGCTAACGCCAGCAACAAAGAGTTCCCAACCTTTTGGAGCATATTTTAGACCAAAGCTATAGTCTCCATCAGCTGCAGTACCTTGAGTATTAGGTGTATTGTTAGTAGTAGCATTTTCATCAGGACTAAAAGTAGCCCAGGCACTGAAAGCACCCATTTTAGGAGCCATATAACCAATACTGTTACTCAGGAAACCATTGTGTCCGAATGCTCCACCTGTCATACCATTGGCGCCACGAGCCTCAATCAAAGTAGCCACAAATGGGTCATACTTTACACCACCTGTGTATTTATAAGCAGATTTCAGATTACCTAACTGAACAGTACCGAAATTGCCTTTCAAACCAACAAAGGCTTCACGGCCTGTTAAAGCTCCACCATCAGCAGTCCGACGATTATCAGCTGTATCCGTACGGAATTCATACTTGGCAATAGCAGTCATGCCGTTACCCAGCTTTTCAGAAGCCTTGAAGCCGATACGGCCACGAGCGTTATCTTCTACAACTGTTTGATCAGTTGCACCATTATCAACAGTTC
>Ga0316205_10003733_pt1 | contig 14052 bp, 10 predicted proteins | sample 3monthpyrite_MG_FD_204941 | JGI IMG/M metagenome (GOLD analysis project Ga0316205, IMG submission 204941) | Microbial mat bacterial communities from mineral coupon in-situ incubated in ocean water Damariscotta River, Maine, United States -... | ecosystem: Environmental > Aquatic > Marine >... | reverse complement strand
AAAAAAATGCGCTAAAAGTAACTCTCTTTGTAAGGATTTATAATTCACAATCTTAATAAAATCCTGGGCTGCCCATGCATCTAAAGCGAGAACGATGTATGATTAGGTATGCAAACTAATCTCATTTCGGGCTTTTTAAATACACCACAAGGTCAGGAAGCCGATAAAATTCTACGTTCCTGTGTGCACTGTGGTTTTTGTACCGCTACCTGTCCGACCTATCAATTATTAGGCGATGAACTGGATGGACCGCGAGGTCGAATCTACCAGATTAAACTTGCTTTGGAAGGCGAAGAAGTCACTCAGCATACTCAGTCTCACCTTGATCGTTGTCTGACCTGCCTAAATTGTGAAACAACGTGCCCTTCCGGGGTTCAGTATCACCGGCTATTGGATATCGGTCGGGAATATGTGGAAAAACGGGTACCTCGAAGCCTGGGTCAACGACTGTTGCGCTGGACACTACGCCAAACCTTGCCTTACTCCAGACGGATTGCGCTTTTGGTCGGACTGGGGCAATGGTTTAAATTTGTGTTACCTGCAAAAATGGCAAAAAAAATTCCTTCACGACAGCGCAACATTAAAATTATTGAAAGTAACCATGCGCGTAAAATGTTAATGCTGGCGGGATGTGCTCAACCCGTGATGACGCCACGGACTAATCAGGCTGCCAAGTCAGTATTAGGTCAGCTGGGTATCGAATTACTGGAAGTACCCATGGCGACATGTTGCGGGGCGCTGAGTCATCATTTAAGTGCTACCGAAGAAGCTAAAGATTTCATGCGTCGAAACATAGATGCCTGGTGGCCTTTTATCGAAGAGGGTGCTGAGGCAGTTATCATGACGGCAAGCGGTTGCGGTGCCATGGTGAAAGATTATGTCGTGCATTTGGCTGATGACCCGAACTATGCCGGTAAAGCCGAGCGTGTTTCCAGTTTAACGCGTGATCTGTGTGAAGTTATTTCTGATGATGATATGCATAAACTATCGCAGGGGAAAGGGCAGGAGATTGTGTTTCACCCGCCTTGCACCTTACAGCATGCGCAACAATTGACCGGAAAAATTGAATCATTATTAACCACTGCGGGCTATAAGTTACTCCCTTTCAAGGATAGCCATCTCTGTTGTGGCTCTGCGGGTAGTTATTCAATATTGCAATCGAAGCTGGCTAATCAACTCAAACATCAAAAGCTACAAGCATTGGAAGCGAATCAGCCAACCGCTATTGTGACGGCTAATATTGGTTGTCAGCTGCACTTGCAAACTGATGCTAATGTTCCGGTTAGCCACTGGATTGAATTGTTCGTAGACGAATAAACCGGGATTACCTTGCGTAGGTAAGGCATCGCTATTGTCGGTTAAATCATTCCTGTGTTGGCGAGTCTGTGATATTTATAACCCGTGCGGCCACAAATATTTATAAGTGACTGATAAATATAAATATTAATACTGTTATCCGAGTTAAGTGGCCGATAACATAGCCTTGTTACAATACTGTTAAATTGTTCATATAAATTTACGTTTTTTATCGTTACAATGCGCCTGCTCGATTCTTTCGTGCTTGTTGTAATGTCGAGATTCTGTTTTATATGAAAAATTTAAAGTCACCTCTGATGAACACCTTTTTTCGGGTGCTGTTAAATAGATACAGTTTGTTTATCTTCGGGCTATATCTATATACAAAAATCATTGCTGCTCAGGGCGGTATTGACGCAGGGTCTTTCTTTTGGCACTGGATAGAGCTTTTTTTTCTGTTATATTTTTATTCCTATTTTTATTTAATCTTGAAACCTGGGAAATGGCGTGCCTTGCTGGCGGCTATTCCTATAGTACTGAGCTATTTTATTCAGGATATCTACTTCCTGGTATACGGGAAAGTACTACGATTGATTGAGGTGTTGGAAATACCAGAGCTGATGCAAGTGTTGTCACCTCTTTATATCGTGTTGATTGCAGTCTTTATTTTCCTGCCCATTTTAGTGTTCATTGCATTAATTAATTATCGAAATATGCGCCCGATTATTCTGGGTGGACTACCGATTGTTTCTTTGGCGGTGCTTGTTGTCGTATCTCCCACGGCTTATACCGATTTTGTAGAGAAAGCGGGCAATGGAGTCGTCATCTACTCTGATGTCCACAGTGTAAGAAATAACGGACGTTTGACTATGCTTGCTTATAATGAAGCAGAACGACACCATTCTTTATCGATAACAGAACCCTATAGAGACAGAGAAAAATTTGTCAGTCGTATTAATGCGCAGACTGCCGAGCTCAAGAAAAACAGTAATCAACGAAACGTGCATATGATTGTCCTGGAAAGCTTTCTGGATCCGCGTTTATTTCAAAATGCGCGTTTTAGTAAGAATCCTGTGCATCCGTCTTTTACTAAATTGTTTGGCGACAAAACAAATTTATCACGTGCTCCTGTATTTGGTGGATCAACTGCACAGGCGGAGTTTGAAGTATTATGCGGTGTACCGGCACTGGCAAAATTATCCAGTATTGAATTTAACATATTTACCGGATCATCTGTTTATTGCTTACCCGGTGTGCTGAATAACCTCGGTTACCATTCAATAGCCAGTAACGCTTATAAACCTAATTTTTTCAATGCCAAGCCTGCCTATAAAGGTGTGGGCTTTAGTGATATTAATTTTCCGAAAGAATACTCTGCTACTGATAAAACCTATATCAGTACTGGCGATGTGTCACAAGAAGATTATATGTTTGACAAGGAATTATTAAATCAAAATCTGGCTTATGTAGAGAAAACCCTGAAAGAAGACAAAGGTACGCCTCTATTCAATTATGTCATGACGATATATGGGCACACACCACACATACTTCATCCTGAACTTAGACCTGAAATACTGGATGTTATTTCCGATTATCCTGACGACCATCTACAGCGAGCCAGTAATCAGTTTTATTATCGAACACAAGCCATCGCTGAATATGTTAATAAATTGTTAAAGATAGATAAAAATAGTCTTATAATATTGGTTAGTGATCACGTTCCACCGCTTAGAAATGGCCCGAATACGTATCGCGCACTGAAATACATGGGTAATATCGAAAATGATTATTACTATAATCCATTGCTGCTTATCGAGAATGGACGTTCTGTTAATGTAAAAAATATTAGGCATTTTGATTTACCTGATATAGTATACAACTACGTCACGGATGGTGCTTATTGTCGCAAAGGATCTTGCGAATTCCTGAGTAAAGACCCTTTACCTGACCGATGGTCGTATACCAACGAGTACTACTTACTGATGGCGCATGCTTCGGAATAAGCGTGCTTGTGTTAAAATCCGGCTGCCTAGTGAAACTCACTTTCCAGGAAGGATGCGAAGAATATGAATTTTAGCTGACGCTGAAAGTCAATTCATCAATGGATGGGGGTTCATTAATGAAGAGTGATTAATAGAGTGTATTGTTTAAATTTACAGTTTAGTGTTTCACGGATGAAAATAGTTATTTCTATGTTGCATAGTACTTCGTCCCATTATTTTAATTCCAGCATTTATGAATAAAGTTAATATCATTATTACGATAGCAGTCGCATCGTTGTCGATCGGACTATGGTCGATCTTTAATATACCTGAAACCGAGCCTGCCTGGCCGGATCGCATACAAGGCTTTTCTTTTCAACCCATGCAGAAAGGACAAAGTCCTGTTGACGGAGTATTCCCTTCTGAAGTTGATATTCTAAAAGACCTGGAGTTGTTAAAAGGAAAATCTCACGCTGTTCGCACCTATACCGTAGACGGTACCTTTGGTGCGATACCTCGATTGGCGCGAGACTTGAATATAAATGTTGCCTTAGGAGCCTGGATTGATGAGCGTATTGCGCATAATGAAGAAGAAGTGCGCGGGCTTATCGAAATTACTAATACTAATTGGCGAAACGTTGTGCGCGTCATTGTTGGTAATGAGGTTATTCTACGAAATGATATTCCTGTTGAAAAATTAATAACCTACATCGATCAGGTGCGGGCTGCAGTAGAAAGGCCTGTGAGCACTGCTGAGCCCTGGCATGTCTGGCTGAAACATCCAGAGCTGGTGGAGCATGTTGATTATCTGGCTGTGCATATGCTTCCTTATTGGGAGCAACTTCATCTTGAAGATGCCGTCGAGTATGTCGTCGATAAAATGGATCGTTTGAAGGAAGCTTATCCTGATAAGCCGATCATTATTACTGAAGTGGGTTGGCCCAGCAACGGACGTACCCGTGGTGGCGCGGTAGCTTCTGCGGCCAATGAGGCGACCTTCCTGCGACGTTTTCTTAAGCGAGCCGAGGTAGAAGGTTATACCTATTATGTTATGGAGGCCTTCGATCAACCATGGAAGCAATCAACAGAGGGTGCTGTCGGGGCTTACTGGGGTGTTTATGATGTAGACCGTCAACCCAAGTTCGAGTTCTCCAAGCCCATCGTCATGATCCCTGGTTGGCATATACTGGCATTTATCTCGATTTTTATCGCAGCGATTACCTTCTCGATGTTGTTGTTGGATGGCGATACCTTACGTGCACGTGGCCGCGGCTTTTTGGCCTTAATAGCATTCCTGGCAGCGACTGCCATGGTATGGGTAATATACGATTACTCACATCGCTACCTGTCGCCGATGACAATTTTTGTTGGCGTTTTACTGGTCTTTGGCATGATGGGTGTCATCGTCGTCGTACTCATTGAAGCGCATGAATGGGCTGAAGCACTGTGGGTGCGCAAACGTCGTAGGGCCATAAAGCCAATACCTGTTGACGATAGTCAATTGAAAAAAGTTTCAATACACATGCCAGCCTACAATGAGCCGGTAGACATGGTCATTGAGACACTGAATGCTCTATCCAGGCTGGACTATCCTGATTTTGAAGTACTCGTTATCGATAATAATACTCCCGATCCAGCAGACTGGTTGCCTGTTCAGGAGCACTGTAAATCTTTGGGCGAGAAATTCAGGTTTTACCATCTGGAGGATTGGCCTGGTTTCAAAGCAGGTGCACTTAATTTTGCAATGGAAAAAACCAGTCCCGATGCAGAAATAATTGCTGTTATCGATAGTGATTATCTGGTGAGTAGCAACTGGTTGCGGGATCTCACTCCCCAGTTTGCCAATGATAAAACAGCCATTGTTCAGGCGCCCCAGGATTACCGTGATGAGAATATGAACACATTCAAGTCGATGTGTTATAACGAATACCGGGGTTTCTTTTATATCGGTATGGTCACGCGGAACGAACGTAATGCGATTATTCAGCACGGTACGATGACCATGATCAGGAAGCGTGTACTTGAAGAAGTAGGCGGATGGGGTGAATGGTGTATTACTGAAGATGCTGAGCTTGGTTTGAGAATATTTGAAGCAGGTTATGATGCTGCCTATATCTCTGAAAGTTACGGTAAAGGCTATACACCCGATACTTTTCAGGATTACAAAAAACAGCGTTTCCGATGGGCTTACGGTGCGATGCAAGTGATGAAGCATCATGCCAATGAATTATTGGGTCGCAAAAAAACTGGTTTGAGCAGGGGGCAACGCTTTCACTTTTTTGCTGGTTGGTTACCCTGGATAGCAGACGGCGTTAATTTATGTTTTAACATGATAGCGCTGGCATGGTCAGTAGCGATGGTAATGACACCTGAAGCCGTCGACCCTCCTTTGGTGATGTTTACTTTATTACCTATTACGTTGTTTTTCTTTAAGGTATCCAAGGTGGCCTATTTGTATCGAGGTATTAGAGTCGTAGGCAGCTCCTTACAAATATTATCGGCCACGATTGCAGGGCTTGCGTTATCTCATACCATTGCAAAAGCCATGATAACCGGTTTGTTTACCAAGCGAGTTCCTTTCTATCGGACACCTAAGAAAGTTAAATTAAAGAGTAAAAAGGCTTTTAATGCCGCACGTGAAGAATTTCTATTAATGTTAGCGCTTTGGTTGGCGGCTTATGTGTTGAGTTTACGTGAAGACTCCAATACCCTTGATTTGCTGTTATGGATTATAGTATTACTTATTCAATCTATACCATATTTGGCATCAGTATATATGTCACTGGTGAGTCATATATCGCAACGTCAGTCACACTCAGCTGCAACGACATCACAATGTGATGCCGTAGAATAGAGAATGCATGGGTTGTTGGTGAATTTTACGGACCAACGTAGAAGGTATTGTTATAATGAATAATTGTGAAGCCTCTGAACCATTTCATGAATGTATCAAAGGTTTTTAAATATCCCAAGATCTAGCATTGGAGAAAAGCGGTGAAAGCAACAGCAGAGTTACAGGTAGTACCTATAGGGCAAGGTGTTTCAGTTCGAAAAGAGATAACCCAGGTTGTTGGCTTATTAGATGAGTACGACTTTATTGTAGAGACTCATGCTTCTGGTACTAATATAGAGGGTGAGCTTGAGGATATCCTTGCTGTCGTAGAAAAAATACATACAAAACTTCATGAGCAAGGCAGTATTCGCCTTGTGAGTTATTTGAAGTTAGAAACCCGCACTGATAAATTACCTACACTTGCGGGCAAGCTTTTGTCATAGTGACGCACTGCGTCAGTGCCTTGATGATTATCCATTTTATTTCAAGCTAAAATAGTTTGCCACCTGTTTATCTGGCTAGCTGTTATTCCATCCTGAAAAATGTAGCATTTTTTTGCTCACCTCCTGCTTGAACTATTCTAAAGCATAAATTTTAATTTTATTTGCAGCTCGCGCAATTTTAGTGCTTGCCATGATTTTTTCTGCCCTGATTCTGAGCAAAGTTATTTTTTTTGTTTGCTTTAGTGTTGGGTAATATTTTTAACCTACTGTTTACATTAAAAAATATTGCATACTTCAAGTGTGGCACAGCTTTTGCTCTAGCCTATTGTATGAATAATTTAGCCAGATATTTGAATGTAAAAAATCATTGTGTAGATTGTAAGAAATGCATTAAGTCTTTTCAGGTATTTTTGGCAGGTCAAAAATATCTGCTTCATGTAGATCAAGGTAATCGAGAGTCTAATGTCTGCCGTCTTGACTGAAAACAATTTTAGTAAGAATGCTCATACGTTATTACCTATCGTAGTCATTGGTACTGGACCGGTTGGCGTTAGATTTGTAGAAGAATTGCTAGAAAAAGCCCCGGATATTCCCATAATTATTTACGGAAACGAGCCTTGGCAACCTTATAATCGCGTGCGATTAGCGGGACTGCTTACTGGTGAGCTGAGCTTGAATGCCATACAGAATCCTTTAAGGCTAAAAGATGATCATAAGGTAGTACAGCATCACAATTGTGAAATTGAATTTATTGATCGCGACAAGCAACAGGTAGTAGATAGACATGGCCAGCGCCAATCCTATCTAAAGCTTGTACTGGCAACTGGGTCAACACCCCATGTTCCAGCTATAGAAGGGGTTGAAAAACAAGGGGTTTACACATTTCGTAATTTGAACGACGTGCAGCAGCTACTTGCGCGTAGTACACGCAGCCGTAAAACTATTGTGCTGGGTGGGGGATTGCTGGGGCTTGAAGCGGCTCGCGGATTGCAAAAATATAATACTGAAGTGACTGTTATTGATCATGGTGGGCATTTAATGGCCCAGCAGCTGGATGAACAAGCGGGAGCACTCTTACGTGAGCATATGATGTCTCATAATGTGCAGATACTTTTAGGGAATTCAGTTAAACAGGTAATCGGGGAAGACAGGGTCACTGGGGTTGTTCTGCGTTCAGGTCGAACATTGGAATGCGACACGGTCGTTATTGCTGCGGGAATTAAACCCAATCTTGGTCTTGCACGTGCTGCTGGTATTTCTGTTGGTCGAGGAATTCGAGTTAACGATCAAATGTTGACCAGCGATAATAATATTTATGCGATAGGTGAGTGTTGTGAACATCGAGATAAAATATATGGGTTGGTTGCTCCCGGTTTTGAACAAGCTCGCGTGGCAGCTCATCAATTAACTGGCGGAACATCACACTACACGGGGGGCCAATCCACAACGAGATTAAAGGTAGCAGGTGTATCCGTTTTTAGCGTTGGCCTCAGTAATGACCGTTACACGAGTTCTCAAATACAAATGGTCAGTTGGCATAGCGTAGATAATCGCTTATACAGAAAAATCATGTTTCACCGTAATCGTTTGGTTGGGGCTATTGCTTATGGTGATTGGGCAGAAAGTAGCCGTGTTCAGGAAATGGTGCAACATTCCAGATTTATCTGGCCGTGGCAACGTATGCGTTTCTTGCGAGATGGTAATCTGTGGTCCCCTGATGCATTAGTCGATGTTAACTATTGGCCTGCGAATACGATTGTCTGTCAATGCAGGCAGGTGACTCGTGGCACTTTGAGCAAAGCAATACAGGAAGGGTATCAAGGTGTTGAGGCTTTGTGTGAACAGACGGGGGCCTCCAGTGTTTGTGGAAGTTGTAAGCCATTGCTCGCTGATTTATCAGGTGGTCATGAGATTGCTGCAGAAAAAGGCAGTCCTGCACTTATATGGGCAGGCGTCATGTCACTATTACTAGCCTTTATTATCCTGTTAGCACCTGCTATCCCATTTTCTGACACTGTTCAGAATAACGTTCAGTGGGACCAGTTGTGGCGGGATGGTCTCTTCAAACAAATAAGCGGTTTTATCTTGTTAGGTATAGGCATCATAGTTAGTTTGATCAGTTTACGTAAGCGCTTTAAACGTTTCACATACGGTGAATTCAGTGCTTGGCGTGTTATTCATGTTGTGCTGGGAGCAATTGCCGTTCTTACTTTATTTGCTCATACCGGGTTTCGGCTTGGTTTTAATATTAACCTTTACCTGATGATGAGTTTCATTAGTTTGATATTGGTGGGAGCTATCGCCAGTAGTGTAATCGGATTGCAGCATATCTTGCCACGGCAATTTGCTGGTCAAGCAAGGGAGATGTCTTTATGGATGCATATCCTTTTTATTTGGCCGCTACCGGCATTGTTGGGTTTTCATATCTTCAAGAGCTACTGGTTCTGAGTGATGTTAAATGAAAGAAAGAGTAAACGTTCAAGATTGCTATGGATCTGGATTTTTCTCAGTTTAGGACTTATTGGTTGGTTGGCATTCTCTATGTTTGAAGCTAGTGATAAAACAATTTTCATGCCTGGTCCAATGACATCAGGGCATCATCAAATAGGCATTGCCTGTGATGCTTGTCATAAAGACCCTTTGCCCGATGGAGAAGTGTTTCAAAAAGCCTGCACCCATTGTCATGGTGATGACAGAAAGAAACCATTTGATTCACATCCACGGAGTAAATTTACCGACCCGAGAAATACCGAAACTCTGGAAAATATTAATGCTCAACAGTGTATTAGTTGTCATACAGAACATCAGCCGGACATGACCAGTTCAAACGGTTTAACGCAGCCGCAGGATTTTTGTATTCATTGTCATGCTGATATTGCTGATGATCGTCCTAGCCATAAAGGTATGGAATTTAATACCTGTAATTCTTCGGGTTGCCATAATTTCCACAATAATCGCTCTATCTATACTGATTTTTTGGTTAAGCATTTGCATGAACCAGATTTACTTTCCAGGCAGACAGTACCCGAGCGCGAGTTTTCTAAGATTCTCGAGGAATTAACTGATTATCCGGTTGAACGATTCCCATTCAGGAAATTAACTGACAGCGATATAGATTCTCCTGCTGAGAAGAGTCTTGACGTCGTGCAGCATAAAGAGTGGCTTGATACCGCGCATGCCGGATCAGGTGTCAATTGCAGTGCCTGTCATGAAGTAAAGCAGTCAGATAGTGATCAAGTGCTCTGGATTGATAACCCGGATCACACTGCCTGTGCACGTTGTCATAACCTGGAAGTAGAGCGTTTTAAACGTGGGAAACATGGTATGCGCCTGGCAGTCGATTTACCACCCATGAAAGTGGTTGATGCGCGCCTGCCAATGAAAAAAGAAGCAGGGCATGAGGAGCTGGGTTGTAACAGTTGCCACAGCGCCCATCGTTATGACGTGCAGGAAGCGGCTGTTGATAGTTGTCTTGGGTGTCATGCCGATGAGCATAGTCTTGCTTACAAATCATCGCCCCATTATAGGCTATGGCAGAAAGAAATGAGTGGAGATGCCGTGGCAGGCAGTGGTGTGAGCTGCGCTAGCTGCCACATGCCACGAATTAATTATGACGTTAACGATTGGATGAGCCGGATCATGGTTGACCATAATCAGAATGCAAATTTATCACCCAATGAAAAAATGATTCGTAGTACTTGTATGCATTGTCATGGTCTTGGATACACCTTGAATGCCATGGGGGATAAAGAATTAATTAAGAATAATTTTAATGACAAACCTGCCGTTGAAATTAAAAGTATGGAGTTGGCTGAACAAGATCAGAAACGCGCTGAACAGGAATCATTGCAGGTTCAGGAAAATTAGATTTTAAATTACCGGGTTTTCCGGAAAGTATTATTACAACATTAACAGGAGAAAATAATATGAAACATATCGATAAAGTATTGATTGGAGCCAGTGTAGCTATTTCTATCGCAGGTATCGGTACTGCAATAGCCGGCAATGAAGAATTTGATAAGCCAACAATTTCTGCCAAGACCATGGCAGATGCATTGCATTTGGTAATGGATTCTGATCGCACCATTTATACGCGTAAAATAGTTAATCGTTTGGTTAAAAAAGATAAAGTTATCAAAGCCAGTGAGCATTTCGAAGATGATAAGGCATTGGTGTTGCCAGCTCAAATGTTCCGTTTTGGATCGGAGCTGGTTGCGAAGCGTGCTGAAAAATTAGCAGATGTGAATTTTAGCTATTCTTTACAATCGCTATGGCCTATTAATAAGCAGAATGCTCCGAAGACGGATGTCGAAAAAGCTGGGTTGAAGTATATCGCCGAGAATAAGGGGAAAAATTACTATGCAAAAGAAACGTTAGGTGGGAAAACCTATTTCACTGCAATTTATGCTGATACAGGTGTAGCACCCGTTTGTGTTTCCTGTCACAACAAACATAAGGATACGCCGAAGCGTGATTTCAAAATCGGTGATGTGATGGGTGGAGTTGTTATTCGCATCCCGATGGGAAGTTAGTGACTTGCGTTTATCGTACCGGCTACTGATGGTCACAAGTATGATGGTATTCAGTATGAGTATCAATGCAGACCAGAAAAATTATATTAAATTCAAGGATAAACATTTATCTCAGGGAAGAGAAGTTTGGTTGAATACTTGTGAATCCTGTCATGGGTACGGCATAGCGGGAGCGCCAGTTCCCATGCATGCATCTGACTGGCTGGTACGAGTGAAAAAACCAAAATCCATTTTATACGATCATGCAATTAATGGGTTTTACGGACCAGATGACACCATGATGCCTGAACGAGGTGGAAATCCAGCCCTGACAAATATAGAGGTAATTTCAGCTGTAGATTACATGGTTGCATTGGCAAATTATTATATACAACTTAAGAGGAAATAATATGACACCTGAACAAATAACACTGGTAAAAACTTCATGGGAAAAAGCTATTCCAATTGCTGACACGGCTGCTGAAATTTTCTATGGAAAATTGTTCGAACTTGACCCGTCAGTAAAGCCGCTATTCAAGGGAGATATGAAAGAGCAAGGAGCAAAACTGATGAAAATGATCAATACCGCAGTCAATGGTCTGGATCGTCTGGATGATATTGTGCCAGCGGTGCAACAGTTGGGTGTTCGTCATATAGATTACGGTGTCAAGGATGAGCATTATGACACGGTTGGTGCAGCCTTGCTCTGGACCCTGGAAGAAGGGTTGGGAACAGAAGTCTTCACAGCCGACACTAAAGAGGCCTGGGCGACAGCCTATGGAATATTGGCTGATACAATGAAAGCTGCAGCTGCTACTTCTGCCGCATGAACAGGTGGCTTATCGGCCATGCACTGATAGACGGTGCATAGCCGGTGCGTTGCTAACGGCGATCCTCAATAAAGTGAGAATACTTATAGAATAATACTCATAGTTTCACACTTCTTACATTTTACTTGCCTTTGTATAATATTTGGACTGCTTTTTACAATCTGCTATTATTCTGATAATTGCTTCAGATTCAAACATCAATGAGATAAAATGACACCTGTTATAATTTCATATAAACAACTATATCTTGAGAAATACCACTACATTTACTCCCTTGTCGGGATTTGCCAACCGACATAGTCAAACACTTGCAGCAGCGGCTTTTGGTCGCATACATCCATTCACATTTATTCGCCAGCAATTAACTTTACCTGATGGGGATTTTGTCGACCTGGATTGGACGCGATTACCTGAAGCGCAGTCAGATACGCCTATTGTTATCATATTTCACGGGCTTGAAGGTTCTTCACATTCCCATTATGCCCGCACTTTAGCGCAAGCAGTTCATCATGAAGGTTGGTGTGCTGTTGTTATGAATTTTCGTTCTTGTTCCGGGCGTCTAAACCTTAAGGCGCGCTTATATCATAGTGGCGAAACAGGTGATGCCGATTTTCTGGCTGATTGGTTAAAAAAGCAATATCCATCTGCACCCTTGTATGCAACCGGGTTTTCATTAGGCGGAAATATGCTGTTGAAAATGGCGGGTGAGCAGGGCGATGATTTGAAATTTGATGCGATTCTGTCTGTTTGTGCTCCTATTAAGCTGGATGAATCCACATTATATATGATTAAAGGTTTATCACGATTTTATCAGGCCTATTTACTCAGGGCGCTTAAAAATAAAGTACTGAGTAAATTTAATGATCATGACTATGAGGCATTAATACAAGTCGACAAAAAGGATATTACTGGATGTAAAGATATACGAGACTTTGATAATATTTTTACAGCAAGAATTCACGGTTTTGACAGTGCCAGTGATTATTATGCGAAAAATAGCGCATATCCTTACATTGAAAGTATATCGAAACAGTGCTTGATCATTCACGCTGCGGATGATCCGATTGCGCCTCCCAGTATTTTACCGAAGGTGAGCACCTTACCTGGTCACATTAAAATTGAGCTGTCAGCATCGGGTGGTCATGTTGGTTTTTTGGGGGGACGTTTGGTGAAACCTGTTTTCTGGTTGCCGGGAAGGATTTTATCGTACTTTTCTCAACAGAGGCTTTAACCATCAGTAATACTCCTGCAGACACTGATCTGTCCACAGGAATACTATTAACTAGGTATGTTTTTCATACAGAGTGATTGAATAGGTACTTAGGCCGATTTTCTACGACGGCTTGAGCTTCTATCATTTTTCCTGGAATGCTCTTTGAAATGGGCAGGTTTACCCTGACGTCCAGAACTTCTTTTTTGACCGTGTTGTTTTTTACCGCGGCCATTATTGATAGGTTCCGGTTTAATTGATGGATCAGGCTGAAAACCTTCTATCACTTCTTTAGGAATGTCGCGCTTCATCAGTCGTTCAATATCCCGAAGTAATTTGAGTTCGTCCACGCATACCAAAGACATGGCCTCACCTTCATTGCCCGCACGGCCCGTTCGGCCTATACGATGGATATAGTCTTCGGCAATATTGGGAAGCTCGAAATTCACTACATGCGGCAATTGATCTATATCAATTCCTCTAGCGGCAATATCTGTTGCTACGAGAACCCGTACTTTTCCTGATTTGAAATCTGCCAGCGCTTTCGTTCTTGCTCCCTGGCTTTTATTGCCGTGAATGGCAGCGGCAGTAATGCCATCGTTGCCTAGCTGTTCAGTCAATCGATTAGCGCCATGTTTTGTACGAGTAAACACCAACACCTGTTTCCAGTTGTTTTTACCAATCAATAATGAGAGTAATTCCTGCTTACGCTTTTTATCAACAGGGTGGACTATTTGTGAGACAGTTTCAGAAGCAGTATTTCTACGTGCAACTTCTACTAGCGCGGGTGTTTTCAATAAATCACTCGCTAGTTTTTTGATGTCTTCAGAAAACGTTGCCGAGAACAGCAGTGTTTGTTTTTGCTTGGGCAGTAAGGCCAGGATTTTTCGAATGTCTCTGATGAATCCCATATCCAGCATACGGTCTGCTTCATCGAGCACCAGTAT
>Ga0316205_10003731_pt1 | contig 14058 bp, 14 predicted proteins | sample 3monthpyrite_MG_FD_204941 | JGI IMG/M metagenome (GOLD analysis project Ga0316205, IMG submission 204941) | Microbial mat bacterial communities from mineral coupon in-situ incubated in ocean water Damariscotta River, Maine, United States -... | ecosystem: Environmental > Aquatic > Marine >... | reverse complement strand
TTATTTTGGTAACAATTAACTTCAAATCACTGTTTAAACACAGTTTATCTGATGATTTTTGTGCCTCGATTATTCCTTGGTTCTCATTTATACCAATCCAACAGTCATCCTGCAAGTTGGGATTGACACTCAATTCAAATCCATTGTGTTTTAACAATTCCTTTTCAAAATATCTAAGGATTGGGGTAATCTTATTTTTTCCAATATTCAACAAACATTGTTGATAACAATGATACAAAGTATCAACTTTTTCGTATTCGATTAAACTATAGTGCAACAATTCATTAATGTACAAACCTGCGGTTTTATCAATGATATTTTCATAACTATTGAAATTCAAAACATCTATTGAAACCAATGTTTTTAAATTTGACTTTCCATAAAATTGGATTTTTAAATGACTGAAATATTGAAGTTGAGATTTTAATCTCTTATTATTTTTAATCCCTTTCGCTATGAGATGAATCATGCCAAAATCACAACTAAATATTTCTAATATTAAACTACTATTCTTGTAATTTCTTTGATGTATGAGATAGCCAGTTGTTTCTTTATAAAGGCTCATATTTAAGCATTTATTCTCAGATACAACATAAAGACAATGAATTAATATTCATCTTTATAGCCTAGTTGTTGCAACAATCTATCACTATCGGCCCATGCTGATTTGACTTTCACCCACAATTTTAAATGGACCTTACTCCCAATTAAGTCTTGAATGGCTTTTCTAGATTGAATACCTACATGTTTTAGCGATTCTCCACCCTTGCCTATTATCATATTTTTCTGAATGTCTCTTTCTACCCATATTAAGGCATGGATATGAACAATATGACCTTTGTTTTTGAATGATTCGACTTCAACTGTCAAACTATAAGGCAGTTCTTGGTGAAATCTAAGCATCAACTGTTCTCTGATGAGTTCAGAAACCATGTATTTGGTTGATTTATCTGTTAATTGATCTTCAGAAAAATAATTTTCAGATTCTGGTAAATATTGAAAGATCTTCTCTTCGAGATCTTCAATACCTTTTCCCTTTGAGGCTGAAATATAAAATATTTCTTTAAAGTCATAATAACCAAAGACTCTATTGGCAAAAGGCAACAATTTTTCTTTTTGTTTTATTAAATCCGCTTTATTAATGACTAAGATAACATTTGTTTTACTGTGCTTTAAGGCTTTTAAAGCTTGTTCGTCATCATCGTTCCACTTCATTGATTCAACGACAAACAATATTAAATCTACATCCAAAACCGCATTCGCTGCAGTTTTATTCATAAATTTATTGAGGGCTTTTTTATGTCCAACGTGCATTCCAGGTGTGTCGATGAAAAGAATCTGACCCGATGGCTTGGTTCCTATAGCCAAAATTTGGTGCCTAGTGGTTTGAGGTTTAGCCGTAACAATGCTGACTTTTTCACCTACAATGAAATTAATCAATGTGGATTTTCCAACATTTGGTTTACCGATGACTGCTACATAGCCACATTTATTCATTATTTATCATATCTAAAATTATTTGTGCGGAATTTTGCTCAGCTTTCTTACGACTTCTTTTGGTTGCTTGTGCAGTTAATTTCAATTGCTTAACATTGCAATCTATAGTAAATGTTTGCAAATGGTCTTTCCCTTGTGTTGAAATTAAACGATAACTCGGCAATTCGTATCCATTTTGTTGTAAATACTCTTGCAGTTTTGTTTTAGCATCTTTGTCACTGATGTTCGGATTAACTTTATCAAACCAATCTTGCATCACATTCAATATAAATGTCTCAGCAATTTCTGTTCCCTTGTCTAAGTATACCGCAGCAAAAATGGCTTCTACAGCATCTGCAAGTACACTTGAGCGATTAAAACCACCTGATTTCAGCTCTCCAACTCCTAATATTAATCTATCGCTTAATTTATATTTACGTGCAACTGATGCCAGTGTTTCACCTTTCACCAAACTTGAACGCATTCGTGAAAGTTTTCCTTCAGTTAATTTTGGATAATTTGCAAATAACCACTTGGTGGTAACAAACCCCAAAATACTGTCCCCAAGGAATTCCAATCGTTCATTGTTGGCTTTACTGGCACTGCGGTGAGTCAGTGCCTGATTTAATAAATTGGGATTTTCAAACTCAATTTTTTGACCCAGTACAATTTCCATCTTCAAAATTGAATTTATTAAATGTTAATTGGTGAGAGGAATGGATTTTTCAAAATGAATTAAGAAGTCCAAGTTTCCCAAGAAAGGCTCCTGAACATCGTATTTTACTTGCAACTGTTTTCCACGGCTTCTGATGACTTTGACATGGTTTTTATTTACACGTTTTATATAAGAAACATGAAACCCTTTCATCAAGTCTTCTTTTATGTCATTGGGTGATTTGTTTGCAGCCCCTGGTTTATTAGCAACCAATTTCATGGCTTTGACTACTGAATAGTATTCACTATAAACTGGTCCTAACCTTATGCCTGCATATACAATAAATCCCAGTAAACTCATAAACAAGACCAAACCAATCATTGACATGCCTTGTTGTTTATTTTTATGTTTCATATTAACCCTCATTAATTTTTCATTTATTCTAACATGAGAATGGAAAAATTCAATTCTAGAAAATGGAATATTATTTATTTTAGTTTTGTTCCAATACGTTTTAAACCTTCAAAAAAATCAGTTGTACGCCAATGCATCCAAATAAAAACAGCCCGGCCTACTAAGTTACGTTCAGGAACAAACCCCCATTTCCTACTGTCTCCGCTATTATCTCGATTATCTCCTAAGACAAAATAGTGACCCTCAGGGACAGTTTCTTCAATATAATCAGTAGGTCCAATTCCACTGTTGTTTATTGTGAACATCATATGCTTTACACCATCAAGATTTTCAATCTTCTTTATGGCTCTTTGGTCTATTTTGGGATTATCCATCAACCCTTTATATTTCCCAATCACTTCTTGTTCAACTATCTTCCCATTTAAGTAGAGTTTTTTTCTTCTTGTATCATACCTAACTCGATCTCCAGGCAACCCAACTACTCGTTTAATATAATCCAAAGATTGATCTTTTGGGTACCTAAAAACAATGATATCACCCCGTTTTGGCTTACCTATTTCAATTATGGTATCATGCAATACAGGCATTTTTAAACCATAAGAAAATTTATTCACATAAATAAAGTCACCTGTGAGCAAGGTGGGCATCATGGAAGAAGATGGTATACGAAATGGTTCAAATACAAATGTTCTAATCACCAAAACAAACAGTAAGACTGGAAAAAAAGAACCGACTTGATCTGCAGCTCTTACTCCAAAAGTTTCTTTAGCCTTGGCTTTTCTTAAGTAAATTGATAATCCCCATAAAACACCAGTAATCGCGCTTGTCAGAGTTAAAAATGCTTCAAAATCAAAATGTATTTCATTCATGTACTTTCTTCTAGTTTATTTCTATTAATATTTAATTAAGCTTTTTCTTTTAAAAGTGCATTAATCTACTTTTAAAATGGCTAAAAATGCTGATTGTGGCACTTCAACCCGACCAATTTGTTTCATGCGTTTCTTACCAGCTTTTTGTTTTTCTAATAATTTTCTCTTACGACTTGCATCACCGCCATAACACTTGGCAGTCACATTCTTTCTTAAAGCTTTTACTGTTGTTCTAGCAATTATATGAGACCCAATGGCTGCTTGTATAGCAACATCAAACATTTGCCTTGGAATCAATTCCTTCAATCTTTCAGCTAAATCTTTGCCTCTTTTGCGGGCATTGTCTCGGTGGGTTAAGACCGATAATGCATCCACTAATTCGCCATTAATTAACACATCAAGCCTTATCAAGTCACCTTGTTCAAAATGACTAAACTCATAATCGAATGAAGCATAACCTCTAGAGACTGACTTTAATCTATCAAAAAAATCCAATACCACTTCGCTTAATGGCATTTCAAATTGCAAGGAAACTTGTGAGCCCATATAAGTGATGTTTTTCTGAATGCCTCTTTTTTCTATACATAATCCAATCACATTGCCTACATATTCATTGGGCAACAATATATTGGCGTGAATTTTAGGTTCTCTGATTTCCTGATATAATTCAGGCAAATCAGCAGGATTATCTAATTTGACAACCTCTCCTTTATTTGTAACCAATTCATATATTACTGTTGGCGCAGTGGTGACTAAATCTATATCAAACTCACGTTCTATTCGCTCTTGTATAACCTCCATGTGAAGCATTCCCAAGAAACCACAGCGAAACCCAAATCCCAAAGCAGTAGAAGATTCAGGTTCATATTCCAGTGCTGCATCATTGAGTTTTAATTTTTCCAACGCTTCTCTTAATCCTTGAAAATCATCAGATGATGTCGGAAAAAGTCCTGCAAAAACTCTGGGCTGAGATTCCATAAAACCTGGCAAAGGTTCTTCAGCCATATTTTTAGTCGCAGTAATGGTATCTCCTACGGGAGCTCCATGAACATTTTTAATAGAAGCAGAAACAAAACCCACTTGTCCACAAGTTAATTCGTCTTTTTCTACTCTTTTGGGTGTAAAAATCCCCACATTGTCTGCAACATGGTCATTTTTCAGTGACATAATTCTAATCTTTTCTTTTTTTATGAGTTTACCATTAAAAATACGAATAAGAGAAACAACACCTAAATAATTATCAAACCACGAATCTATGATTGAGGCCTGCAAAGGTTTGTTGATATCACCTGTAGGAGCGGGAATCAGTTTAATGATTGCTTCTAATACATCAACAATACCCATACCTGTTTTCGCACTGGTTAAAGTCGCTTCACTGGCATCAATTCCAATAACATCTTCGATTTCTTGTTTGACTTTATCAACATCAGCTGAAGGCAAATCAATTTTATTTATAACGGGTAAAACCTCTAATCCTTGCTCTATTGCCGTATAACAATTGGCAACACTTTGAGCTTCAACTCCCTGTGCTGCATCTACCACCAATAACGCCCCTTCACAGGCAGCCAATGAACGAGAAACTTCATAAGAAAAATCTACGTGACCTGGTGTATCGATAAAGTTTAAATGATAAGTAACACCATCTTTTGCAGTATAGTCTAAACTGACGGCTTGAGATTTAATGGTAATTCCTCTTTCTCGCTCAATATCCATACTGTCAAGAACTTGCTTATCCATTTCACGATCGGATAAGCCTCCACAATGCTGAATGAATCTATCAGCCAATGTTGATTTGCCATGATCTATATGGGCAATAATGGAAAAATTACGTATGTGTTTCATTAAGGTTCTCAAATAAACAAAAATCCCGCATGACACGGGATTTTCAATAATTAAATTAATCGAGTATTGTACCTAAACAGACTGTGAAAGTATTCGTATGACGTATAAAAATTGTATAAATTCAGCTACTTTTTGCTGGAAATCTTGGCAATAACAGGTTATTACCATCAATTTTCTCCGCAATTAACGAAATTTCACCTAATTTTTATTACTCCTAAAATACTTTCACAGCCTGCAAAGCTTTAACTTCGTTCGATCACAATGAATAGTTTTCCAGCTCCTCGTTTAACGAAAAGCACAATTGGTTCATCTTCTTCAAGATTCCCTAACAATTCTTTAAAATGTTTGACATTTTTAACATCTATTTTTGACATAGAAACTATGACATCTCCTTCTCTTAATTCTGACTTCCTAACATTTCTTTCGGTTATATTTTTAACATATACACCGAATTCAATGTCTAATTGTCTTTTTTCGTCACTGGTTAAATCTGCCACTTCAAATCCTATGTTTAACTTTTCACTTAAATTTTTAGTGCTGGCAGAAATCAATTCTGTTCCCTCTAAACCTCCCAAAACTGCGTATACAACTTTGTTTTTTCCATCTCTTAATACATCTAGCTTTACTTTAGTACCAGGTTTTACAGAACCAACCATTGGGGGCAATGCTTCTTGAGACTCTACAAATTCATCATTAAATTTAACAATCACATCTTGTACTTTTATGCCTGCTTCCTCTGCGGCAGAATCCTCGTTAACACCAGTAACAAGTGCTCCCATTGGTCTATCTAGACCCAAATATTCTGCCATTTTAGGACTGACCTCTTGAATATTTACACCCAAAAGTCCCCTTTTTACTGTACCTGTTGTTTTTAACTGTTCTGCTACAGACATCGCCACATCTATGGGTATTGAGAAAGATAACCCCATGTATCCGCCTGTATTTGACATGATTAAAGTATTTATGCCAATCACTTCAGCATCCATATTGATTAGTGGTCCGCCAGAATTTCCTCGATTAATGGGCACATCAGTTTGAATATAAGGCACATATTGTTGACGCATGAAACGTCTACCTTTTGCAGAAATAATGCCTTTTGTTACTGAATTTTCAAAACTTAAAGGTGAGCCAATTGCCATGACCCACTCCCCAATTTTACTGGTTTTTGAATCACCAATTTTTAATGTTGGTAAATTCTCTGCATCAACTTTTAGCAAAGCTATATCACTGGCTTCATCTTCACCAATGAGTTCAGCGTTGTATTCACTCTTATCCATCAACTTAACTGTAATTTCATCTGCACCATGAATCACATGTCTATTAGTTAAAATATACCCATCGTCTGATATGATAAAACCTGAGCCGCCTGCTTGTCTATCCTGCTGGGGTTGTTGAGGTATACCGAACCATCTTTCTAATTGACGATTGCGTGAGTTTGAATCTCTATCTAATTCAGGTGCCGTTGTTATTGCTGTTATGTTTACAACTGCAGCACCTGTTTTATCAACAAGAGTTGTAAAATCAGGAAGGTAAACTTGTTTGGCACTGCTACTTGTTGATATAACCAATAATACAATGCTATAAATAATTATATATTTGTTAAATTTCATTTTTTATTCCTCAAATAGATTTAAATTTTGGATGTGTTTGTCACAATGAATAGTGTTTGTTATGACAAATTCAAGTCAAAAAAGTGCCATTTTATTTGAAAAATTCAACTTTTGGTTTGAGTTTCTTGTGTATCAGTTTAATGATTGTTTTAGATAAAACCAGACCTATTAATAAACCAACCACTCCTCCAATATCTGAATTTAATTGCAGTTTTTGGAAAGTAAAATATCCTATGATTAACATAGCAACAATATTAAAAATTGGCACTCCATATAGAATAAATGCCATTCTAAAAATTTCTGTTTCGTTGAATTTTAACCCAATTACATCATTTCTTTGATGATTTTCTTTAAAAAAATCATGCTTATCGACAAGATGACCATTGGTGTCATTCCTGTTATTTACAGCGACCGTTAAGATTCCTTGATTTTTTTTACTAAATAAAAAACTTAAAAAGCCGTCTGAACAACGGCTTTTACAATCGAAACACTGTACTTTTTTTTCTAGTTTTAAATCGACACGATTCAAATCTATTCGTACTATTTTTGCTAATTTAATCAATCACTTACATCCTGAATTCGTATTGGACTTAATTGTCGTTCTTGATCGTTTGTTGCCGTCTTATTTAATAAGATAATATAAGGCGTTTGTCCTTGACCAGCATAGTACTGTCCTTGACTAAAACCGTTCTGCTGTGAATTAACAGAAGGAAAACGACTCAATGATGGAGGCGGAATTAATGTTCTATCACTTGCAGCAGTAGTTGCATTAATATTGGTTTTCAATATTGGATTAGTTACTTCTAACTGAGCGACTGTATTTTCCATACCTGTATTATCAATACCTTTAATTTGTTGTTTTTGGAGCATAACAACAGACATGAATGCCACACTTGCAGCAATGCCCAATCCCATTACTGGCTTCAACCATTTATGAATTCTGGTTTTTTCAATGTGATTGGTTTGTATTAATGAGCCGTCTGTTTCATGCATCAGCTGTTGTGTAACACTTTTTGCTACATCAATTACTGGTTCTGATACTTCTTTTTGTAAACAGGATTTTATCATGTGATAGTTATCCCATGTTTTCGATAATGAATCATCCGATGCCATACGCTTCAATAAAAATTTACTGGCATTGATTTCGAGTTCTCCATCCATCAAATTAGATATTTGCTCATTTGATTTATCTGACATAATTTTCTCTCTTTTGTTCTTTCTGTAACAATGGTTTTACGGCATTGTCGACTGTGTCTCTGGCTCTAAATATTCTTGACCTGACTGTTCCAATAGGACAGTCCATTTTATCTGCAATCTCTTCATAACTTAAGCCATCTACTTCTCTAAGAATAATGGCCTGCTTTAAATCACTTGGAAGACCAGCTATTGATTCTTGAATCGCTTTTTCGAGTTCTTGACGTTCATATTCTGCATCTGGTGTATCGAAATTTTGTTTTTCATAACCACCTGCATAACTTTCAACTTCTGAAGGCTCAATATCTGAGTTTTGAATTCTTCTGCCTTTGGCCACTAAATGGTTTTTTGCTGTATTTATGGCGATTCTATATATCCATGTATAAAAAGCAGAATCACCTCTAAATTTTGGCAATGCTTTATAAACTTTAATAAAAACATCTTGGGTGATATCTTGAATCTCATGATAATCTTTAATCAGTTTAGATATCACTCCACCAACTTTTTGCTGATATCTTTGCACTAATAACTCAAAAGCTTTTATATCACCTTTTTGTGCTTGTTTAACCAGCTCCAAATCTATCGCCTTTTCAGACATATGTTTATTTATTTCCTGTTTATTATTCATTATTTGGTATCTATGACATTAGCTTTTTCATAAAGTTTAACATTATTTTAATATTTTTAAATTATTGATAATTTATGATTATCTTGTGATTATCTTGTGAATTTTGAATCCATTAATTAGATCCCATGAGAGCAACACGCTCTTCTAACAATGCTTCTATTTGATCTGCAGGTAACGGCCTTGAAAATAAAAAACCTTGAAAATATTCACAATCTCGATCCAGTAAATACTCTCTTTGCTGTTCGGTTTCTACTCCTTCTGCTATAAGTTCTCGATTTAATCTTTTTGCAATATTGATCGTTGCATCTAGTATGGCCTCATCCTCTGGGTTTAGACCAATATTCTTTACAAAGGATTGATCAATTTTAATATATTTGGCAGGAATTCTTTTGACATAGTCTAGACTAGAATGGCCAGTACCAAAGTCATCAATTGAAAGTGTACATCCGATTTCAACTATTTCATTCAGGCTTGTTACTAAATTTGGAATATCATCTAAATTTATTGTTTCTGTAATTTCAAAGTCAACAAAGTGTGGATGAATACCGGAAGAGTTGACAATATTTTCCAGTTTTTGTGGTAATTTTGAATCCAATAATTGAACAGCAGATAAATTAATAGAGCAAGATAATGAAAGTCCAAACTTCTTTTGCCATTCAACTAATTTCTTACAAGCATATGTCGTAACATAATCTCCAATTTCATTGATTAAGCCAGTTTCTTCTGCTAGAGGGATAAAATGGCCAGGATTTATTAACCCTATTTCAGGATCTATCCACCTTACTAATGCTTCAAAACCAGTAATATCCTCTGTTAGAGCATTTATTTTTGGTTGAAAAAATGCTTTGAAATGCTTTTTCTTTATTGCATTTTTAAGATTATCTACCATCTCTGTTTTTTGTTTTAATGCTTGACCAGTTTCAGAGTGCTTAAATACAATGTAATTATTCTTTCCTGCAAGTTTTGCGTCATACATGGCTAAATCAGCATTTTTCATCATACTAGAAGCCGTTTGACCATCATCTGGAAAAATTGAAATGCCAATATTAAAATTCACATAGATGTCCTCACCATTACTTAATAAAATGGGTTTATTCAACTTTTCAATTAATTCCACAACCATTGATTCTGCCAAGTTTTTAGACCTGTGAGGATGATACAAAACCATGAATTCATCGCCTGAAAGTCGAAAAACTTCTCCCTTTGATCTAACACACTTAGAGAGTATTTGTGAAATACAAATAATCAATTCGTTTGTATGCTCAATTCCGATACTCTTATTTAGAAAATTTATTTTATCAATATCAACAATCATTAGAGAAAGGTATTTATCATTACTAATCCCATTCTCTACAATCTTAGAAAACTTCTTGGTCATGGCATTTCTATTTGCCAATCCCGTCAACTTATCTATCTGCCCTTCAATCTCTTTTTGTTCCACTATTGACTTTTGAAACAATCCAAATCTTGATTGTATTGCCAGTGCATTAAACAATACTGAAGTGGTATTCCAGTTTGAAATTTTATTTTCACCACCAGCAATTAATGCTCCATATATTTTATTTTGATAACTAATGGGAAACTGACAAAATGATTGAAGGTTGTTTACATTGAGAATTTCAACATAATCACCAATTTTATTGGTACTTTTGTCAAGAGTAATTTCTTGATTATTCTTGAGCAATTCTATTAGTAATTGTTTTGATTTTTGCAGAACAGACTGAATTAATGGTTTGTGCCCTGATGATATCGAGTTAATTATTTTATTGTTATTGAATTCGATGAATAATGTAAATGTAAAGCCTAAAACCTCTCTCATTTGTTTAATTACAGGTTCTAAATCTATTGAGATATCAGACATATTCTTAATTTTTTCAAGACATTCAAACATTTCATTTGATATGCCTTGGTTATTTTCAGATATTAGATAACCCAAATATACAATTTCACCCTCTAACACTCCCATGTGGAAATTTGCATTAATATTATTTACAGCTCCATTTGCATGATGTTCGATAATAAAACTTACTGATTCATTAGAGGAAATTTCTTTTATATAATCATTATAATACTTTTGATTTATAGGTTTATCTAATGCATGCCAGTATTGTCCTATTAAATCAGGCTCAGTCAATTTGGTTAGTTCAAGTAATGCGTCATTTACATGAATAATTTTTTGATTGCTTGCATTAACAATGACAATCGCTTGATTTGAATCATTGAAGAATAAATCACACAGCTCTTGAGGCTCATCTGTGACACTTAATTGTGACATAAACAAAGCTCCTGCACATTCATTAGTTTATCTTTATTCATTCGCAGGCACCCATTTTGAATCTCTGAGTTTATACTTTCTAGTGTGTTTATTAACCAGTTCTATTTCTTCTGCATTATTTGTCAAAAAAGAGAAAAAAATGTCTTTTTTTACTAAAAATAAAAACCGTGTATTCTCGTTTACTTTTAGAAAATTTGATGCTGTTGGAAGTGTTGATTTGATTTCCAACAAATCAATGTTATTAATACCAGGAAACACATAAACGGCAAAATAATGGTTTTTTGTTGCATACTTTAAAGCTTCCAAAACAGATTTGGTTGCAGGCAATGGGGTTTGTCTAGATTTAATATTCACTAAGCCAATATTTGCAGACCAAATATATATTGCCATTCCTGAACTAACTGAAATTTGTCTAAGGGCTTCAATTATTTGTTCTGACTTATCACTGGCTATGTATTGAAACCGAGTGGCTTCACGAATTTTTCGTTCTATCTTATTGGTGACTGATAGGGATAAATTTGTCATAATTACATGGTTTGGGTGGGTATTTCATCGCCCTTGAATGGTGCCAATAATGTTTCAATCTTTGTTCTTGTTTGTTCCATATCACTATTATCAGCAAATTGAACTCCTATTCCAGCTTGGTTTACTCCACTTGCACCAATAGGTGTAATCCATACAACTTTGCCTGTTACAGGAAACTTTTCATCTTCCATTAATGACAACAATAAAAACACATCATCATTTAAATTATATTTATTTTTGGTTTTTACAAAAATCCCTCCATTTTCTATAAATGGAATATAAAGCTTATGAAGTTCAGTAATATCTTTAATTTCACAAGATAAGATACCCTTCTTGCCCATTCCTGCACCCATAAATGCCATAGAAAAACCTTTTTTTTTAAATTGAGCTAATATTATACATAATATCCTTATTATTGAAAATCATTTTTCCAAGCGATTAACAACTCTTCAAGTAACAACTCAGGCTTTAATGATGTCCGGCCTCTATTCAAGTAAACGTTTATTTTTCTAATAAATCCTAATAATTTAGTAGCGTTAATCAACTTTTTGTTTTTCTCTAAATTAGATAAAGGTGAAATTTCACCTTTTTGATTTATACCATTGAACTGTTTAACTATTTTTAAAAAGTAATTTGCTACAAATATCAAATTTTTGGTCTGTCCATTTTTAATCCAGTGCTTACTCACATCCAATACAGTTGACTGATTATTTATCAATTGATTAAGGTCATCAAGCACTAATTTCACTTCTTTCAATGAATTATTTTCTAATATTTTAATTGTCTCCAATGGTGAGTTATTGGCTAACATCATGGCTTGTTTTATATCTTCTGGCGAACCTAATTTGTCATCAATTAAAAAATTATTTAAGAGTTTTCCATTTACCGATTTTAAATTAATTTTAAAACATCGGCTTTTTATGGTTGGTAACAAATAACTAATTTCGCTGGTTGTTAATATTAACACTACATTTGTAGGTGGCTCCTCTAATGTTTTCAACAGGGCATTAGCTGATGCTGTATTCATCTTTTCAGCATCTTCAATTATCATTATTTTGTATTGATTCCTTGTGGAACTCAAGACCACACTTTTTGTTAAATTTCTAATCTGGTCAACTTTTATGATTTCTTTTTCAGCAGTAATGGTAATAATATCGGTATGATTTCCTGAATTGTAAAGTTGACATCCTTTACATGTCTGACAAGGACCTTTATCAGTTAAACTTTCACAAATAGCATAATGCGCCATCAATTGAGCCAATTCTTTTTTGGCAAAGCCTTTAGAACCGGATAACAAAAGGGCATGTGGTACCTTCTGATTTAGTAAAAAACCAAGCCATTGATTTATATACTCTTGCAACCAAGGATATTGAATCATATTAATAAATCTCTTTGTTCTTCAAAGGCTTGAATAATATCTGACTCAACTTGTTCTATCGATCTTGATGCATCAATTACAGCATATTTGTGTTCATCTCGTTTTGCTTTGTCCATATAAGCGGCAGCAATTCGATAGAAAAACTCCATGTTTTCTTGCTCAATTCTATCTGCTTGGCCTCTTGATTTAATTCTTTCTAACCCTATGGCTGGATCAATATCCATTAACACAGTAAAATCTGCTTGGTTATCAGATACAATAAAATCATCAAGCCATTTAACTCTATCAAAACCCAGTTCTCTTCCCCCGCCTTGATAGGCATAACTGGCATCAACATATCGATCTGAAATGACCCATTTACCTGCTTTTAATGCTGGTTTTATAACATTTTCTATGTGTTCATTGCGAGATGCAAACATCAATAATAGTTCGGTTTTTGCATGCAAGTGTTCTGAATGCAGTAATATCTCTCGAATTTTCTCAGCTGTTGGTTCACCACCTGGTTCCCTTGTACAAATGAATTCAACTTTCCACTCATCCAAAATTCTACATATGACTTTTAAGGCTGTTGTTTTTCCTGCTCCTTCAGACCCTTCTAAAGTAATTAAACGCGCAGGATTAATTTGTTCATTTTTCAAAGCTTCTTTCCTTTTAAATAATCTTTTACTGCTTTTTGGTGTTGTTCATAAGTATCCGAAAAATAATGTCCACCACGGTTGTTTGCCACGAAATAAAGCGCGGTACCATCTTTTGGATTAGAACTCGCCATTATAGATTCTTTACTTGCCATAGCAATAGGTGTGGGCGTCAAACCTTTTCTAGTATAAGTATTATAAGGTGTATCGGTTTTTAAATCTTTGCTTTTAATGTCTCCATCATAGCTTTCTCCTAAACCATATATAACTGTTGGATCTGTTTGTAGTCTCATATTTGATTGTAATCGTCTTACAAAAACACCAGCAATTATATCTCTTTCACTGGTTTGTGAAGTTTCCTTTTCAACAATTGAGGCAAGAGTTAACAGCTGATACGGGTCTTTTAAAGGTAAATTTGGTTTTCTTTTCTGCCAGTGTTTTTGCAGTTCTTGTTTCAGCGAATAATGCGCCCGCTTGAGGATATCTACATCAGAATCTCCTCTGATGAATTGATATGTTTCTGGTAAAAATAAACCTTCTGGATGATTCTTGTCTGA
>Ga0316205_10003730_pt1 | contig 14060 bp, 11 predicted proteins | sample 3monthpyrite_MG_FD_204941 | JGI IMG/M metagenome (GOLD analysis project Ga0316205, IMG submission 204941) | Microbial mat bacterial communities from mineral coupon in-situ incubated in ocean water Damariscotta River, Maine, United States -... | ecosystem: Environmental > Aquatic > Marine >... | reverse complement strand
CGAGATTTCGGCCAAATGCGCCGTGCCACTTGTGGTGTGTCGATTGTGAGGGGCTCGATGTCCCGATCAATCTAGGCTCTGGGCTTAATCACCCCCCTTTCCTCTTGCCCCCGTCCCCGCCACACCATAAAACGGTGCGGAAAGTTTTACGGGGAACATGCAAAATGAGCGACACGCGCAAAAAGAAATCCGGCCTGTTTGTCTGGAGCATAATGGGCTTGCTGGTGCTTGGTCTTGGCGGTTTTGGCCTTACCGGCGCGTTTCAAACCACTGGGGGCAGCAAGGTTGCGATTGTTGGCGATGAGGAACTCACCGCCGATGATTTCCTGTTTGGCTTCCAGCAGGATATCAACCGCGCCTCACAGCAGTTTGGCCAAGCCCTGACCATGCAGCAAGCCCGCACGTTCGGAATTGATCAAACCAGCCTGCGCCGGCAAGTCTCGCTCGCCGCGCTTACCAATGAAGCGGCGCGCCTCAATCTTTCGGTCGGCGATGACGCGGTGCGCACTGCCTTGGTATCCAACCCAAATTTTCAGGTCGCGGGCGCCTTTTCTGAAGCGACCTATGATCTTTTCCTCGACCAAAATGGCCTGACACGGGCCGAATACGAGAAGCTGTTGCGCACAGATCAGGCGCAAAACCTGATCTATGGTGCGGTCTCTGGCGGGGTCGCCCCGCAAGCCACCGCCGCGCGCACCTTGATGGATTTCATTGGCGAAACCCGCGATATGACTTGGGCCGAGCTTGATGGTTCAACCCTTCCAAGCGAAACCCCGGTGCCGGATGAGGCCGCCATTTCGGCATATTACGAGGCCAATCCGGCAGCTTTCACCACCCCGGAAACCCGCAAAATTACCTATGCGATGCTGACACCCGAAATACTGGCCGCTAACATCGAGATTACCGAGGCCGCGATTCAGGAGGAGTTTGACGTCCGCGAAGCCGCGCTCAGCACTCCCGCCAGTCGGATTGTTGACCGGATCATCTTTCCTGACATGACAAGCGCCAGCCTGGCCTATGATAAAATCGCCGCCGGTGACGCCGGTTTTGACGACATCGCGATTGAGCGCGGCCTGCAAGTGGACGAAACCAATCTCGGCCAGGTGCGCGCTACCCAGCTTTCATCCGAAGCAGCCGCGCTGCTTTTTGGTGCCACAGAAACCGGCGTTTATGGCCCGGTTGAAGCCATCCTCGGGCCAGCGATTTTTCGCATTAACGCGGTATTGGATGCTAATATCGTGCGCCTAGCCGATGTGCGGGATGATATTCGCGCCGAGCTTGCTGCGGTGCAGTCCAACTCGCTGATGCTTACCAAAATTGGCGGAATAGATGACCTGATCGCCGGCGGGGCCAGCCTGGAGGAATTGGCAGACGAAACCGACATGCGGCTTTTCACCATTGATTATAACAGCGAGTCGACTGATGACATCGCCAGCAACGTCGGCTTTATCAGCGAAGCACTGGCCGCCGGAGTCGATGAAGAAAGAGATTTGATCGAGCTGGATAATGGCGGCATTCTGGCCCTGCGGGTTGACGAGATAATCCCGGCCACCTTGCGCCCTCTAAGTGAGGCGCGCGCGCAAGCGTTGGCCGCCGCCACAGCCGAAGCCACCCGCGCCCGCGTGCAGGAATATGCTAACGAACTGGCCGCGCAGGTGAGCGCCGGGGCTGATCTTTCTGCCACGCTCGGGGCCCTCGGCGTGAACACCAATCAAGCCGAAAAAGCCACCCGCACTTCCCTGCCCGAAGGCCTGCCGCCTACCGTAGGAATGGAAGCTTTCAACCAGACCGAAGGCGTGGCGCAGACCTATGAAACAGAGAGTGGCGCAATTTTTCTGCTGGTCAACAACATCAGCACCTTTGACCCGGAATCAGAAAGCGGCCAACTGTTTCTTGAACGGGCGCAGGCACAGATTGAGGGTGACATCGCCGCTGATCTCTATGCGCTTTATGCCGGTGGCGTTGTGGCCAGCACCGAACTGACTATCAACCAAGGGCTGATCGACGCGATTCTCGACCGTGTTGCCCAGTAGAAAACCATGAGCCTGAACCCCAGCTTCCCCGATTTTGAAAAAGCCTATAATGCGGGACAAAATCAGGTTGTCTGGTCAAGGATCGTGGCTGATCTCGATACGCCGGTTTCGCTTATGCTCAAGCTCACACAGGGCCGCAAGGATAGCTTTATCCTTGAATCGGTGACGGGTGGCGAGGTGCGCGGGCGCTATTCCATTATCGGCATGAAGCCGGACATTATATGGCAGTGCCACGGCAGCAAAGCCCGGCTTAACCGCGATGCCCGCTTTGATGCTGACGCCTTTACCGATGAAACGGCTGACCCGCTGACCTCGCTGCGCGCTCTGCTCGCCGAAAGCAGGATTGATCTGCCCGAGGGCTTGCCGCCTATGTCGGCTGGCCTGTTTGGGTTTCTCGGCTATGATATGATCCGCCTTGTAGAGCGCCTTCCCAATATCAACCCCGACCCTTTAGGCCTGCCCGATGCTGTGATGCAGCGGCCTTCGGTTGTGGTCGTGGTGGACGGTGTAAAAGGCGAAGTTACCGTAATTTCACCCGCTTGGGCCGGTTCTGGCCTTTCGGCACGCGCCGCCTTTGCCCAAGCCGCCGAGCGTGTGGCCGATGCCCTGCGCGAGCTTGACCGCCCCGCCGTGGCCGGAATTAACGAGGTGTCAGATGCAGATGCCCCCGAGCCGGTGTCCAACATGACCAAGGCCGAGTATTTCGGGATGGTGGAAAAAGCCAAGGCATACATTCGCGCCGGAGATATTTTTCAAGTTGTGCCGAGCCAGCGCTGGTCACAGGCATTTACCCTGCCGCCCTTTGCGCTTTATCGGGCGTTGCGGCGCACCAACCCTTCGCCCTATATGTTTTATTTCAACTTCGGCGGTTACCAGATCGTAGGTGCCAGCCCCGAAATACTGGTGCAGGTCAAAGGCTCGCGCGTCACCATTCGCCCGATTGCAGGCACCCGCCCACGCGGAGCTAACGAGGCCGAAGACGTCGCGCTGGAAAAAGAGTTGCTGGCCGACCCCAAGGAATGCGCCGAGCACCTGATGCTGCTCGACCTTGGCCGGAATGATGTCGGCCGTGTCGCAAAAATCGGCACGGTTGACCCCAACGAGCAATTTATCATCGAGCGTTACAGCCATGTGATGCATATTGTTTCCAATGTGCAGGGTGAGCTTTCGGATGAACATGATGCGTTGAGCGCCTTGCTGGCCGGCCTGCCAGCGGGCACGGTATCCGGGGCGCCCAAAGTGCGGGCGATGGAAATTATTGACGAGCTGGAAAGCGAAAAGCGCGGCGTTTATGGCGGTGGATTTGGTTATTTTGCCGCCAATGGCGATATGGATATTTGTATTGCCCTGCGCACCGCCGTTATCAAGGATAAAACCCTTTATGTGCAAGCGGGCGGCGGCGTGGTATTTGATAGCAATCCCGAGGCCGAATATCAGGAAACGATTAACAAATCCAAAGCCCTGAAACAGGCGGCGATTGAGGCCAACCTGTTTGGCACATCCGGCTCCGGCCAATAAATATTCACAAAGCTTGATTTGACCGTCGTTTTTTGCCAAAAGCTTGGCAATCAATTAAAAAAAGCGTGAGCGAGGTCAAGAATGCTATTAGAAACACCCCTTTGGCGGCAAACCCCGCCCGCAGTTTTTCCGGTTTGTCTCGGTTTTATGTCGCTGGCGCTTGGCTGGCGCGGGTTGGTTGATATTTTCCCCTGGGTGTCCGAGGATCTTGGCCTCCTGCTGCTCGCAGCTTCAACCGGGTATTTCATCTGGTTTCTCGGGTTTTACCTGCGCAAAATCATCGGCCGCCCAGCGGTTTTACTGGAAGATATGCATACCCCGCCCGCGCGCGCCGGTATTGCCTCCATGGCCATGGCCATGATGCTGGTGGCTGCCGCTCTGCTGCCGTTTGGCATTTCGGTGCCGCTGGTTTGGTGGACAGGGGTAATGATGCAAATTATTGCCAGTGCTGTGGTATTGTTTGCCATCTGGAACGACCCCCCCGAAGCGCGCCATTTTAGCCCGTTCCAGTATCTCACCTTTGTCGGGCCGGTGGTTGGCCCTATCGCCGGGGTGCCACTTGGCTATGTCTGGCAAAGTCAGGTGCTTATCTGGGCGGCGCTGGTAGCATTTGTGATTGTCACTATCGGCATCGCCGTCACCCTCAAAAAAGACCCGATTCCCAAGCCGCTGCGCCCGTCGGTGATGATATTTCTGGCGCCGGTGTGCCTGTTTGCGCTTGGTTTTGGCGCACTTGGCAACCTAACCGCCTTTACCATCTTCTTCTGGGCCAGCGATATCGTGTTTATTGCGATGATATTTTTGGTGCCGTGGATGGTGCGCGGCGGCTATACTCCGGTATGGGCTGCCTTTACCTTTCCAACAGCTGCCTGGTTCAGTGTTCAGGTCATGGCCGTGCAATTCGGGTTTGGTCGCGTGGCTGAAATCGGGGCCTATGTCGGGCTGGCCATTGCCACACCTGTTGTCCTCTACCTTGTGTATCGCACCGTGATGGAATGGGTTACCGGCAACCTCGCTAAAAAATCACACGCCGCTATTGCGTAGGTTTCGCGACGGTTCGTATCGGTTTGGCAAACTGTGGACAGATTAACCTAAAAGGCGCGCCCGGACTTGGCGCGCCTTTTTACCTAGTTGGCAATCCGCTGAATGGCGACGCTCACCGGCACGATTTGCAACCGTTGCGCAAAGGCACCATTCATCCAGCGCACCAATGCGTCGATGGTTTCGGGCTTGGTTCGCGCAAACACGATAGAGCTACCCTTGGTGAGCGCGTCAAACGCGGCCCTGTCGAGCGCCTGTAAAATCAGGTCCACATCGGCGGTTTTGTCAATGATCTGCACCACGTTGCCATAAGGCGCCCCGGCGCGCAGGGCCTGATCCCGCGCTACCAAATCTCCGGTGCCGGCAAATGTAATAACCCCGAGCCCGGCCGGGCGGGTGGCATCCAGCACGGCCTGCATGGCATCACGGTTGAGCATCACGCCATCATTGTTGGCGTCAATCACCGCTACCGCCACCGGCACGTTTTGCATAAAGCGCGCTACCTGACCGGCAACATCACCGTTTCTGTCTATGCCCGAAGGCAACATGGCCAGCACCTCATAGCCGCTTTGCCGAATACTTTGGGCTGACTCGGACGAATCAACATCAGACGGCAGGGCAAAGCTCAAGGGCTTGCCGGTATCCACCAGCGGCTGGAGCGACGTTTCCAGCGTGTCTTCGAGCACAATCGCCATCATTGGCCGGGAGGTATCGCCCGTAAAGGCGGTGGCAAAAACCTCGATCGCCGGGCCGGAAACCGATTGCGAAAGTTCAGTCGGCGGGGTCGCCTGTTGGCTGGCAACCACGGTATCAGCTGTGGTAACCAGTTCTACCGGCTCACCTTCAGCCGGGTTGGCCGTGTTTGGCGCTCCGTTGCCAATATCGGGCACCGCGGCACTCGCGGTTTCAACCGCTGGTGCGGCGACATCGTTGTTGCCGGTAATCGGCGCGCTGACATTTGCGGTAACCGGGCTGCTATCACCGGTCCCACCCAGAGCAATTCCGTTGGCACCGCCCTCATCGGGCTGCGTCATCCGGGGCATAGCCAAATCAGTCACTTCCGGCTGATCAGCCGCACCGACAGATGCCGGCATTTGACTGCCCGCATTCTGCATCACGTCAGGCGCGACTGACGTAAAGCTGGTATTTATGGGAAACAGATACACAAGAACTAGATACAACGCACCGCTAACGATCAACCCATAAACAACCCCTATGGAAAAACCGCCGCCTTTACTGCCAGACGTCGCCATTAGTATTCCTTCAAACTTCCTTTTCAAACAGGGATTTCACTTCGCCCCCGATCCTGTTAATACTCTATCAACAATTTAGGGCCTGCTGGAAGCCCCTAAAGTAAATAATGCATGAAAGTCCGAAGATGCTGCTGCTTATCGATAATTACGACAGTTTCACCTATAATCTGGTGCACTATTTTGGCGAGCTAGGCGAAAATGTGGTGGTCAAACGCAACGACGAGTTGAGCGTTGCCGAGGCGATGGCGCTAAACCCTGCCGCGATTCTGCTTTCACCTGGGCCGTGTGACCCCGATCAGGCCGGTATTTGCCTTAATTTGATCAATGCCGCCGCTGAAACCCGCAGGCCCTTGATGGGGGTCTGCCTTGGGCATCAGTCCATCGGGCAGGCATTTGGCGGCAAAGTTGTGCGTTCGAGCGAGATTGTGCACGGCAAAGTCGGCGACATTATCCATCAGGGCAAAGGCGTGTTTGCCACCTTGCCCAGCCCTTTCAAGGCCACCCGCTACCACTCGCTGACCGTTGAGCGCACCACCCTGCCCGATTGCTTAGAGATCACCGCCGAGGTCGCCGATGGCACCATCATGGGCCTGCAGCACCGCAGCTTGCCTATTCACGGTGTGCAGTTTCACCCTGAATCCATTGCCACCGAGCATGGCCACGCCCTGCTGCGCAATTTCCTCACCCTCGCCAAGGAGCCAGCATGAGCGATGCCCTAAAACCAATTATCGCCAAAGCCATTGATGGCCCACTCACACGCACCGACGCCCAAACCGCGTTTGACATTATCATGGACGGCAATGCGACCCCCTCGCAAATCGCCGGATTTTTAATGGTGCTGCGCACCCGTTCGGAGGGCCCTGTCGAGATAACCGCCGCAGCTCGCGCCATGCGGGCCCGCTGCAAACCCGTGAGCGCGCCAGCAGGCGCAATAGATATTGTCGGCACCGGCGGCACCGGTAAAGCCACCCTTAATATTTCAACTGCAACCGCCTTTACCGTAGCTGGTGCGGGTGTGCCGGTAGCCAAGCACGGCAATAAAAACATCTCTTCGCTTTCCGGTGCGGCGGATGCTTTGGGCCAGATGGGCATCAATGTGATGGTTGAACCCGAGGTGGTGGAGCGCGCACTGGCCGAGGCTAATATCGGCTTTATGATGGCGCCGATGCACCACCCCGCCATGCGCCACGTTATGCCGGCAAGGCTGGAGCTTGGCACCCGCACGATTTTCAATATCCTTGGCCCGCTGACCAACCCCGCAGGCGTAAAACGCCAGCTTACCGGGGTTTTTACCCCGCATCTTTTGGTCCATATGGCCGAAACCCTGCAAGACCTCGGCTCGGAACGGGCGTGGCTGGTGCATGGCTCTGACGGCACCGACGAAATAACCATTTGCGGGGCAACCAGCGTAGCCAAGCTCGAAAACGGGGTGATTTCGCAAGGTGAAATTCACCCTGAGGATGCCGGGCTACCGGTTTACCCGTTTGCCGCCATTACCGGCGGTACGCCCGTATATAACGGCAAGGCCCTGCGCGCTGTGCTTTCCGGTGAAAAAGGCGGCTATCGTGATGCAGTGCTGCTCAATGCGGCGGCGGCATTGTTAATTGCCGACAAGGCCGATACGCTTATTCAGGGCGTGGAAATGGCGGCAGAAAGCATTGATTCAGGCAAGGCGCTGGCAGCAGTGCAAAAACTGGCAACGGTTTCGCCACTAATCGCGGGTTAATTCTGCCAATGTGCATTTTGCCAAAGGCAAAATGCGCTGCGGCGCCGTGGCCTCGGCTACGCCTCGGGAGCTTAGCAAAACAGGTGTTTTGCGCGCACAGGAAGGGCCACAACCTGCCCGACCGGTTGAAAGGCCATAAAAGCCAATTGCACTGCCCCGCCATTCCGCGCTAAAACCGCGGCATGGATATTCTGGACAAAATCAAAGCCTATAAGCTTGACGAAATCAGGGCGCAGAAAGCCGAGATGCCTTTAGCGACGATAGAAGCGGCAGCGCGGCAGGCCAGCCCGGTGCGTGGCTTTGCTGACCGATTGTTTGACGCCAGCAAAACCGGCTATGCCCTGATTGCCGAAGTTAAAAAGGCTAGCCCCTCCAAGGGGTTGATACGGGCTGACTTTAACCCGGCCGAGCTGGCACAGGCCTATGAATCCGGCGGCGCAACCTGCCTTTCGGTGCTCACTGATACGCCCTCTTTTCAGGGCGCGCCAGAATTTTTACGGGCCGCACGCGGCGCCACCTCCCTGCCCGCTTTGCGTAAAGATTTCATGTATGACCCTTACCAAGTAGCACAAGCCCGGGCATGGGGCGCGGATTGCATTTTGCTGATTATGGCCAGCATTTCAGACAGCCAGGCCGCCGAGCTTGAAGATGCCGCCATAGGCTGGGGCATGGATGTGTTGGTTGAATCCCACAACGCAGCCGAACTTGAGCGCGGGTTGCGGCTGAAATCACCGTTGATGGGGGTGAATAACCGTAATCTCAAAACCTTTGAAACCTCGCTCGACACCACCAAAACCCTCGCCAAAATGATGCCGGATGACCGTTTGATCATCTCTGAATCCGGCTTGTTTACCCCGGCCGACCTTGCCGATATGGCCAAACATGGCGCGCGCACGTTTTTGATCGGGGAAAGCCTGATGCGGCAGGATAATGTTGAAGCTGCCACCCGCACCCTGCTGAAACTGGAGGCCTAAATGCCCGAGCTAACCCATTTTGACGACCAAGGCGCGGCCCATATGGTTGATGTGTCTGAAAAGGCCGTAACCAGCCGCGTGGCCGTGGCGCGGGGCTTTATTTCGATGCAACCCGCCACCTTGGCCATGGTGGCCGGCGGCACCGCGAAAAAGGGCGATGTGCTCGGCGTGGCAAGGCTGGCCGGCATTATGGCCGCCAAAAAAACCCATGATCTCATTCCGCTTTGCCACCCGTTAGCGCTTTCAAAGGTGGCGGTTGAACTGGTGGTTAATGCCACCAAAGGCGGAATAAACATTGAAGCTGCCGTGAAAAACACCGGCCAAACCGGCGTGGAAATGGAGGCGCTGACCGCGGTCAGCCTCGCCGCGCTCACGGTCTATGACATGGTGAAAGCGGTAGACAAAACCATGGTGATTTCCGATGTGCGATTGGTGTTGAAGGACGGCGGCAATTCCGGCTTGTTTGAGGCGAAATGATGACCCTCACCCCCGTTTCCGAAGCCCTCGTGCGGGTGCTGGCGCTTTGTCCGGTGCTTGATGCTGAAACCGTGCCATTGGCCGAAGCCGCCGGACGGGTGCTGGCGACGCCAGCTATTGCCACCCGCAACCAGCCGCCGTTTCGGGCCTCGGCGATGGATGGCTATGCGGTGCGGGCCGATGACCTCACCCCCGGCGCACGGCTGGAGCTGATCGGCGAATCTCCGGCGGGCGGGATGTTTGAGGGGGAAGTGAACCCCGGCCAAACCGTGCGCATTTTCACCGGCGGCGCGGTGCCCGAGGGAGCAGACCGCGTGGTTATTCAGGAAAACGTGGCGCGCGAGGGTAATAGCGTAATTCTGAGCGCCACCCCGGGTGACGGGCAAAACATTCGCCCCGAGGGTGCGGATTTCAAAATCGGTGATACGCTGAGCGCCCCGCGGCGGCTATCTTCGGCCGACATTGCCTTGCTGGCGGCCATGAATATCCCGCTGGTGCCGGTAACCCGCAAGCCCGTTGTGGCCGTGATCCCGACAGGGGATGAATTGGTAATGCCGGGCGAAAACCCGGGGCCGACCCAGATTATCACCTCAAACAATTTCGCCATTAAAGCCCAGCTTGAAGCGCAGGGAGCCGATGTGCGGCTTTTGCCAATCGCGCGAGATAACCGCCCGGCATTGCGGGCCGCATTTTTGCTTGCCCGCGGGGCAGACATGGTGATCACTCTCGGCGGTGCCTCGGTTGGGGATTATGATTTGATCGCGCCAATGGCCGAGGAGCTCGGCATCGTGCTTGATTTTTACAAAATCGCCATGCGCCCGGGTAAGCCATTGATAGCGGGGCATATATCGGGTGTGCCCATGTTTGGCCTGCCGGGGAATCCGGTATCGTCAATGGTGTGCACCCATGTTTTTTTGCGCCCCGCCATTGATAAAATGCTTGGGCTAGAGGCCGGTGGCCTGCCCGAGGTGATGGCGCGGCTTACAAAACCACTCGCCGCCAACGGGCCACGGGCGCACTATATGCGCGCTGTCATACATGATGGCGAATGCACACCGGCCGAGCGCCAAGACAGCTCGCTGATTTCGGTCATGGCGGACTCCAATGCGATGCTGATCCGCCCGCCCTTTGCCGAAGCGCTGGACCAAGGCGAACTGGTGCCTTGTATACTGTTCTAGTTGACACAAAAAGAGAACAAGTATAGAACGTAGCCAAGGCCAAATTGCGGAGGACCCCCTATGCTAACCAAAAAACAGCTGGATTTGCTGAAATTCATTCACAAACGGGTGCAGGCAGACGGTGTGTCCCCTTCTTTTGACGAAATGAAAGAAGCGCTTGATTTACGCTCCAAATCGGGGATCCACCGGCTGATTACCGCGCTGGAAGAGCGCGGATTTTTGCGGCGCTTGGCGCATCGGGCGCGTGCTATCGAAATTATTAAATTGCCGGATAGTATGGAAAACGGCTTTCAGCCAACGGTGATCGAGGGCTCGCCACGGTCGTCGGTAGATATCAAGGTTGATGCTTTTGACCTGCCTGTGATGGGCAAAATCGCCGCCGGGACACCGATAGAGGCGATCCAGCATGCCAGCAGTTCCATCGGAGTGCCGGGGGCTATGCTCAATACGACAGGCAAACACTACGCGCTTGAGGTTAAAGGTGATTCGATGATTGAGGCCGGGATAAATTCTGGCGATATCGTGATTATCCACGAGCAGCCGGATGCCAATAACGGTGATATTGTGGTGGCGCTGGTGGAAGATCAGGAAGCAACCCTGAAGAAGCTGCGGCGCACCGGCACCTCGATTGAGTTAATCGCCGCCAATCCAGCTTATGAAACGCGGGTTTTCACTAAGGATCAGGTGAAAATTCAGGGCAAACTCGTCGGGCTTATTCGCTCCTATTGATAGGGCGCGCCGCCGTTTGTCCATGGTCTAAGGGGCAATCGAGGCTTGGCGGCGGTGATAACCGGTGTTTGGTTTTGAAGGGTGATTGAAAACCCGGAAAGCATGCTCACTGCCGATTTTCCGATAAACAGGCACCCGCCTTCCGGCAACGATTCCCATTTCGGGGCTATTAAAATAGTGAGGTCGGTGCAGTTCCGTGCATTGATCTCTTTGTTTTGGTCCAGCACCAGCATCCAGCCATCGAGCAGAACTGCGCGGGTTACACGATTCTCCGTTTCCAGTCCATTGCGTTGGAATGCTTGCTCTTGACTAGCGCCATCGCCATCATTTTCAAGCCATATCCCGGTGGCGAACCGATAGGCTTTATCCTTGTTCACGACCCTCCCCTGAGGACCCATCACCCCGATCAGCGCGGCATTATCATTGACCAAAACCAATGGGCGCGGGCTCGTGGACCATATCCACAACGCCAAAACAAACACCAAAATGCCAAGCGCACGCGCCCGCCCGATCATCAGAAACCCAAGGCAACCGGCAATAGCAATGAGCGGCAAAACCAGCCACGGGCCGGATTTGACCAATGTTACCGCATGTTCCTGTGCCGAAAACCACGCCGCGACCGTGAGAATCCAGCCAATCCCCTTGCCCATCAGCCAAAACGCCCAGCCACCCAGACCAAATAGGCTAAGGAAAAGCGCGGCGACCGCGGCTGGCATGATCAGCGCCCCCATTAAAGGCACCGTGAGCAAGTTTGCGATCAGCCCGAGATTCGAGATCTGGTTGAAATGGTAGGCCGCAATCGGTGCCGTGGCCAACCCTGCAACCAGCGAGGTGATAAAAAGCGTCAGCATCGGTAATACCCAGCGCGCACTCCGCGCCTTTACCCAGTGCCACCAGCGCGCCGAACGCAGGGCTTCAAACGCGCCAACAAGCGCGGTTGTGGCCGCAAAAGACATTTGAAACCCGGCCTCGGCCAAAGTTTCCGGGCGCATCAGCAACACCAGCATCGCCGCCAGTGCCACAGCCCTGAGCGAAAATGCCGGACGATCAAGCAACACCGCAAAAAGCACAACCGCAACCATGATAAAGGCGCGCTGGGTAGCAACATTACCGCCTGACAGGAAAAGGTAAGCGAACCCGGACAGCAACGCCGCGCCCGCGCCGATTTTTTTGACCGGCACCCGCAGCGCGATGCGCGGCACCAAGGCCAGCGCGTACCTGATCGAGAGAAAAACAAAGCCGGTGAGCAGCCCCATATGCAGACCGGAAATCGCCAATAAATGCGCAAGGTTGGAATCGCGCAGGGTTTGCAGCACGGCGGCATCAATCCGGCTGCGGTCACCGGTGAGGATGGCCGCGGCAAAAGCCCCGTTTTGCCCACCCACGGTTTCAGCAATCATGGTTGCCATTTCCCGCCGAACACCTGCCAGCCAAAGCCCGGCCCCGGCATCCTCAAACGGTCGCATCAGCATCACCGGATTGCGGGAATAGCCAACCGCACCGAGTTGATCAAACCATGCTAAGCGCCTGAAATCAAACCCCCCCGGCTCCACCGGTCCACCGGGCGGGGAAAGATTACCAACCAGTGCAACCCGGTCCCCCAATTGAAAACCAGGCGTATCTCCAAACAGCGAAATCCGCACTATTGCCGGCGTTTTTCGCACTCGCTCAAGCAGCACCCGGTCCAGCGTTAGCCGCAGTGCACTGCTGGTGGAGCGGTCAATTTCAATAATCCGTCCCTCAACCGGCCCGTAATAGCGAAAGGTTAGCACCGGCGCGGCCACCGAAGCGCTGCGATAAACCGCCGCGAGGTAACCCAAATTTAGGAAAAAAGCCGCTAGAACAAGCAGTCGAGTCAAGCCCGGAGCCCGCCATGCCAGCCAGAGCCACACCCCAAGCCCCGCGATTAGCGCCCAGCCCACCCAAAGCGGCGGCTCAAACGGCAGCCCAAAATAGGCGCCAATCCCACCCGCCAGCGCCACAGGCGACCAGAGAATAAAGTTTTGCCGCTGGGATTCCAGCCATTGCACGCCTTGTTTCCCCCTTCACCATAGCCTAATACCCTAGCATCACCCTGTTATGGTTTCTGAAAGGTTAACAAATGTCCTCAAAAGGCGTCGTCACCCGTTTTGCGCCCTCTCCTACCGGTTATTTGCATATCGGCGGGGCGCGCACCGCGCTGTTTAACTGGCTATATGCCCGCCACCACGGCGGCGAATTCCAGTTGCGTATCGAGGATACCGACCGCGAACGCTCGACCCCCGAGGCGACAGAGGCCATTTTTGCCGGGATGCGCTGGCTTGGGCTCGATTGGGACGGCGAGGCCATCAGCCAGTTCGAGCGCGTGCCACGCCACCGCGAGGCTGCACAAATGATGCTCGATGCGGGCACCGCCTATAAATGCTACGCTACCAAGGAAGAAATTGACGCATTTCGCGAAAAAGCCCGCGCCGAAAAGCGCCCGCCGCTGTTCCAGTCACCTTGGCGTGACGCAACCGATACCCCTGATCTCCCCTTCGTGGTGCGCCTGAAAGCCCCCAAAACCGGTGAAACCGTGGTCGATGATCAGGTGCAGGGCCGGATCACCTTCAAAAACGATACGATGGACGATCTCGTGCTGCTGCGCTCCGACGGCACACCCACCTATATGCTCGCAGTTGTGGTCGACGACCATGATATGGGGGTCACCCACGTTATCCGCGGCGATGACCATCTGACCAATGCCGCCCGGCAATCGCTGATTTCACAAGCGCTCGGCTGGGAGGTGCCGGTTTTTGCCCACGTGCCAATGATTCACGGCGATGACGGTAAAAAACTGTCGAAGCGACACGGGGCGCTTGGCGTCGAAGAGTATCGTGATATGGGCTATTTGGCCGAAGCGATGCGCAATTATCTGGCCCGCCTCGGCTGGAGCCACGGTGATGACGAGTTTTTCACCACCGAACAGGCCATCGCGTGGTTTAACCTAGACTCCATCGGTCGCTCGCCCGCCAGATTTGATTTCAAACGGCTGGAAAACCTCTCGGGTCAGCATATCAGAGTCGCTAATAACACCGCTCTTTTTGAGGAAGTAGCCGCTTTTGTTGCAGCGCAAAACGGCCCTGCCTTCACGGAAACGCAAAAACAGGTGC
>Ga0316205_10003728_pt1 | contig 14066 bp, 18 predicted proteins | sample 3monthpyrite_MG_FD_204941 | JGI IMG/M metagenome (GOLD analysis project Ga0316205, IMG submission 204941) | Microbial mat bacterial communities from mineral coupon in-situ incubated in ocean water Damariscotta River, Maine, United States -... | ecosystem: Environmental > Aquatic > Marine >... | reverse complement strand
CAGATACATCAACGAAACCGCTGTACCCGGCTTTTCGGAGGCTTCGCATGACGCTCCCTGACCGCCCGCCAGTTGCACAAATCAGGGCGACCGGGCGACCCTCGGCCTGTTCACGGGCTGCAAAAAGCCGCTCCGGGAAACGGTCTTCGTGCAAGCTGATCGGCCAGGCCCCGGCGGCAATCCCGGTGTCGGCCCATTCCGGTCGTGACCGGACGTCGATCATCCTGATGAGGTCCTGTTGCAGTGCCTCAGCCGCCATTTCGGCGGACCAGATCTCGGGCGTCTGGGCGACGACCGAGACTGGCGCAACAGCGGCTGCCATCATGGTAAAAGTAGCGGAGCGCCGCGTCAGATGTGTCATCGTGCGCCTCCGCTAAGACAAGCGTGTTGCTCGTTGGGGTCATTCACTTTTTTTGCCATGGTGACCTTTCGTGTCAGACCCGCCGGACTTGTTTTGCATGGCACCCATGCGTGTTCCGGCGGCGTCCATTTCCTGTTGAGTGATCTGACCATCGCCATCAGCGTCCAGATGCTGGAACCGGTCGACCATGCGGTCGCGAACGGCGCTCATGTGCAAGGCCTCGAATTCCTTGAGGGTCAGCGCCCCATCGGCGTCGGCGTCAAATTCCCGCAACTTCGCGTCCATATGCGCGGGCATATTCTGAGGATTGCCGCCCGACATCATCATCATCTTCATCATATCACGGTCCATCATTCCCATCATACCGCCGTGGCCGCCCATCTTGCCGCCCATCTTGCCGCCATGACCAGCTTTGCCGCCCATCATGCCGCCTTTGCCGCCCATCATGCCGCCATGTCCACCCATCATGGATGCATGCATCTTCATCATTTTCTGCATCATCGACATCATGTCGCCACCCATCATGCCCATTTGCGTATCACCGTCGCCCATGGTCATGCCTGACGTATCGCCCATATCCGACTGAGTATCGTCTCCTCCATGTGACTCCGCAAACGCGGCTTGCGATAAACCGACTGTGGTGAGTACACAGAACGCGAGAATGCTTTTATTTGCCATTGGTCTTTCCTTTCCAAACTTACTCTCGAAACATCGGGCTTATGCCGGGTCAGATAAAGGCCGGGGGAGGGTGTGTTTTGTAACGATATGTCACAGGATTTTGTTACAAACGGTGACAAAGCAACCCCTCACAGTCCGCAGGACAACTTGGTAGACGTGGGTCGATCCGCTCGACGCGGTGAGTCCATTTAAGGGGTGGTGATCAGATGACACCTGAAATCGGTCATTTCGCACTGGCCTTGGCTTTGGCCTTGGCTCTGGTTCAAAGTGTACTGCCTATCCTCGGTGCCGCACGCGGAAATATTCTCTGGATGCAATCGGCCAGATGGTCCGCATTTGGACAGGTCATTTTTGTCAGTATCGCATTCGGTGCGCTTATGCAGGCATTCATCACAAGCGACTTTACGGTCAAGAATGTGGTGGAGAACTCGAACTCGCTCAAGCCGATGCTGTTCAAGGTGGCAGGCACCTGGGGCAGCCATGAAGGTTCCCTTTTGCTGTGGACGCTTATTTTGACAGTGTTTGGCGCTGCAGTTGCACTGTTCGGATCAAACATTCCGCAGGCACTGAAGGCGCGAACGCTGTCGGTACAGGCCTGGATCAGTGTTGGCTTCCTGACCTTCATGCTTTTCACATCCAACCCCTTTGATCGCGTCTTCCCACCCCCCGGTGACGGGTTCGACCTCAACCCATTGTTGCAGGATGTTGGCCTCGCGATGCATCCGCCGCTCCTCTACTTTGGATATGTCGGATTTTCGATTGTCTTTTCTTTCGCCGTCGCTGCCCTTATCGAAGGGCGCATTGATGCGGCTTGGGCGCGCTGGGTGCGTCCGTGGACGCTGGCCGCGTGGATGAGCCTGACTGCGGGAATCGCCCTGGGGTCATGGTGGGCCTATTACGAGCTGGGCTGGGGCGGATGGTGGTTCTGGGATCCCGTTGAAAACGTCAGTTTCATGCCTTGGCTGATGGGTACGGCACTGCTGCATTCGGCAATCGTTACGGAAAAGAGAGACGCGTTCAAAAGCTGGACAATTCTTCTTGCGATCCTGACCTTTTCGCTGTCGCTGCTGGGAACGTTTGTTGTCAGGTCGGGCCTGCTGACCTCTGTTCACGCCTTCGCGGTCGATCCGGAAAGGGGCCTTTACATCCTGGGGCTTCTGGCGTTGACGATCGGTGGTTCCCTGGCACTATTCGCGTGGCGCGCGCCGGCCATGGAACCGGGAGGTATGTTCAAGCCGATCAGCCGGGAGGCAGGCCTGCTGGTGAACAACCTGATCCTTGCAACCGCCACTGGCATTGTCCTTTTTGGTACTTTGTACCCTCTGTTCTATGAAGCCGTGACAGGCGGCGAAAAACTGTCCGTGGGCCCGCCGTTCTTCAACGGCGCTTTCATTCCAGTGATGCTGCCGCTTGTCTTTGCCATGGGGCTTGGGCCGTACCTGTCATGGAAACGCGCGGATTTGCCGGGCGTCCTGCAACGGCTGCGCTTTGTTGCTGTTCTTTCTGTGCTTGCAACACTAGCGGTCTGGTATTTGACGGAAGGTGGCCCGGTTTTGGGATATCTGTCCCTTATGATCGCTTTCTGGCTGTTCCTTGCCACGGTGCGGGAATGGACGATGCGCATCAAACTTTTTGAGGCACCGTTTTCAGAATCCCGCCGCCGCGCGCGGAACCTGCCAAGGTCCGCCCACGGGATGACGCTGGCCCATTCCGGCCTTGCCATTGCCATGTTCGGATTCATTGCCTCAACCGTCTGGAAATCGGAGGAAATTGTCTTTGTCCAGCCCGGTGCTGAAATCAGCATTGGCGGATTCGATGTGACGTTTGACGGACTCGAGCGCGTTCGTGGACCCAACTATTTTGCGGATCGTGGGCAACTGACTGTGAATCGGGATGGACAATTCGTGACCACTCTCTTCCCTGAACGGCGGACATATCCGGTTGCACAAAGCTCTACGACCGAGAGCGCGATACGCTCTACGCTGGCCGGGGATCTCTATGCGTCCATTGCGAACCCAGCCTCCGAGGAAGTCAGTGAACAGGGTGCCTGGACGCTTCGGATCCTCTACGAACCTCTGGTCAATTTCATCTGGATCGGATCCGCGATGCTTATCCTTGGCGGGGGTCTTTCGCTGTCGGATCGACGGCTGCGCGTCGGGGCACCCCGCCGCAAAGCCTCCGCGCCGACTCAGGTTGCGGCTGAATGATCATGGGGCGTCTACTGGCATTTATTCCGCTCGCGATCGCCGTTGTTTTCGGTGGGTTTTTCTTGTGGGGGCTGAACCCCGATCGCGATCCCAACAACATTCCTTCGGTCTTGATCTCCCAGCCTGCGCCGCAGTTTGATCTTGCCGCTATCGAGGGGTTGGAGACACCCGGCTTGTCCCGCACCGATCTGGTGGACAACCCCGGGCCGGTTATCGTGAATGTATTCGCCTCATGGTGCGTGCCCTGTCGTGCCGAGCATGGCGTGCTTACCCAACTGGTCGAAAACGACGGGCAACGGCTTTTCGGGATCAACTACAAGGACAAGCCGGAAGATGCGACCAAGTGGTTGGTGGAACTGGGCAACCCTTATGAAAAAATCGGTTCAGACCTGAATGGAAGAGCCGGCATCGAATGGGGAATTTCCGGCGTTCCGGAAACGTTCATCGTCGGAGCGGACGGGACAGTGCTGTTCAGATATGTAGGACCTGTTGTTGGTGATGAAGCCATTTCCAAATTCAGAGAGGCGCTGACTCAAGCCGGCGCATTGCCAAGGGGGTAAAACGGATGAGGCATATCGCTATCGTGCTTTTCTTGCTTCTTCCGGCCATGGCCTTCGCGGTCGAGCCGGACGAGATGCTGCAAGACCCGGTATTGGAACAACGCGCGCGTGAAATTTCAAAAGAACTGCGCTGTGTCGTCTGTCAGAACCAGGATATTGACAGCTCCAACGCGGGGGTTGCGCGTGACCTGCGTATTCTGGTGCGTGAACGGCTTGTCGCTGGTGACAGTGATGAAGAGACCATCGCCTATATTCATGCGCGCTATGGCGATTATGTGCTGATGCGCCCGCCTTTCAACACCTCCACTCTCGCTCTTTGGTTAGCGCCCTTCGTTTTGGGTTTTGTCTCGCTTTTGGTCGGCTGGGCCGTCATTTCAAAAAGCCGGCGCAAGACCGCCATGACGGGTTTTTCCGAAGATGAAGAAGCCGAGATTGCGCGTTTCATCGAGTCCAACACGTCAAAGGACACCTCATGATTTGGTTGGTTTTTGCCGCATTGTCGTTGATAGGTCTGCTCTTCATGGGGCTGCCGTTACGACATCGGTCAGATGCGATTCCCGTCTCGGCGGATACAACACCCGCCGTTCTTCTGGATCAATTGGATGAGGTGCAGCGGGACCTCAAGCGCGGCGTCATTTCTGGTGCCGAAGCCAAGGCCGCCGAGCAGGAGATCAAGAGACGAATTCTCATGCAGTCGCGCAAGGCCGCTCAGGGGGGCAGCAAACCGACAACAGGCAGTCGCTTACCAATTATTCTGAGTGCTCTGTTCGTCCCGGTCTTCGCGTTCGGTTATTACGCATTTATGGGATCACCTCAAATTCCCGGTATCGCATTTGCCGAGCGCGCCGCTGAACGGCAGGAAGCAGCGAAAATAACTGAACTGACAGATCGACTCTCCGACAGTCTGCGGAATGATCCCGAAGGCGGACCATCGGAGGGCTGGATGCTTCTGGGGCAAACCTATTCCAGAATGGGCCGGTTCGCCGAGGCTGCCGAAGCCTTCCGGGTTGTCGCGGAACGACCGGAGGCCAAGTCAGCGGTTTTCTCCATGCTTGCAGAGGTCCTTATCTCGGCTGAGCAAGGCATTGTGACGCCAGCAGCGGACACCGCAATTGATCGTGCGGTCGAACTGGATCCGTCCAATCCTGCCGCGGCCTTTTACAAGGCAGTCTCACTGACACAGAAGGGTGACATCGCGCAGGCGCATGACTTGCTGGTTGCCCGACTGAACAACGCGGACGATTTTGCTCCCTGGATGGAAAGCTTTGTTGCAGAAGCGAACCGGATCGGTGCCGAGATCGGCAGGGCTCCGATCTCGCTGGCTAGTTTTGCTCCGATGGTGAATGCACCCGGTCCCACTCAGGAAGATGTAGAGAACGCGCAAGACCTGACAGTGGACGAAAGGCAGGCATTCATCCTGTCGATGGTTGAACGACTGGCTGCGCGTCTGGAAGATGAACCGAATGACCTTGATGGGTGGATGCGGCTTGGCAATGCTTATTCGGTTCTGGGCGATAACGTGCAGGCAATCGCGGCGCTTGAACGGGCTGAAACCCTGTTGTCCGAAGTCCCGGAAAACGATCCGCGCCGGTTATCTGTCATCGAATCCCTAGGCAAGTTGCGCCAATAGTATCTCTCCGGAACCGGCTTCGCGCTCAAACATCAAACAGCGCATCCACAACGGCACATTCAGGAGCCGCATCGCCTGTGCAGCGCGCGACAGTTTCTGAAAGGACGCGCTCTATGCGCTCAAGGTCCGCGATTTTGGTCCGAACGTCGCTCAGATGATCTTGGGCGATGGCCTGAACTTCGGCACAGGTTCGGGACTGATCATCAACCAACCCAAGCAACCCTCGAACTTCCTCCAGCTTGAAGCCGAGGTCGCGGGACCGCATCACGAACTTCAATCGTTGGACATGGGTGTCATCGTAGTTTCGATAACCTTTTGAGCTGCGCGGCGGGTCCGGCATGATACCTATTTTTTCGTAGTATCGAATGGTTTCCAGATTGCAGCCGGTGGCCCGTGCCAGATCACCCCGCCGAATTGATTTCACGCTTCTGTTACTCATTTTGCCGAGAAACTCCTTGAGCCTGTATCAACTACAGACCCTAGAACATGTGGAAACATCAGTTCAAGGACGATTCGGTGGAACAAGATTTTGCAGAGATGCCGCACTCTCAGTTGCAGCAAACTGGCGATGAAGCCTCCAAGGGCTGGGGTGCGACCGGCCTTGGTGTCCTCGGGGCACTGGCCATGACATCTTGCTGCATCCTTCCGCTGGTGCTGGTCAGTTTCGGCGTGACGGGTGTGTTCATCGCGCAGCTTGGCGCGCTTTATGCCTACAAATGGTATACTTTCGCGCTGAGCGCCGCATTCATTGGATACGGGTTCTACAAGGCCTACAAGCCCGTGTACGCAGAAGCCTGCACGGATGGCACCTGCGCGCGTCCCATTGACCGCCGGATCATGCGCGCGACGCTCTGGATCGCCGCCGTGACTGTCTGCGTTGCGATAATCTTTCCGTACCTCACCCCCTACATTCTGAAGTTTTGAACAAGGATCAAAGTCATGAAACCTCTCCTCTTGGTATCCGCCGTCACTCTTGCCGCGGTATCGTCTGCGGCCTTCGCAGAAGAGCGCAAGATAGAGATTGCCGTGGGCGAATTGACCTGCCCGTCCTGCTCTTTCATTGTCGCAAGCTCGCTCAAGGGGGTTCCGTCTTTGGAAATCAACGATTTTCAGGATGGACCTGAAGACGGGCAGGGGGCCTACAGCGTGACCTTCGATGATGCCGAAACCACAATTGAAAACATCATTGGGGCCGTGACCGCGAACGGTTATCCGGCATCGGTTGTGCCCGAGATGGACTCCTGAGGCGTAAAATCCCGGGTCACCCTTTACATAGTTCGATGAAAGCCAATTCCTTGACCGAGATACCTGAAAACTCCGACCGAATGCTCAAATGGGGGCTTGGCGGTGCGGTTTTTGCCGCGATCTGCTGCTTTACACCGCTCCTGATTATTGTCGTTGCTGGCGTCGGATTGTCGGCCTTTACAGGTTGGCTCGATTATGCCCTGTTCCCGTTGCTGTTCTTCTGCCTCGCTGTGGTGGTGCAAGCCCTCTGGCTGCGCGCGGGCAAACCGGGGCCATCCCCGAAACTCTGGGCGACCGCAATTGCTGCTGCGCTGTCGGTTCTGCTTATGGTGCTCGAATTCCGCTTTGCGCTGCGGATCACCATGGGTGTCTTCGCGGCCACGGCACTCTATGCCCTTCTCCTCAATCGCAAGGACACGAAAGGAGCTCAGCCATGATGATGGATGTTGCTTGGTCGCTGACATGAAAGACCTGAAAAAGAACGGTGGTGGTAGTGGCGCGTATGATCTGATCGTTGTCGGTGCTGGATCGGCGGGGTTCTCTGCTTCGATTACTGCTGCTGACGCCGGAAAACGTGTCGCGCTCGTCGGGCACGGCACCATTGGTGGAACCTGCGTCAACGTGGGGTGTGTGCCGTCCAAGGCGATGATCCGCGCGGCGGAGGCTGTGCATGGGGCAGGGGCCGCCAAGCGGTTCCCCGGTCTGTCGGGGCAGGCGCAAGTAGATGACTGGCACATGCTCGTTCAATCCAAGGACGATCTGGTCGCGACGCTGCGCCAGAAGAAATACGCGGACCTTCTGCCGGAATACGAGGGCGTCGATTACATCGACGCCGGTCCTGCGCGTCTGATCGCAGGTGGCGTGACGGTCGGTGAGCGAACCCTGACAGCGCCGAAGACCATCATCGCCACGGGCGGGCGTTCCATTCTGCCGACCATCGAAGGGACTGAAAAGATCGGCGCGCTCGACAGCACCAGTTTGCTTGAACTCGAAACCCTGCCGCAGAGCCTGATTTTCGTCGGCGCTGGCTACATCGGCGTGGAACTGGCCCAGATGATGAGCCGCATGGGCGTGAAAGTCACGCTGGTTGCCCGGTCGCATCTGCTGCCCGGCGCGGAGCCGGAAGTCTCGGAGGTGTTGACGGAAGTGTTCGAGGCCGAAGGGATCACCCTTCTGACCGGATTGAGCTACGACAATGTGCGCCGCGACGACACGGGCGTGACGCTGCGCGTGATTCAGAACGGAAACCCTGTCGAAGTGACGGCGGATCACCTCGTTTCGACCGCTGGAAGACGGGCCAATACCGAAGGAATGGGTCTCGAAGAAATCAACGTTGAGACAAATGCGCGCGGCTCTATCGTCATCGGCGACGACATGCAGACCACGCTTCCCGACGTCTATGCGGCAGGCGATGTGACCGACCGCGACCAGTTTGTCTATATGGCCGCTTACGGCGCAAAGCTCGCGGCCAAAAATGCGGTTCTCGGCGAGGATCATCGCTACGACAACGCCGCGATGCCGTGGGTCGTGTTTTCCGACCCTCAAGTCGCGGGCGTCGGCCTCAGTGAAGCCCAAGCGCGGGACGCAGGCTTTGACGTAAAGACGTCCATCGTGCCGCTGGATCAGGTGCCGCGCGCGCTGGCCGCACGCGACACCCGAGGATTGATCAAACTGGTGGCGGACAGAAAGTCCGACCGTCTTCTTGGTGGCCAGATCATTGCGCCCGAGGGGTCCGATACGATCCAGACCCTCGTTATGGCGCTGAAATTCGGCATGACCACCAAGGCGCTCGGCGAGACGATCTTCCCGTATCTGACGACCGTGGAGGGGCTGAAGCTGGCGGCGCAAACCTTTGACATGGATGTGGCGAAGCTCAGTTGCTGCGCGGGATGATGGATCGGGGCTGTGTCATAACGGACTGGTAACTATGAAAGCGTTTCGCAAAATGTGTCAGTTGAACACAAACCCAGTCCTTCCATCAGCGCAGGATATTTCCTGAACAGATCTTCCGGTCGGGCCGACAGGTCGACATCCTTCGGGAAGGCGCACATCATCAGTCGCGGCGCGCGCAACCGGAGGAGGTTCCAGCGGACAAAGCCCGGCCGAAGTGGAGCACCCCCCCAAGAGAAGCAGACCGACAATTTTAAAGCCGAGCGTCAGCCGAGGCTTGGCGCGAGTGTGCAATGTCCTGAACCGGAACCCGTCCATCGTTGAATTCTGCATCAGAAGTCCCATCATGCGCCTGCTCATCTTTTGATCCGTGGCACGACTTTCCCATCATCTTGTGCATCACGACATGTGCACCAAGACAGAGTGCGATCGGCGCAAAAAGCCCAACATTGTTCCACAGACCCGCAATCGTGCCTCCGGCGATAAGGAATGCGGCAACTGGCAGAAGCATAATTGCGCAACACACCATCATCCCATAATGCATAAGTTTTGAGGATGCGGTAGATTTTTGATCGTGAATGTCAGACATGGAACCCTCTTGTCCGCGTTTTGCATCTTTTTTGCGGGCTTGCGCGATGTAAGGTCAAGGATACATTCTGGTAAATATTGGTTCGTTTCGATTTACAGATGATCATGCGTTTGAGTGGACAGGTCGCGCGCCTCAGGTCACGTAGTTCAGTGCAATTGACAAGACAGTAACGACTGGGATCGGAATCAGGCTGGACAGCATGGCCGCCTGCCATGCCTTGACGCGCACAAAGCCGCGAGTCTGATTGCCGGGTCGCGACAGAACGGCCAGAGACGCGATAAAAGCCCCCGGCGTGAGGGCATAGAGATAAACGCCGGAGATGTTTTCAAACATGAATGATCGTTCAAGCGTTGGCCCAACCACGCTGAGGGCTGTTGTTCGATCACCACCAAAGGAGTCAAACAGGTCGGCCGACAACACATAGACAAGAATATGCACGCCGACAAATACGACACTACGCAGCAGGCCATCCAGAACAATGTATCTGATCCGTGAATGTCTGGAGCGCTTTAGCGTGACATATGCGAAAACGAATCCGAGATAATTGACGAGAAAGACAACCGGCAGGCCATTCGTCATGACTTGGCGGGCAAACCGCCCAAGCGCCGTGGTATTCGACGCAAGCATGATCGCAAACTCGGGCGTGCGAACCACAAATATGATCAGGAAGGGCAGGACGCTCAAAGCGCTCAGAAGGGCGGTGTTCCAACAAAACCTGCCAAGTGGCAGCACCGGGCTATAGTTTTGTTGGAATGTATCGCGAGAGAGCACGTCAGCCGTGACTTGCGAAAACCTGTGTCGATCCGTCCATGAGCACAAGAAGCACGTCATAGCGTTCGCCCGCGCCGTCGGTTTCCATTCCGGGCGAGCCCATAGGCATTCCGGGTGCCGCCAGCCCGCGCGCGTCCGGTGCCTCTTTCAGCAAGCGCCGGATGTCCGCTGCCGGGACGTGGCCTTCAACAAAATAATCACCGACGCTTGCGGTATGACATCCTGCCAACTCTGACGTGATGCCAAGTTCTTGCTTCATGGCCCAAAGGGTGTCTTGGTCAACATTCTCGACCGTCGCATCAAACCCGGCAGCACGCATCCGATCGACCCAGGCACCACAGCAGCCACAAGTGGGTGTCTTTGCCACCTGCAGCGTTGGATTGGTTTCCGAAAAGGCGGGGCCCGCGGCAATCAGGCAGGCCGACGTCATAACAAACTGTCGTCTGTTCATTTCAAACTCCTCTTTTTCCTGTTCCTATTACTTTATTGGCTATTGGAAGTCGATTGGCGCACGCTGTTACATTTGGCTACAATCACGGGATGGGCGTTTCCCCACCAGAATGGTTATACAGAAGATATGAGTGAGCAACCACGCATACTGGTCGTTGATGACCATTCAGAAATCAGGAAATCCGTAACAAGCTACTTGGAACGGAACGGAATGCGTGTCTCTGCAGCAGAGAATGCCGAACAGATGGACGTCAGGCTCGCAGAAGCAAATTTCGATCTCATCGTATTGGATGTCATGATGCCGGGGGAAGACGGGTTGTCGGCATGCAAACGTCTGCGCAGGGAAGGACACACACCAATCCTGATGCTGACCGCATTGGGAGACGACGACGACCGCATCGCCGGTCTCGATGGCGGGGCGGACGACTACCTTGCGAAGCCTTTCAACCCCAAAGAATTGTTGGCTCGGATAAATGCCATTTTGCGGCGGACACGGCTGATCCCTCAAATCGAAGACTTTGCCGGGAAGAAAGTTAAATTCGCACATCTTGAACTTGATTTCGACGGTCGCACTCTGATTGACCAAAGCGGGGGCCGCACGCAACTTACATCCGGCGAACTGAAATTGCTGACGCTGTTTCTGAAAAGACCAAGGGCGGTTCTGGGCCGGGACCAGCTTCTTGAACTCAGTACAGGACGAATTGCCGGGCCGCTGGACCGAACAATAGACAATCAGGTGAGCCGTTTGCGCCGGAAGATAGAGCAGGATGTGTTGCGTCCCAGAGTCATCGCTACTGTGCGTAATGGCGGATACAGCCTTTCGTGCAATGTCGAGATATGCGCGTGAAAGTGTTGCCGCGGACGTTGCGGGTGCAGATTGCGCTTCTGGTCCTCGGTGTACTGGTCATCGCCCAGGCCCTGAGCCTGTGGTTCTTTGTCGATGAAAGGTCGCTGGCTGTACAGGCCGCTATCGGTGGCGAAGCTGCAGGGCGTGCTGCAAACGTCGCTCAATTAATTGAAGGCGCTCCGCCAGAATTGCACGCTCAGATTATTCATGCCGCAACCTCGCCACTTGTACAGTTCGACCTGGCAGATGCTCCAACGATTTCACATAGAAATCATGATGAAGGTGGCCCAGTCGAGGCGCGAATCCGCGCGTTGTTAGGAGAAAGTTTCAGCCGCGATATTCGGGTGGAGGTCCATGAAATTGAAGGAGGCCTGTTGCCACTGCCAAACCTGTCACCGGAAATGGCAAGAATGCACGCTGAAATGATGCAGGGCAGCCTTGCAACCATCGAAATGGAGCTTTCCATTGCGCTGGCCGGTGGGAGTTGGCTCAACGTCGGCACACGGTTTGAAAGACCGCCTCTGCAATGGTCGTTGGCATCTAATATATCATTCGCACTGACTGCGGGCCTGCTGTTGGTCGCAAGCTTCTGGTTTCTTCTCTCCAGATTGACCGGGCCGCTCAAAAACCTGGCAAACGCATCCGAACGTTTGGGGCGCGGTGCAGGAGAGGGCGATTTGCCGGTTATGGGACCACAGGAAGTGCAAGACCTGACTCGTGCGTTCAACATTATGCAGGATCGCCTGACGCGATTTGTCAGTGATCGAACCCAGATGCTTGCGGCGCTCGCGCATGATCTTAGGTCGCCGCTGACAGCCCTTCGGGTGCGGGCAGAGATGGTAGATGATGAGGATACGCGCATATCTCTTGTGGCGTCGAGCGAAGAGATGCAACGGATGGTCGATGCAACTCTGGATTTCGCGAAAGGCGTCGGCCAACGTGAAGATGTCCAATCAATCGATCTTCACGATCTGATTGCTGATATGCGGCTGGATAAGGTTCAGGTGAACAGTGAAGGCCCCCTGATTGCATCGGTCAAACCAAGCGCTATGAGGCGCGCTTTCAGAAACCTGATTGAAAACGCTCTGCGTTACGGCGAAGAGGCGACGATTTCCTGGGATAAGTCAGATGGTGATGTGTCGATCTACATCGACGATGAAGGACCCGGGATACCCGATGATCAGCTAGAGGCTGTCTTCGGGCCCTATGTCAGGCTAGAGGCGTCCAGATCACAAGATACTGGTGGTCATGGTCTCGGCCTGTCGATCGCGCGAAGCATATTTCTGGAGCATGGCGGTTCGGTAGAACTTTCAAATCGAGATGAAGGCGGGCTCCGCGCGACTGTTACGATGCCTCTGGACACCGGTTTTGCTGCTGAACCACAATCCAATGAGCTACGCGAAAACGCCAGCATACCGACCGCTCGCCAGATACCCGATGAAGTGTTGGGAGACTGATGTAAAGCCGGACAAACTTCGAATTTCGCGCGGTCTCTACCGTTACATATCAATACAAAAAACAAGGCTGGTGGCTATTTAGAAAATCCATAAGTTTGGATAACTTGCGCAACAGGCAGGCACATTGATCGAGGTAGGTTTCATGACCCGCAAACAATTACTTTTGACACGGCGCGCTTTTGCAACCGGGGCAGGGGCGACCGCTCTTGCGGCCCCTTCTATTCTGCGCGCTCAGGAACAAGATACGGTTCGGCGCAACATTTCTTCTTTCCGAACGCATGCTTGGCAGGATCATTTCGATCAGCTCGGCAAAGGCATCATCATTTCGGATACAGTATCGCGCGTTCTGCAACATTGGACTGTAGACGGCGAAATGCGTATCTATCCGACATCAGTACCATTGACAGATGAGTTGACACGTCGGGGATACACCGAAGTTGTATTCAAGGATCCGGAGCCAGATTGGTCGCCAACGCCGTCAATGCTTAGACGGGATCCGACATTGCCATCCTATGTGCCCCCTGGGCCGGAAAACCCTTTGGGCATCCGGGCCATGCATTTGTCCTGGCAGTACTACAGAATCCATGGGACCAACGATACTCGCAAAATCGGGCGACGTTCATCAAACGGCTGCATCGGGTTGTTCAACGAGCAAATCGTTGAAGTGTATAACAGAACGCCAGTTGGCACTCAGGTCAAATTGATCTGATGGCAAAATCTGGTATTTTCATTGCGGCGTTCTTTGTCATTGGGGGCGCGTTTGTGGTGTGGCAACAGCTTCAGCCAAGGCCCCCGGGCTCAGGCCATGTGATGACCACACCCGATCTGTCGAATGTGGACGATGGCGATCCAATTGCGCAGGTGATCGTTCCGGCGGAGTTTTCAGCCAATGCGCAGATGGGAAAACGCGTTTTTGACAATGCATGTGCCGCCTGCCACGGGGCAAATGCAGCTGGGCAAAACGGAGTGGCACCACCGCTGGTGAATAAGATTTACGAACCGAGCCACCATGGCGATGGAGCATTTCTGAGTGCCGCACTGCAAGGCGTCATGTCACATCACTGGCCGTTCGGAAATATGCCTCCTGTCGAGGGTGTGACACCCGGTGACGTGAAGATGGTTGTTGCATATGTGCGAGAATTACAGCGCGCGAACGGGATCGAGTAATGCCGAGGATTGGATGAGGAGCGCGCTCGGTATGGCCAGCGCCGTTCTTGTTCTTGCGCTTGGGATTCTGAATATCCCTTACCCGATGGGCACTGCTGCGTTTGGCGCGGCAGTTCCAAATGGAAAGCGGCACCTGAGGCTGCTGTGAGAAATGCGGACGGGCGGTATGATCGCCCGTTCGACACGACGGGAGTGGATAAACATGCTGTCACGA
>Ga0316205_10003727_pt1 | contig 14068 bp, 8 predicted proteins | sample 3monthpyrite_MG_FD_204941 | JGI IMG/M metagenome (GOLD analysis project Ga0316205, IMG submission 204941) | Microbial mat bacterial communities from mineral coupon in-situ incubated in ocean water Damariscotta River, Maine, United States -... | ecosystem: Environmental > Aquatic > Marine >... | reverse complement strand
TCTCGCCGGCCGTATATGTTTCGTTAGAGACCGGTGACACCATCACGCTGGGCGAGAATATACTCATCTTTGGTTCTCTGGTGGACCGACAGCAGCCTTGTGAAGTTGAGGGGCTTGTTTTCTGTCGAGAAGGTGGCGTTCCGATGTACCTTCCTTCAATGGATATCATCCATGAACGGTTCACTTATAATGAAGTAAGCGTATTTGTAGATGGTAATGTAAGTTGTAGTGACCCATTTATAATATTCAACTTTGAAAACGATGTCTATAATGCCCGTTATTATTTTACCAAAGCCTACGGATTAGTATATTTCGAGTTTGTTTATGTCGATGTTCCCGATTTAGGTGAGGTGACTACATTTAGTTATACATTAGTAAACGGTACGGCAATTAACTATCATGACATCGCTTGTAATGCTGAACCGACTAGGGATTAGCCATGCCGGCGGTGCTATGGGTGCTGACGGGGGACAATTAGCGCAACACCTTCATTGATCATTCGCACGCCTGACTCATCAAAATTCATGGTAAGGCATACATCGCCGTGCAGCTCCAGCAATTCAAAGTCGTGACAACCTTCGTGTAACATTGCTAATATTCCGCTTGAGGTTGAAAATGCTTGGTGGAGTGACACAAGATGTATTTCGTGAAGGCCTGTGCAGTGTTGAAGCTGGCTATCTTGTGTATCTGGATGTTCGGTGTCACTGACGTAGACGCTTCTGAAATGGCGCTCACACGAACTGACCAATTGCGTTTGACACAAGGCCAACACGTACGCGTGATTGTATGGTTTTCCGATGGCGCTATCCCACTTGATGCTACTGAAGAAGTTCAAGAAGCTTGGGTAGAACATATATCGACGGTTCGTGATTCAACGCTACGGCGTGTTTTTGGTCGGTCGCGAGTCGCGCTTTCGCAGCCTTCTGGTTCAGCTGAATTGCTCGTTCGCGAATTTAGATATCTGCCTGCCGCCGCTATGATTCTGAATCAAAATGAAATCGCCGCGCTGAATGCTGATGATGGCGTTGTCCGGATAACAAGCGATTCACTATCCCGACCTGCTGCGTACAATGATCAAATCGGCGTTACGCCGCTGCATCAACAAGGTGCAACGGGTGCGGGTGTCACGATAGCTATTTTGGATACCGGCGTAGATCGATCTCATACGATGTTTGCCAGAAACTGGGTCGACGGCGCTTGCTTTTCGTCAAATGTCGTTGGTCAATCGTCCAGTTTTTGTGACGCAGGGAATACCGGCTTAAACAGCGGCGATAATTGTGAGGAACTATCCGATAACCCGCTCAGCGGAGCGGACGGCTGCGCTCATGGAACGCTGGTCGCTGGTATCGCTTTGGGAGGGCAAGGTACCGAGCCATTCGATCCGATAAGTGTGGCGCCATCTGCTGGCCTCGTGTCAGTCCAAGTTTTCTCGCGCTTCACAGGGGCTGAGAATTGCGGTTCCTCTAGTGCTTGTGCGTTAAGCTACAGCAGCGATCAGATTGCTGCTCTGGAATGGCTATACACCCAACGCACCCGGCTTCGGTTAGGCGTAATCAATATGAGTCTTGGCGGGGGTGAATACACTGATTATTGCAGATCGGACCCTCGTTTACAGATAATATCCCTGCTGCGTTCGGCAAATGTCGCGACGGTTATCGCGACAGGCAATGATGCCTATGTAGATGCGATAAATTCTCCTGCCTGCATTGAACCGAGCATTTCTGTTGCCTCAGTTGGTAGAAATACGAACTTCCTATCCGATTTTAGCAACTTCAATTATACCGTTGACTTCGCAGCGCCCGGGGAAAATGTTTTCACGGCGTTTCCGACGGCAAATGATATAGGCCCTCCTCGAACGGCAACCGCGGATGGCACATCGATGTCGGCACCGCATGTCGCGGGTGCAATAGCGATACTACAAAGTCTCAATCCGGGCGCGACCGTGGATGAAATCGAATCCGCACTGGCTACGACAGGATTCATGACCCGAGGTTATCCCGGATTTCCGGTTCCGGGACTGCGGGTCGATCAAGCCAACGTCGTAATTCAAAGCCACCCAAATGGGCAAATTGGCTCCGTCATTGTCAGTCCGGTTCGTGAGTTTGAAACAAGTGGCCGATTGGGCGAGCCGGGGTCATTCGAGACCGCGATATATTCATTACGCAACACAACTGGCGTTGTCGCTAACTGGCAGGTCAGTTCACCGGAAGATTGGCTACTCTTCACAGTTGGGAGCACACCGATTGCGTCAGGTTTGCCAACATTGTCGGGGTCATTAGCGCCGGGCGAGACTGTCGACCTCACCGTGTCTGTCGCAGCTGCGGCAACGATTCCGGGCGCTTATCGTGGAAGAATTCGGTTTGCTTCCGGTCCAAATTCCATTGATATCGCAGCGTCGGTTCGAGTTTTTGAACCGGTTCCGTTAAACGACCGGTTTGAAAATGCTTTCCGCCTATCAAGGCCTGAGCCGCAAGTGAACTATTCTACCAACTTGGCGACGCGTGATGAAGGCGAGCCCAATCACGCAGGTATTGCAGTCAATAGAACCGTCTGGTGGGCATGGAGTCCGCGTGTAACCGCTCGCATGCGTTTTTGGATTCCACCGACGAGCTTCGATACCGTTCTTGCAATTTACACTGGGGATCGCGTCGATGACCTCACAGAGCTTGTTTCAAACGATGACAATGTGCCGGGATCAGATTCGCGAAGTGTCGTTGAGTTTGAGGCGGTAGCAGGAGAAACCTACCGGATCGCAATCGGTGGGCATGGTGATCAGAGTGGAGACGCCACCTTTGTTTCTCGGATGATTTCTAATTCAGAAAATGAAACCGTTGAAACGGCGGAGCGCATATCGGGTGAAACTGGCATCGCAACAGGACGTACGACTGAAGCGGGTAATTTCACAATGTGGTATGTTTGGAATGCGCCAAGAGACGGTGATTTCAGCGTTCAAACATCAAGTGCAGCAAGCGCAAGTCATAGAGCTACGATTTATACCCGTGCAGAAAATGGTAGCCTCACTCAAGTCGGAACATCCAATTTCTCGACGGTCGAACATGATGGCCCGGCGCGAGCTTCGGTGGTGCATGGACAAGATTATTTCATTAAACTTGTAGGTTGGAGCAATTACCCTCCAACATTGGTGTCATGGTGGATGGGACCCGTTGGTGGCGGCGTCTTGCGAAGCTCAGTTTTACCGTCGATCCGGGGGGTCAGGTTGGGCGACACTGTCACGGCTTTTACAACTGTGATTAATCCAGTTAGCACCCAAGTCACCGCCGAAAATTGTGTAATTTTGCCCCCGCAGGAATTTGACGGGAGCTTTGAATATCGGGCAACTGATCCAACCACAAATGAGGCAATAGGGGATGTCTCTCCACGTTTTCAAATGGAATCCGGTGAAGTCCGTACCTTCGTAATGTCTTTCGTTCCGGGGACCGTAGGTTACGCCAATTACTTCCCATTGTTTCAATGCAACGGGCTGCGCGCGCGGAAAACTCAATACGTCAATGGGCTTACTATCAGTGCGCAACCGAACCGCACGCCAGACATTATATCTATAATGTCAACGCCATCTGGTGATGGAGTTGCCAATGTCAGGCTTGGCGGCGTGTCGGCCTTGGCTGCGGCGGCTTTCAATATAGGTGCATCCGGGCGAACGAGCATTAGGCCCAGCACTTTATATCGGTCATTGTCATTGGAGATTTGCGAAACCAACCCAGCCACTGCCGAATGTGTGTCTGAACGGGCAGATGAAGTGATCGTTGATTTTGGACAAAACGAGGTGCGGACTTTTTCGATTTTCGTTCGATCAGACGGAACGCCTTTTGAGTTTAATCCTGCGGGTGCTCGATTACTCTTAACCTTCCGCAGCAATAACTGGGATTATGGCCAAACCAGTGCAGCACTACGTGCTGTTGAGTAGCTGGCACTCGATCCATGATGTGTGCCTTTCAGTTCAAAACCACGTTGAATAAATAGATGCGGTGCGAGCTACGATCATTTTCAAGATAGAGAAAGGCCAACGTCGTGCTTTGAGAATTTCGCGAATCTTCGAGAAGAAATATCTGTGCTGTGTAAGTGCCACTGGCATAACATTGACTAAGCTCGACGGTGTTATGAATCGAACCTTCAATGCCGCTGACCTGAGCCCCATTTGGTCCCGCATTTGAATTGAAAGCCTGTCGTAACGGAGACTGACGGTGCGTAATAGCAAGTCTTCAGACGGGTAGGTCTGTCGTAACGACATTTGGCAAGTAAAGGAGGGTAATTGTGTATACATTTAAACTACTTTTAATTGTTGTTGCCGCGATGATGATGAGTTCCTGCTCTGAAGAGAGGGTATTTGCGACCGGTTTCTCATTGGGTGAATATCAAATGAATGGTGAATTTATCACTATTGATCAGATGGAAGTCTTTTCAAACGAAATAGGAATCGACTATAACGGGTATGTTGTAATACATAGATTCGGTCCAAATGAAACGGGTTTTGCAGCTCATATATATTTGCAGAAAATTAGAATTGTATTTGAGAAATTGAATGGTCAGTCTCATTGGACAATAAATTTTGGAGTGAAGTTGGGTGAAACCGTTGAGGATATCGATACTTATAACGCGATGAAAGATGACGTGCTGATGCGGTTGCGGAGCATTGATGGTGTGGAGGTTGTAAGCGTAGAGTAAACGTAGCAATTCAATTTACTGCACCGCCAATATTCAGCGCTTTTGATAACGCAAGAGCGGATTACCTTGCTGAAAACTATGAGGGTTACCGTGCTTCAAGTGAATAAAATCTGGATGGTTTATTGCCTCATCGCAATGGCGTCATGCACTCCAAATCCCGCGCCGTTGCCCGAATACAGAATGTGTGGTGAGGTCTCGACGGACGCGATAGACAGCTTTTATGCTGAAATAATTTTGTACCGGGAGCTACAAAATCGAAGAATGTATTTAGACCGCGCGCCCGGATCGCCGTTGGATTCTTTCCGTTTTGCACGATTACTTTTCGATGAGCATCAGGTGATGATTACGGAAACCGCCGACCCACGAGTGTTTTCGATGTCTTTCTATAACAATGAGGGTTTCAGCTTTCTAGGTACGGATGCTGGGCGCATTGCGGCACTCGAATTCGTTGAACAGGTAGCGTCATTTCAAAATACTTGGGAACTTAGCGGGCCTCGCGAGAGTTGTTCTTCGGCTCAATATTGGCCCGGCTAGACTTCCGTATTAATTGGCCATTCCCATCGCAAAGCCATATTGATGGAAGTTTCCCAAGCTTATGCTGGATCGGTAAAGACACTTTCCGCGAACGCTATCGAACAATAACGGCCAATTCGACACCATATGACCTTCGGATTCGCCTTATTTATAACGGTTGTTTCAGAACTACCGGGCCCACCACGTCAAACCGATACCGCAATTCATTGGCAGTATGCCCTTCGAAGCGTAAGCTGACCGTTTCAAGGTGAAGGGAGATTGACATGGTCAAATCTGTCCTTGGCATCCTCCTGTTGAGCCTCGCTCTGGTGATGCCATCCGATGCGCAAGCCGTACAAGCCTCGCTCGAGAGTTCTGATACACGCGATGCGGACCGCAGGGGGCGGCCACCCCTAAACTCAGAAATCATTGGGGGGATGGATTGGCTACGCGGGTATCTCGAAACTGATGCCCCGTTGCCTGATCCAGACGCTGTGGCAGAGGAATTGCGAAACCGACTCCGCGCCATAGAAGCCCAAACAGAAAACGAGCTACGCGAACACGAAGGCGAACGGATCAACGTAATATTTGACGGTGAACGCCTCCGTGCTGTCGAGCCGGGAGATCGAGAGTATCTTGAGGCGTTGCGACGCGGGTTCGATGGCGAGATTAGTGAGGACGACGGCGATTTCACTTTCACTCCCCGACCCGGCAGCGAATTTTACAACTGGATGATGGATACGGATACATGCCGGGAATTTCCAGAATTTGCCGCCTGTGAACCCGATGCGCGGGTTCCATTGTGTTTGCGCGAGCCGAAATTTGCCTATTGCGACGATAACCCGCCTGATCCGGCATCTACTTCGGCACCCGAGCCTTCTGTGTGTGATGCTTTCATTCCAAATTCTGGCATCCAAGAGCAGCGTGAAGCCCTGATGGCGGCACTGCGGCAAACTCAAGAGTGGATACAGTTTCTTCGCGCCATCGAGTAGGATGCCACACGTGTCGTCGCGGCAAATAACCCCCAACTCATGGCCCGAATGTCGAATTTGGAATACCAGATCGCGGAATTAGGGGGGACAAGCGCTGATAGCGATCCGATGCGGGCGGTTCGGCTTGCTGCCCTCGTTGAAGAACGCAGCAGCATAGAGCGGCGTATTCACGTCGCTATGTTGTTGGTTGCCGAAGACTATGGACTGATGGCAGGCTTGGGTGATGAAATGATCGCGACCGCGACCCAGTTAGAGCGCCTTAGAGAGCGCATCCGAGAAATGGATGCCGAGACGGAAGCATCACCGTGTTCACTATCCCCACAGCTTCGTGGGGACATCATGGAAACACCTTAACTGATGGCGCTCACACAGACGTGAGGGGTTGCAATATCAGTCAAACGGAACGGCGGCTCATTTCGGCTGGGTTCCCACAATTCAATGGCTCGATTGGCTGTGTTGCACTACACCTTTTTGCCTCGAACCGTGTCATAGGAGTTCGGCAATGATCCTTGCGAATTTGTCCAAAGCAATAAGCGCGCAGAATTACTATGCTGTGTTCTTGGAATTCCTGATTGTAATTCTTGGCGTTGTGGTTGGTTTTCAGGTGACAGCTTGGAACGAGGAACGCAGTGATCGCCGTTCTGAAATTCAGTATTACAATGAAATAATACTCGACTTGCAGGAAGATTTAGCGACCGCGGAACTTGTAAGTCGGGTTAGCGACCGGAATTCAACCTTCAACAATGAAGTCGTGGCGGCGTTGAATGGTGACGAGCAAGGGTATTCGGGTTCGAGCGAACTTGCGATTTCATTTATTCGCGCGGGATACGGGTTTGTTCCGCGGACGGCGAGATCAACGTTCGATGAGCTGACATCGACAGGCAATATTGTTTTGCTGACCAATGATGAATTGCGTCGTGAAATTCGGAACTACTACTCCCGAATGGAACAAATGCGTCAGTGGGATGACTCACTTCGGCAGATTCAATCAGAATACAACATGGCCATAAATGGGGTTGTTGATCGGCGCGTTTGGCAAATGGACAGTTCTAATGAGTTGCCGGATTTATCTGAAACCGACATTCGAAATATGATAGAAGTGGCTCGGCAGCGACCGGAATTAAGAGGGCTTTTGGATCAGATGGCGAATATACAAATCCGGTTTAGTCGAGACGCAGACAATATGGCTCAGGCGGCCGAAGAATTGATCTCGTCGATAGAAGCCGAACTCATACGATAAGTAACTGATGCCGGTAAAATTTGTTGCGCGTGTTGATAGAGAGTCCGCCGATGCCCCGTAAAAACAAGTCAGCCCTTGTTGCCCTGTTGTGTGTTCTTGTTTCCGGCTGTGTTGGCCCCGCAGCAGATCAAATTGCCGCATCCTTATCTTCGCCCAACGATACAATCCGTCTGGCGGCATGGAATGTCGAACATTTGGCGGATGACAATGGCGAGGGATGCCGCGCACGGACTGACGACGACTATGCGCTGATACGGGCCTACATCGACCAAGTGGATGCCGATATCTGGTTTCTACAGGAAGTCGAGAACGAGGCCGCACTTGAACGTGTATTTGACGATGGATGGGCAATCTATGTGGATGACCGTGCCATTCCCAATACAAACTGGCCCGCCTGCTATGACAATCCTGATCAACGCCTTGGAATGCAAAAGACCGCCATCGTTGTTCGTGATGGCATTGAGCATCGGCGGCTAGCTGATCTGAACGCCTTGGATGTTGAAGGCTACGGAGGGCTTCGCCCGGGAGTTCGTGTGGCCCTTGAGGGTGAACATCCGGTTGAACTGATCAGCCTTCACCTAAAATCAGGTTGTTTCACCGGGCAGGACCGGGATGCTTGCCCAATTCTTTTTGAGCAGCTTGGCATCTTAGAAGCGTGGATCGATGAACAATCCGCCGAGGGTCATCGAGTGATCATGGCAGGTGATTTCAATCGCCGTATGGAAGCGCCCGGTGATGAATTTTGGAATGATATGAATGATGGCAATCCATCATCGCTTCACATTGCAGGTGCAGGAACTGGCCCACGCTGTAATCCACGATATGGCGAATTCATCGACTTCATCGTGTTCAACGATGCGGCATACGATGGTTATGTTGCTGGCAGCTTCAACGAAACCACATTTGACGAAGAACCAGATCGCCAACCGTCAGATCATTGCCCAATCGCGGTGGATTTTCGGCACGGGTAGAGCGGGGCTACGGGCCCACCACATTTGTTGGAAATTGTGCATCCCACAAGGCGCGGTGGCTTGGTCTACTGACTGGCCTCTAACCGCCATCCCGATTGATCATTGGCTATCAACAGAGCGGCTGAGTTGTCATTTGCCGGGATGTCCATCGTGCCGATGTAAGAACCAGCAGCCGGGCAGGAGCCCAAGTTGATATCCGCCCAACCGGTTGAAGAAAGCTCGCCATACACTTGGCAGCCATCCAGCGTGCCACGAACTTCCCCTGCGGACGTGATATGAACACCGCCATACGGGCCTTCATAGTCCAGCCAGTTGACTCCTTGCGGATCGCGAACGTCGCGGATGCCCCAGAATGCGTATGGTTGATCGGCTAGTGCGTCGCCGGCTGAGATGGCACCGAGAACATCAAGGTGGACCGGGTAACCGGCAAACATCGTAATGCGTTCACTGTGGGAAAGATCAGAGCCTTCAAAAACGACACGCCGTTGCGTAACGCCATCATCAATAATGCCGTCCCCATTGCCTGTAAGATATAGCGAGGCGCGATGCAGGATTGGTTCGGAGCCTGCGGACTGTCTTACCAAGACACTCCAACGGCCTGTCATTGATGCAACCGGTTGCGGAGCGCCATCCGGAGCAGGTGCAGAAATTGCTGCACTGGTCATGGAACGAACAACGCCGTTAGCATCGGTGAACCGCAAGAAGACTCTCGAATTGGCAGGGGAAAAGGGCACGGTTTCTGCACCGTTGGCCCGAACGAATACCGTGTAGGTTTCGGCGACATTCTGGTCAAAGACCGTATCAACAGACGTCTCGCCTCGCGGTGTGACGCACCCTGTTGGCCCGCTTTCACAAACTTCCAGAGTAACCGGCAGCTGGGCTGCACCGGTATCCACTGTTGCCGTCACGGTTGCCTGATTAGCGCCAGCCGAACCATCTCCCGCGCCAATGTTCACGGCCGATGCCGCCATGAATGCAATTCTATTGCCCGTTGCAGGGATGCGAACCACGCCATCATTGGAGGATGTTGCGCCAATGGATAGGATATCTGGTACCGGTGCCGAGCCAATTGAAACCAACAACGAGCTGACGCCTTCGATAGGTGTCAGGCTGGCGTTTTCACATTCGATTTGTGGCAAGAAGACATATCCGTTGGCACCGGTCTGGGCAGTGGGTGTCATGGCAATGATAAATGAGATCGAGCCACCGTTCGGCAGATCGAACAATGGATTTACCGAACCAATAGGTGTTGCTCCATTCAGTTCCTGATAGCTTAATGAAAATGGTGCAGTCCCGGCAGCGGTAACACGGCATCCCTGCGCCGGTGTGGACGCTCGGCTTACCACTGACAGAAATGCCGTGATGACAGGCCCACCTACATAGGATGATCTGGCGCCGGGGAGGGTGGCTGCAACAATGCGTCCTGCGGGCGGAGAGTCTTGCGTAAAGCGGGCCGTGGCACTGCGGGCTTCTGACATTTCTATCTGACAGGTCGCGGAATTTGCCGAAGGGCAATCACCCGTTGTCCAGCTGGCGAACTCCGAGCCCGAATTTGCAGTAGCTGTTAGCGTGACTGATGTTCCATCTTCATAATCTTCGGTGCAATCTGACCCATCCGCACCGCAAGATATGCCTGACGGTGAACTGGTGATGTTGCCAGATCCAATTCCCGATGTGGCAACCGTCAATGAATGTTCAGGGATCACGTCAAAACGATAACTCGTGGATTGGCTTGTCGACATTGTCACAGAACAAACAGCGTCGGCGGCAGTACCGGAACATGCCCCGCCCCACAATCCTGCACGCGAACCGGAATTCGGAGTTGCGGTCAGGTTGACAGAAACAGCACTGGTATAGTCTTCCGAACAATCTGATGTGCATGTTCGGTTCGGTGGATTGATTAGAATTGAACCTGTTCCTGCACCTTGGTGATCAACCGTAAGCGTGCGGGTTGTGACAGGTGCTGAGAAGGATGCGGCGATGGTTTCGGGTCCGTCGACGGTTACAAGACAGACGCCATCTTCAACAGAGTCGCATCCATTCCAGCCACTAAAGGTATTGTCTCCGGTCGGCGAAGCGGCGAACGCGATTGCAGTTCCAGATAATACGCTTCCAGAACATCCTTCAGTTTCGCTGGCGCTGCAAATCGTTTGAATCGGGAAAAAGGTAACTTCGCCGTTGCCGGTTCCATTCAGATTGACAGAAACATCAAAATATACCGGTTCAATGTATTCGAACTGACCAACAGCGGAAGCTGCGGTAAGACCAGATTCGGCGTTCACAGCCACGACCCGCCAATAGTAGGTGCCATAACTTGGTAGCTCATTGGAAAGCGGACTAGCGCCGCCCCATTCTGGTTGGTGGATCAGGTTTTGATCACCAATTTCGTGTGAACCACCATAAAGTTGGCCGATCAGAACAGCATTTCTGGAACACCCATCATCCCAACTTGAATCTAGCGATGGTGCCCAGCTAGACACATCGTTTTGAGATTGGCTGACGCAAACAAGATAATAATCTGCTGCTTCAACATCATCCCACAGCATGAGAGGTGTATCTTCTAATGTCGTGCTGGATGATTGCGGTGAAATTAGCTCGGGTATTTCGAGCGTTTCAAGATCAAATCTAACGGAAACAACACTGTTCGATGTCATTTCAAATGTACATGAACCAACCAAAGAACGGCGGTCGCCAGAAGGATTGCAGTCAATACCGTAGCCAGCAACAGTCGACATAACCGGTTCGCCAGACACAACCAATGCGTGACCGCTAGGGATCGCAAATACACATTCAGTTTGCCCGACTGGGCATGTAAACTCTCCCGCCGTGGTTGACCCACGACCGGAGCCCTGCTGAAGAACCGTGAGAGCGCGATCTTGCTGTTCAGCTGATGCGCCAATTAGCCCATCTGCTGAAGTTCCGTCGATAGTAAAGCTACCGATTTCTGAAAACTCGCCGTTTGCAACGATTTCGGCTTCTTCCCCGCGGCCTCGTGCTTCAAATGCCTGCACGCGCCAATAATAGGTCTCGCCAATCTGAAGGGCCGCTCTTTGCGATCCATAAACTTCGTCTGGAAAGCTTCCGACTTGGAATATGGCATCGCTTCCCGGACCGCCAGCATCTGTAGCGCCATCGACAGACAAGCTGATCACACATCCAACGCCATTTGCTTCGTGTGTGGTGGGGTCATCACAAGATCGCGCAAATGGGTCAGTCGGAAGATAACTAGGGTCTGTTGCAACCGTTACCCAGTAGCGGGGACAATAACCACCAGCTTCCACCATAATCCCATTGGAATTTCTGAATCGGCCATTGGCAGAGCAAAGCGACGACCAACGCAGTGTGGGAAAAATCGAGTTTGTGGAGATGGAACGAAGTGTTGCAGCCGGATAGATCAATGGGATGGTTTCGTTAGCCAAGCCACCCAGATTACGAGCTTCGGCACTGTCAACACTACCCGCACTGCGGCCTTCCAAAAACGTCCGAATATGATTTCGTACGAATGTCGAAGCCTCTTGAGAGGTGTAGTAAAAGCCATGACATGCAGCTGCATTAATATCACTGCAAACCGAAGAAAATCCGCTTAATTCAGAAACGTTATGGTTTTCAATGCCAGTTGTATTGATGACAGAAGATACAAAGTCACCGGCCCTCACGGCGCATGCGTAGGTGATATTTGGGTCGCAGCTTTGGGAGTAAAAATTTATCCATCGCGAGACGCTTGTTGGAATTTGAATGTTCCATTCTGGCAGCCTATCGACAACGAACGAGACAAAATTTCCGAAAATCGCACAAGCTTTAAAAGCATTAAGATCGTCTCCGTGAGCAATGTCACATCTCGCGGTGCGAGAAGAGATTCCTCTGGCAGCACTTCCCCAATGTGAGCCAGTTTCGCCACCGATACCGAGTGGGCTGCCCATTGTCACGAGGAGCGCGATATCGCCATCATTCAATTCTGCCTCAAGCGCATTAAGGGCTTGGTATGCGATCACGGTGCCCCAACTGTGAGTGACGAGGACAATTGGCCGATCTCCATTCTGGGGATCATTCACATTTTGTCGGATCGCTCGGATCGCATCCTGAACAGCTGACCTTCTATCTTCTCGTCCAAAGTAGGGAACCCAGCCTTGGCTTCCAAAAACTTGTCCCGACCAGAGTACATTCGAATAGTGAGCAAACCGATTGGGCCCGCCGTTACTATCGCTTCGGCCCAAGTACCAGTTGAGCGTAAGATCGCGACTGAGGTAAGAACTTTGACGTTCGCAATATCTAAGATTATCGAGTGGGTCTGCTATTCCACACCCAGTGTAAGCGCCGTCTATGCCGTCAATGAAGATGAAAACTGGTCGACTGTTATCCCAATAAGCGGCAGACAGAGAAGCCAGTGTCGGACGCAGAACCGCCGAACGATTGTTTTCAGTGAGGCGCCGAAGATAAGTTGAATTCACACCGTTGGACCGGACTTCAACTGTTACGTCTTCTTCATCGTCATTCGAGGATACAAATGCTGTCGCGCCGGGATGTAGCCATCCGCTTCGGCCAACGAGCCGGAATTCGGTGTCGTCTGATTGGCCCGGAGAATCCGCTAGCGTGACGGAATAGGAATAAGATGGCTGGTTAATTTCGAATTCAAAAATTCGCCCTTTGATATCCAAGCTGCCGTCCCATACGACAACAACACTGTCCGTCGATATTTGCGCCACACTTGGATCACGTTGGTTGAACTCGGTGAGTTGGTTTACGCGGAATTCTGATCCCGATGGTGCGCCGTCTCGATCATAATATTGAGCGAAAACCGCGTCTCCCGAACCATCACTGTTGTTCTGATAATCTTCCCATGTGATTAGAAAACTTCTATCGGACAGCGCCGCCACACCGGGGTCGCTTTGTCGTCCTGCGGTGGTTGAATTTACCAAGAATTCGTTGCCAACTTTCTGACCATTTTCGTTAAAACGTTGGGCTCGAATTGCGTAGCTCGATGTATCGCCTCCGCTTCGGCTATAATCCCGCCAAGCAACAACAAATCCCCCTTGGGGCAACGCTGCAACATGGGGCTCATATTGCAGATCGGACGTGGTCGTATTTATTAAGAACTCTCCGCCAATTTTGTTGGCGTTGGAATCGTAAAGTTGGCCAACGACCCCGCCATCTGTATCGATTCCGCCGAAAGCGTCCGAATTCTCCCATATGACAACGAATCCCCCATCTGCCAGAGCGGTGGCAGTAGGGTATTCCTGATAGCTATTGGTCGATGTGTTGACTAAAAATTCTGCTCCTGATGGATTCCCAGAAGACGAAAACAATTGGCCGCGAATTGATGTTTGGGACGTATCTGGCGGCGTTTCACTCCAGTCCTCCCAGATAATTGCAAAAATGCCATTAGAGAGCGGAATCACATTAGGATATTTCTGATTTCCAGATGTGGTTGAATTAACCAATATCTCGCTGCCCAATCTCGACCCCGATGAACTGAACATTTGCGCGCGAATTGAAGCGCCAGATTGATCTCCACCGGTTCGACTCTCGTCTTCCCATGCAATAACAAAATTCCCGTCTGATAACTCTGCCGCATTCACATGTTCCTGATCCGATGTGGTGGTTGTGTTGACCAGAAAATCTGAGGATTCAGCTGTTCCTGACGCATCAAAGATTTGTGCCAGTAGCCCCGG
>Ga0316205_10003726_pt1 | contig 14070 bp, 11 predicted proteins | sample 3monthpyrite_MG_FD_204941 | JGI IMG/M metagenome (GOLD analysis project Ga0316205, IMG submission 204941) | Microbial mat bacterial communities from mineral coupon in-situ incubated in ocean water Damariscotta River, Maine, United States -... | ecosystem: Environmental > Aquatic > Marine >... | reverse complement strand
CGCGCGGGCTATAGTTTTGGCCGCGTTATGGCTTACGGCGTGGTTGGGTATTCCTTTGCAGACTTTGATGATGCCCGAACCCCATACCCAAGTTCTGGCTTAAACTATGGTGTTGGCGTTGATGTGATGATCAATGATCACCTGTTTGTCGGTGCTGAATATCTGACGCGTGATCTTTCTGGAGATAACGGCGCATTTCGTCTGGATGGGAATCTTGACAGTGCCACCATTCGCGCAGGCTACAGATTTTGGCGCTTAAATGATACCGTTACGGCCCCGGCGTAATTTTGTGCTGGGGCCGTGACGATGCCTGCCGCACCGAAATCAGTGAACGCGGCTTCATTTCCGTTTGCCTCTAGACCATCCACGTTTTAAGAAGGCATAACGAGCGCGATTAGACGCCGGCAAAATTTCCGAGGGGTGCATTGTTCACCAAGGCCGGACTGGCCAGCATATCGGGAGTCATTTCATGGGATATCGGGAAACTTATCAGGGCTGGCAAGACGACCCTGAAGCATTTTGGATGCAGGCCGCCGAGGCGATCGACTGGGTAAAAAAGCCAAGCAAAGCGCTGGATGACAGCAATGCGCCCTTTTACCAGTGGTATAGCGATGGCGAGATGAACACCTGCTACAACGCACTGGACCGCCATGTTAATGCCGGGCGCGGCGACCAAACCGCGATCATCTACGATAGCCCGATCACTGGCACCAAAGACAAAATTTCCTATGCCGAACTAACCGGGCGCGTGGCCATTTTGGCGGGCGGCTTGGCCCGCAAGGGCGTCGGCAAGGGTGACCGCGTGCTGATCTATATGCCGATGGTGCCAGAAGCGCTGGAAGCCATGCTGGCCTGCGCGCGCCTTGGCGCGGTGCACTCGGTGGTGTTTGGCGGCTTTGCGGCCAATGAGCTCGCCGTGCGCATTGATGACGCCACCCCCAAGGCGGTGATAGCGGCCTCCTGCGGCATCGAGCCGGGGCGGGTGGTGGCCTATAAGCCGCTGTTGGATGAGGCCATCAGCATTGCCAGCCACAAGCCCGAATTCAGCGTGATCTTGCAGCGCACGCAGCTTCCGGCTGATATGGGGGCACGGGATTTCGAGTGGGACACGTTCAAAGAGGGTGCCGAGCCAGCCCCCTGCACCCCGGTTGGCGGCGCGGACCCGCTTTATATTCTTTACACCTCCGGCACCACGGGGCAGCCCAAAGGGGTTGTACGGCCCAATGGTGGCCATGCTGTGGCGCTGAACTGGACCATGAAAAACATTTATAATGTCGAGCCGGGCGAGGTGTTCTGGGCGGCGTCGGATGTGGGCTGGGTGGTTGGTCACTCCTATATTTGCTACGCACCATTGATTGCCGGCGCGACCACGATTGTGTTTGAGGGAAAGCCGGTTGGCACGCCCGATGCCGGCACCTTCTGGCGGGTGATCAGCGAATATAATGTGGTCAGCTTTTTTACCGCACCGACAGCGTTTCGCGCGATAAAGCGGGTGGATTCCGCCGGTGAGTTCGTTAAAAAGTATAACATGAGCAGCCTGCGGGCCCTGTTTTTGGCTGGCGAGCGCGCCGATAGTGATACCATTGTCTGGGCGCAGGAGCAGCTTGGCGTGCCGGTAATAGACCACTGGTGGCAAACCGAAACCGGCTATGCCATTGCCGCCAACCCGCTCGGGCTGGAAGAATTGCCGGTGAAGCTCGGCTCACCCACCGTGCCGATGCCCGGCTATGACGTGCAAATTCTCGGCGATGACGGCCACGAGGTTGCTGCTGGCGATATGGGCGCGATTGCCATCAAGCTGCCGCTGCCGCCGGGCACCCTAAGCGGGCTGTGGCAGGCCAATGACCGCTACCTGTCATCCTATCTGGAGGCCTTTCCCGGCTATTATGAAACCGGTGATGCCGGAATGATCGACGAAGACGGCTATCTCTATATTATGGCGCGCACCGATGATGTGATCAATGTTGCGGGCCACCGGCTTTCGACCGGGGCGATGGAAGAGGTGCTTTCCTCGCACCCGGATGTGGCTGAGTGTGCGGTGATCGGCGTGGCCGATGCCCTGAAAGGGCAGGCGGCCTTCGGCTTTGTGTGCCTGAACGCGGGCGTAAACCGGGACAGCGCCGAGGTGGTGGCCGAATGCGTGAAGCTGGTGCGTGAAAAAATCGGGCCAGTGGCGGCGTTCAAGCTCGCTTGCGTGGTCGAGCGCTTGCCCAAAACCCGCTCGGGCAAGGTGCTGCGCGGCACCATGGCCAGCATCGCCGACGGGATGGAATGGAAAATGCCCGCCACAATCGACGACCCCGCCATCCTCGACGAAATCACGCTGGCGTTGCGCGAAATGGGTTATGCTGCCCCTTAGGACAGCAACTTGACCCCATCGGCGCGTTCTGCGCCGATGGGCATTAACAATTAGGTAATAAATTCAGTGTGATAACATTTCTTTGAGCTTCTGTTAACACTGGGTAAACGTCTGGTTAATTGCAAAATGCGAAACGAAAATGGCGGAATCGCAAATCGCGATTCAACATATGGCCGAGCTGTGCATAATGCGATAATACTCCGTTATTTAGGCGGGATCATCGGGGCGCTGGACTTGCAACGGTTTTAGCACACGGACCGAGGGAACCTTGAAAGGAAAAACTTATGACCCGATTGATTAAGCCATTGTTAATACTTGGTGTTGCCCTGATATGGGGTGCGCCACGACTGGCAACCGCTGAAGAAACGGTGCTGACGCTCGTCAACGCGATGACCGGCACCGAAATCACGCTGACGGAAGCTGAATTGATGGCCTTGCCACACGCAACCATTGAAACAGAAAACGAATTTGTCGACGGGATGACAAGATTCACCGGCCCGCTCGGGCGTGATCTGGTGGCGCTTTTGGGCGGCGGTGGCAGCACCGTGGTGCTGACTGCTGTGAATGACTACGCGGTTGAAGTGCCTGTCGAAGACTTCAATACCTATGACGTGGTGTTTGCGGTCTCTGCCGATGAAGTGCGCTTTTCTCGCCGGGACAAGGGCCCCGTTTGGGTGGTTTACCCGATGTCTGACAATAGGGAATTGCAGGACCCGGTCTATAACGCCCGTTTGATCTGGCAGCTGGTGCGGATGGAACTTAATTAAAGTGGCTTGGAGGCGGCGCGTATCAAAAATTGTTTTCGGTGGCGTCATCCTCGTCGCCATCGGAATCGCGTCTACCGGATTTGTTATTTTTGATCGCAGCCTGAACGCAATGCAACAGGCCAGTCGGGAAAACATCGCCTGGTCGGCATCACAGCTAGAGCGGGAGTTGACCCGTTTTCGCGATTCGCTCGGCGCGTCGGAGGCCGGACATTCAAGCTCCAGTGCCGACATCAACCAGCGTTTTGATGTGCTCTGGAGCCGTGTGGCGATTTTCCAGCGCGGCGAAGTCGGCGAACGGTTGCAGCAATATGACCGCGAATCGAACGTGGTTGGTCGACTCTTTGAAGAGCTCAAACGGCAGGAAGTAGCCGTTGTCAGTATTTCGAGCTTTGATTTCACCACCCTTGCCCAAGTTTACGCCGCTTTTTACCCTTATACCAATGAGTTGAATGAACTCAGTCGGCGTATTTTTGTTGGCGAGGAAGAAAAGTCAGCGGCCGTGCGGGCGCAAATGCGGCAGGGGGCAAACTTTGCCCTTTATGCCAGTATTGCCACCGTCATTTTGGTGATCGGCGGGATGATCTACTTTGTGCTGGAAGGCCGGATATTTCGCAAACTGGCACATGAAAACCGGGCGCTGGCGGAGAAATTCAAGCAAGCCAGTCTGGTTAAATCTCGGTTCCTGACCATGATGAGCCACGAATTGCGCACCCCGATGAACGGGGTTTTGGGCATGTTGGCGGTGGCGCGGAATGCCGAGACCAACCCGGAACAAAAATCAATGCTCGAACAGGCGGACCGGTCCGCCAACCGGATGCTGGGCATGCTGACCGATATACTCGATTTTGCCGCGCTGGAAAACGCGGAAATGGCGCTGGATAGCAAGCCGTTCTTTACCAACGAGCTGCTTTTGGCCTTGCCCGAGCTACTTGGCCCGGTGGCGCTTCAGGCTGAAGCGCGGCTAAATGTGGCCCCGGTCGGGGAGCTGCCGGTAATGCTCAGGGGCGATGTGACCCGCTTGCGCCGCACCTATGCGCTGATGATCACCTATTTTCTGGAAACCGCCGGGGCGCGTGATATTGACCTGGCTTTGTCGTATCACGATGGGTATTTGAAGGCCGAAATACTGGTTGATTATCTGGATGGTGGTTGGTCGCCCGATCTTATTTTTGGCGATCGCGGTGAAAGCGAAGATAGTTTTGCTTCGGAAGTGCTGGGCCCGTCGGTGGCGCGGGTGCTTGTCAGCAAAATGCGCGGCGAACTCCGGCTCGGTTCCCGCGATGATGGCAGAATAGCGCTGGATATTGAGGTGCCGGTGCCCGCCATGGAAATGCGCCGCCTTAAAGTGTTGCTCGATTTACAATCTGCCCCGATGGAGATGATCTGCAAATCTACCATATCGTCGCTGCCAATTGACTTCACCCCCCTCGAAAACGCGGAGTGCGCCGAGGTGGTGATGATGGAAACCGGCACTATGGATGAGCAGAAAAAGGTGAGTGCGATGCGCAAAAAATGCCCATCGGCGCTGGTCTTTGGCATTGGCAGGCCGGCGATGCCCAGCCTATATGATTTTGTTGCCGAAGTGCCGCTCGAAGCGGCCGAGCTCAAGATCCGGCTTTCCGAAGTGCTCGGGTAAGAATTGGGTAACATTTTTTTGGTAAATACGACATACTGCAACCAGAAGATGACGACGGCGAGAATTGCCGATTCGTAGAGGCAAGAATGTGACCCAAGCCGACCCCCTTAAGGATGACGATTCCATCTCGGAAGACACCCTCTCCGCCCTGCGCTCGCATGATATCCGCTCGGCGCTAAGCCAAGTGCTTGGTGCCAGCCAGATGCTGGAGTCGGCCGGGCTGAAAGGCGAAAATGCCGCGCATTTGACACAAATAAAAACCGCGGCGCTCTATATACATGACCTGCTCGGGGAGGCGGTTTCTGCGTCCGATACCGTGCCGATGACCGAGCTTGCAGCGGTGCTCACCCATATAAAAGCCATGTGGGAGACTGAAGCCGCACAAAAAGGGCTGGGCTTTAAGGTGGAGACCAAGGGCATTTTGCCCGGCGTTTTGCGGCTTCCGCAGATAGATTTTTTGCGTATCCTCAATAATATCATCGGTAATGCGCTCAAGTTTTCCACCAGTGGCGGGCTGGAGGTGCGGCTGGCGAGGGTGAATAGCGGCGCATTGCTGGTTGAGGTGCTGGATGATGGGCCCGGCTTTTGCGATGAAGCCCGCGCCAAGCTTTTTAGCCTGCATGGCCGCCCCGAAAGCAGCCGCGCCCAGGGTTCGGGATATGGGCTTTTTATTGCGCGCAATCTGGTTGAAAAGGCCGGTGGCTCGATAAGCGCCGTCAACCGGCCTGCGGGCGGCGCGCGGGTTTCGATGGTTTTTCCCGAAGACTTGCTGATGTCGGCCAGCGCCCCGACAGCGGCGAAAAAACCTAAAAATGGTCTGCCTGATCTTTCTCATCTGAAAATCTTGCTGGCCGAAGATAACCCGACCAATCAACTGGTGGCGACCCAGATGCTCAAGCGCATGCATGCCAGCGTCGATACCGCCTCTGACGGGGTGGAGGCGCTCGCCCTGCTGGAGGCGGGGGATTATGATCTGGGGTTGATTGACATCGAAATGCCGCGCAAATCCGGCCTTGAAGTGATGCGCGAAATTCGGGCTCGCACCGATCATAAAGCCGAAATGACCCTGCTGGCGCTTACCGCTTATGTGCTGCCGGAGCACCGGGAGCGGATCATCGCCGCCGGGGCCGAGGGCATTATCGCCAAACCGCTGACCGATCTCGCGGCTTTTGGCAATGCAATTTTGATTTTTGCCGGTGAGGGCGAGGTAGAGGTTGCGGCCGTCCCAGAAGTAAACCCCGATGCCGATATCCAGATGGATATTTATGACGGGTTGAAAGAGATTATCGGCCATGATTCAATGCTGGAATTGCTCGGCAAAGTGCAAAGTGATCTCACCAATGTGATGGAGGAGGTTGCCAAGGGCGCTGCCAACAAAGACACTGCGCTTATTCGCGCCAACACCCATATTCTGATCTCGGTCGCCGGGGCGATCGGGGCTGTCAACCTGCAACATATTGCGGAGCAGCTAAATGCCACGGCGAAATCCGAAGACTGGGCGCGTATACTCCCTGACTCAGAGCGCTGCCAATCGGGCATTGCCCAGGTGCTGCGTTTTGTTGATGGTGAACTCGAGAGCTGATAAGACGTTGATATGACTATGCCATTGTTGCTTGTTGAAGATACATCGTCACTGGCGATGGTTTATCGGTCGGTGCTGGAAAAAGCCGGATTCGACGTGGTCTCGGCTGAGTCCATTTCGGCGGCGCGGCAGGCCATGGGCCGGCAGCGCTTTGGCCTGGTATTGCTGGACCTGACATTGCCGGATGGCGATGGTCTTGACCTGATGGACGCCCTGCAAAACGATGGGGCCAAGGTGATTGTGGTCACCGCCAATGGCTCGATTAATCGCGCGATCGAGGCGATGCGCAAAGGTGCTTTTGACTTTTTGGTCAAACCATTTGACGAAAAGCGGCTGCTGAGCGCGGTGAGCAACGCGCAAAAAGTGGTGGCCGAAAAGCGCAGCAGGCCCGTGCTTTTGCCGGTTGAAAAGCATTCGGAGTATTTCGGTTTCATCGGTGAATCCGCGCAGATGCAGAAAATCTACAAGATGATCAGCAGCATTGGCCGCAGTTCTGCCACGGTGTTTATAACGGGCGAAAGCGGCACAGGGAAGGAAGTGGCGGCCAAGGCCATCCACGCCAATTCAACCCGCGCCAACGGGCCCTTTGTGCCGCTAAACTGCGGTGCTATTCCGGCGGATCTGCTTGAATCCGAAGTGTTTGGCCATTTGCGCGGCTCGTTCACCGGGGCGATTGCCAATAAAATTGGCGCGGCTGAAGCTGCTTCGGGCGGCACCCTTTTTCTCGATGAGATCTGCGAAATGGACCTGAATTTGCAAACCAAATTGCTGCGCTTTCTGGAGACCTCCAAAATCCAGCCGGTGGGGGCGGTGGCGGCCAAATCGGTCGATGCCCGCATACTTTGTGCCACCAACCGTGACCCGCTGGGGGAAGTGCGCGCCGGGCGGTTTCGTGAGGACCTTTATTACCGGCTGCATGTTGTGCCGATGCATATGCCGGCCCTGCGCGCCCGTGGTGATGATATTGTTCTCATCGCCGACACCATTTTGCGGCGCTTTGCCGCCGAAGAAGGCCGGGCTTTCGAGCGGATTTCGCCCGAGGTAAAGCGGATATTTACCGGCTACCCCTGGCCGGGAAATGTGCGGCAATTGCTCAATGTATTGCGCAACATTGTGGTGTTGCATGACGGGGTGCATGTATTGCCTGAAATGCTGCCCGATGAATTGCAAGGCATCACCACGCCGGGCGAAACCCCGGCCATGCCGGAAAGCCCCGCACCACCGGAGGAAACCGATATTCTGAGCCGGTTTATCGGGCAAACGCTCGCCCAGCTAGAGCGCCGCTTTGTGGAGGCCACCATTTCCGAGTGCGATGGCTCGGTGCCGGAGGCGGCGCGCATGCTTGATGTTTCCCCTTCTACGCTCTATCGCAAGCGCGAAAACTGGGCCAAAAACGCCGGGTAAGGCGAGCCATTGCTGCCGCCTTCAAGCAGGGTTGCACGTGAACTGATTTTGACTGTATGATCAAATATTCAACAGCAGCGGGTGATACTCATGACTTTGTTTGATGAAGCGCGGCGGGTGTTTGAAAACGCCTATGCGCCATACTCCCATTTTAAAGTTGGCGCGGCCTTGCGCACCAAATCGGGCGATGTTTATGCGGGTTGCAATGTCGAAAATGTTGCCTACCCCGAGGGCACCTGCGCCGAAGCCGGCGCGATAGCGGCTATGGTGGCAGCGGGTGGCGCTGGCGTGCTGGAAATTCTGGTGATGGCCGATAGCGAATTGCCGGTAACCCCCTGCGGTGGTTGCCGCCAGAAAATCGCCGAATTCGGCACACCGGAAACGGTGATCATCTTGGCCAACACCAAAGAAGAGGTGGGCCGCACCACGCTTGGCGCGTTACTCCCCGGTTCCTTCACGCCCGCGCATATGGCGGGTAAAAGCTGATGCTCGCGCAGGAGATTATCGCCGCCAAGCGGGATGGGCGCACGCTCAGCCGCGCGCAGATCGACTTCTTTATCGGCGGTATTCCTGATGGATCGGTGTCTGGAGAGCAGGCGGCAGCTTTTGCCATGGCGGTCTATTTTCAAAAAATGACCCTGCCGGAGCGGGTGGCGCTAACCGAAGCGATGCGCGACAGCGGCGATGTGCTGAGCTGGGCGCTGCCGGGCCCGGTGCTCGACAAGCATTCAACCGGTGGTGTCGGCGATAATGTATCGCTGATGCTGGCCCCGGCGCTGGCTGTGTGCGGGGCATATGTGCCGATGATTTCGGGGCGCGGCCTTGGCCATACCGGCGGCACGCTTGATAAATTCGATTCCATTCCCGGCTATAACACCCAGCCGGATATAGACACTTTACGGCGGGTCACCGCCGAGATTGGCTGCGCGATTATCGGCCAAACCGGCGAGGTTGCCCCCGCCGACAAGCGCCTTTACGGCATACGGGATGTGACGGCGACGGTGGAGTCGGTTGACCTGATCACCGCGTCTATTCTCTCGAAAAAGCTGGCGGCGGGGCTGGAGGGGCTGGTGCTTGATGTCAAATGCGGCTCGGGCGCGTTTATGGATAGCGTCCCCAAAGCGCGCGAACTGGCTGAAAGCCTTGTGCGGGTGGCCAATGATGCTGGCTGCCGCACCAGTGCGCTGATCACCGATATGAACGAGCCACTGGCGCGGGCGGCGGGCAATGCGCTTGAAGTGCAAAATGCGGTGGATTTCCTGACGGGGCGCGAGATCGACAGCCGCTTGTGGGATGTGACCGTGGCGCTCGGGGCCGAGCTTTTGGCAAATGCCAAGCTGGCGGCGGGTGTGGAAGCGGGCGCGGAAATGATGCTGGATGCTTTTCAATCCGGCAAAGCCGCCGAGCGCTTTGGCCAGATGGTGGCCGCACTTGGCGGACCGGTTGATTTTGTTGAAAAGCCCGGAAGTTACCTTGCCAAAGCCGCGTTGGTAGCGGAGATTTATGTGCCCGAAGCGGGCTTTATCAACGCGATTGATACCCGCGGCGTGGGCATGGCCGTGGTGGCACTTGGCGGTGGTCGCACAAGGTCGAGCGACCCGATTGACCACAGCGTAGGGCTGGATTGGCTGGCGGGTATTGGCCAGCATGTTGACGGTGAACAACCGATCGCCCGGGTGCATGCGCGGGATGCCGCCACGCTGGCAGAGGCGAAGCAGCGGTTGATCGCGGCCTATAATATATCGGATACAGTGCCGGAAGAGGCACCGCTGATTATCGAGAGGATAGACTGATGGCACGGGCTTTTTTGCTGATCATGGATTCTGTCGGCATTGGCGGCGCGCTGGATGCCGCCAGTTTCGGCGATGAAGGGTCTAATACCCTCGGCCATATTGCGGCCGAATGCGCGGCGCGGCGGGCTGACGAGGGCCGCAACGGTCCGCTTCATCTGCCCAACCTTGATGCTTTGGGCTTTGGTGGTGCCGCGCTTGCGGCCAGCGGCACGCTGCCCGCCGGGCTTTCAGGCGACAAGGGTTTTTTTGCGGTGGCCAACGAGGCTTCAAAAGGCAAAGACACCCCCACCGGCCATTGGGAACTGGCCGGGGTGCCGGTGCCATTTGACTGGCACTATTTCCCTGACACCAAGCCGAGTTTCCCGCCGGATAAGCTCGCCGAATTTATCGCGCGCGCCAAGCTGCCGGGTATTCTGGGCGATTGCCATGCTTCCGGCACTACCATTATCAAGGAACTTGGCGAAGAGCATATGCAGAGCGGCAAGCCGATTTGCTATACTTCCGCCGACAGTGTGTTTCAAATCGCTGCGCACGAGGAGAGTTTCGGGCTGGAGCGGCTGCTGGAAATTTGCCAGATCGCCGCCGAAATTTTTCATCCGATGATGGTGGGCAGGGTGATAGCGCGGCCATTTCTGGGCGCGGATGCCGAGAGCTTCAAGCGCACACCAAACCGGCATGATTATGCCATCGCCCCGCCCGAGCCCACGATTTGTGACCGCGTGGTGGCCGCCGGTGGCCGCACACTGGCGGTGGGCAAAATCGGCGATATATTCGCGCATCGCGGCATTTCCGAGGTTTTCAAGGGCAAGGATGATATGGCGCTGGTTGACCATACCGTAGCCCTGATGGACAGCGCCAAAGATGGCGACCTTGTGTTTGCCAATTATGTGGAATTTGACAGCCTTTACGGCCATAGGCGGGATGTAGCGGGCTATGCGCGCCACCTTGAGGCTTTTGACGCCCGCCTGCCCGAAATATTGGCCGGCTTGCGCAAAGGTGACCTCTTGATGATTTCGGCCGATCATGGCAATGACCCGACATGGCACGGCACCGAGCACACCCGCGAGCGGGTGGCGGTGCTGGTGGCGGGCACCGGGCGTGCGGGCGGCCTCGGGCAGGTTGGCTTTACGGCCGTTGGTGAAACAATAGCCGCCCATCTGGGGCTGGCCCAAGGCAAGCACGGAAAGAGCTTTTTATGAATTTTTCAGAGATCCCCAAAACGGAGTTGCACCTTCATCTGGAAGGCGCGGCCCCGCCTGAGTTTATCCGACAGCTGGCGGGTGAAAAAGGGGTGAATATGGATGGCGTTTTTGATGAAAACGGCGCCTATGTCTGGCAAAATTTTGTCGAATTTTTGCGCACCTATGAGCGCGCGTGCGAAGTGCTGAAAACGCCCGAGGATTTTGGCCGACTGGTGAGCGCGGTGCTGGAAGAGCAGGCCCGCCACGGGGTGATTTATTCCGAAATGTTCCTCGCACCGGATTTTTGCGGCGGTGGTGATCTGATCGCGTGGAAGGAATATTTGGAAGCAATGACGGAGGCGGCTTTGGCCAGCCCGGTCGAAACCCGGTTTATCTCGACCTGTGTGCGCCATATCGGCCCCGAGCAGGCGCGCATTACCGCCAAAATTAGCGCCGAAACCGCGGGCGGGTTGCTCACCGGTTTTGGCATGGGCGGCGATGAAAGCCTGCACAAGGCGGCAGATTTTGCCTATGCCTTTGATATGGCGCGCGAGGCGGGCATGGGCCTGACCAGCCATGCCGGTGAAGTGGAGGGTGCCAACAGCGTGCGCGACACCATGGATGCGCTCAAAGTGAGCCGGATCGGCCACGGGGTGCGGGCCATTGAAGATGCGGAACTGGTGGCGCGCATTGCCGGTGAAGGCGTGGTGCTCGAGGTCTGCCCGGGCTCGAATATTTCGCTCGGGATATTTGCCGACCTCAAGGCCCACCCGATTGCCGCCCTGCGCAAAGCGGGCATATTGGTAACCGTATCAACCGACGACCCGCCTTATTTTCATACCGACATGACCGCCGAATACCGTGGCCTGAGCGAGGAACTGGGCTGGACGCGGGAAGATTTTGACACCATAAACCGGACAGCCATGCAAGCCGCCTTTTGCGACGAGGTGACACGGGCTAAAATTTTGACCAGATTTAACGGAGCCTGATATGCAGCATTTTACCCTTGTTGACCACCCATTGGTGCAGCACAAACTCACCAAAATGCGAGATAAATCTTGCTCGACCGCCGGATTTCGCAAACTACTGCGCGAAATCAGCCACCTGCTGGCCTATGAGGTTACCCGTGATTTACCGATGACAATGACACGGGTGGAGACCCCGCTGGAGGAGATGGAAGCTCCTGTTTTGAAAGGCAAAAAACTGGCGTTGATCTCGATATTGCGGGCAGGTAACGGATTGCTTGACGGGGTGCTGGAGCTGATTCCCTCGGCACGGGTTGGCTTTGTCGGACTGTATCGGGACGAGGCAACCCTGAAGCCGGTGCAGTATTACTTCAAGGTGCCCAAAGGGCTGGAGGAGCGCGTGGTGATCGCGGTGGACCCGATGCTGGCCACCGGCAACAGCTCTGTTGCCGCCATTGATTTGCTGAAAAAAGCAGGGGCAAAAAATATTCGCTTTATGTGCTTGCTGGCTGCGCCCGAAGGGGTGGCGCGGATGAAAGAAGCCCACCCCGATGTGCCGATTATTTCGGCGGCGCTGGATAGGCAGCTCAGCGATATCGGCTATATTCTGCCCGGGCTGGGCGATGCGGGCGACCGCATGTTTGGCACCAAGTAGCCGCGCCGCCCCGGTGGTGCGGGCGGTGTTGGTATGGCCTTTAGGCTTAAATTTCCAGCAAGTTTTCCAGCCGCAGGGCAGCAATTTGGTGAACCTGATCAAGCGCCTCGCGAAACTCGGTTTCCGGCTTGTGGGTGACCCGTTCGCGGAAGTTCTCCAAAATCTCGTGCCGGTCCAGCCCGCGCACCGCAAGGATATAGGGAAAGCCGAAACTTGATTTATAGCGGGTATTGAGCGCGGTAAATTCGGCGAATTCTGCCTCGGTGCATTGGTCCAGCCCGGCGCTGGCCTGCTCGGCGCTGCTTTCGGCGGTCAGCGTGCCGGAAATGGCGAGCTCACCGGCCAGATCAGGATGGGCGCGGAGCAGGGCGAGTTGGGCGTCACGCCCCGCATCCTCAACGATTTGCCACATGGCAACCCCCAAAGCCTCAGGTTCGGGCGGGCCTGCATCGAAGGCTTTTTCAGCCACCCAGTCACTGTGTTCGTAAACCCCGCCAAAGCGGCGCACAAAGGCGCGTTTGTTGTGGATCATGTTACCCCCAGAATTTCCTTTTGCTTTATATGATGACGGTTTAAGCTGGTAAAAAACAAGAGGAAAATGATGAAAACCGGATCAGATGCAGGCTTCGCCCGCTGATGGGCACTTTACTGGTTAAAAATGCCGCAGTGTTGGTAACGATGGATGACAGCCGCCGTGAGATTTCCGGTGGTTGCATGCTGGTGGAAAACGGGGTGATCACCAGCATCGGCCCCGAAATGCCCGCCGACAAGGTGATTGACGCTACGGGTTGCGTGGTAACACCCGGTCTGATCAACACCCACCACCATCTTTACCAAAGCCTTACGCGCGTAGTGCCCGGCGGGCAGGATGCGCTGTTGTTTGGCTGGCTGCAAACCCTCTATCCGATATGGGCGCGGATGACACCGGAGCACATGAGGGTTTCAGCCCAGATCGGGCTGGCCGAGCTGGCGCTTTCGGGCTGCACCATGTCATCCGACCACCTATACCTTTACCCCAACGGGGTGCGGCTGGAAGATACGATCGAGGCGGCAGCGGGCTTGGGGATGCGCTTTCATCCCACCCGTGGCTCCATGAGCATTGGCGAGAGCGATGGCGGGCTGCCGCCAGACAGCCTTGTGGAACGCGAGGCCGATATTCTGGAGGACTCAATCCGGTTGATCGACCGCTGGCACGACCCGCGCGAGGGCGCGATGCTGCGGATCGGGCTGGCGCCGTGTTCGCCTTTTTCGGTAAGCCGTGAGCTGATGCGTGACAGCGCGCTTTTGGCGCGGGACAAGGGCGTGATGTTGCACACCCATTTGGCCGAAAATGATGAGGACATTGCCTATAGTCTGGAAAACTTCGGCTGCCGCCCGGGCGAATATGCGCGGGAGCTTGGCTGGGTGGGTGATGATGTGTGGCACGCCCATTGTGTAAAGCTGGACGCTTCGGAAATTGACCTGTTTGCCGCCACCGGCACTGGCGTGGCCCATTGCCCATGCTCTAATTGCAGGCTTGGATCCGGCATTGCGCCGGTGCGGGCGATGCGCGATGCAGGGGTGAAGGTGGCGCTCGGGGTTGATGGCTCGGCCAGCAATGACGCGGGCGATATGATCTCGGAAGCGCGGCAGGCGATGCTGCTGCAACGGGTGCAAAACGGGGCCGATGCCTTTAGCGCACGCGAGGCGCTGGAACTGGCCACGCGCGGTGGCGCGGCGGTGCTCGGG
>Ga0316205_10003724_pt1 | contig 14081 bp, 13 predicted proteins | sample 3monthpyrite_MG_FD_204941 | JGI IMG/M metagenome (GOLD analysis project Ga0316205, IMG submission 204941) | Microbial mat bacterial communities from mineral coupon in-situ incubated in ocean water Damariscotta River, Maine, United States -... | ecosystem: Environmental > Aquatic > Marine >... | reverse complement strand
GTACTGATTGTTGCGGGTGAAGCTTCCGGCGATGCTCATGGTGGCCGACTCGTAACCGCTGCACTACAAAAAGATCCTACCGTCCATTTTTATGGAGTCGGTGGTCATAACATGCGCGAAGCTGGCGTTGATATTCAAATTGATGCAGCTGAACTCGCAGTGGTTGGTTTATGGGAAGTTATTGCTCATCGTAAAGTTATCTTTGCTGCGCTCAACAAGTTAAAAGAAAAATTAAAATCATCACCACCCGATTTGCTGTTATTAATTGATTACGCGGAATTTAATTTAAAGCTAGCTGAATATGCTAAGAGCATCGGTATTAAAGTTTTATTTTATATTAGCCCTCAAGTTTGGGCGTGGCGACAAGGACGAGTCAATAAAATTCGTGAATGCGTTGATACCATGGCGGTCATCTTTCATTTTGAGAAAGAATTTTATTTAAAGCATAATGTTCCAGCCAAATACGTTGGTCACCCTCTTAGTCATAATGTAAAAGCAACAATAGCTAAGAAAGATTTTTTAGATAAACATAACATCAATACATCTCATAATGTAATTGGTTTATTCCCCGGCAGCAGAAAAAGTGAAATAAATCGCTTACTACCTATTATTATAAAATCAGCAGAAATACTGAAGAGTAAAAATCCGAGTCGTGAGTTTCTACTCCCTCTCGCCTCGACACTGACACGACAAGATATAGAACCGTATTTAGCTAATACCGATTTAAATATCCATGTCATAGAAAATGATGCATTTAACGTAATGAATGCCTGCGATCTAATCGTGACTGTATCAGGCACGGTAACGTTAGAAATTGCATTAATTGGCACCCCATTAATTATTATTAATAAAGTCTCTTGGTTAACTTATTTAATTGTTAAACGAATGATAAAAATCCCCTATATAGGTTTATGTAATATTGTTGCAAATAAACTTATCGCCGATGAACTGCTTCAATCTCAAGCATCGCCGCTTAACATTGCAAACCATATTGAAGAGTTATTCGAGAATAAAGAAACATATAAAAAGAAAAAAGAAGCATTAGGATTAATTCATCAATTACTTATTGATGCACCAGCCGACATAAGTATCAGTGATTTAACCTTAAAAATGTTAGAAGATAAAGCCTAAACAGGATTTTTTAGCGCACTATCCCGCGGTGAGAATTTTCAATGAACCTAATAAAGGGAGTAACTTCTTTTTGAGTCTCAGCAAGTTTTTCTAATTTTTCTTTTGCTGCATCAACGGTTAAACCTAAACGATAAATTGTTTTATACGATTCTTTAATGGCTTTAATCGCATCTTTAGAAAAACCGCTTCGTTTCAACCCTTCAGAATTAATACCATGCGGGTGTGCAGGATTACCGTTTACCATAATATACGGCGGTACATCTTTACTGATAGCACTGCCCATACCGCAAAATGCATATTCACCAATATGACAAAATTGATGTACTAAGGTGAAACCACCTAAAATCGCATGATTGTCCACTATGGCATGTCCGGCGAGTGATGCACCATTAGAAAAAATCGTGTCATTACCTACCTGACAATCATGAGCAATATGGATATAAGCCATTAACCAGTTATCATTGCCTATTTTAGTTGTGCCACCACCATCTTCGGTGCCTCGATTTATAGTGACAAATTCCCGAATAGTATTACTATCTCCAATAACCAGCTTTGATTCTTCACCATGGAATTTTTTATCTTGTGGGACTTCACCAATGGAAGCAAATTGGAAAATTGTATTATTTTTGCCAATATGCGTTGGTCCATTAATCACAACATGCGGTCCAATTTTAGAGCCCGCCTCAATAGTGACATGCGGCCCGATGACTGAATAAGGTCCAATGGTTACATCAGAATCAATATTTGCTTTCGAATCAACGATGGCGGTTGGTGCTATTGTCATGCAATTTCCCGTTCGGCACACATTAAATCAGCGGAACAAACCACCTTACCATCTACAGTTGCTACACCTTCAAATTTCCAAATGCCGCGTTTTTCTTTTACAAATTTAACATTTAGAACAAGTTGATCACCAGGTTCTACTGGTTGCTTAAACCTTGCCTTATCAACACCAACAAAATAATACAAAGAATTATCATCAGGCGTGCGACCTAGCGTACGGAAAGCTAATATTCCAGTCGCCTGAGCTAGTGCTTCTAAGATTAAAACCCCAGGCATAACAGGGCGCTGTGGAAAATGCCCCGTAAAATACGGTTCGTTGTAAGATACATTTTTGTATCCGATTAAACTTTCCCCAGGGATACATTCAGTTACACGGTCAATTAATAAAAAAGGATACCGATGTGGTAAATGTTGTAAAATTTCGTAAATATCAAGCTGTTCCAAACTACCTGCCTCGCAATTATTTTTAATCAATGTTTCAGTCAGTCTTCTTTTTCTAAGGTCTGCTTTTCTAGAGCTTTCAAACGTTTAGCTAACTCATCCATTTTTTTCATTTGTATGTAATTTTTATGCCATTTGTTGTTCTCGACTAAAGGCGCACATGATGAGTATATGCCTGCTTTTTTAATCGACTGTAACACAGTTGTTCGACCTGTAAGCGTAACATGATCGGCAATTGTTAAGTGCCCAGATATAGCAACAGTGCCGCCTATCATACAATATTGACCAATGATTGTGCTACCAGCAACCGCTGTCATTGCAGCAATTGCGGTATGGTTTCCAATTTCAACGTTATGTGCAATTTGTATTAAGTTATCTAATCGAACGCCATCACCGATAATGGTATTTTCAATCGCACCACAATCAATCGTGGTGTTAGCACCTATTTCAACATCAACACCGATTTCAACAGCACCTAATTGAGGAATTTTTACCCATTCGCCTTGGTCATTTGCATTACCAAAACCATCCGCACCGATAACAGCACCGGGATGTATAATCGTTCTAGCTCCAACATAGCAACCCGACATAATTGAAACATTATTATTCAATTGCACATCACTATCTAAGGTTACATTTTCTCCGATATAACAATGACTACCAATACGACAGCCTTTGCCTATTTCAACTCCAGACTCTATAACGGTAAATGCACCAATAGAAACGGAATCATGAATTTTTGTAGATGAAGCAGAAACAACGGATGAATGAATGACTGACTTTGGGACTTCTCTTTTAGAAAGAATTTTAGCTATTTTAGCGTAAGCAAGTAATGGATTATCAACGACAATAGCATTTGTCTTACAAGCAGTTAAATCAGTATCTTTTAAGATAACTGCTGATGCCTGTGTGTCAGGAAGAAATTTACGTAATGATTTTGAGCATAAAAATGTGATTTGATCAGTGATCGCATTTTTGATGGTTGCAACTTGGTTGATTTTTACAGTTGGGTCGCCTTTTATCGACCCTCCTACTTCTACAGCAAGTTGCTCTAGCGTCAATTCCACGAATTACACACCTTTTATACTATATTATTGAGTACTACTTATTAGAAGCTGGTTTCTTAGTTTTAAGGCTTTTGGCTAATTGCGCTAATACTTTCTTTGTTATATCTGAGCGTTTATTTGCATACATTACATTATCGCCGAAAATTACGTCGTATTTTTCTTCTTCAGCAAGGGTACCAATGGCAACATTCACAACTTTTTGTAATTTATTTAATTCTTCATTGCGTCGGATATTCAAATCTTCCGTAAACTCTTCTTTAGCTCGTTTAATATCTCGCTTAAGACTTAAAATCTTCCTTTCAAGCTGTTTTTTGCCTGCAGGGCTCATTATCGTCCCATCTTTTGCTAATTTTTCACTTTGAGCCTTTAAATGTTTTTCAGATTTAACGATTTTGGATTCTCGAGGTGCAAAATCTGCTTCCAAACGCTTTCGAGCCGCAGCAGCTTGAGGTGCATGCTTTAATACATAAGCTATATTAACAACACCTAATTTAATCGCCTCTGCAAAGGTTACAGGAGCAAAACTTAAACAAACTAACGTGCTAATAATTATACTAAAATTGCGCAAACGACATCCCCATTAAAATGTTGAACCAAGAGTGAACTGAAATGACTTTGTATCATCTCCGACTTTATCATTCAAGGTATTAGCCCAACTAAAACGCATAACCCCCACAGGGGTGATCCATATCATAGCCACACCAATAGAAGTACGTAAATCGCTTAATTCGATACTTTCACCCTCTCCAAATACATTACCCGCATCATAAAAAGTACTAAATCGAACAGATTTACTGTTTTCAGCAAATGGATTGGGCAATATAAGCTCTAGATTAGTCACAACACGTTTATTCCCACCTAATGGATCATTTGTCGTGATATCACGTGGACCTAAGCTATTTCCATCATAACCACGTACCGATCGACTCCCACCAGCATAATAGTTTTCAAATGGGGGTAGTGTCTTAGTATCACCAAAGGGCTTCGCATAGCCTAAGTTTGTATTAAAAAGTAATGTGACTTTCTCAGCCAAATCAAAATACTGCAAATAACGTAGACTTAGTTTATAAAACTCTAAGTCACTGCCCGGTATCGTTGTTTCAATACTTGCTGACGCCAGATTACCTTGATCGGCGAAAACAGAACGATTTCGAGTATCGTGTGACCACGATAAACGAGCCTTATAGTTTTCGTATTCACTACCCTCTGCAGCAACAAAATCAAGAATTGATGTTGATGTATTAGTACCGGTTACAATGTCAGTACTTTCATAAGATAATGATAAACCAAGCGAATCATGTTCACTCATTGGAATACCAAAGTTTACTGAGCCACCGAAGCTATTTGTTTGATAATTACTTATATCCGCATCTTCCGCAGAAAATTCGCGTTGAAATACACTGAAGCCACGACTAATACCGTCTTGGGTATAATACGGATTGGTGTAACTAATTGTATTATTTTTTACAACTTTACTGTTATTAACACTTACGCTGACGCGATTGCCTGTACCAACAAAATTATTTTGTGTTATTGAAAAGTTAACAATAGCACCTTGTGTATCGTTGAAACCCAGTCCAGCGGACAAATTACCTGTCGCTCGTTCAGACACGGTATAATTTACATCAACCTGATCATTAGTATTTGCAACAGCTGGTGTTTCAACGGATATATCGTCAAAAAAACCTAAACGACTGAGACGCTGTTTTGATTCAGAGATACTTTTGGTCGACATCCAATCACCTTCCATTTGTCTTATCTCTCGACGTATAACCTCATCTTTTGTTTTAAGATTTCCATAAATATTAATTCGATTAACGTAAACTTGTCTCCCTGGATCAACAAAAAAAGTTAAATCGACCGTTTTATTTTTTTCATCAATATTAGGTGATAAATTTATATTAGCGAAAGCATAACCATTTTCTGAAAGCCTATCATTAATACTAGTCCGACTCGCGCTCGATTCTTTTCTAGAAAAAACATCTCCTTTCTTGAGTGTAATTAATTTTAATAGTTCTTCTTCTTTAACAATCAAATTTCCTGATAAAGTTATATTATTGACAGTATACTTTTCACCTTCCGTTATGTTTACAGTTAAATAAACATCTTGTTTGTCAGGCGTCAGGGAAACTTGAGTCGAATTAATTTTAAAATTAATATAACCTCTATCCTGATAGTATGATTTAAGTATTTCCAAATCGGCAGCAAAGAGTTGCTTAGAATATTCTTTTCTACCACCAAAAAACCCCGTACCTCCTAACTCTAACAATGCCGTCAGTTTGTCATTAGTAAATACTGTATTCCCAACAATATTTAATGAATATATTTTAGCGGAATCACCTTCCGCGATTTCAACAGAAACATTAACTCGGTTTCTTTCTAGAGGTGTAATCTTTGTTTCAATTTTTGCAGCATATTTACCAAGGCTAAAATATTGACGCTTTAATTCCTGCTCAATAACGGTCACAATAGAACGATCTAAAACATGGCCTACCTTCAAACCAATCTGGCTTAATGCCTCTTTAAGTTGCTCAGTTGGTAGATCCGAGTTACCAGAAATGGTGACATTAGCAATTGCAGGACGTTCTGCAACAAAAACGACCAACACGTTCCCTTCTCTTTCTATTTTTACATCTTTAAAGAATCCGGTTTTAAATAATTTTCTAATTGATTCAGACGTTACTTCTTCAGTAATGTTATCACCGACTTTAATCGGTAAATAATTAAAGACTGTACCAATCGATATACGCTGCAACCCTTCTAGTTTAATATCTTGAACAACAAAACTATCAAAGGCATAAGCTTCCGCAACACACATAGATAAAATAGGTACGATTAATTTACGCATTTAGAACAACTACCTTTAACTATTATTTCAACCAAACAAACGAAGCAAATCATTATAAAACGCCAAGCTCATTAACATTAACAACAAAACCAAACCAATTTGTTGACCAAACATTTCAGCCGAAGCTGAAACGGGACTACCTTTTATAATTTCAATAATATAATACATCAAGTGACCACCATCGAGCATAGGAATAGGCAACAGGTTTAGTACACCTAAACTTATACTGATTATTGCTAATAAGCCGACAAACTTACTGAAGCCCGCATCTGCAGCTAATCCAGCATATTTTGCAATGCTAATAGGACCACTTATATTTTTTAGTGATATTTCACCAACAACCATTTTATATAAAAAATTAACCGTTCTTTTTGATGACAACCATGTCGTTTCAATCGCCTTGGGTATACTTTCAAAAATTGAGTATTGATACGTTGTTTTCATTTCATCTGGAAATGAAACAGGGGCTATACCGACTCGACCAATCTTTTTATTTTTAACTTGCATGCTCTTGGTATAAATATCTATTTCTTGAGTATCATTCTTCCTTTGAAGACGGAGGCTAATACGCTGTTCAGGGTACTTGGAAATCTCTTTTGCCATAGTATTCCAATCTTTTACCGAAATACCATTCACGGCTAAAATAACATCACCTTTTAAAATTCCCGCTTTATCTGCTGGTTCCCCTTCAAGAACTGCTCCCACTTCTGCGATTAAAGCCGGTCGCCATGGTTGAAACCCTAATGTCTTAAAAATATTATCTTGCTCTAAATCAAACTTCACTGATGAAAAGTTAAAGCTTAACTCATCCATTATTCCATCATTGTTTTTCACTATCACTTTAGTTATCGAAGCATCCATAAGCGCAGGTACAAATTCAGCAATAACAACATCCCAAACTGGGGTTTCAAAATCATTAATACTTACAATAGTGTCACCCTGACGTAGACCAGCAATTTGAGCTGGTGAATCAGTTGCAATATCGCTAACGATAGGTTTAATACCCGGCGTTCCATTTACAAACATCGCCCAATAGGCAAAAACAGCGAAAATAAAATTAAATAGAGGCCCAGCAAAAACAATAGCGAAACGCTTAGAGACTGATTGACGATTAAATGCACGAGGTAACTCTGAAGCAGCAACTTCCGCCTCACGTTCATCTAACATTTTTACGTAACCGCCAAGAGGAATTGCAGCAAGAACGAATTCCGTTTTATCTGCACCAAATGTTTTTTTATAAAGCGGCTTACCAAAACCAATGGAATATCGCAAAATTTTAACGCCAAGTGTTTTTGCGACCCAATAATGACCATACTCATGGATAGCAACAAGGATAGTAATAGCCACTAAGAACGAAGGAATACTGTATATAATCTCATGCATGACTATTTAACACCCACGTGATTCTCTGATAAACTGGCAATAACATCACACGCAATTTTTCTTGCTGTCACATCCGCGTGTATAATTGTTTCTATATCAGACGCAACTTGAAATGAAGTTTGAGCTAGGACTAACTCAACAACTCTAGCTATGGACATGAAAGCTATCTCATTATCTAGAAATGCCTGAACAGCAACTTCATTAGAAGCATTAAGTACTGCTGGCATAATTCCTCCTGCTCGCATTGCATCTTCAGCAAGCTTAATACAAGGGAACCGAGCATGATCAGGTTGTTCAAACTCTAGACTAGACATTGCAAAAAGATCTAAGCTATTTACACCAGACTCTATTCTTTCTGGCCATGCTAATGCATATGCAATAGGTGTTCGCATATCAGGCCGGCCTAACTGAGCCATAATAGAACCATCAATAAATTCAGCCATTGAATGAACGATACTCTGAGGATGGATAGCAATTTGAACATCATCAACTGATGCATTAAAAAGCCAACAAGCCTCAATTAGTTCGAGCCCTTTATTCATCATTGTTGCAGAATCGACAGAAATTTTTCTTCCCATCGACCAGTTAGGATGTGCGCATGCTTGTTCTGGCGTAACTGATTCAAGTAATTTTAAGTCTATTGTTCGAAAAGGCCCACCAGACGCCGTTAAATATATTTTCCTAACTTCATCGCTTAACCCAGTACTACCATTAAAACTTTGTAAACATTGATATATTGCGTTGTGTTCACTGTCTACGGGCAATAGTGTTGCATTATTCTTTGCAACTTCATCCATAAAGATTTGGCCGCTCATAACTAATGTTTCTTTATTGGCAAGTAAAATCCGTTTACCTGATTTCGCTGCAGCCAGAGAAGATGATAGACCTGCGGCTCCAACAATAGCTGCCACAACATAATCTGTTTCATCTAAACTAGAAACGGTATCAAGACTATCAACCCCAGACAGAACTTCTATATCTAATGATGCCGCTTTGAATCTTTTTGAGAGTATATCAGCAGCATCTTCATTAACAACAACAGCATATTTCGGTTTATGCTCAAGACATTGCTCAAATAATTTATCAATATTATTATTTGCGGTTAAAGCAACAATATAAAATTTGTCTTTATTACGGCTAAGTACATCAAGCGTACTTGTACCGATTGAACCTGTTGCGCCTAAAATAGTTACACCTATCATGACAGCAACCCTAATACAGACAAACCAACAATATAAAATGGTGCTGCAGCGACTAAGCTATCGACTCGGTCTAATATGCCACCATGTCCAGGTAGCAAGTTGCCACTATCTTTAATATCATTTTGTCGTTTATATAGGCTTTCTGATAAGTCCCCAAAAATTGAAATCACAACAACGATAAAACTCAACACTATAAAGAGTACACTTTCGTTAAAAGACAAACCAAATGAATAACAACCAATAATTGAGGCCAGCAAAGTTGCACCAAATGCACCATAAACACCTTCCCAGGTTTTCCCAGGACTAACATATGGTGCTAATTTTTTCTTTCCAAAATACTTTCCTGAAAAATAAGCAAAAACATCAACACTCCAAATAAGCATTAATAAATAAAACAAGTACCCATGAAAATTATAAACATTACGTAAATAAATTAAGCTATAAAATGGAATAACAAGAGAAACGATAACGCTCATTGCTGTTCCAAAATTTATAGCGTGATTTGATTCAGTCCCTACATTACTGCCTTTGAACGTTAAAATTAGAATAATACGATACAACCACCACAATATACTCAGCAAAAGCAGAACATAAAAATTCTCTTCAGAAATATCTAAAAACCATAACAATAATACTAATGAACCTAATGATGCAGCGGTAAAAACACTCTTAAATGTCACATTATTTATTCGAGATAAATGTGCCCACTCCCAACTCGAAAGTCCAACTAACAACATGATAAACAATGCAAAATAAAATGCAGGCAAACTAAATACACCCCAAATAACAAAGGGCGTTAAAGTAAGAGCCGTTATAATTCGTTGTTTAAGCATTGTTACTCTCTAAAGATTCAACTTGCGCACTCGTTTGGCCAAAACGGCGTTGACGTTGCGCAAAAGTGCTTATTGCTTTAAATAATTCTTTTCTATCAAAATCGGGCCAAAGCAGATCAGTAAAGTACAATTCTGTATAAGCCAATTGCCAAATAAGAAAATTACTAATTCTTTTTTCTCCACCTGTTCTAATAAATAAATCAGGTACCGGCAAATCACTAAGACAAGTATTTTTATTAATTGTTTCAGCTGTAATTTGAGAACTTGTCATTTCTTTGTTTTCAATGGCAACAGCAATTTTTTGCATTGCCTGTGTAATATCCCATTGCCCACCATAATTAACTGCAATATTTAGAGATAACCCTGTATTATTCTTTGTGAGAAATTCAGAGTCACTCATTCGTTTTTGCAGCTTTTCATTAAAAGCTGAGGTATCGCCTATAAATTGAATTTTTATATTATTTTCATGGAGTTTCGTAACTTCTTTATTTAAGGCAGTTAAAAACAAATCCATTAGAAAACCAACCTCTTTATCAGGTCGGCGCCAGTTTTCACTAGAGAAAGCGAAAACGGTTAGTGCTTTAATTTGCAGTTGAGAGCAATCTTGAACAACATTCCGAACCGCTTCTACGCCGGCTTTGTGTCCAACAACACGTAAAGAATTTCGCTGTTCAGCCCAACGCCCATTGCCATCTAAAATAATAACAATATGTTTTGGATACTTATCAGCTTCTACATCTTCAATTGTTAATAATTCTGACGACATACTGTTGCTCTAAATTTTACTACTGTACATTTTCTTTATTAGTCAGAGATATATCGTCTTAATAAAGCTTTAGATTTCCATTAAATCTTTTTCTTTATCTTTAAGTGTCGCGTCAATAGAGGCAACATATTTATCCGTTACCTTTTGAATATCATCATGGAATTTTCGTTCATCATCTTCAGTCGCTTCTTTTTCTTTAACTAGTGACTTTACATCACCAATAACATCACGACGAATATTGCGCACAGCAACTTTTGCTTGCTCACCTTCGGCTCGAACAACTTTGATTAAATCTTTACGACGTTCTTCTGTTAACGGCGGTAAAGGTACACGAATAACGTCACCGGCTGATGATGGGTTTAAACCTAAATCAGACGTTATAATCGCTTTTTCAACGGCTTGCACCATAGTTTTATCAAATGCAGAAACATTTAACATACGAGAATCAGCGATTGAAATTGAAGCAAGTTGATTTAACGGCGTTGGGGCTCCGTAATAATCAACCATAACATGTTCAAGTAGACTCGGGTGAGCACGTCCAGTACGAATTTTTACTAACTCGCCTTTTAAAGACTCAACACTCTTACCCATTCGTGTATCGGCATCTTGCATTAATTCATTTATCATCTTTGATTACGCTCACGTAAAATTTTTGTTATTCAACCAACGTCCCAATAGCTTCACCCGAGGCTATTTTTAACATCAACCCTTCTTTATTCATGTTAAAGACCCGAATCGGAATATTATTGTCACGACATAACACCATTGCAGTGGTGTCCATTACACCAAGCTTCTCTTCTATTACTTGATCGTAACCTAACTTCTCATACATTGTTGCTGATGCATCTTTCATTGGATCAGCATTATAAATACCATCCACTTTAGTTCCTTTAAGAACAATATCCGCATCAATCTCTGTACCACGCAAACTTGCTGCAGTATCAGTAGTAAAAAATGGATTGCCTGTGCCCGCTGCAAAAATAACAACACGACCTTTTTCTAAATGACGAACTGCACGACGGCGAATATAATCTTCACACACTTGATGGATTGCTAATGCCGACATAACCCGAACACGGATACCTTGGTGTTCAATTGCATCCTGTAAAGCAAGCGCATTCATCACGGTAGCCAACATGCCCATATGATCACCGGTAGTACGATTCATACCTAACTCAGCCAAACTCATACCGCGAAAAATATTGCCTCCACCTATAACCAAAGCAACTTGAATATCATTATCGATTAGTTGTTTAATCTCACTGCCAACTCGTTCAAGCACTTTTGGGTCAATCCCAAAATTCTGCTCACCCATTAAGGCTTCACCAGAAAGCTTAAGAAGAATACGTTTGTATTTTGTCGCCATTGTTATTCCACTATATTAATTATATGTATTAAGTAAAACTAACTTTTACTGCTGGATACACCATTAGAACGGATACTCAGAAGCTTGAGTACAAGGCGGAAGTAAAATTTGAACGCGGAGTTTACTTAAGTAAATGAGCATTTCAAATTTTACTGACAACGCCGTAATCAAGCTTCTGAGGATTCGAGAGGTTAAGAGCCGATTTGTGCCGCCACTTCCTCCGCAAAATTCTCAACTTTCTTCTCAATCCCTTCACCAACTTCATAACGTACAAAACGATGAATAGTTGCACCTTTTGATTTCAGTAGTTGCTCTATGGTTTGATCGGGGTCTTTTACAAAAGGTTGCCCCATTAAAGTAATTTCTTTTAAATACTTTTTAATTCGGCCTTCAACCATTTTTTCAATAATATTTTCTGGCTTACCACTTTCTGCTGCTTGTGCACTAAAAATTTCACGTTCTTTATCAAGTAAGGATTGATCAACATCATCTACTGAAATACAAGCAGGACGACTAGCAGCAATGTGCATAGCAATGTCTTTGCCTAATTCATCATCACCATTTTCAATATCAACAATTACGGCAATACGTACACCATGTTTATAACTTGAAATGCTTCCAACCGCATCAATACATTCAAAACGGCGAACTGACATGTTCTCACCGATTTTACTGATTAATTCTTTACGCGTTTCATCAATGCTACTGCCACCATCTGTAACTGGCATGGCATTTAATGCATCAAGGCTATCTGGCTTATCACTTAATACACGTGCTCCAACATTTTCAACAAAAGACATAAAGTCAGCTTCTTTTGTTACAAAATCTGTTTCACAGTTAATTTCTGCGATTCCAACTGTTTTTGCATCATCTGATACTTGTACTGTAATCAAACCTTCCGCTGCAACTCGACCAGCTTTCTTATCCGCTTTCGCTTGACCTGATTTACGCATTAATTCAATGGCTGCATCGATATCACCATCAGTTTCGACTAATGCTTTTTTACATTCCATCATGCCCGCACCAGAGCGTTCACGTAATTCTTTTACCATAGATGCTGAAATTGCCATTTTAGTGCCTCTTAAATTCTTTAACTTAAATACTTTAAACGGTTTGCTTCTTTAATATTGCCCATCATATTTAGCAATACTCAAACCTCTATATACAGAAAAAGGGGGCGCTAGCCCCCTCCAACTTTTCAGAAAAATATTATTCTGACGCTGCTTCAGATTCAGCTGGCTTGTCTGAAGAATCACCTTTGTCTTCAGTTTCAGCTTTTTTCTTTGCAACAACTTTTTTCTTCGCTACCGTTTTCTTTTTCGCTGTTTTTTTCTTAGCAGCTTTTTTAGTGTCGCCATTGTCATCAGCTTTACCAGGATTTTTCGCAAGCGATTCTTGACCTAGTAAAATGGCGCGAGCAACACCTTGTGCGTATAAAGTAATTGCACGGATTGCATCATCATTCCCTGGAATAACATAATCAACATTATCCGGGGAGTTATTTGAATCTACAACACCAATTACCGGTATACCAAGTTTGTTTGCTTCTGCAATTGCAATGTTCTCATGACCAACATCAATAACGAATAGAGCATCAGGTAAACCATTCATGTTTTTAATACCGCCTAAACTTCTATCAAGTTTAGTCATTTCACGAGTCATCGTTAACGTTTCTTTTTTACTAAACTGATTAAAACGACCTTCAGATTCCATCGCTTCAAGCTCTTTTAAACGTTTAATAGATTGTTTTACTGTTTTAAAGTTAGTAAGCATGCCACCTAACCAACGATGATCAACATAAGGCATACCACAACGATTGGCTTCTTCACTTACAACTTTTTGAGCTGCTCGTTTAGTACCAACAAACATAACTTTACCGCGGTTAGCGATAAGTTTAGAAATAAAATTCATTGCTTCATCGTACATAGGCAATGTTTTTTCTAGATTTAAAATATGGATTTTATTACGATCGCCAAAAATAAATGGAGCCATTTTTGGATTCCAGAAGCGTGTTTGATGACCAAAATGGACACCCGCCTCTAGCATTTGACGCATAGAAACATCAGACATTGTTATTCTCCTAACAGGGTTTAGTCTTCCGTATTACCCATCGTTTCAACCCATTATGTGGGCACCCGAAACAATGTACTGGTAATACGTGTAAATTTACTCATAATGAGCATTCGTTTTGCTTAAAAAGCATGCGCTTTATACCATAATTAGATAAAGACAACAACGAGCAACTGGTATATTATTGATTT
>Ga0316205_10003722_pt1 | contig 14086 bp, 11 predicted proteins | sample 3monthpyrite_MG_FD_204941 | JGI IMG/M metagenome (GOLD analysis project Ga0316205, IMG submission 204941) | Microbial mat bacterial communities from mineral coupon in-situ incubated in ocean water Damariscotta River, Maine, United States -... | ecosystem: Environmental > Aquatic > Marine >... | reverse complement strand
TGGGCTCTTTGCGGACTGATGCGAGCGCAGCGTAGACTACTCTGAACTGATCTGCGAAGCCGACACTCCGATAGCGGGTAGAATTCGAGCGTCAGCGCGGTGCTGATGTTTGGGTTTGGAGGGACGGATGGAGGGCAAATTATGCCTAGAGTCCAACTTCCTGCCGTCACCCCGAAACGCAAAGCCTGGAATAAAGGCCGTCTCATCGGCCAGAAACGCCCGCTATTACCGAAACAGGTCTGGGCGATCCGCGTGCGGCTCGAACTCGCGGAGAATCTGCGCGATGTCGCACTTTTTAATGTCGCAATCGACAGTAAGCTGCGTGGCTGTGACTTGGTCAAACTCAGGGTGACTGATCTGGTCAAAGCCGAGCGCGTTCGCGAGCGGGTGTCGGTGATCCAAAGCAAGACAAAGCGGCCTGTGCAGTTCGAACTTACTGAAAACACGCGCGATTCCGTGGCCGATTGGGTGATCTCACCGGAAATGATCGGTTGCAGCTTCATGTTTCCAAGCCGGTTTCATGATCGCCCGCACATCTCTACCCGACAGTATGGCCGGTTGGTGCACGATTGGGTGACGGCGATTGGTCTGGAGCCGAGCGGATACGGCACGCACTCACTGCGCCGGACCAAGGCGGCTGAGATATACCGGAAAACTGGAAACCTACGTGCGGTTCAGCTCTTGCTCGGTCATACGAAGATCGACAGCACAGTACGTTACCTGGGCGTCGAACTTGAAGACGCGTTGAGCATTGCCGAGAAAATCGACATATAATATGCACTGGGCGAACGGCTATGTGCCGTTCGCTTTCCGAGACCAGCCATAGCCGAAATTCGCGGCAGCATCGGCAAAGAGCCCAAAGCAGAAGTGACAACGTCTCGCTGCATGCGCTCGCAGCACGAGCTATGCTGCGAGCGCAAAGGAATTGTGGGCGCAACGCGGCGAAAAGTTCGGTCATTTATGTGCCTCGCCGCGAGACCGAAATCGCCAGGGACCTACGATGAAAACCAATCGCTGAGAGCAGAGGCGACTTGTCGAACCGGGTTTGCTTCTGGTTCATCGCTGCGAAACTCGCAATTCCAGTCCACCAAAATGGGTTTGGGGGCCAGTGCAATGGCCATAACCCGGCCTGCCGCAACATGGGGCTCAACGGCCCATTGTGCGAGAATACTGGTGCCTTGATCTGCGGCTACAAGCTCGATGATGGCTTCCGGCAGCTCTACCGACGCGGTCCAGACGGGGTAGCGTCGTTCCGGGCGAAAGAGACGGGCGAATTCCTGGTCGGGCTCTGGCGTCTTGGTGAAGGTGATAAACCTCTGACCTTCGATATCCGTCGCCGACACGGACTTTTCTGCCGCCAAGGGATGTTCCGGCGCGCAAATGAATACCAGGGGGTCTCGAAAAAGCGGCAGTCTTTGTGTCGCGCTGTGAGACACACCACCGGTTGTGATGGCAAGATCGATGTGCCGATCCAAAAGGGATCCGACCATATCGCGACGGTTTCCGGCCATGATTTGGATGTCGATTGTCGGATGGTCAGATCGAAACCTCGACAGAAAATCAGGAAACCAATGATAGGTGCTGTAGTTTTCAACAGCAATTCGCACAACATGGGCGATGCCTGCATTCATGCGACGCACCTCGTCTTCGATCAAGTAAAGCTCGCCCAAAAACTTCTCACTGAAATTGGCCAGATATTCTGCGGCAGCAGTCATACGCAAACGTTTGTGCATTCGTTCAAACAGCGGCACACCAAGACGGCGCTCGGCTTCCTTGATACGGTGTGACAAGGCAGAGGGGGTCAGTCCCAGCTCATCGGCAGCATCCACAACCCGGCCCGTGCGGCCGATGGCGCGGATCATTTGCAAATGGCGCAGATCAAGACGGGGGCTGTCCATGGGAGAATCTTACCTGAAAAAAATTCATCAACACCTACGTTAAACGAAATTGCTGTTCAGTAAAGGATCGCGGACACTGCGTTTAACAATGAATGGAGAACCCGACCATGAATGAGCGTGTTGACGTCAATTCACCCCGAACCGCGGATCGCCTGCACCATGTCCACGGGCAAACAAATGCCCGCCTGCATGCGGAAGATGGCCCTACGGCCATGGCTGTGCGCGGGCATGGTGTACGCATTGAAACGGATAATGGTCAAAGCATCATGGATGGATTTTCCGGGCTTGGCTGTGTCTCGCTTGGGTATGACAATGACCGTTTGGCACAGGCGGCTATGGATCAGATGCAAGAGCTGCCGTTTGCGCCGACGTTTTATGGCCGCTCACATCCGAAGGTTGCCGAGCTTGCAGGCGTTTTGACCTCCAAGGCGGCGGTGCCCTTTGAGAAGGCGATGTTTCAGTGTTCGGGTTCTGAAGCAAACGATTCAATGATCAAGTTCATCTGGGCGCGCAACATTGCCCGGGGACAGCCCAAGCGGCGCAAAATGATCTCACGATGGCGCGGATATTACGGCAATACCGTCGCGGCGGTGGCATTGTCAGGTCAGCCACACATGCACGCAGGATTTGGGCTGCCGATGGACGACTTCCTGAAATTGTCCACGCCGAACTATTATCTGTCTTCTGAAAATGGCGAGGGCGAGGAAGAGTTTTCGGCGCGTATGGCCGCCGAATTCGAACAGACAGTGATCGACGCCGATCCTGATACGATCGCTGCGTTCTTTGCCGAACCAATGCAATCAGGCGGCGGCGCAATACGTCCACCCAAAGGGTATTGGGAGGCGATGCAAGCGGTTATCCGCAAGTACGACATTCATTTCCATGTGGATGAAACAGTTTGTGGCTTTGGTCGCACCGGGCATTATTGGGGCGCGCAAGCGTTTGATCTGACACCGGACAGCACGACCTGCGCCAAGGCCCTTACGGCGGCATTCTTTCCGATGTCGGCGATCATGTTCCGGCAGAACTTCTTTGATGATCTGATGCAGACCTCTGACGCAGCTGGTGTCTTGGGCCATGGCTTCACCTATGCGGGTCATCCCGTGGGGGCTGCCGTCGCTTTGGAAGCCCTCAAGGTCTATGACGACATTGATCTGGTTGGTCATGTGCAGCGCGTTTCTCAGCCATTCCTAGCCGGGTGCGAGGCATTGATGGATCACCCATTGGTCGGTGATGTGCGTGGCATTGGCCTGTTCTGCGGTATTCAACTGGTGCAGGACAAAACCACACGGGCGCTGTGGGATCCGGCATTGAAAGTTGGCACGATGGTCCAGGACCGTGCGCACGAAAGAGGGCTTTATCTGCGTTCGATCCCACCTGATCGTATCAGCTTTATGCCGCCTCTGATCATCTCAGAAGACGAGGTCGCGGAGGCGACAGCAATCCTTAAAGCAGCGCTTGATGATGTCTGGGCCGAAGTAAAAGGGCGCGTCTAAGACGCGCCCCTTGGGTTCTGATCCTAGGATTTTAGTCGCAGGTTGTCGGGGTCGTAGACATGCGGGCTTTGGCGCCGCGCTGCCCGAAGCGTTCCAAGAACCCGCACATTGCAAGGCACATCCATCTCCACCGAGCCGCGTTTGACATAGCCCAAGACACAGTGCTTTCCGGTGCGGTAACCGTGGCTGCAAGACGTCACATAGCCAACCCATTTACCATCTTTAAGGATCGGGTCAGACCCCATCGGCTCGGGGCTGTCTTCGGTGATCTCAAGGCCGATCCAGTCCCACTCGGCCTCTTGATCCGCTTGCGCCTTGACGGCGTCTCGACCTACGAAGTCGCCCTTTTTCATATTGGCAAAGCGGTTCAATCCGGCATCGAACAGGGTGTACTCCGATCCAAAATCCGCGCCCCAGCCATGGTAGCCTTTTTCAATACGCATCGCGTTCAAGGCATAGGATCCGAACGGGCATCCGCCAACCTTGCGGACATTTGCCATGATCGCCTCGTATACCTGCACCAAGTGATCCGATGACAGGTGCAATTCCCAGCCAAGCTCCCCCACATAGGACACACGCATGGCGGTGACCGGTACGCTTGCGAGCGTGATTTCTTGCACCGAAAGCCACGGAGCATTTTCTGCAGAGAGGTCGGCATCCGTGAGAGGGGCAAGCACTTCTCGTGACTTTGGGCCCATAACCATCAGTGCCGCGTCATGGGCATAGCCACGGGTCAGGGTCACGCCATCGGCGGGCAAGTGGGCTGACAACCAATCAAAATCGCGCAGGTCGGCCAGGGTTGGACCACAAAGCAAGAACCGATCTTCGCCAAGACGTGCGACCGTCGCCTCTGACCAAATCCGTCCCTTGGGCGTAAGCATATAGCTCAACCGCACACGGCCCGTCTTGGGAATGCCGCCGCACACCATCTTTGACAGGAACCCCTCAGCCCCCGGACCGCGCAGGTCGTATTTTGTGAAGCCGCCATGGTCCATGACGCCGACGCTATTTGCAACTGTGCGGCATTCCTGCGCCACTGCGTCTTGCCACGGCTCATGATGGAACGACAGATCCGCATCACCGCCATCTTTAATCGTGTCCGTTTGGAACCAGAACGCCCGCTCCCAACCTGCGATCTGCCCCATAACCGCGCCTTGTTCAACCAGCGTGTTATAGAGTGGTGTTTGCTGCACAGGACGGCCACGTTGCATGTTCCGATGCGGATATGGAATGGCATATTGCAGGTCGTAGTGTTGCGATGCGCGGCGGTTGGCATAGTCCAAAGTCGCCCAATCACCAAAACGGCGCGGGTCCCATGCCGACAAGTCCCATTCGGTTTCACCTTCGGTGATCCATTCCGCCATGGCTTTGCCTATTGCTGCGGAATGCGTAATCCCGACTTGCACACCCGTGGCGTGATAGAAATTCGGAGCACCCGCAGCGGGGCCAACCAGGGGCAGGGCGTCTGGCGCATAGGCGATGGGCCCGTTGACAAATCTCTGGGCACCCGCCTCGCCTAACAGTGGCACGTGGGTCATGGTCGCCTCGAGCACGTCGAGGATGTCTTCGACGCTGTCGGGGAACAATTGGTGTGCGAAATCGTCCGGTGGGCCGTCCTTTTCCCACGCCGGGCGGCCATCATGGGCGTACGAGCCCACCAGAAACGCATTGCGTTCGCGTCGCAGGTAGAACCGGATATCGGGGTCACGCACCAGTGGGAACAGATCAGCGTGGTCTTCCAGCGCCTTCAGCGGTTCGGTCACGAGATATTGGTGTTCCAACGTAATCACAGGCGCTTTCAACCCCGCCATCTCAGCGATTTTCGCGCCGTAGAACCCACCCGCGTTGATCACAATTTCGGCCTTGACCGTGCCTTTGGCGCAGGTCACCTCCCACTCGCCCGATGGCAGGCGCGTGATCGCGGATACAGGCGCAAACCGCTCGACCTGAGTACCCAGATCGCGTGCGCCTTTGGCAAGGGCTTGGGTTAACTGGGAAGGATCAATGTCGCCCTCATAGGGATCAAGGATACCGCCCATGACAGTATCATCGGGGTGCCAGAACGGGTGCATTTCATCCATTTCAGATGGGCTTAGCATCCGCAAATCGAACCCTGCGCTCTCGGACACACCACACAGGTGGCGGAACAAATCCATGCGCTCGGCTGAATGCGCGGGCCAAAACGCCGAGGTGTGGCGATAGGTGATCGCACTGTCGACTTTCTCGGCGAGATCTTTGTAGACCTGCCAGCCATAGTTCCCCGCGCGCATCCCCAACCAAGAGGTCGCATAAGTCGGAATGTTGCCGGCCGCATGCCATGTTGAACCTGATGTTAGTTCATCTCGTTCCAACAGCAAAGTGTCGGTCACGCCGGCCAGCGCCAGATGATAGAGGATCGAGGTTCCAACAGCACCGCCGCCGATGACTACAACTTTGCTGGTGTTTTTCATAAGTTCATGATCCTTCGGGCAAGCGGATGTCAAAAGCAGCACGAATGGCGGCCTCGCGGTCCTTTGGTAAATGGGTCGGGTGCTGGGTCAGCAATTCAGCGGTACGATCTACGGCCATGTCCCAAATTGTGCGCGACCCGGCGTCTTTCCAATCCGCGATGCTTTGGCGGTTGCCGAGGCTCGGGTAAGTGTATTCGGTCTTCATCAGTTCGAGCGTTTGGGCTTCGCCAAGGTAATGCCCTTCGCCTGTGGCCACTGCTTCGATCCGTTCCAAATCAATTGCGGTGTCCGTCATCTCAACACCGCGCACGGAGCGCAGGATTGCACCACACATGTCGTCATCAATCACCAAAGCCTCGCGCGAGGCAGCCATGATCGAGCCCAGCATGCCAACGGACAAGTTAATCATGTCCGCCCCGGCTTGCGCGGCCAATGCAACGGTATAACCTTTTTCATATCCGGCCTGTGCATCTGGTGTCTTGGCATCCGTCATCCCCGCCGAGGCGGTGGATGGCAGCCCCAAATGCAGCAATAGTTGCGCAGCAGCAGCAGCAGCAACGGCGGCTTCGCCAGAGCCACCTGTCATAGCACCTGTGCGCAAATCAGAGATGAACGGCATGAAAGCAAAGATGCACGGATAGCCGGGTTCAAGTGTATCAACGACCATAAGCCCCGCAAGTGTCTCAGCCAGCCCTTGGGCTAGGGCCCCCGCGAGCGTGACCGGGCTCGTCGCGCCCGCCTGTGCAGCCGTGCAAATTTGCAAAGGCATCCGGTGCGCCATGGCGCGCTGCATAATCTCAAGCCCTTCGGCGGCATAGCGCAGTGGCGATACCGCATGCACGATCACTCCAAAGCAAAACGGCTGCTTGCGAAATCCACCGTCATCGCCCAAGGCCAAGTCAAACATGGACACAACCGGATCCAAATGGGCGGCGCTGTCAAAACTAATGCCGATGGGTTTTGCGCAGGCTTTAAGGCACGCAAAACCGGTGTTCATGTCCAGCAGAAACGGCTCATCCATATCGCGCGCGATCACCGGGCGCAGGCCGTAATGGATGTTTGGCAAGCTTCCTACCAGCCGCATCAGATCGTAAAGGTCGATTAGTTGTGCGCCACGAAAAGTACCTGTTGCGCTGTCTAAAATTTCCGTTGCGGCTCCGCCCGTGCCGATATGCACCTGGCCGCCGCCTATTGTAAGCCCCATTTCTTCGACAAAACCCGGTAGGGAAACGCGCCGCGCCGCGCGGGCGATCGCAGTCTCTACCATTGCCTGAGGAAAGCACACTCGCCCGTCTGCGCGTCGGATGGCTCCAGCCGCAACCATCTGAATGGCAAGCGTTTCTGGACATTCTGCGATCCCGGTTTGCGCCAGAATATCCATCGCGGCCCGTACGATCCGGTTCACGCCCGCATCGTCCAGCGGCGCAAAGCGTCCACCCAACGGTGTTGGTGCAGCCCCTGGAACAAAGACGTTCGGTTTTGCTCTGGATCGCCTCGCCATCTGAACTGGCCCTTTCTGTTTCATGACAAGGATCACCGACGGGCTCTCAAACACAATTCGAAAATTCGCGGGAAGACAGAAGAATTTTTCACTCAAACATCGCTTTTTCGATAGAAACATTTGCGCGAAGGCGTGCAAAGATCGTCCCCAGGGAGGTCCCCGATGATGAAAATTGGATTTATTGGGTTGGGCACGATGGGCGGTCCGATGGCGCAAGTGTTGCGTGATGCCGGCTTTGACCTAATCGGGATGGATGTGAGTGCCAAAGTGCGCGCAGGCTTTGAAGGTGCGATTGAGCCTTCTGAGGACGCGGTATCGCAAGCGGATGTTATCGTGACCATGCTCCCCGAAGGCAAACATGTAGCTCAGGTCCACAATGATTTGCTGCGTAAAGCGGCCAAATTTGATGCACTACTGATCGACTGTTCAACCATCGACGTCGAAACAGCGCGCGACCTCGCTACAATGGCCGCGGCTCAAGGTCTCGCAATGTTAGATGCACCGGTGTCTGGCGGGCCAGCGGGGGCCGCAGAAGGCAAACTCAGCTTTATGGTTGGAGGCTCTGACGACGCCTTTGCTCGGGCTCAACCCGTTCTTTCGGCAATGGGCAGTAAAATAGTGCATTTTGGTAGCCCCGGTGCGGGACAGGCCGCAAAGGCCAGCCACAACATGATTTGCGGGATCACTGCGATGGCCGTGATGGAAGGCTTTGCGCTGGCCGACGCTATGGGGTTGGACTTGGATAAATTCTACGCCCTCTGCGCGGGTGCCGCCGCGCAAAGTTGGACCTTGGAAAACCGCTGTCCAATCCCAGGCGTGGTCGCGGATGCGCCAGCATCGCACAACTTCGATCCCGGATTTGCCGTGCGGCTGATGGCAAAGGACTTGCGCCTGGCGCAAGCAGCGGCTGCGTCAAGCGGACAGCTCACGCCGTTTGGAGCCAAAGCAGCCAAAGCCTTTACAGATTTCGCCGAAACCAGCGGCGACCGCGATTTCTCGGCATATTACACAACACTTCGGGCGCTGCCCGACCAGGTACAGGATTAAGCCATGGCTTTATTGGACTACACCGTTCCCAAGGACGGTCTTGCTGGATGTTTCATTGATGGCGCATGGCATTGGCCCGCCAGCGGTGAAAAACTATCCATCGAAAACCCATCACGTCGCGACACGATTTGCGAAATCGGGCGCGGCACCGCGACCGAGATTGATCTGGCCGTAGCCGCCGCGCATCGTGCGCGGCGGGCCTGGGCCGCGCGTCCAGCTTCAGAGCGGGGCGCGATGTTGACCGAACTTGGCAATCGTTTGACAGCGAACGCCGAGGACGTCGCGCGCATACTGGCGGCGGAAAGCGGCAACGCCATTCGCACGCAGTCGCGTGGTGAAGCGATGGGCGCGGCGGGTGTTCTGAAATACTATGGCGGTGTCGCAGGCGAGCAGAAGGGCGAGACCTTGCCTTTTGGTTCCGGCCTGATGTCCTATTCCACGCGTGAGCCTTTGGGCGTGGTCGGATCGATCATACCTTGGAATTCCCCGCTTCAGTTGGGCGCGGTAAAGATTTCCATGGCGCTGGTGACGGGCAATTGCCTCGTACTGAAGCCAGCCGAAGATGCACCGCTGGCGGTTTTGAAGCTGATGGAACTGGCAGCAGATATCTTTCCGCCCGGTGTCTTCAACGTCGTCACAGGCTTGGGCGAAGAGGCGGGTGCTGCGCTGGCAGCACACCCCGGCATTTCGAAAATCTCGTTCACCGGATCGTCAGAGGTTGGCAAATTGGTGGCGCATTCCGCTGCAGACAGGATCGCCAATGTCACTTTAGAGCTTGGTGGCAAAAGCCCCTGTATGGTTTTCCCGGACGCCTGCACGCCCGACCGGATTGACGCCACGGCCCAAGGCGTCGTCAACGCTATGCGGTTTGCGCGGCAAGGCCAAAGTTGCACTGCCGGGTCGCGGCTGTTCGTGCATGCCACTGTCTGGGATGAGCTGATGCCGTTGGTCGCGGAAAAAGCCGCCGCGATGACCGTGGGCGATGCGCTGGACGAAGACAGCGACATAGGCGCAGTTGTGAACGCTGAACGCTACAATGAAATTTGCGACTATGTGGCCGAGGCCGAGAAACAAGGCGCGACATTTCTGATAGGTGAGACTCCAAAGCCAACAGAACAGGGTTTCCATCCGATCCCCACCATTTTGACCGGCCTCGACAATTCCTGGCGCATCGCGCGCGAAGAGGTCTTCGGTCCTGTGCTGGTCGCGATCCCGTGGGAAGACGAGGCCGAGATGATCGAACAGGCCAACGATACACATTACGGGTTGGCGGCCTTTATTTTCAGCCATGACCTCAGCACCGTCATACGCATGACCCGCGCGTTGGATGCAGGCTGGGTGCAGGTCAATCAGGGCGGCGGTCAAATTCCCGGCATGTCTTATGGCGGGATAAAGCAGTCAGGAATGGGCAGCGAATATTCGATCGAAGGCGCCCTTGAGGCCTATACTTTCCGCAAATGCGTCACGGTGGCGTTGTAAGCCATGGCGCAGGATCGGTTCGGCAATCCTCTCGACCCTTCGGTCGGTTATGCGCGCGGGCGGTTCTTGTCCTCTAGCGCGGCTGAGATTCGCAGGTTGCGCCATGCGCAATCGATAGCGGCGCAGGTCGTATCCGCGCGTGGCATTGATGCGATTGGGATTTTCACCGGAAACCCTCGGTATTTTCCGCTCAAGCCCGATGATCTGTCGACGTATTGCGAAGAATGGGTGGGGCCGGGACTATTCGCGGGCGACTTGGCCCAAGTTGCGATCCAGCACTTTGGTGGCGGCGAAACCGTCGCAGTCACGAACCGCACCAGCGCCGGGATCATCGCAGCGGTGTTGGCCTTGGCAGATGGCCGTCCGGTTGTGTCTATGGTTCCAGACGGCGACCGCAGTCATACCTCTGTGGCTCGTGGATGTTCCTTGGCTGGGGTAGATCTGGTTGAGTTGGAAAGCAGTGCGGACCCCGCACCAGCTCTTTCCCAACATGCCCCCGCCCTTGTCGTGATCACAACTGTAACAAGTAGCTTGGCGCGGATGAGTGATGACCAGACCCGACACGCAATTGCCGTCGCCAAGGCAGCCGGTGCTACGGTGTTCATGGACGAGGCTTACGGTGCGCGTTTGCGTCCCGTCCTGCATGGCGGTGCGCTCAGCCTCTCGATGGGCGCAGATTTCGCGATTACAAACGCCGATAAAGCAGGGTTGTCTGGCCCGCGGGCGGGTATCTTGTGTGGGGCGACCGAACCGGTGCTGGCGACGCTAGCCAAGGCCTCTGAATTGGGTCAGGAAGCCCGCGCACCGATTGCCGCCGGAGCCATGCGCAGCCTTCAAGCCTTCGATCCCGATGACTTACGGACTGAAGCGCGCGATGGTGGGGCCATCGCGGACGCGCTAAGTGTCACCTGGGGCGAAGATATCGTGCATCGCTCTGATCTCGGTCCGATGCTGGATGAGCAAGACGTGCTGGCGCGGGTGCTAAAGCAAGCAGAGTTGACCAAAGCCGATATCGTGCCGGCAGAGGTAACGGCAGCCATTGGTATGATCCTTCTTAGGGATCACGGGGTGCTCACGGTGAATACCCACGGCGCGCCGGGTGGCCGCGTGTCCCTGCGCCTCAAACCCACAGCGGGGGCTTTGGCAGCGATCGGCGGGCTAGATGCTCTGGTTGCTGCACTTGATCAAGCTGTTGAACTGGTCGCGAACCGGATGGATGATGATGACTGGTTCGCCGCCACCTTGTTCGGAGACGCTGCATGAGCGATTTTTCTAAATACGACGACCGCTTGGACCGGTTGGTTAATCTCGATTTGGGAAATCGCGGGATCGAACCGCTTTATGATGCCGCGCGTCAGTTGGTGGGGGGGGCTTTGTGCGGCGCTGCGGCGGACATGCTGCTGGCCGTGCCCCAAGGCGGCACCGCAATCATCACCACTGGCTCGGTCAGCCGTGCGTGGTTATCGCCTGAATTGGGCGAAAACGACGGACCCTCGGGAGCGGCGGCATTGATCCGCGCATTGTGGCTTGCACGGCGGGCAAGTTGCATACTGGTGATTGAGGAAACATTGATCCCTCCGATGGCTGCGACACTGCAAGCCTGTGGCGTTGCTGTGACTGATCTTGAAACAACGCGCAAAGCAAGCGCTGATGGGACAATGGCTTGCGCCACACTTGTCGCTTATCCAGTGACCGATGCCGAAGGGAAGGCCGCAGCGCACGATATGCTGGCGCAACTCAGACCCGATGTGATGGTGTCGACAGAACGGGTAGGGCGCAACGAAAATGGGATATACTATAATATGCGCGGGCGAGATTACGGGATGGCGCGCGCGCGCATCGACATGTTGTTCGACGCTGCGTTGGCTCAGGGTATACCAGTTCTGGCAGTCGGTGACGGTGGCAATGAAATCGGCATGGGGTTGGTGGCAGACGTTGTCAAAACCTCTGTGCCTAATGCCGCTCCAGGGGACTGCGACTGTGGAGGCGGGATTGGGGCAGTGTCCAGCGCCGACATCCTCATGACGGCGGCGGTTTCGAACTGGGGCTGCACCGCAATATGCGCGGCTATGGCATTGCGCACCGGCAACAAACGCCTGATCCATACACCTGCGATGGAGGCCCGCCTGCTCGAGGTGATGACCGCCAATGGTTTAATCAACTCCGCCGATGGCATCATCGACAGCCACGTCGACGGCATCAAAGACACCACGCATATCGCGTTGGCGGAAATGGCTGAGGCCATCACCCGCAAAGCGCTTCTTTGACAGAAAGTAACGACCATGTTTCCAGATACGCTTCTCAATGATGTTCGCAACCGCTTTGCCCATGTGGACAGCTGTCCCAAGGCCGGTCCGCGTATTTTCTTTGAAAATGCCGGTGGCGCGCTGACGCTGAAATCTGCTGTAGAGACCTCGACCTACTATGCAGCTATTCCCGACAATCAAGGGCGCGACAATGAAATGGCGCATGATCTGGTTGACACGATCAACCGCGCGAAGGACGACATGCGCGTGTTCTTCAACGCGCCCGAGGGTGACATCTTTGTCGGTGAAAGCGGGACCGAGCTTTTGTTCCGCCTGATCATGAACGCCATTTTGGGCGCTGAGGACGGCGGCGTGGTTCTGGGCTCGACATTGGAACATCCGGCCACTCGCAGCGCCTGCACCCGTTGGGCGAAGGTCGCAGGAAAACCCTATGTTCAGATAACGCATAACGACGCCACTGGCACAGTCACAGCCGAGGACTACAAACCGCATCTGACCCCGGATATCCGCGTGGCTACGATCCTGCACACGTCACCTGTTACTGGAATGGGGGTCGATGTCGCGGGTGTGGCTGCAGCCATCCGCGAGGTTGCGCCCAAAGCATTGATTATTGTGGATGGCATTCAGCACGCAAGCCACGGGCAGATCGACATCGCGGGATATGACGTCGATGGTTACGTGATTTCACCTTATAAGGTGTTTTCGCGACATGGCTATGGCGTGGCGTGGACCTCGCCCACGCTGAACGCCATCGAGCACAATGCCTTGATCGGCGGTCCCGAAGGCAACTGGGAAATGGGGACCCGTGATACAGGCGCCTACGCCACGATGTCTGACGTTGTTGAATATTTTGACTGGCTGGGCATGCAGGTCAGCGAGAGTGACGACCGCCGCACGCGGATCGAAGCCGCAGGTGCTGCAATTCATGCACATGAAAAAGGGCTGACTGAGGCGATGATTAATGGCACGGGTAATCTGGCAGGTCTGGCTGATCTTGATGGCGTGCTGATTATTGGGGGTGTCGATAACCCGGCACGAGAAGGGCTCGTATCAATCGCGGTGGATGGGTTAAGTTCACCCGATTTGGTCACGGCGTTGCGCAGCAGGGGCATTCGTACTCACACACGCAAAGCGGACCATTACTCTGGCAACATCCTCGATCCACTCGGATTGCCGGACGCTGTGCGCGTTTCAATGTGCCACTACAACAGCCTTGATGAAGTCAAAGCGTTCCTTGCAGCGATGCGAGAGATTTTGGATGGCTAATCGCAAATTGTCGGGACCTGCACTGACTTACCGTAAGGATTAAGCACATTTTGCGCTCCAATCTAGGGCCTGTTAACACTACCGCATGATACGGATATCTGCTAAGTATTTGTTATGAATAGAATAACAAACGAGCAGTACGCCCTCATCCGCCCCCACCTACCTGTTCAGCGCGGAAATGTGCGGATTTCGAACCTGACGGTCATCAATGCCATCCTCTTTGTCGCCGAAAACGGCTGCAAATGGCGGGCTTTGCCGCCACGTTTCGGCAAATGGCACACGGTTTACACCCGGATGCGCCGCTGGGCCGACGCAGGTGTTTTGGATCGGCTGTTTGATGCGCTTCAAAAGCACCACATGATCCGTGTGTCCGTCGATTGTCTGGGCCTCGACAGCACTTCTGTCAAAGTGCATCCGGATGGTACTGGCGCGCCCAAAAAAACGGGCCGCAAGCGATTGGAAAGTCACGCGGCGGATGGAACACCAAAGTCCACCTGATCGCCGCAAATGACCGTTTTGCACTGACGTTCAGCCTATCTGGCGGCAATGCGCATGATGCACCCGAGGGCCGTGCCCTGCTGGAAGGCTGGTCCTCTCCACCTCCAGGCGCAGCTATGATCATGGATCGGGCTTATGAGGGGGATGAGACGCGCCAGTTGGTGCTTGACCTGGGTATGACCCC
>Ga0316205_10003721_pt1 | contig 14090 bp, 16 predicted proteins | sample 3monthpyrite_MG_FD_204941 | JGI IMG/M metagenome (GOLD analysis project Ga0316205, IMG submission 204941) | Microbial mat bacterial communities from mineral coupon in-situ incubated in ocean water Damariscotta River, Maine, United States -... | ecosystem: Environmental > Aquatic > Marine >... | reverse complement strand
AAGCTGTTGAGCGTCGTGTTATTGATGGTATGGAACCAACTAAACCGATTCCAGCCTTTCCAAAAAAGAATAACCGGGGTCGCAAGAATTTTGGTGGTAATGGTAAAAAGCGGTTTTCATCAAACGCACGTCATGGCTCTAATGGGAATAACAGTAACCGTCAGGGACATGGTAATGGCGCAAGAAACAGCAGTGGCAGTACTGTAAAAGTGACTTACTCAAAATCTTCATCACAGCGTCGCTCTCAGGGGCAGGCTGCATAAAGTGGTTTTGTTGAGAAGTTAAAAAAGGCCTGTTTATCAGGTCTTTTTTTTGCATGAAATATTATTAACTAAGCATCTTTTTGATAGATGTCATTAAAAGGGCAGGTAATCATATTTAATATCTGATTAAATGAGGCTCTGTTTTAAGAGGTGAAAATTAAATGCTAAATATTGATGAACCAAATTCAACACAAAAAATTGCCTTATTTAATTCAGGTTTCAGAGTTTTCTTTTTAGCAGCAGGCATGTTTGCCGTCATCAGTATGGTAGTGTGGATGTTGGTTTATTCGCTGGGTAGCGGGCCTGAAATTTATCAGTTGACCTCTCTTGGCTGGCATGCGCATGAAATGGTTTATGGCTATGCTCTGGCTGTTATCAGCGGGTTTTTATTAACAGCAACCACTAACTGGACAAATAGAAAAACACTAACGGGAATGATGCTTGGAATAACCACTCTTTTTTGGATAATTGCCAGAGTTAGTCCGTTTATTAATTCTGAACATAATATAAAGATTATGTTCGTATCTGAAACATTGTTTTTTTTGATGTTATTGATCGGTATAGCAAAGCCGGTTATTCAGTCACGTCAGTGGCAACAGTTTCCTGTTTTATTACCCGTTATATTATTGTTTTTATCGGACATTGTTTTTTATGCAGGCCAGATGCAGCTGGTAGACAATGGTATTCATGTTGGTCTTTATGCAGGTTTTTATCTTATTTTGATGTTGATTTTTGTAATGGGTCGAAGAGTGATTCCATTTTTCATTGAGAAAGGGGTCGAAGAAGGTTTTTCTGCAAAGAATTATTTGTGGTTAGACAGAGCAATTATTCCGATATTTTTTATCTATGCTGTTTTAGAAATATCAAAATTCAGCTCATTGATGTTAACGGTGTTTGCGTTAGTTTTATTTATTCTCAATGTAATCAGATTGGCTGGATGGTATACGTCAGGCATTTGGAAAAAACCATTGTTATGGGTTTTGTTTCTAGCGTACTTATTTATCACATTAGGTTTTGGATTGAGGTTTTTGGGTTATTTTGTAACTATTTCAGATTTTCTTGTGTTACATGCTTATGCTGTCGGTGGTATTAGTATGATTACAATTGGCATGATGTCTCGGGTTGCGCTGGGTCATACTGGCAGGAATGTATTCGAGCCGCCGGCCATTCTAAACTGGATATTCGCTTTATTACTGGTCTCTTTTTTCTTCAGGGTTGTATTGCCATTGTTCTCTGTATCAAACTATTCGAACTGGATTTTTTTGTCACAGATATTTTGGTTAGGTGCTTATAGTTTGTTTGTTATTAAACACGCGATCATGTTCATTAAACCAAGAGCCGATGGTCGCCCTGGTTAGGAGGTAATATCAAGTGTGAATGATTTTTTTCCGAAACTTTCACCGTTGATTATTATTTCCAGATAATGTGTTCCTGAATAGAGTTTTCTTGTTGTCATTGATTTGAAATGGTGTGCTTTTCTGATTTTATCTTTTTGAGCGACATCCTGATTTATAGTTTTTAATTTAAATGTTTTGGGCTGTAATTGGGTGTTATTTTTTACAAAATGGATAATGTAGTCAATAATTAGTTTTTGACTTTTCTGAGAGTTATTTTCAGTTAAAAAGGTAAATTCAAGTTTGTCTCCTAATGAGATCTCTTTTTGATTTAAATTAAATGCGGAAAATTTTATCTTTGCCGGGCTAACTCCAAAAAGGTTGAGTGTTTTTTTGTCCCCTTTTTTGATCAGCGTTCTGCAGCCATGCTTGATAATCCAAGAAGTAGCAGGATTGCTCTGGTTCCAGTCTGATACTTTTTTTATCATCCAGTCAGGGTTGTCTTTACTTATATCATTCAGGTGGTTGGCAACAGACTTTTGTACGTACTTAGAATCATCTTTTCTTAGCTTATGTAATATTTTCCAGGTCAATTGTGGCTTGTCGATAACCTCTTGTAATTTATATCCCCAGGGTAGTCGAGGCCTGCTACCTTCTGATGCAAGTCTTCGAATATGATCATGATCATGCTCTGTCCATTCCTGCATATGTGTGATGGTTCTGTCAAAATCCAGTTTTAAAAAATCTCTGACGGCAAATTCAGAAGACGAATGATGGGTAAAATCTCGCAGTGCTTTGATTGAGGTCTTGTAATTTTTCAGTCCGTAAGTTGAAACGAACTCCGGCATAAATAGGTAACCGAGTTTTTCATCAATAATGTCTGACAAGTCATACAATATACCGATGGACTTTTTATAGTTGGGTGGCAAGTGGCTAGCCACGGTATGCGTGAGATGGGTTATTCGCTGCATTAGTTCAAGTTCGTCAAGTGGTTCAATGCAGTCTTTTAAAAACCTTTTTTGATTCAGCGCAGGGCAGGCTGATTTCAGATCGGTACTTAGTTGCCGGAAAAAATCAGCATTTAAGTATTTATCTTTTAGTGTTTCAGCCATCAGTTTTTCCGAAATTTATTGTTTGCATATCTCTTTTAATATATCGGCCAGTTGCCGGGTGGCAGGGCCAGTAAGTTCAGTATCGGCATAGATGAGGTAAAGTAATGCGGGATTATTCTTCCCTTGTTTCAGTGGTAACGGTTTGAGCTTATTATCCATTAACTGTTGTTCAATTTCTTTTTCAGGTAACCAGCCAAAGCCGAGCCCGTTACTAATGAGTTTGAGCGCTGATTCCGGGTTGCTAACGGTCCAGCGACGTGCCTCACTGATCCAGCCTGAGTCTAGACCTTTGCTACCGGAATCGCTGACGATAACATGTGTTTCGCGGTTCAGATCTTTTGTGCTCAGTGGCCTGCTCAGCTGATGTAATGCATGATCGGGTGTGGCCACTGCTATAAAATTTACCCTTATCAATTCCTCACCAAGGAAACCTTGCGGGATAAAAGGTGAAATAGCCAGATCGACACGTCCTTCAAGTAACGCCTCATCAGCGCCAGATAAAACGACCTCTTCTATACGAACCGGTATTTTATTTCCCAGTTGCTCAAATTCTTTTAAGGCTTGCATCAGGTATTCGGTGGGAAAGGCTGATTCAACCGCCAGTCTTATCTCGGCCTCCCAGCCATTATTAAGGTGTTGTGCCAGTTGTTCGATCTGGCTTGCATCGGAGACTAGCTGGCGTGATCGCTGTATCAGTACCTTACCGGCTTCGGTGAGTACTGCTTTACGGCCTTTGATTTGTAAAACCTGAATACCTAACAGCATCTGTAATTTGTTAACAGCGTGACTGACGGATGACTGGCTTCGGTTCAAATTTATGGCTGCCTGTGCATAGCCGCCGTGATCAACCACGGCTTGCAGGGCTTTCCATTGATCGAGACTAACTCTGGGAGGACTCATGGGGACACAATATATCTAAAAATTAGATATGTAAAGTCTAAATAATGTGCTTTTTTATCTAATTTATGGGTTCATAATGTATCCACTGTTTAAAAACGTTGAGGATTTAAAAAATGGATAAGGTCATTGAATTGCTTGGTCGAGTGTTGTTAGGCCATATTTTTTTACTTGCAGGTCTTAACAAAATTGGCGCAGGTTATGAAGGAACTGCAGGTTATATGGATAGTATGGGTGTGCCGGGTGCGTTGTTGCCACTGGTGATTATTCTTGAGATTGTTGGTGGTCTGATGGTCATTGTCGGCTTCAAGGTGAAATGGGCGGCTTATGCACTGGCTGCATTTACAGTGGTTGCGGGTGTTATTTTCCATTCAAACCTCGCTGACCAGATGCAGATGATTATGTTTATGAAAAATATGAGTATTACCGGTGGTCTACTATTGTTATCAGTTTATGGTTCTGGTGAATTTAGTCTGGATAAAAAACTGGCCAAATAAAACAGGTAAATAAATTGAGACAGGCACAAGCTTTCCCTGTAATAGGGAAAGTTTTGTTAGCCAGATATTCATCATATAAGGAATGTAACATGAGTAATCCAGTCATTGCCGATAATAAGCCGGTTAAAGTTACCCTTGCTAAAGGCCAAGAATACCATTTCTGTACCTGTGGCCAATCGAAAAGCCAGCCGTTTTGTGATGGTTCACATGTCGGTACATCTTTTAATCCTAAGGTGATCGTGTCTGACGAAGATGGTGATGCGTATTTATGCGCTTGTAAACATACAAGTAACACGCCATTTTGCGATGGTACTCATAATCAATTCAATGATGATCTGGTGGGTAAAGAAGGACCCGGCGTAAAGTCAAAGCTTGATGAAAACACATCAAAAGCCATCAAAACAAAAGAAGAACCCACTGTTGAATTTATTCATCAACTGGCAAGAGAGGGTTTGTCAAAAATGGGTCATCATGGTCCGATGACGTCGATGGGCGTACCGCGTGATGAATTACCCCATTGGGATGACCTGCAAATAATGGTTGCGCAGATGGCAACGAAACCTTTATTGGAAGATCAGCATGTTGGTACAGAGTTGGTTATTGGGCCAGAAGCTAAAAAGCCACTGACATTAAAGATTCCATTATTTGTGTCGGATATGAGTTTTGGTGCATTGTCTGAAGAAGCAAAAGTATCACTGGCAACAGGAGCAGAAATGGCAGGGACAGGTATTTGTTCTGGTGAGGGCGGTATGTTACCAGAAGAACAGGCAGCAAATTCACGGTACTTTTATGAGCTGGCCAGTGCGGAGTTTGGATATAAAGAAGAATTGCTGACGAAAGTACAGGCTTTTCATTTTAAAGGTGGTCAGGGTGCAAAAACCGGAACAGGTGGTCACCTTCCGGGAAATAAAAACACAGGAAAAATATCTCAGGTCAGAGGTCTCCCAGAAGGGCAGTCAGCAATATCACCACCGACATTTAAAAATCTGGCGATTGCTGCAGATTTCAAACATTTTGCTGATCGTGTTCGAGAAATTTCAGGTGGCATTCCGGTCGGTTTTAAGCTCAGCGCCAATCATATTGAAAAAGATATTCAGTTTGCGCTTGATGCAAGTGCGGACTACATCATTTTAGATGGTCGCGGTGGCGGAACGGGCGCAGCACCGGAATTATTCAGAGATCATATTAGTGTGCCCACAATTCCGGCGCTTGCCAGAGCAAGACGCTATCTCGATGAGCAGGGAGCCAGTGGTCGTGTGACTTTAATTGTTACCGGTGGTTTGCGTGTGCCGATTGATTTTGTAAAAGCGATGGCACTCGGTGCCGATGGTGTTGCTATTTCTAACAGTGCAATGCAGGCCATAGGTTGCGTTGCAGCGAGAATGTGTAATACCAATAATTGTCCTGCTGGTATTGCGACGCAAAAAGAAGAATTACGAAGAAAATTTAATATAGAAAAATCATCTCAGCAGTTAAATAACTTTTTTAATGCTTCTGTTGAGTTGATGCAGGTGATGTCGCGTGCTTGCGGCCATGATCACCTGAATAAGTTTAATAAAAATGATCTGGCAACATGGCATCGTGATATGTCGTTACTATCTGGTGTGAATTATGCCGGGTTCGAAAAACTGACTTGAGACGAAAAGATTATTTTTCAAATATTTTAGAGTGTTCGGAGTTAAAAAATGGGTATGTTAATTGATGGTGAGCTGGCAGATGGCTGGCTCGATAAAGAACAAGACGAAGGCGAATTTGATCGGATGGAATCAACTTTCCGTCATTGGGTGACTGCTGATGGTAGTGCGGGACCAACAGGTGATGCGGGTTTTAAAGCGGAAGCCGGGCGTTATCATCTTTATGTTTCTGATGCCTGCCCGTGGGCGCATCGAACCGTGATTTTCAGAACTTTAAAAAGTCTCGAGTCAGTGATCAGCATTTCATATGTGGAAGCCGCGATGCTGGATGATGGCTGGACGTTTACTGATGATGGAAAATATAAAGATGATCTGTTTGGTTTTCGTTATGTTTATGAGTTGTATCAGAAAGCTGACAGTCAGTTTACCGGTCAGATTACTGTGCCGATACTCTGGGATAAAAAACAAAATACGATTGTTAATAATGAGTCATCAGAAATTATACGTATGTTAAATTCGGCATTTAATGGATTTACAGATGTTAAAACTGATTATTATCCGTCTGCGTTACAGCATGAAATAAATCGGGTTAATCAGCCAATTTACGATAATATCAATAATGGTGTTTATCGTTGTGGTTTTGCTACCACTCAGGATGCTTACGAAAAAGCTTTTGATCGTTTATTTTCTGAACTAGATAATGTGGAACAGATATTGTCTAAACAGCGTTACCTGACTGGTACTGTTTTAACAGAAGCGGACTGGAGACTGTTTACCACGCTGGTGCGTTTTGATGCGGTTTATGTCGGGCATTTTAAATGCAATTTAAAACGCATTGCAGATTACCCGAATTTATCAAACTTTTTGAGAGAGCTATATCAGGTGCCGGGTATTGCAGAGACGATTGATATTGATTATATCAAACGCCATTATTACTACAGTCATACCAGTATTAATCCAACGCAGGTCATTCCGAAAGGGCCGGCACTGGATTTTGATCTGCCACATGATCGTGACAGAAGTTATTAATCAAGAGGAGAAGTGAGATGACAACTCAGGTTCGTGATGTAACGGTCGTGCCCGAAGGTGACGGCGTTGATGTAAAACGACTTTTTCCTTTACATGGCTTTATGAATTTTGATCCTTTTGTATTGTGGGATCATTTTAATATCGGGCCAGGGCGCGGTTTCCCTGACCACCCACACCGGGGATTTGAAGCCATTACTTACATGTTTGATGGTGGTATGAACCATAAAGATAATCTGGGTAATGAATCATTCGTTACACCGGGTGGTGCACAGCGATTCACAGCCGGTAGTGGCATGGTGCATTCTGAAATGCCTGCCGAACAGGGTGAGAGTAATGGTATTCAGTTATGGATTAATTTACCCAAGCGGTTAAAGCAAGTCGAGCCAGGTTATCAGCAAGTAAATGATAGTGAATTTCCGGTAAAGACGATTGATGGTGGTCAGGTTAAGATTCTGGTAGGTGATGGCTCACCCTTAAAACTGAAAACGGACGTCATTTATCAGCATGTGAGTCTGGATAAGCATGCTGTTTATACACTTACATTAAAGCCGGGAATGCGTGGCATTGTTTATGTGATGTCAGGTAGTATTGATGTAAATGATGAGACGGTAAACGCAGATCAGGCATTATTTGTTGAGCATGTGACGCAATTGCAGATGAAAGCTAACCAGAGGTGTCAGTTTATGATTTGCATGGGTTTGCCTCACGGTGAACCGATTAAACAATATGGTCCATTTGTGGACTAGTTTTTTTAATTAAGGAGAAGCAGTAATGTACAAGCAAGGCTCACCAAGAATGATAGAAGTCAGCTCGGGCGATACAGTTTATATCTGTCAGTGTGGCAGAACGAAAACGCCACCGTATTGCGATGGCAGCCATCAGGGCACCGAAAACAATCCGCTTGAATACACTGCAAGTGAAAACGAGCAGCTTTATGTTTGTGGTTGTGGAAAGTCCGGTAATATACCATTTTGTGATGGCTCTCATAATAACTAGATCTTAGCGTTAACCGGGTAGTTATAATTATATCAGGGTAAAGTTCTTTGCCCTGATAGTAACTTGATACTTAAATTGATCTCATTGCTTTATAATGTGGTCTTTATTTTAAGTTCATGATGTTTTATGTATTCACTTAGTGCCGTCAGTTGTTACCGCAGTAATCTCGTCTTATTTGAAAATGCCAGTTGCCAGATTCATCGCGGCTACCGGGTCGGTGTGGTTGGCAGGAATGGTAGCGGCAAGTCCAGTTTGTTTGCCATGATGATGGGTAAGCTTGAGGTTGAGGCTGGAGAGTTATCAATACCCCCGAATACGGCTATCGCCACTGTGCTGCAGCACACACCAGATTCAGGTATTGCCGCGATTGAATACGTGCTCGATGGTGATGAAGAGCTGCGATCAATAGAATCCGATATCGAAAAAGCGGTCCTGGCAGGAGAAGACAGCAAACTCGGTGCGCTTTATGCAAAGCTTGAAGCGATAGATGGTTACAATGCCCGTGTTCGGGCATCACAGTTATTGCAGGGGCTGGGTTTTGAAGTCGAACGACAATCAAACGCGGTGAATAGCTTTTCCGGTGGCTGGCGTATGCGTCTGAATCTGGCGCAGGCATTAATGTGCCGCTCAGATTTATTATTACTTGATGAGCCAACTAACCATCTTGATCTGGATGCTGTGCTCTGGCTTGAAGAATGGCTGATGGGTTATCAGGGGACCTTAATGTTGATCTCCCATGACCGTGATTTTCTGGATAAAATTTGCGGTCATATTATTCACATCGAAAATAAAAAACTAAACTTCTACACCGGAAACTATTCAGCCTTTGAAAAAATGCGGGCAGAAAAGTTAGCCCAGCAACAATCAGCATTTGAAAAGCAACAGCGCGAAGTCAAACACATACAAAGTTTTATCACGAGATTTAAAGCCAAAGCCAGCAAAGCTAAGCAAGCGCAAAGCCGGGTTAAAGCATTAGAAAAAATGGAACTGATCGGCCCCGCTCATATTGATTCGCCATTTACCTTTACTTTTAAACAGCCTGATAAAGTGCCGGATCCGTTGATTAAAATAGAAGAAGCGGAAATTGGTTATGGTGATACTAAAATAATAGGCGATCTGGATTTTAATCTGGTGCCGGATGACCGGGTCGGTATTCTGGGACACAACGGTGCCGGCAAATCGACCCTGATGAAATTACTGGCAGGTGAGCTGGATGCCTTTAAAGGTGATGTGTTTCGCTCACCAAGCCTGAAGATTGGGTATTTTGCTCAGCACCAGTTAGAACAGTTGCAGCTGGAAGAGGATGCAATTCATCATGTTCAACAGTTAAATAAAAAAGAATCAGAACAATCGATACGTGATTTTTTAGGCAGCTTTGGTTTTGACGGTGATCACTGTTCTAAACCCGTGAAAGTATTTTCAGGCGGTGAAAAATCTCGTCTGGCACTGGCTTTGATTGTTTATCAAAAACCGAATTTATTAATTCTTGATGAGCCGACCAATCACCTTGATATTGAAATGCGCTTCGCGCTGGTCTCAGCAATACAGGACTTTGCAGGTGCGCTGATAGTCGTTTCGCATGACCGTTATTTATTAACAGCGGTTACCGACCGTTTCTATCTGGTTCAGGATGGCAAGTGTGAATTATTTAAAGGTGATCTGGATGATTACCGTCAGGCTTTAAAAGAATGGAAATTACAACAGCTGGATACGGGATCCGTTAAGCCCGGTATTGATGGGCAGTCCCGCAAAGAAATGCGCCAGCAAAAAGCAGAACAGCGAAAACAGCTTCAGCCACTGACTAAAGAAATTAGTCAGCTGGATAAAATCATGGATGAATTAAATGCCGACAAAGAAAAAATTCATGCTGAATTGTCAGAAGAAGACTGCTATCTTGAAAAGAACAAGGCGCGTCTGGCAGAATTGTTAAAACAGCAGGCTGAGCTTGATAAAAATCTGGATCAGGCTGAAGAGCGCTGGATGCTGGCTTCCGAAGCGCTGGAAGAACTCAAGGCAACACTGGAACAGGATGAATAACAGTGACTAAAGTAGATAAAACAGAAGATGAGTGGCGTCAGCAGTTAACCGATGATCAGTATCGGGTGACTCGCCAGCACGGTACGGAGCCCGCTTTCAGTGGTGAATACTATAACCTTAAAGATGCCGGTGTTTATCGTTGTGTCTGTTGTGGGCAGGCCTTGTTTAATTCGACTGAAAAATATGACTCTGGTAGTGGCTGGCCCAGTTACTGGACCCCGGTAAATGAACAGGCCATCACTGAAAAGCGAGATAATAGTCACGGTATGACGCGTGTCGAGGTATTATGTAGTCAGTGTGATGCGCATCTGGGTCATGTGTTTGAAGATGGTCCCGCTCCAACCGGTTTGCGTTATTGCATTAATTCGGCTTCACTGAAGTTTGAGCAAAGCTAAAAGCGAGAATGACGATGGAAGATTTCGAGATATCAGCAAAACAAGCTTATGAAATGCTGGAAGCAAACCCCAAAGGATTGTTGGTTGATATCCGCTCCAGTATGGAGTTTTTATTTGTCGGGCATCCGGTTGGTGCTGTGCATATTCCCTGGATTGATGAACCTGACTGGGATATTAATCCAAATTTTGTTGCTGAAGTCAGAAAACTGCTTTTAGGTGGTGCAGTTTGTGATGAAGATGAAGGCTGTGTACCGGTTATATTAATTTGTCGAAGTGGTAAACGTTCTAAGCAGGCGGGCAATAAATTGCTGGAGTCAGGTTTGTCGAATGTTTATCACATAGATGAAGGATTTGAAGGTGAGCTTAATGATAAGCATCAGCGTAGTTCAACAGGCGGCTGGCGCTTTCAAGGTTTGCCATGGGAGCAATGTTAATGATGCAGGGCATGTATTCATAAAATGAGCAATATACCGGTTGATTTAGATCAGGTTCAGCGGCGCATTGAAGCGCTAACCCTTGAGCACAGGGATCTTGATGAAATTATTCATCAGTTGCATACCTTGCCGACGGCTGACCGTTTGCAAATACAACGCCTGAAAAAAAGAAAATTAATTATTAAAGATATGATTGAAAAGTTTCGTGACCAGCTGATTCCTGATCTCGATGCATGATGCTGCAGATCAGGTTAGTGCATGTTTGTTTGCTTTATCAGTCGTATCGGTATAGATCTTAATTAAGTTTTTGCCACCTGTCTTTGCCTGATAACATGCGCTGTCAGCTCGTTCTAAAATCCGTGTGATATCCTGATCCTGATTATTAAATATCGTAATACCAATGCTTACACTTACTTCGTAAGTATGTCCCATCCATTCAAAATTGTGCTCATCAGTTTCCATACGTATGTCTTCAGTGATGTCTAATGCTTTTTCTGTGTCGCAATTATCCAGAATAATTGCAAACTCATCACCACCAATTCTGGCGAGGAAATCACTGTTTCGAATATGCTTAGAAAATATTTTAGTGAGTTGTATCAAAAGTTCGTCACCTGCAATGTGTCCGGCTGAGTCATTCACGTTTTTAAAATGATCCAGATCCAGAAAGCATAAAATATGTGACTGAGTTTGATTTCGTGAATCGTCGATCCGCTGCTGTAAATTGTCTTCAAAAGCCAGGCGGTTATGAAGTCCTGTAAGCGGATCGTGTTTTGCCTGAAAACTTAATGTTTCGGTCAGCTGACGAGCTTCGGTGACATTTCTGAATGTCACCACCATGCTTTGATTGTAAATGGAGTTGGAAGGTAACAGCGAGGTGTTGTGTTCAATTGCAATTTGTTCTTTTTGTCTGGTAATCAGTATGAGTTCTGTTTTGCTGCAATGTTTAAAGTCTTCTATCGATCTGCATGCTTTTTGTAAAGCGCTGTCCGTGAGATTCAGTACCTTCAGTAATGGTTGTCCGATTGCCTTATGCTTCTGCCAGCCTGTCATTGCCAGAGCGGTTGGGTTGATGAAATCGATGAGACCGTGGTCATTGGTGGTGATAACGCCGTCAACAATATTTTTTAGTGTAATTTGTGCGCGTTCTTTTTCCTGTGACAGTAGCTTTTCTGTAAATCGAACCCGACGGTATGTGAGAAATGCAATAACAATGCTGACTAATGCGGCCAGAAGCCCCAAACTCAGCATGTAAAGTTTTGAATGGTCTTGTGCAAGTAACATGGAGTTAAATGCATTTCTAATATTATTTTCCTGTATTGATTGTAGCTGACTTAATGATTTAAAAATTTCAGTCTGGGCAGGAATGAGTTTATTGTTAATAAGCTGTTGAGCAAGCGTGGTGTTTTCGTCACGAATCAGGTTGGTAATTTTTCTTATTACAGGAACTGTAATCAGTGCGTACTTTGCTTGTGTGTCCAGTAACTCCATCTCTTTGTTATTCAGCGATGTCAGTAAAAGATTTTGTCGGGCAGCGGTAAAAATGCTGCCTTGCTCATCGATAAACATGGCGGCATCATCCTGCTCAAATGGATCGCTTAATAAAATCATTCGTTGCAGGCTGGAAACACGTTTAAATGCGCTGATATGCATGTCTTCAACCAGTGTTTTTTTGTAATTATTTACATTAACAATTTCCTGAAGTTGTTTGCGGGCATTATCAAACTCAGTAACGCTCATAAAAATGATGAGCGCCATCAGTACGATAACAAATGAAAACCCTAGCAATATTAGTGTTTTACTGTTTGTGTTTTTGTCGGAGGGTGGCATTAAAAGCTTATTCTTACTCGAGTATTTATTATGTTTTATTATTTTAAGTAGAATTGTTATGAATTCTGCTCAAGCTCTTATATAACTCGTCCCGGCTGAGTATTTAAGAATATCCTTATGCTATAATGTTGTTTCTGTATTGGTTCCTAACTTATATACTAGTCGATCTGGGTGATTTATACATCGCGGATTATTGACCGCCAATCGTTTTATCGTGTAGGAGTTGTTATGTCGTCTGATTTTACAAAAGAAGAACGTATTCTTAATATGGTTAAGAAAGTGCTGACTAATGTAGCAAAGGATACTTATACCGCGCCCGGATTAAAGCATCCCTTATCTGAGCAAACCATACTGGAAATCAGGGAATGTCTTGGCATGGTCGTTTCTCGTGAGACTGAGTTAGCTGAGGAACATGGTCGTGATAAGAGTGCTCGTCCGCGTTTTATTGATGAGCCTTCATCGACAGTGGTGGTTAATTTTGATCAGCCAGGATCTAAAGATAAGTAAGGCTGAACCAAGATAAAACATCAAAAGGCAGAGAAACTACTTTTTCTGCCTTTTTTTTCGACTTTGAAACTGGCTGACTGCTTTTGTCATTTCACTGTAAGGAAAGTTTTCGATTGCACCATATTCTTCAACCCCGTCCGAGATCGTTTCCCGAATATTAGGCAATTCGGTTGACGAATCTGTATGTAATATTTTATGCAGTTCGGTGACACTGGCCAGTTGCACCCGGATTTCTTTGGCATGAGGTAAGGGGCCATTAATCTGGGTTAATTGAAGTGAAAAGCGGGCATTTTCTCGCATCGCATCGAGATACTGTTCACAACGCTTTAATAGAAGTGCATCGGCGCAGGCAACACCTTCTCTGTCTGCCAGATTAAAGCGTTTTGATGCGTCGCAGGTGCAGCGTCTGGAATTGATCGCCTTTTCAAACACGCATTTATGTGGGTTCAGGCTTTTATAGGCAGAGCGATATTCGTTTTCTTGCATAGTAACGAAGGATTACTTTTCCCATTCCTTAATAATGGGTTCATCTCTTTTTTCCATCAGCAGCTCTTCTGCATGAAGGGCATTGTCTGCAAACACGACTTTAACCTGAGTTTTATCATTTGCCAGTGTTGGGCGCAGTTCACGAGCCTTGTTTTTAGCTTCTTTATAAACTTCATATTCATCAAGCTTTTCAAGGTTCTTGATAAGGTCGGTTGCACCTTCACTAATTTTATAAACGAAATAAGGCATGTTATAAACCTCCTGATTATATTTCTGAGACCGGCATTATATCAATAAACCCTAATATAAAGGTACTGCGATTGTAAGCTTATCGTTGGTGTATCAATAAATGCTCAATGCTGTCAGTTTTGGCCGATTTACTCTGGAATCCAGATTTTATTGGACTAAGCTCAATACTAGTCTTAATTGTTTTAGGTTGCAGTAAATGAGTGGTATTACAAATTATCTACAGGTTCTGGTTAAACATGATGGTTCTGATCTTTATTTAAGTACCGGGGCGCCTCCCAGTGCAAAGTTTAATGGTGAGCTGAAACCACTGGCCAAACAGACACTGCCGCCTGGCATGGTGAAAAAACTGGCTTATGAATTGATGTCTGAAGAGCAGATCAAAGAGTTTGAGCA
>Ga0316205_10003720_pt1 | contig 14093 bp, 16 predicted proteins | sample 3monthpyrite_MG_FD_204941 | JGI IMG/M metagenome (GOLD analysis project Ga0316205, IMG submission 204941) | Microbial mat bacterial communities from mineral coupon in-situ incubated in ocean water Damariscotta River, Maine, United States -... | ecosystem: Environmental > Aquatic > Marine >... | reverse complement strand
CACAGGGCCGCCATATGCTGCACGACCATTCGCGTCGCCTGATCGCCGCGCAGCTCGATCTCGAAATCGTCATAGGCGGTAAAGCCCCCGGTGATGCGGGTCTGACCGGGATCGTATTGATGCAGGGACGGATAGGCTGACAAGTCACGCGGTTGGGTAAAGAAATACCCTTCGTGAATGTTCCGCCCGCCAACTATGGCGCGTGATCGGCCCGGTTGACGGGCGATCGTCGCGAACAGTTTGACATGCGTGACGCGGTGCAGCCGGCCAAGCTGCCCCTCAAGCCCGACAGCCGCCGAGGCCGGCAAGAGGTAGGATTGAATCTGAACCGTCGGATACTGCGCGGCCAGGCCTTCGAACAAGGCGCGGTCGGTCTCGGTCAGCATCAGGTCCGACACCAGAATGCGCACCACCGTGCCCCGCGCCGCGTGCCAGGCCAGCATCCGCGCCAACAGGTAGCCAGAAAAATCAGCGTTCAGATTCAGGTAGTTGACGTAAACCAGGTCAAGCTCAGGCGCGTTTGACCAATCCAGTTCCATCGACGGATCGCCCGCTTCCAGGGCGGCGCGCGAGACCCCGCTGCCGGTCAGGGCCTCGACCCGGGCGGCCAGGGCATCGACCCCGTCCTGCAAGGGACGGGTGTCGCCGATGGGCACGCCACAGGTCATCGACAGGGCGCCGGGCTGGGCCAGAAAAGCCTGGGCCAGCGGGTCCAGATCGCGCCCGCCCGAGCATTGGGTGTAGCGTGCATCCAGCCGGGCGATCCGCGGGCGCACCCGCTCCTCGCGGCGCATCCTGATGACATAGGACTGGCCGCCCCCGGGCGTGACGGTCAGGTCGCAGCGCGTGACCTCGGGGTTCAGGTCCAGCAGGGTGCGACGGCGCTCGCGCGGGCCCAGCACCAGCCGCACGTCCTGCCCGGCGGGCACCCAGGCCGGGAGGGTGACGGTCTGGGCGTTCTCGCGCCCCCGCGCCCGCCCGTCGCATTGTGCGACAACCGTCATGCGGCTGCGGGCGCGAACCAGAAACATGACCGAGATGCGCGCCGCCTCGAGTCCGGAAAAGTAATACAACCCCTGTCCCGGCGCCGGACCTTCGCGGGTCAATACCAGGGTGTTCATCGCATGGCGCGCGCCGGTTCCGTTCAGGCTCTCGTTCTGGGCCCCGCCCCGGGCCTCCACCGGATAGGGCGTCACGGCGGGTGGACCTTCTAAGACCGCCAGGGAACAGGCGCCAAGCAGCGCCGCCAGCCCGATCAGAAGAATAATGCGCCAATGTCTCATGGCGCGGCACAATAGCCTCCGGTCGTAGCTTAGCAAGGGGCGCGCGCCCGAGGCTTGTCGCCTCTGCAATGATTGACTTCGCCGCAGTGCCGCGCCACAAGATGGGCAGTTTTGAAAACGGGGGATAGCATGCGGAAGATTTACGGCTCTGCCGCCGAGGCGTTGGACGGTGTCCTGTTCGACGGTATGACGATTGCATCTGGCGGTTTCGGCCTGTGCGGCATCCCGGAACTGCTGATCGCGGCGATCCGTGACGCCGGCACCAGGGATCTGACGGTGGCCTCGAACAACGCGGGTGTCGATGATTTCGGCCTGGGTGTGCTGCTGCAAACCCGGCAAGTGAAAAAGATGATTTCGTCCTATGTGGGTGAAAACGCCGAATTCATGCGGCAGTATCTGTCGGGCGAGCTGGAGCTGGAATTCAACCCCCAGGGCACCCTGGCCGAGCGGATGCGCGCCGGCGGGTGCGGCATTCCGGGCTTCTACACCAAGACCGGCGTCGGCACCGTGATTGCCGAGGGCAAGGAGCACAAGGATTTCGACGGCGAAACCTATATCCTCGAGCGTGGGATCGTCGCTGATCTGGCCATCGTCAAGGCGTGGAAAGCCGATGAAACCGGCAACCTGATCTTCCGCAAGACAGCGCGCAATTTCAACCCGCCAGCCGCCATGAGCGGCAAGGTCTGCGTGGTCGAGGTCGAGGAAATCGTGCCGACCGGCTCGCTGGACCCTGACCTGATCCACCTCCCGGGCATCTATGTGCATCGACTGATCCAGGGCGCGCATGAAAAGCGGATCGAACAGCGCACCACGCGCGCAGCCTGATCCCGCCGCAACCGCCCGAAGGGGCCAGTGCCATGCCCTCACCCTATGCCGATCTGCCGCCGCGCGCCTTTTGGCGCACCGCCGTGGCCGGGCGCGAGGCGGCGCAGACGGCAGGGCTCTATGAGCCGAAATTCGCCCTGACAAAGGCGCATCGCATCCTGACCGCCGGGTCGTGCTTTGCGCAGCATGTCGGGCGCGCGTTGCGCGGCGCGGGTTTCGATGTGATCGACGAAGAACCCGCGCCGGCGGGAATGCCCGCCGCACTGGCGCAGCGGTTCGGCTATGGCCTGTATTCCGCGCGCTACGGGAATCTTTACACCACACGGCATCTGCGGCAATTGCTTGAAGAAGCCGCCGGGCTGGTCAGCCCCGCCGATCCTGTCTGGGAACGCGGCGGGCGGTTCTTCGACGCCCAGCGCCCGAATGTAGAGCCCGACGGGCTGGACACCCCCGACCTGGTCGCCCTGCATCGCCGTCACCATCTGGCGGCGATCGGGCGCGCGCTGGATGCGGCCGATGTCGTTGTCTTCACCCTGGGCCTGACCGAAGGCTGGATCGATGCGGAAACCGGCACCGCCTTTCCCACCGCGCCGGAAACCATTGCCGGCCACTATGACCCGGCGCGCCACCGCTTCGTGAATGACGATTATCCGCGCGTCCTGACCGACTTTCTGGCCGCCCGCGACCTGATCCGCGCCCGCCGCCCCGATATGCGCTTTGTGCTGACCGTCTCACCCGTGCCCCTGACCGCCACCATGTCCGGCCAGCATGTCGAGGTGGCGACCGCTGGCTCCAAGGCCGTGTTGCGGGCCGTCGCCGGGCATCTGGCGGCAACCTGCGATGACATCGACTATTTCCCATCCTACGAGATCATCACCTCGCAAACCGCGCAGGGCCGGTTCTACGCCGCGAACCGGCGCAGCGTGACCGAACAGGGCGTGCAAACCGCCATGGCCTGTTTTCTGGCCGCGCACGGCGTTGCACCGTTGGCACAGGCGCAAGCACCCATGCCAGACCCGGAATCCGAAGAGGACGATGTGATCTGCGAAGAGGCGCTGCTGGACGCCCTGCGCCGTTGATCCGCGCGCTGGTGATCGGCAATTCCCATGCGGCGGCCCTGATCAAGGGCTGGGACCAGATCCGCGATGGGTATGCGGACAAGGTTGATCTGTCGTTCTTTGCGACATGGGAGCCGATCTATCGCCAGCTTGGCTTTCAGGGGCTGGTGTTTGGCGCCCATGCCGACAGCGATCTGCCGCAGCACAGCCAGGACCGGCTGGTCGAGATGAACGGCACAGCGCAGGTTGACTTGACCGGTTTCGATCATGTGCTGCATGTCGGCCTGCTGGTGCCGGACGCCGATCTGATCGACACCGCGCGCCGCTTTGATGTTGATGGTCTGCCCGAGGCGGGGCACCCGCACCGCCTGTCACGCCCGGCGTTCGACGCCCTTGTGGACAGTCATGTCCAGCGCCCGCCGGTGCGCGCACTGCTTCAGGGGCCTTGGGCGCAACTGGGCAACCGGTTGACGGTGCTGCGCCGTCCGCGCGCCAGGCAATCGCTGTTCGGCCCCGCCGAAAGCCCCGCCGCATCAATCTTCGGCACCGCTCAGGGCCGGATCAACGCTGCTCTGGCGGATCAGGCCGCCAGCGCCGGGATCCGCTTTCTGCCGCAACCCGTGCAAACCCTGACCCCGCCGGGCCTGAGCGACAGCCGCTTTGCCGACACGGCCCCCCGGCTGATGGGCGACAAGACCTATACCAGGCCCGATCTCTATCATATGAACGCAGTATACGGCGCGTTTTGCCTGAAAGCGTGGCTGGACAGCATGACTTGAACATCGCACCCAGGACGGAGGAGCCCGATATGTGGGACCGCAACCAGATGGCCGCGCGCGCGGCGCAGGAACTTGAAGACGGCATGTATGTGAACCTGGGCATCGGCATTCCGACGCTGGTGTCCAATTACATCCCCGACGGCGTTCAGGTGACGCTGCAATCGGAAAACGGCATGCTGGGCATGGGGCCGTTCCCGATTGCCGGCGAGGAAGACGCGGATCTTATCAACGCCGGCAAGCAGACCATAACCGAACTGCCGCAGACCGCCTATTTCGACAGCGCCCAAAGCTTCGGCATGATCCGTGGCGGCAAGATCGCGATGGCGATCCTGGGCGCGATGGAAGTCGCTGAAAACGGCGATCTGGCCAACTGGATGATCCCCGGCAAGCTGGTCAAGGGCATGGGTGGCGCGATGGATCTGGTGGCCGGCGTCAAGCGTGTGGTGGTGGTCATGGATCACGCCAACAAGCACGGTGTGTCGAAGGTGCTGAAGGAATGCACGCTGCCGCTGACCGGCAAGGGCGTGGTGGACCGCATCATCACCAACTACGGCGTTCTGGACGTGGTCGAGGGCGGTCTGAAGATTGTCGAACTGGCGGACGGCGTCACCGATGCCGAACTGCGCGCCGTGACCGAGGCAACGCTGGTCAACTGAGGGGACACGGGGGTGTGGCGGCAGGCGCCTGCGGTTGTGATCCGCCCGCCCGCGCCCTTGCCTTGACACGGGCCCGCCCGCGCCGCATGAAACGCGCGAAACCGTGGCCGCCGCTGGTCGCGCAGATCAGGAGCCGACATGAGCACTGCAACGGGCAAATCCGAAGGCTGGTGGGAAACCGTCAAGACTGTCTTTTGGGCACTGGTCATCGCCGGCCTGTTCCGAACGCTGTTTTTCCAGCCCTTCTGGATCCCCTCGGGCTCGATGAAGGAAACGCTGCTGATCGGCGACTTCCTGTTCGTCAACAAGATGGCCTACGGCTATTCGCGCTATTCCTGCCCCTTCGCCCTGTGCCCGATCTCGGGGCGTATCTTTGCCTCCGAGCCCGAGCGCGGCGACATCGTCGTGTTCCGCCATCCGGTATCCGGCACCGACTACATCAAGCGGCTGATCGGCCTGCCCGGCGACCGCATCCAGGTGCGCGACGGCGTCCTGTTCCTTAACGATGTCGAAGTGCCACGGGCCCCGACCGCCGATTTCGTCGAGCTTTACGAGCGTCAGGGCGGCGCCGGCCAGTTCCCGCGCTGCGAAAACGCGCCGGTCGGTCCGGGCGGCGAATGCAACAAGGGTCGCGTCATCGAAACCCTGCCGAACGGTGTCAGCTATCCGGTTCTGAACATCGACGACACCGGTTTTGCCGACAACACACCGGTGTTTACCGTGCCCGAAGGCCAGTTCTTCTTCATGGGCGACAACCGCGACAATTCGGTCGATTCGCGGTTCAACCAGAATGCCGGCGGCGTGGGATTCGTTCCCTTTGAAAACCTGATCGGCCGGGCCGATCGGGTGATCTTTTCGTCGGCCGGCAGTTCGATGCTGGCGTTCTGGACCTGGCGCTCCGACCGGTTCTTCCATTCCCTGTCCTATTGATGGCCCGGCGGTCTGACAGCACGCGGCTTTCCGTTGAAATGACCGCCTTTGCCAACCGCCTTGGCCATGACTTCGCGCGCCCGGAACTCCTGATCCGTGCCCTGACCCATGCGTCGGCCGGGTCAGTGTCGCGCCCGCATAACCAGCGGCTTGAATTCCTGGGCGACCGGGTGCTGGGGCTGGTGATCTCTGACGCGCTGTTCGCCGCCGACAAACAGGCGACCGAGGGGCAACTGGCGCCGCGCTTCAACGCCCTGGTGCGCAAGGAAACCTGCGCCGATGTCGCGCGCGAGGTCGATCTGGGCGCGGTCCTGCGGCTGGGCCGGTCTGAAATGCTGTCGGGCGGGCGGCGCAAGGAAACGCTGCTGGGCGACGCGATGGAGGCGGTTCTGGCCGCGATCTATCTGGATGCCGGCATGGACGCCGCGCGCCGGGTGATCCTGACCCTGTGGGAAACCCGCATCAACGCGGTTGACGACAGCGACGTGCGGGATTCCAAGACGGCCTTGCAGGAATGGGCGCAGGGCCAGGGCGACCCGCCGCCGCGCTACACCGAAACCGCGCGCGAAGGCCCGCCGCACGCCCCTGTTTTCACCATCGAGGCGCAACTGGCCGATGGCCGCGCCGCCAGCGCCTCCGCCGGATCGAAACGCGCCGCCGAACAGGCCGCCGCCAAGGCCCTGCTGGACGAGGTCCAGCCCGCCTCGTGACACCTGAGGCCAACCGACGCGGCGCGCTGTTCATGGTCGGCGCCATGGCCGCCTTCGCGATCGAGGACGCGCTGTTTAAATCCGCCACCCAGGCGGTGCCGGTGGGCCTTGCGCTGCTGATCTTTGGCGGCTCTGGCACCGTGATCTTCGCTGCCATCGCGCGGCTGCGGGGCGACGGTATCCTGCCCGCGTCGGGCCTCTCGCGCGGGCTTTGGCTGCGCTCTGCCTTTGAACTCACGGGCCGGCTATTCTTCGGCCTGGCCCTGGCCTTTGCCGATCTTTCGACCACCTCGGCAATCTTGCAGGCGACCCCGCTGGTCGTTGTGCTGGGGGCCGTGGCGGTGTTTGGCGAACGGGTGGGTTGGCGCCGCTGGCTGGCCATCGCCATCGGCCTTGTGGGGGTCGGAATGGTGCTGCGCCCCACGGGCGCCGGTCTGGACTGGACCGCGTTCTTCGCCGTGCTGGGGATGGTGGGGTTCGCCGGGCGTGACCTGGCCACCCGCGCCTCCATGCCGTCGGTGACGAATGCGCAACTGGGGGTTCTGGGCTACATCGCCCTGACCCTTGCCGGGGTGCTGGTGCATCTGGCACTGGGTGGTTCACTGGCACTGGCGGTTTCGCTCCTTTCGGCGGACGCGCTGTCGCGGCTTCTGGCGGCGGCGGTGTTCGGGGTCATCGCCTATTCCGCGCTGACCGCCGCCATGCGCAGCGGCGAAATCTCGGTCGTGACGCCCTTTCGCTACACCCGCCTTGTTTTCGCGCTGACCCTGGCGGTCCTGATCTTTGGCGAACGCCCGGATGGCATGATGCTGCTGGGCTCGGCCCTGATCGTGGGCAGCGGGCTGTTCACCCTGGCCCGTGGTCGCCCCGCCAACCGCAAGACAGCCTGAGCGCCGCATATGGCGCTTGCCCAAAGGATGCTATAAGGCCGCAGCGATAACAAAGGATGCGCTTCATGACCACTCGCGCGGGCTTCGTGGCCCTGATCGGTGAACCCAATGCCGGGAAATCGACCCTTCTGAACCGCATGGTCGGGGCCAAGGTTTCGATCGTGACGCACAAGGTGCAGACCACCCGCGCGCGCATCCGGGGCATTGCCATGGACGGCGAGGCACAGATCGTCTTCGTCGACACGCCCGGCCTGTTCCGCCCGCGCCGCCGGCTGGACCGTGCCATGGTCGCCGCCGCCTGGGGCGGGGCCGCGGATGCCGATATCGTCGTGCTGCTGATCGAGGCGCATCGCGGCCTGACCGATGGCGTGCAGGCCATTCTGGACGCGCTGGGTGAACGGGCCATGCCCGATCAGACCGTCGCCCTGGCGATCAACAAGATCGACCGCGTCAAGGCGCAGGTCCTGCTGGATCTGACGCAAACCCTCAATGACGCGTATCCCTTCGCCAAGACCTTCCTGATCTCCGCCGAGCGCGGCCACGGGACCGAGGATCTGAAGCACTGGCTGGGCGAAACCCTGCCCGAAGGCCCGTGGCTTTACCCCGAAGACCAGATCGCCGACCTGTCGCTGCGCATGATCGCCGCCGAGATGACCCGCGAAAAATGCACCCTGCGCCTGCATCAGGAACTGCCCTATCAGCTGACCGTCGAAACCGAAAGCTGGCAGGACCGCAAGGACGGATCGGTGCGCATCGACCAGATGATCTATGTCGCGCGCGACGGCCACAAGGGCATCGTGCTGGGCAACAAGGGCGAGACGATCAAGGCGATCAGTCAATCCGCCCGCGCCGAAATCGGCGAGTTTCTGGGCCGCACGGTGCATCTGTTCCTGCAAGTCAAGGTGCGCGAGAACTGGCAGGAAGAGGCCGAACGCTATGACGAGATCGGCCTGAGTTTCAAGGATGGCAACACCTGAGCTGCGGCGCGCGCGTCCGGCGGCAGGCAGCAAGACCGGGGGGAACCGATGGCGCGTCTGACGGCCGATTTCTGGGTTCATGCCTATCTGGCGCGCCTGCGTTTGCGGGATATCCCGGCCTTCGTCGTGCGCAGGGGCGACGCCGACGCCGGGGCCGTGATGGTCAAGCAAAGCCCGCTGGACGGCACCGCGAGCCTGTATCAGCGCCAGTTCGACCTGCTTTCCGACAAGCGGGAATGGGTGCGGATCGCGCAGGGGGCAGAGCGCGACATCGACGAACTTCTGGCCCGCGAGCGCGGTCGCGATTCGGATCTGTGGATCATCGAGGTCGAGGACCGGCAGGGCCGCTCCTTGCTGGACGAACCCGGTCTGGACGGCTGACACCGCGATTGCCGGGCGCCCAAGGCGTTTGCAAACGCCTTCCCCCTTTGACGCCGGCGCCGCGCGGCTTATCTTTGCCGTGCACCGCGTTCAGGAAAGGCTGCCGAAGATGTTCTCGTTCAAACCTGTCACCATGGTCACCCCCGATCAGGCGCTTCCGGGCCGCGCCGATCCGATCCCCACCGCGGACACGCATTTTCTGACCGGCAGACGACTGGACAGCGCCGTGCCGCCCGGCATGGCGGTGGCGATCTTCGGCATGGGCTGTTTTTGGGGTGTCGAGCGCATGTTCTGGAACCTTGATGGCGTCTGGCTGACGATGGTCGGCTATGGCGGCGGCTATACCCCCAATCCGACCTACCAAGAGGTCTGCACCGGCCAGACCGGCCACAACGAACTGGTCCGCGTGGTCTACGATCCGGCGGTCATCAGCTACGAGGCGCTGCTCAAGGTGTTCTGGGAAAACCACGATCCGACGCAGGGGATGCGCCAGGGCAATGACCGGGGCACGCAGTATCGTTCGGGCATCTACACAACCTCGCCCGCGCAGTTGCAGGCCGCGCGCACCAGCCGTGACGCGTTTCAGCCCCGGCTGACAGCCGCCGGCCTGGGCGCGATCACCACCGAGATCCTCGACGCACCGGATTTCTTCATGGCCGAGGACTATCACCAGCAATATCTGGCCAAGAACCCCGGCGGCTATTGCGGCATCGGCGGCACCGGCGTCACCTGCCCGGTGGGTGTCGGGGCCTGAATAACCTTTCTTTGCCTCCCTCATCTGTCCGCAAATATCCTGGGGGTGAGGGGCGCAGCCCCGAGGGGGTGAAACCCCCTTCGTTCCTTTGGGCGCTCGGTCAGGGTCTTGCCCTGATCGTCCGCGCAGGCTAGGCGGTATCCGAACCAGCCGGAGCCCGCCATGCCCACCTTCACCGCCCTGACCACCCTGCCCGATGAAGCCCGCGCCACGGCCCTGGGCGGGGCGTTGGAACAGCTTGAGCCGGAACCCGTGGGCGTCGGCGTGTTCGAGTTGGAGGACGGCTCGGGCCTGTGGGAAGTGGGCGCCTATTTCACCGAGGAACCCGACGACATCGCGCTGACCCTGATGGCGGTGGCCTTCGGCGCGGCGGAATTCGCGGTGTCGGAACTGCCGGAAATCGACTGGGTCGCGCATGTCCGTCGCGAGTTGAAACCGGTCGAGGCCGGACGCTTTTATGTCTACGGAAGCCATGACGCCGACACCCTGCCCGAGGGGCGCATGGGTCTTTTGATCGAGGCCGCGATGGCTTTCGGCACGGGGCATCACGGCACCACGCTGGGCTGCCTGAAGGCGCTGGATCGGCTGGTCGAGCAGGGTTTTCACGGCCGCAACGTGATCGATGTGGGCTGCGGCACCGCCGTTCTGGCGATGGCCGCCGCCCGGGTCTGGCCGCAGACCGTGCTGGCCAGCGATATCGACGCTGTCGCCGTCGAGGTAGCCGAGGCGAATGTCACCGCGAATGATCTGGCCGGGCGCGTGACCTGCCTCGAAGCCGTGGGATTCGATCACCCGGACATTCGCGCCCATGCGCCCTTCGACCTGATCTTCGCCAATATCCTGAAAGGTCCCCTGATCCTGCTGGCCCCCGACATGGCCAGAAACGCGGCCCCCGGCGGTCTGGCGATCCTGTCCGGCTTGTTGAACACGCAGGCTGACGATGTGCTGGCCGCCTATGCCACGCAGGGTTTTGAAACCGTGGCGCGCGATGAAATCGGCGAATGGACGACGCTGGTGTTGCGCGCCGCCTGACAAGGGCCCGTCTCGATTTCCGGCGCCGCCGCGCCAGTGCCAGGACACACGGCACGCACGAAAAACGCCGCCTCGGACAAACCGGGCGGCGTCATTTTTATTCCGGCGGATGGCGGAACTCAGCGCATGCGGCTGACAGCGTCCTCGATATCAGAGCGCGACATGCCGATATCGTTCAGTTCACGATCCGACAGCTTGTTCAGTGCGTTGCGCGTCAGGCGCTGATCGTTCCAGGCGATCAGGCGCGCAAAAACTTCGCCAAAGGAGAGGCCGAACGAACGTCCGAAAACGCCGTCAGCGACCGGGCGGGAATAGGCAAAAAAGGCCATCTGAGGCTCCTCTTGATGTCAGGTCCAAAGCTCGTTGCTTCTGGGGGGCACATACGCCCGAGCCGAACATTCGAGTAGCCATAGAAAAGACATTGCTGCCATGCAGAAATCTCATGGCACGCAAAGTGAGCCGCCCCAGGCCAGGGTCGGGCTGAATACGACCCTTTTACATCCCTTTTCGCCGCATGCAAACCGAAGTTGCGCGGTTTTGGACCGGCGGCCTTTGCGCTGGCCAATGTTCACTTTTCGTGCTACCCAAAACCACAAGGCCGAAAAACGGTCAGACCGGCAAGAATGCAACACAGGCAGGGCGCGATGCGGGTATTGGGGATAGATCCCGGGCTGCGAAACATGGGCTGGGGCGTGATCGACGTATTCGGCGGGCGCATGCGTCATGTCGCCAACGGCACCTTGAAGTCCGTCGCCAGCCAGGACCTGGCCAGCCGCCTGCTGTCGCTGCATACCCAGTTGGCGCAGGTGCTCAGGGACCATGCCCCGGATTGCGCCGCCGTCGAACAGACATTTGTCAACAAGGATGCGGTGGCCACGCTGAAACTGGGTCATGCCCGCGCGGTGGCTTTGCTGGTGCCTGCGCAAGCCGGACTGACGGTTGGCGAATACGCCCCCAATGCCGTGAAGAAAGCGGTTGTCGGCGTGGGCAAGGCGGCCAAGGTGCAGGTGGATCACATGGTTCGCATGCAATTGCCGGGCGTGACGATCAACGGCCCGGACGCCGCCGATGCACTGGCCATCGCGCTGTGTCACGCGTTTCACATGCAGTCGTCGGGCCGGTTGCAGGCCGCGCTGAGGGCGGCGCAATGATCGGCAAGATCTCCGGGCGTATCGATTACCGTGGCAGCGATCATCTGCTGATCGACGTGCGCGGCGTCGGCTATATCGTCTACGTCTCTGAACGCACCTTGATGGCACTGCCGGGCCCGGGCGAGGCCTGCGCGCTTTATACCGAACTGATGGTGCGCGAGGATCTGTTGCAGCTGTTCGGCTTCCTGACGCTGGCGGAAAAGGAATGGCACCGGTTGTTGCTGTCGGTGCAAGGGGTGGGCGCCAAGGCGGCGATGTCCATTCTGGGCACGCTGGGGCCGGACGGCGTGGCGCGCGCCCTGACGATCGGTGACGCGGGTGCGATCCGCAAGGCACAGGGCGTGGGGCCGAAGCTGGCGCAACGCATCACGCTGGAGTTGAAGGACAAGGCGCCGGCGATCATGGCGATGGGCAACACCGCACCGGACCTGGGCGATTCGGATGCGGTGATCGAGCCGACGGCGGACGCTCATTCCGAGCAGCCCCCCCAGAACAGACCCAAGCCCGCCGCATCGGCGCGGCGCGCGGCGCAGCAGGCTCAGGCGGACGCCATGTCGGCACTGACCAATCTGGGCTACGGCCCCTCGGACGCCGCGCAAGCCATCGCGCAGGCGGCCGAGCACGCTTCCGACACCGCCGGCCTGATCCGCGCGGCCCTGAAACTGCTGGCACCCAAAGGGTAGCCCCCGTGCCCACCGTTCCATGCCCCTTGCCCCCTGCGCCTGATCGGATCACTCTCGCCCCATGACCACGCCCGACCCCACCCTGCGCCCCGATTTCCAGCCCGAGGATGCGGACCGCGCCCTGCGCCCGCAGATGCTGGACGAGTTCATCGGCCAGCAGGAGTCGCGCGCGAACCTGAAGGTCTTCATCCAGTCCGCCCGGATGCGCGAAGAGGCGATGGACCACACGCTGTTCTATGGTCCGCCCGGACTGGGCAAGACGACACTGGCACAGATCATGGCGCGGGAACTGGGCGTGGGGTTTCGCATGACCTCGGGGCCGGTGCTGGCCAAGGCGGGCGATCTGGCGGCGATCCTGACCAATCTGGAAGCGCGAGACGTATTGTTCATCGACGAAATTCACCGCCTGAACCCGGCAGTCGAAGAGGTGCTGTATCCGGCGATGGAAGATTTCCAGCTGGATCTGGTGATCGGCGAAGGTCCGGCCGCGCGCACCGTAAGGATCGAATTGCAGCCCTTCACGCTGGTCGGCGCGACCACGCGCATGGGCCTGCTGACAACGCCGCTGCGCGACCGCTTCGGCATTCCGACGCGGTTGCAGTTCTATTCCGAGCCCGAGCTTTGCCAGATCGTCGCCCGGGGCGCCAGGCTGCTGGGCGTGCAGGCGCATGAGGACGGCGTGAAGGAGATTGCCCGCCGCGCCCGGGGAACACCGCGCATCGCCGGTCGCCTGCTGCGGCGGGTGGTGGATTTTGCGCTGGTCGAAGGCAATGGAACGGTCAGCCGGGCACTGGCCGACGACGCCCTGACCCGGCTGGGCGTGGATCATCTGGGGCTGGACGGCGCAGACCGGCGCTATCTGTTGCTGCTGGCCGAGGGGTATGGCGGGGGTCCGGTGGGCGTGGAAACCATCGCCGCCGCCCTGTCCGAAAGCCGCGACGCAATAGAGGAAGTGATCGAACCCTTCCTGCTGCAACAAAGCCTTGTCGCCCGAACACCGCGCGGACGCATGTTGACGGGCAAGGCGTGGCAGCATCTGGGGCTGAACGCCCCGCGACCCGCGCCCCAGGCGACCCTGTTCGAGGACGAGCCGTAGGGCGGGGTTTCACCCCACCATCCGCGCACCCAAGGCGGGGTGAAACCCCGCCCTACCCCGGCGGCACCGGCAGCGCCTCGATCACCACGAAAGCCTGTGCCCACGGGTGGTCATCCGTCAGGCTGACATGCACCTCGGCCACATGCCCGTCCGGCGTCATCTGCGCCAGCCGGTCCGCGGCCCAGCCGGTCAGCACCATCGTCGGCTGCCCGCCGCGGCGGTTGATGACGCCCATGTCCTTCCACGAAATCCCCATCGCCAGGCCGGTGCCCAGCGCCTTGGAACAAGCCTCTTTCGCCGCCCAGCGCTTGGCAAGCGTTCCGGCCTCGTCCTTGCGGCGCGCGGCCTTGCGCAATTCGACCTCGGTGAACACGCGCCGACGGAAGCGATCGCCGAATCGCTCGAGCGTTCCGGCGATCCGCTCGATATTGGCCAGGTCGGTGCCGACACCCAGGATCATGTCAGGCGCTCATTCGGTTGTCACCGATCCGGTGGCCTGATTGATACGAATGTCCAGCCGGTCGCGGATCGGCGGGGCGCCGGTTTCCATGCCCGGGTGCCATTCCGCCACGGGAACCGACAGCAGCAGGCCCTGACGGGGATCGTAGCTGGCGGCAATGCCGGCAATGTCGACATCGAAAAAACCTTGCCCGGGCTGAGCCGACACAATGCGGCACTGGCGAAATGACGGGCCATCGGACTCGCCCGATGGCGACAGCACCAGCAGGTAGGACGAACAGCAGACCGGCTCACCGCCGGTATCGACCCGGGCGACGCGGATATTGCCATTGGCGAAGCTGCGGGTATTGGCCTCCCACGGCTCCATGATATTGGCGGGCGAGCCGATCCACCCACACGCGCTTACCACTTGCGCGGTCGCCGCGACCG
>Ga0316205_10003718_pt1 | contig 14098 bp, 10 predicted proteins | sample 3monthpyrite_MG_FD_204941 | JGI IMG/M metagenome (GOLD analysis project Ga0316205, IMG submission 204941) | Microbial mat bacterial communities from mineral coupon in-situ incubated in ocean water Damariscotta River, Maine, United States -... | ecosystem: Environmental > Aquatic > Marine >... | reverse complement strand
TGTTCAGGCTTGTCTCCATCGGGGAAAGAGCATCTTTCCCGCTCTGTCCCCTTAACCCATACCACCAAGAACTGACAGTGAAAGGTGCCGGGCCCGTAATACTCTTGATGGCATTACAACAGGGGACAGGGCACCAAAACGCGGTGACCTTTCCCCGATGGAGAAGTGCTCTGGCTCTGATCAACACAACCTGACCTCTATCTTATTCTCTGTGTATAGTATTAACATTAAGTTAATAATTTATTAAATATCAATGATTTATACTAACTAGTTAATCTGTTTATCTGCTCTGAGTACAGCCTGAACTTTCATTAAATTATGGTCTGACCTGAATATCTCAAAAAGTGGTTAATATATGACGGTTTTTCAACCCTTTTACCTTAAAAGTGGGGAAATACCCCGATTTAAAACCGGCTAAAACAAAAAATAGTGGTAAATGATGATTAGTGATTGTTAGTCATCGTTTTCTGTTTCATAATGGATTCAATAATTACACATAAAAAACACAAGCTTTCGTTACTTATAAAACAATAACTTACATAATATATTTAAAGTAGATTATATTCTAAATGAATCCACGATTTATACACCTGCGCCTGCATACAGAATATTCACTAGTCGACGGTGTGGTTCGCATCAAGCCATTGATGAAAACAGCTGCTGATCAAAATATTCCAGCTATCGCGTTAACCGATCAATCCAATCTTTTTGCCATGGTGAAATTTTATCGGGCTGCTATGGCTGCGGGTATTAAGCCTATAATTGGTGTGGATATTTGGCTGCGTCCAGCAGTCGAAACTGAGAAGCCTTCACGCATGGTTTTGCTATGCCAGAATAATGAAGGTTACCTTAATGTTACCCAGCTAATTTCACGTGCTTATCTTGATGGTCAGCACGGTGGAATTCCGATGATTGAAGTTGACTGGCTTAGAGAATTGAGCGGTGGAATTATTGCGCTTTCTGGTGGTCGAGAAGGTGATGTTGGTCGAGCGTTATTATCAGGAAATCAGATGCAGGCAGAAGCCTTACTTAAAGCCTGGCAAAATATATTTCCTGAGCGGTTTTACCTGGAATTACAACGTACCGGGCGAGAGGATGAAGAAGAGTATTTGCATGCCGCTGTGAGTCTGGCAATGACGACAAATACACCCGTCGTCGCAACTAACGATGTGCGCTTTCTGAGGCCTGAAGAATTTGATAGTCACGAGGTGCGGGTCTGTATTACAGATGGCCGAACCCTGGATGATCCTCGCCGGCAAAAGTTATATAGCAATCAGCAGTATTTACGCACAGAAGAAGAAATGTGTGAGCTGTTTGCGGATATTCCAGAAGCCTTACAAAACACAGTTGAAATTGCACAGCGCTGTAGTCTGGATGTTCGACTGGGGGAAAGTTTTTTACCTAATTTCCCGATACCCGAAGGCGACACCATTGAGTCCTACTTTATAAGGGTGTCTAAAGAAGGTCTTGAAAAACGACTGGAGCTTATTGTTCCTCTTGATTCGGAAAATGCTGCTGAACGGCGTAAGCCTTATTATGAGCGACTGGATATTGAGCTTGATGTTATCAATACCATGGGGTTTCCGGGTTACTTCCTGATCGTTGCAGATTTTATACAGTGGTCTAAAGACAATGAGATACCGGTAGGCCCGGGGCGTGGGTCAGGTGCCGGCTCACTGGTCGCTTATGCTTTACTGATTACAGACCTTGATCCGTTAGAATATGAGTTGCTATTCGAGCGATTCCTCAACCCTGAACGTGTTTCTTTGCCTGATTTCGATGTCGACTTCTGTATGGAGGGGCGTGACAGGGTTATTGCTTATGTTGCAGAAACCTATGGTCGAGACGCTGTCTCGCAGATTATCACTTATGGTTCTATGGCTGCCAAGGCGGTAATACGAGATGTAGGTCGAGTATCTGGTCTGGGTTATGGCTTTGTTGACCGTATAGCCAAAATGATCCCCTTTGAAATTGGCATGACTTTAAGTAAAGCATTAGAGGAGTCAGAAGATCTGGCCAATGCTTATCAGTCAGAAGCCGATGTAACCGATCTGATTAATATGGCTTTGTCCTTGGAAGGTTGTGCTCGTAATGCGGGTAAGCACGCGGGTGGCGTTGTTATATCACCCTCGGTACTAACCGATTTCACGCCTTTGTACTGTGAGCAAGGTGGTCACAGTATCGTTACGCAGTTTGATAAAGATGATGTTGAAGCAATTGGCCTGGTTAAATTCGATTTTCTGGGGCTGCGAACACTAACAATTATCGACTGGGCAGTACGAAATATAAAAGCCCGGCATGCCGATCAGCATGATCTGGATATTAGTCAAATATCTCTCGAAGATGAGAAAGCCTTTAGCCTTTTAAAAGCATCAGAAACAACCGCCGTATTCCAGCTGGAATCAAGTGGTATGAAAGATCTGATTAAACGATTACAGCCTGACTGCTTTGAAGATATTATTGCACTGGTGGCATTGTTCAGACCGGGGCCTCTCCAGTCAGGCATGGTTGATAACTTTATTAATCGTAAACATGGCAGGGAAGAAGTTTCTTACCCTGATGCGCAGTATCAACACGAATCACTCAAAACAATACTCGAACCTACCTACGGCATTATTCTTTATCAGGAACAGGTAATGCAGATTGCTCAGGTATTATCAGGTTATACCCTTGGGGGCGCCGACATGTTACGTCGTGCTATGGGTAAAAAGAAACCGGAAGTAATGGCTGAGCAGAGAGCTATTTTCGAAGATGGTGCCAAGGCCAATGGAATTGATGGCGAATTAGCAATGAAAATCTTTGACCTGGTTGAAAAATTCGCGGGTTATGGATTCAATAAATCTCACTCTGCTGCTTATGCTTTATTGTCATATCAGACAGCCTGGTTAAAAGCCCATTACCCGGCCGAGTTTATGGCAGCGGTTTTATCGGCAGATATGGATAATACCGATAAGGTGGTTACCTTAATTGAAGACTGTCATCGAATGGAGTTGGAAGTCTTAACACCGAATATTAACCGGTCCATTATCAAATTTTCTGTGCCAGAGGAAACGCAGGTGTTATATGGCTTAGGCGCAATTAAAGGCGTGGGTGATGCAGCGCTGGAAGGTATTATTGAAGAGCGTAATAACAATGGCATTTATAAAGACCTGTTTGATTTATGTCGCCGTGTAGATGGTCGTAAAGTTAATAAGCGTGTTCTTGAGGCATTGATAAAAGCCGGTGCACTTGAAGAGCTGGGCCCGAATCGTGCTACTTTAATGGCGCGGTTAAGGGATGCGATGCAGGGTGCAGAACAATATCAGAAAAATGCCAGTATTGGTCAGGATGATTTATTTGGAAGTGCAGCAGAAGAAGATAGCATAGCCCCGATAGATGAAGTAACGGTTGCAGAATGGGAAGAAGAAAAGCGCTTAACGTTAGAAAAAGAAACCTTAGGTTTGTATCTCACTGGTCATCCTATAGAGCGCTATGAAAAAGAACTAAGGCGATTTACAGATTGTAACTTGGGTGCTTTGGCTGATCAGAGTGACCTGGCTTCGGGTGCCGGTGGTGGATATATGTCACAGCGAAATGCAAAAAGTTACAAGCTGGCGGGTTTAATGATTGGTATGCGTGTGCGTAAAACCAAAACCGGCGGAAAAATTGTATCTGCTGTGCTGGATGATCGAACTGCACGGGTTGAAGTAAGAATATTTGAAGAAAAGTTTGAGCAATATAATTATCTTTTAAATAAAGATAAACTAATAATTGTAGAGGGTAAGGTTATATATGATGATTATTTTGGTGGTTATCGAATTACCGCTGATGTGATTTATGATATAACTGAAGCCCGACAGAAATTTGCACAACGTCTGGAAATTAATTTACAGGATAATAATGGCGATCATAGTATTGTGCAGCAACTTAATCAGGTATTAAATCCATTCAGAGAAGGCGCATGTCCTGTGTGGATTAACTATACTCGAAATGATGTGATGGCAAAGCTATCTCTAAGTGATGACTGGAGAGTACAGCCCAGTGATGAATTAATTAATCGCCTGGATAAGCTGGCAGGTGAGGATAATGTTTCAGTAGTTTACTAAAGGGTTAAGTTTAGAAATGAATACAGAACAACCAACAACCGTTGTTAGTCTCGTTTCAGTGCTTGGTAAAGTACTTGATCATTACGGGCTCGATAAACGGGCTATTGCAGAACAGGTTGGTATAGATACGAGTATTGCGTATAAACCAAACGATCGTGTTAGTACGGCTAAACTTCAAAAAGTATGGAAAATTGCAGCGCAGAAAACGTCAGATCAGTGTTTAGGTTTAACCTATGCAAAATTGATTCAACCTGCTTCATTGTGTGGCTTAGGTCTTGCCTGGATAACAAGTGATACTTTAAATGACTCAATTAATCGCCTGATTAGATTTCAACATGCCGTGACGACATCTGCTGATTTTATTTTTAATGAGTTAGATGATTGTTATCAAATTGTAATGCGTTCAACAATTAAAAATCCAGAGAATGCATCTATTGATGCCGGTATCGCAACACTATTTCAAATGTGCCATATAACTTACGGGCCTGATTTATCTGCAGACCGTGTGTGTATAGCTCACAATGAACCAGATTGTCGTGATAAATTCAACGATTTCTTTGGTGTAAATGTTGAGTTTAATGCAAAAGAAAACCAGCTGTTTTTTCCTAAAAATACTTTTGACAGAAAACTAGCAACCGCTAACCCTGATCTGGCAAGAATGAATGATCAGGTTGTAGTAGAGTATTTAAAAAAATTTGATAAAAAAAATATAAGTATGCAGGTGCGTGCCCGAATCATTGAAGAGTTAAATAACGGCGTGCCTAATCAGGAAAAAATTGCTAATAGTTTAAACATGAGTTTAAGAAACTTGCAGCGAAAATTAAAAAGTGAAGATAATAGCTTTAAAAATATTCTTGATGAAACACGTAGTGAGTTATCAAAACAGTACTTAAGAGGTAGTGATCGTCCCATTATAGAGGTGGGTTTTCTTTTAGGATTTTCAGAACCCAGTAATTTTGCACGAGCCTTCCGTCGATGGACAGGTGTTTCACCTGTTCAATACAGAGAAAAGCAAGATTAAAGCACCTTAGGTTACCTTTCTTCACGGCTTAAATAAGCACTTTCTATTGATTTATTTCCCCATAAAACATGATCTTACTCAAGTTTTTCATGTCATTTTTGATTGTTGGCACTAATTGATCTGTCGCTGGCATTAACTAACCATCTATTCTTTAGGCAATCTCATAAATTGTATTCACCCACTCATAAAGGAGCAAGGCGATGGATACAACATATAAATATAATAGAGCAACTGTTCGTAAGCCTGTGTCATTTATTGGAATAGGCCTGCATACAGGTAAACTAACAACGGTGAGTTTGAAGCCAAGTATTGATCAGCGAGGTATCTATTTTGTAAGAACAGATGCTGCACCAGGTCAGGGTGTTATTGATGCTAGTTGGTGTAATGTTTCAGATACAACCTTGTCTACTAATTTGAGCAATCAATTTGAAGTAAGTGTGAATACAGTAGAGCATCTGCTATCAGCATTGATCGCTTGCGGCATTGATAATGTTAGAATTGAAGTTGATGGTCCGGAAATTCCCATTATGGATGGTAGTGCCGAGGTGTTTGTCGAAATCATTCGCAATGCAGGAAAGAGTTATCTTAAAGCCGCTAAACAGGGGATCTGGATAGAAAAACCTATTGTAGTAAGTGAGGGAGATAAGTATGCCATGTTGATGCCTCACTCAGTTCCAAGAGTCAGTATGTGTATCGATTTTCCGAATACAGCTATTGGATCGCAGTGTTATTCAGTGAGTCTCGAAAACGAAGGATATTTTGATGATATTGCTTATGCCAGAACGTTCGGTTTTTCAGAACAAGTTGATGCGTTGAAGGAAAGAGGTCTGGCTAAAGGTGGGTCCCTGATCAATGCGGTAGTGGTTGATGGAAAAAATATTGTTAACCCTGAAGGACTGCGAGTTGAAAATGAATTCGTAAGACATAAAATACTCGATGTTATTGGTGACATGTCTTTGGCGGGTGCGCCAATCATTGGCCATTACTATGCCTATAAAGCCGGTCATAAACTTAATCAGAAGCTACTTAAAAAACTATTTAGTGAACCTGCTTCCTGGACACAAACATCTCTGGAGCAGGGTAAGGATATGTTTTCTAATAATGATGACCTGTATGACGGAGATTTTATTCAGAAAAGTCTTAATGTAGTACCAATTAAAAGTATAGCAAGTTAGGCATTAGCGTGGGTATTATCCGGTGAGAGAAAAGGTTTCAGGTTTTCTGGAATAACTCGCCGGATTTTTTTATTATCAAGCGGGTAATATTTATTATAAATATTTTGAGCTTTTTTTAAATAAGTTTGTATTAGCTGTCATTTAATCAATTCATTGAAGGGTACCGGTTTAGCGTAATAATACCCCTGAAACATATCGCAGTTATAATCTTTAAGCATGTTAACCTGATCAAGGCTTTCGACGCCTTCAGCAATAACGTTAATATTGAGGCCGTGTGACATCGCAATGATTGCGCGCACGATAGCAATGTCTTCGCTGCTGTCTGGCAAACCGGTTATAAAACCCTTATCAATTTTTAACTTGCTAACAGGGAAGCTTTTTAAATAACTCATAGAGGAGAACCCGGTGCCAAAGTCATCAATTGCAATTTGAATTCCGAGTTTCTTTAATTTATTTACTTTTTCAATAACGAGTTTACTGTCATCCATTAACGTACTTTCGGTTAGTTCAATTTCAATATGCTTAGGATCTAATCCAGTTTGATTTAAAGTGTCAGTGATGCTTTTTATGAATGATTTATCACGAATCTGTATTCCAGAAATATTTATTGCAATGGTGAAATTTTTCAAACCGGAGTGAATTAACTCATTAGCATGCTTGCACGCAGTGTCGATTAACCATTCTCCCAAGGGCAAGATTAAACCGGTTTTTTCGGCGATAGGAATAAATATATCAGGTGAAATATGGCCTTTTTCTGGATGGTTCCACCTCATTAACGCTTCAAAACCTATGACTTTATCGCTTTCAGAATTGATTTGTGCTTGATAGTACAGTTCTATTTGATTTTTTGAAATAGCATGTCTTAAATCGCTTTCGATTTGAAATTTATGACTATATTTCTTGTTCATTTCAGGATTGAAGTACTGGTAATTGTTCTTGCCTCTGGTTTTTGCCTCATACATAGCCATATCGGCATTAATCAGTAAATCATTTGAAGTGCAGGTGTCATCTGGGCATATGCTAATGCCAATGCTAACGCCTATGAAGAATATTTTTCCTTCAAGTTCGAATGGGTTTGATAAAGACTCTATGCACTTTTTAGTGACGGTTGAAACGGCACTAAGGTCCTTTACGTTTTCAATTATAATGGCAAATTCATCTCCACCTATACGGCAAATATAGTCATTTTGGCGTAAGGTATCCGATAATCTGCAAGAGGCTTGCTTAAGAAGCAGGTCACCAGTTTTATGACCTGCTGTATCATTAACATTTTTAAAATTATCAAGATCAAGAAACAGTAGAACCATTTTTTGATTTGAAGAGATGGCTCTTTTAACAGCTATGTCGAGTTGTTTATGAAAAAAATGTCTATTTGGTAAGTTGGTTGTAACGTCGTAATAAGCCAGTTTATCTAAATGTTCTTCAGTTTTATAACGTTCAGAAAGCTCATGTGCAAGTCGCTCATCATTTACCTGAATATAGGCAAGCATCTTATTAAAACCTTCAGAAAGAATACCTATTTCATCTTCTGATTGATTGTTTATACGAATAGTATAATCATTGTTTTTTATTACAGTCTGCATTAATTCTGTTAGTTTTAATAATGGATGGGTAATGTTTTTGCTTAGTTTAAAAAGTAGCAGAGAAGCAAAAATAAGACAGGTTGATGCTATGAATAATGTATATATAAGATAGTTCTTTATATCAGCATATATGCGTGATGTACTGGCTTTGATGTATAAATTTCCGATTTTGCTGTTTTCAAATGTAATTGATTCATTTATGTAAATCTGATCTTCAAACACATCGGTTGATTGTTTTAATTCAGTGTTTTTAATACCAATTGAGTTGGCCTCAGGATTTTTTAAATAACGTGCGAATATTTTTCCAGAATCATCATAAATTACAGCTGTATGTATATCCTGTGATACAGAAAATGCCTGTAAAATTTGATTTGCACCATTTTTGTCATTGAAAACCAGTACTGCAACGGAGTTGTTGGCAACGATTTTTGCCTGAACTTGAATTGATTCTAGAAAAAATTCACGCTGATTCCTGTATTCGCTAACTACAGCCATCGTGACTGCAAACAACAGGGTAATAATTACCACAGAAATATTAATAATAATAAATTTGCTTTGTATAGACAGCTTTTTATTCATCTTTGTGTCTATTAAAGTCATTGCTTAAATTACTTTCTTCGCAAGTTTTATTAGCTGAGGTTTTATTTTCAGGCCGGATGCTAATATGGAGGTGTAATTTATATCGAATGACATCTTTTTGTTTTTTATTTCAAAGCCAACCATAACTCCGTAATTAATAGCATTTTTTGTGTCGGACATGGTTAATATACTGGAACCCTTAATTGTACCTAGTACTTTGTTGAATTTACGTTGATCTGGAGTCTTAATATTCAGAAAAACGATATGACAATTTTTTATGTTATCTATAATGTTTGTGCGTAATATACTGATGGTTTTCGAACTAACAGTTTTAGATTCCAGCTGATCAATGTGATAGCCGAAAGGATCTTTTCCATATATGCATATTCTAAGTTCTTTATCTTTATCAGGCCATTGTGTAAATCTTGCAAAGTTATAAATGAATCCTGCTTTTATTTTATATTCTGACACACTGTCTGAATGTGAATGTGATTCTGATGATGAAAATACTGAAAAAAACATGACGAGTAAAAGCAGGGGCTTTATTTTGTAAAAGAATAAGCCGTTATCAAGGGGTGCTGCTTTGCACATATGTGAAACCTTAAAAATCATATGTTGCTTTAACTCGGTAAGTTCTGCCGTCTTGCATTATGCTGCTCTGAGTGTGTTCCTCAGAAGCTGGGTCAGAGTATTCTTTATCAAATATGTTATAAATGCTGGCTGATAGTTTTAGGTTGTTGAATAATTTATGGCTTGAAATAGTGATATTCGTTGTACTGTAGTCATTAACAATATCACCCTGAGGCGTGGTTCTGTCGCCAAGATACTGTACTTCAATGCCCACATTAGCTTTTTTGTTGAGTACCGTGTTGCTAAAATTAAATTTAAAACTGTTTTCAGGCGAGTTGGTTAATGTCTCGCCTGTGCTTACAATTTCAGTGTCTACATAGCTATAACTTGAACGTATTCTCAAGCCGGACTTGCTAATATATTCTGCTTCTAAGTCAGAGCCAATTGCGTTAACTCTATCAATATTGTCATAGAAAACATCACCATTTAAATCGCTATTTAATCCAATTAAATTAGTGGTTTCATTTTGATATAAAGATAATGAAATTTTTAAATTATTATTAATATAATGCTCAATGTCGAATTCATAAGATTCAATTTCTTCAGGCTCAAGATCTAGGCTCGGTAAATAACCCAGGGCTGAGCCATAAAATAACTCATAGGCATTAGCATTTCGGTATGCGGTTCCATAAATTAACTTTAATGTGGTTTCTGACCTGAGTAAGTAAATTAAAGCAAGTCGAGGATTAATAATGTCTTGCTTATTGTTTGATGCGGTGTTATCAAACTTATTGCTATCGTAACGTATACCTGCATTTATTATAATTTTTTCACTTAGTCGAATTTCATCCTGAAAATATACCCCATACAATTCACTACTCTGGTTGTCATCCAGATAGCTGAAAAATGGCTCAATATCATAATTTGCCTGATATTGATCACTGTTGTTTTGATACTCTAAGCCCAGCGTTATTTTTTGGTTATCGATTTGAGATGTTTGATAACGTAAATCAAAATTCCACCATTTACCTGTGCTGTCATCATGATTTGTCGTTGTGGGGGGGTAGTCGTAAGTAAAATCTCCGCTGTAATCATATTGACCAATTGATAATCGACTATAAATTTCTGATTCATCACTGATGAAAGTATTGTAAGTAACAGAAGCCAGAGTAAGAGTATCGATTGTTTCGCTGGGAGCAGTATTAAACTCCTGCTCATAAGATGCGGTCGGTATTCCTTTTATTCTATCGTTATAGGCGGCTTCAAACCCCCAGGCTTTATAGTTTAATTTTATAAATAATTTGTTTGATTCATGATAATCAAGGTTTTCAGCTATGCCGTTGTTAGTGGTCGGGTCATCAAATTCTGAGTAATATAGATCAGCACCATCGCTTTTATATTTAGATATAGAAATATAAGCTTCAATATCGTTGTCAAAGGTATTTGCTGCGGTGATACGAGCTGTTTTGCTATTTTCACTTGCATAGTCAACTGATGCCTGTACACCATTATTTTCATGTGCACTTTTAGTGATGATATTGATAACACCAAAAAGTGCATTGGCTCCGTAAATAGCTGAACCCGGGCCAGAAGAAAATTCTACTCGACTTATATTGTCGACATTAACAATGGTGTCATAATCTATACCAAAACTATCATAAATATTTTCATTAACTCTTTGGCCATCTAGTAATAACAATACGCGAGTATTATAGTCACCCGCCAGACCAAATCCACGAACGCCTAGATAGCTGTAATTTCGATCATTTGTTGTATATAGGCCGGGAATGCTGTTTAGTATGTCATTTAATGTTCTGTACCCAAACACACTTATCGCAGCGGAATCTACTACGGTAACTTTTGACGGCGCTTCACTTGTTTTTTGGTTGAATTTTGAAGCAGTAAATACTTCAATATTAAGTAGTTGCTCTAGAGAAACTTCAGTTATATCTATTTCTTCAAAATCTGCTAGAGATACATTTGAAACCATTAGAAATGATAATGGTGCTAAAAATATACTGCGCTTGATATTATACATTAACTATACCCGAAAATAGCACCAGCCTTAGTGCCTGATAAATAAGTTTTACAACACTGAGTATAGTCATTTTTATGGATATTTATAACGCAATAATATAGCCTTTCCTGCGTTCTAGTAACCCTCAAACGGGTTAAGTTAGGTTTTAGTTTTCTTCTCTTAATTTTCTTAATAATACATAAACAGCGCCGGTTCCACCATCTTTTGGTATGGCGCTAACAAAAGCTAAAACCTCAGGAATGCTTTGTAGCCATTTATTAATCATGGCTTTTAATATGGGCTGGCTACTGTCAGAGTGGTAGCCTTTACCATGAACGATTCGTACCAGTTTAAAAGACTGATGTTGTGCATGATCGAGAAATGTCAGTAATGTTTTTCTAGCGTCATCTCGACGGTAACCATGAAGGTCGAGATGGTCTTCTATGGGTACTTTACCGTTTCTAATTTGCTTGAGATAAGATTTTTGTATGCCCGGGCGCATAAACTCAAGAAAATCATCACATTCATCAATGAACTCGTCACTTAAGGTATCTTCAATATTTCTTTGTACACTGACAGGCCTTTTTTTTATATTTGCAGGTTTTTGTTTTAGATTAGCCTTGTTAGTGACAAGTGTCTTTACCCCTTGCATTGCCTCACTAAAAAGCTTGTCATCATCATCGTTCATTATATTGCTCTGTGAATATGCTACTAAGTTATATATCATTAACATATTACCCACTGAGTGAATTCCTGTGCAAATTTTATTAAGTAATGATGATGGCTATCTGGCTCCCGGGCTGGAAATATTAGCAACCTGTTTGGCCAAACTGGGTGAGCTAACGGTTGTAGCACCTGATAGAAATCGAAGTGCTGCCAGTAACTCCCTGACTCTATCCCGCCCTTTAAATGTCCAGTTAGCTGATAACGGTTTTTATAAAGTAGACGGCACCCCAACCGATTGTGTACATCTGGCCATTACGGGGATACTTGAAAAAGAACCCGATATTGTTATCTCCGGCCCCAATGACGGGCCTAATATGGGTGATGATGTGTTGTACTCAGGCACCGTAGCAGCCGCCACAGAAGGTCGTTTTCTAGGTTTACCTGCGATTGCCGTATCAATGGGCAGTTTTGATCCGCTGCATTTTGAAACGGCCTGCTGGGCAATTGAAAAGTTGATGGCCAAGCTACAGCACAACCCCCTTACCGACGATACAATTTTGAATGTTAATGTGCCCGACCTGCCTGTAGATAAAATCAAGGGTTTTAAAAGTACCCGCCTTGGTAATCGACATAAATCTTCTGGTGTTGTTGAGCAAAAAAACCCCAGGGGAGACTCGGTGTATTGGGTAGGCCCCCCGGGAGAAGAGCAGGATGCAGGTGAAGGTACCGATTTTTATGCGGTAAAACAGGGTTTTATTTCAGTTACCCCTTTGCAGATTGATTTAACACGGTATGATAGCCTGCAAAATTTGAGTCAGTGGTTAGATACCATCTAATTCTATCAATCCAACTGCGATCTAACGATCGCATCTACAGGTCCCTATGTGTTACAGGCTGTTTAAATAGTGAATTTATCTGATCCCCATGTGCAGGGTATAGGCATGACGTCCCAGCGGACCCGTGATCGACTTATTGAGCGATTACGCAGTAAGGGTATACAGAACGAACAGGTACTTGAGGTGATGCGCTCTATGCCGCGTCACCTGTTTGTTGATGAAGCCATGAGTTCACGCTCATATGAAGACTCTTCATTACCTATAGGTCATGGGCAGACCATCTCTCAACCCTTTATTGTTGCGAAAATGACAGAGGTGTTATTAAGCCGGGGTGCCCCTGATGCTGTGTTGGAGGTTGGCACCGGGTCTGGTTATCAGGCTGCGATTTTGTCTCAGTTAGTGCCTAAAGTGTACTCTGTAGAGCGCATTGTTGCTTTACAGACACAAGCTCGGGAGCGCTACCACAGGTTAGGTATCCATAATATTTCGCTAAAACATTCAGATGGCTCATGGGGCTGGCCTCAACATGCACCATATAAGGCAATTATTGTTACTGCAGCACCAGAAGAGGTTCCTCAGGGTTTGCTGGAGCAGCTGGATATTGGCGGAATTATGGTCATACCGGTTGGCGGACAGCATGGTGTTCAGAAATTATTATTGATTACCCGAGAAGTAGATCAGTTTGTAGAAGAAGAACTGGATGCGGTGAAATTTGTACCTTTATTAAATGGAGCAATAAGTTGATTTTTGCAGGCTTATATAACCGGGCAATGCTCTGGGCGGAGCATCCGAAGCGTGAGCGATATCTGGTTGGCGTGAGTATTTTTGAGTCTTTTATTTTTCCCTTGCCAACCGCACTGTTAATGATTCCTATGGTGATTGCCACACCGGACAAAGCTATTCGCCTGGCTACCATCACGACTATTATGTCGGTATTTGGTGCGGCTATTGGTTATTTATTAGGCTGGGGGGCTATGAGTGTTATTGAACCCTGGATTGCACAAATGGGCTGGCTGCCGAAACTGGAAAGTGCACGGGCTGAATTTGTCACATACGGTGTTCTGGCCGTGGGCATAGGTGCCTTTACACCTGCACCGTTTAAGATATTTACGGTTACTGCTGGCATGCTTTCAATGCCATTTTTACCTTTTTTGCTGGTATCTCTGGTTGGCCGGGCAGCACATTTTTATATGATCGCTTTATTAATGGCCTGGGCTGGTCCTAAAATGGAACCTGTTGTGCGTAAATATATCGAATGGTTGGGATGGGCTGTTATAGTTTTAGCCGTTATTGGTTTTATTATTCATAAATATATGTAATTTCATTTGAGAAATAAGATTCATAAAAACAAACTTAAATTTTATTTATTTATTTTTCTGCTTACGCTGTTATCAGCCTGTGGAGAGATGCCCAGGCATTGGGATCCCCAGGGTTACACAGTAAAGCGGGGAGATACGCTTTACTCCATTGCCTGGCGTTATGAAAAAGACTTTCGGCAAATTGCGCAGATTAATAATATACAGTCACCTTATGCAATTTTTCCTGGACAGCGTTTACGAATGCAGT
>Ga0316205_10003717_pt1 | contig 14099 bp, 13 predicted proteins | sample 3monthpyrite_MG_FD_204941 | JGI IMG/M metagenome (GOLD analysis project Ga0316205, IMG submission 204941) | Microbial mat bacterial communities from mineral coupon in-situ incubated in ocean water Damariscotta River, Maine, United States -... | ecosystem: Environmental > Aquatic > Marine >... | reverse complement strand
GTTTCATCCATGTCTGAACTGGAAGTTTCTGCTTCACGTTTACAGGCCGCTGCTGAGTCCATTCCGGTGGCTGAACGCGAAGCGCTTGAATTGGCAGCGGAACGTATTCGCACCTATGCCCAACATCAAAAAATAGAATCATGGTCCTATACCGAAGCGGATGGCACCTTGTTGGGTCAACAAGTCACTGCATTGGACCGCGTAGGCTTATATGTACCGGGTGGCAAGGCAGCTTATCCTTCTTCCGTGCTTATGAACGCGATACCTGCGAAGGTAGCGGGCGTGGATGAACTCATCATGGTTGTGCCAACACCTGATGGTGAAGTCAATGATCTGGTTTTTGCAGCAGCTTACATTGCTGGTGTTGACCGTGTGTTTGCTGTGGGTGGTGCACAAGCTGTTGCTGCGTTAGCTTATGGCACTGAAACGGTTCCTCAGGTCGATAAAATCGTTGGGCCGGGTAACATCTATGTGGCGACTGCCAAACGCATGGTCTATGGCGCTGTGGGCATTGACATGATTGCAGGGCCATCAGAGATTCTGGTGGTTTGTGATGGTGAGACTGACCCGGACTGGATCGCCATGGATTTATTTTCCCAGGCTGAACATGATGAAGATGCGCAGTCGATTCTTTTATGTCCCGATGCTGATTTTATTGAGCGCCTGGAAGCCAGCATAGAAAAGCTTATGCCGACGATGGAACGATCAGAAATCATCAGTGCTTCCTTAACTGCACGCGGGGCGATTATCAAGGTTAAAGACCTGGATGAGGCAGTGGAGTTAGTGAATTTTATTGCCCCGGAACATCTTGAATTGTCGGTGCAGGACCCTCAGGCCATGGCAGCTCGTATTCGTCATGCAGGTGCTATTTTCATGGGTCGTTATACCGCTGAGGCTCTGGGTGATTATTGTGCGGGTCCTAACCACGTGCTACCCACTTCTCGAACGGCGCGTTTTTCTTCTCCTTTAGGCGTATATGATTTTCAGAAACGCAGTAGTCTGATTATGTGTTCGGCTGAAGGTGCTTCTAATTTAGGAAAGACAGCCTCTGTGCTATCACGTGGTGAAGGGCTCACTGCACATGCGCGTTCTGCCGAATATCGAATTAAAAAAGACTAACGATTTCTTCTCCCTTGTGAGTGTTTGTACTGGATGAAGTTATCGTTTATGAAAAAGTTATCATGACCGACAACAAACTTATTAATCAATGGATTCGCCCTGAGATCAGGGCTTTGTCCGCTTATCATGTGCCTGACCCAGGTAATATGATCAAACTGGATGCTATGGAAAACCCCTATACCTGGCCGCAGGCCATGATCGAAGAATGGCAGTTGGTGCTGAGAGACACGGCATTGAATCGTTATCCTGATCCGGGTAGCCGTCTTCTGCAACAGGAAATACGCAGTGCTTTTAATGTTCCTGATAACATGGACTTGTTGCTTGGCAACGGCTCGGATGAAATTATTCAAATCATTGCTATGGCTGTTGCCTCACCGGATCGCGTGATACTCGCGCCGGAACCGGGCTTTGTCATGTATAAAATGATTGCGCAGTTTGTTGGCATGCAATACGTGGGTGTACCTTTAACACCAGGTGAATTTAGTCTCGATATGCCGGCAATGACAGCAGCTATAGAGCAGCACCAACCTGCGGTTATTTTTCTGGCTTATCCTAATAACCCTACTGGTAATTTATTTGATCGAAAACAAGTAGAAGAAATACTGCGTTTAGCGCCAGGTATTGTTGTGATTGATGAGGCCTATGCCGCTTTTGCTGATGATAGTTTCATGCCTGATCTGGGCAAGTATCCTAATTGTCTGGTGATGCGTACCGTTTCTAAAATGGGTTTGGCTGGATTGCGTTTGGGCTATCTTGCAGGTGCTCCAGGCTACTTGCAGGAGTTTGATAAAATCCGTTTGCCTTATAATATTAATGTTTTGACGCAGGTGAGTGCTGAGTTTGCATTGAAGAACAAAGCAGTGCTTGATGAGCAAACTGAATTGCTATGCCAGGAACGTGGTAATTTATTTAATAAACTGGCGGGTATATCTGGCTTGATTGCTTATCCTAGTCAGGCTAACTTTATTTTATTTAAGGTTGATGATGGTCGAGCAAACGAGTTGTTTGAAACACTCAAGGCAGGCGGAGTTTTAATCAAAAACCTGGCTAATGCTGGAGGTCTTTTGCAGGATTGTTTGCGAGTGACTGTTGGCAAGCCGGAAGAGAATGAGCGTTTCATTGAAATTGTCAGTGATTTTTAATGCTTGATGACTTAAGTTTATTAAAACCAATTAGACATTCCTTTTGAAAGCAGGGTCTTTTTACTGCCGTTCGAGGGTTTGAATCTTTTATTGATACCGTATTAGCGGCGTAAATTTCTATAAGTAACAGCAGGTCTTTGTGTGACCTCTATGTCTGCTGTGAATGTCCGTTTATCCCTTACTCCTTGCAATTGAATAATGGTACCAGGTTGTTGGCGCGCGACTGCATCAAGCAGGTTACGCACATCATAGATAGGTTGTTTGTTTATTTGCAGTAAAATGTCTCCAGATTGAAGGCCGGAATTTAATGCAGGCCCATCTTCAAACAAGCCGGTAATGATAACGCCACCAGGGGAGGGCAAGTTGAGCGTTTGAGCAATATTAGAGGGTAAATCGCGTAGCCGCACTCCCAGCCAGCCGCGAACGACGTGACCTTTTTCAATTATTTCTGTCATGACTTTGCGTGCGAGGTTAATCGGGATAGAAAATCCTATGCCCTGTGATCCTCCGCTTTTACTGAAAATAGCAGAATTAATGCCAATTAATTCGCCACGTGGATTCACCAATGATCCACCTGAGTTACCTGGGTTGATGGCTGCATCTGTCTGGATAAAATTCTCGAAGGTGTTGAGCCCCAGTCGTTTACGCCCGGTGGCACTGATGATGCCTTGAGTTACTGTCTGGCCAACTCCGTAGGGGTTTCCGATAGCCAATACGACATCACCAACTTGCAGGTCTTCGGAATCACCTACGGTGATGCCAGGTAAATTATCTAATTCTATTTTAAGTACGGCGAGATCAGTTTCCGGGTCCGTACCGACAACTTGGGCACGTGCATTTCGGCCGTCACCAAGAAGCACCTGGATTTCTGTCGCACCTGAGATAACATGGTTGTTGGTAATAATATGACCTTGTGAGGTCATGATGACACCTGAACCCAGGCTGGTTTCCAGCTTGGATTTCTCCGGTGTAGTGCCATTAAAATAGTGTCTGAGCATATCTTCAGCTGAGGGTTGTCTGGTAGACACTTTGGCTGTGAAGATATTGACCACAGAGGGTGCTGCTTGTGTGACGGCAGGTGCATATGAGAAAGGCGCAGTCTGGGTAGAGTGAGAGACAGCTTGTTCTGTGGCTGTTGGGGTGTGTTGCCTGATTTCTACCTTAGGGCGAACATTTTGGATTAAATCCGGTTTCAGTATCAGCACGACAAAGGCAGCAGCTAGGCCAATGGAAACAAACTGAAACAGAAACATCAGGAATTTGGTAAATTGTTTCACAAGACCAACTTTAGCTATTATTAGATCAGCTATTATTATTCACAAATCAATATCTTGCAATGAGGGCAATATGGCCAGTTTAAACACTATCGTCGAATACACTAATGAGTTGCTGTCCATTTCCCAGTTTAATGACTATTGCCCGAATGGATTACAGGTGCAGGGGCGCGAGGATGTGCAGCGACTTATTGGAGGCGTGACAGCCAGTCTGGATTTGCTGGATGCGGCTATAGAACAGCGTGCAGATGCTATTCTCGTTCATCATGGCTATTTTTGGAAAGGCGAAAACCCATGTGTCACGGGTATGAAATTTGATCGAATGAAACGCCTCATTGAGGCTGGGGTTGCATTACTGGCCTATCATCTTCCCCTGGATGCCCATCCTGAATACGGTAACAACGCGCAGCTAGGTCGTTTACTAGGAGCCAGTGTAGAAGGTGGGTTTGCGAAAAACGCTAATGTTAATATCGCTTGCTACGGGCGTTTACATGAGCCGATGAGTGCTGAGAATCTGGGGAAAAGTTTACAAGATATACTCGCACGTGAACCTTTATGCATAAAAGGTCATGAACGACCGATTGAGCGCATAGGCTGGTGTACGGGTGGTGCACAAGGATATATTGAAGAAGCGGCCGCTTTGGGGTTGGACGCATATATTAGTGGGGAAATTTCAGAACACACTTATCATGCTGCCCGCGAATTGGGAATCAACTATTATGCGGCGGGTCATCATGCAACTGAGCGTTACGGGGTGATGGCATTGGGCCAACACTTATCAGAGTATTTTGGTCTGGAATTCAGATTTCTTGATCTTCCAAATCCTGTTTAAGTAATTGATTGTACTTGACAATACGGTATTCCACTGAATTTATTTATACCTTCCCAAAAAAATGCTCAGTCATTTAATATGGTTAATGACTGTAACGAATAAGAATATTCTGATAGAATCACGCCGCTTTTATACGGGTATGGCCCAATTCAACAAATAGCCATATCTGCCTATTACTGAGAATGTAATAATTTGGTTTCTGGAGAATTTTCATGAGCAAAGAAGGTGTGGATCTCAGAAGACGCCGTTTTCTGACAGCGACAACCTCAGTCGTTGGCGGGGCCGGAGTAGCAGCTGCTCTCGTCCCATTTGTCACTTATATGACCCCGAGTGCTAAAGCACGTGCGGCTGGTGCCCCCGTTAAGGTGGATATCAGTAAGCTGGAACCGGGTAAGAAGATGACTATCGAATGGCGTAAAAAACCCGTCTGGATCGTTCGACGAACCGAGCAAAGTTTAACTGATCTGGTTGCGCTTAACAGCTCATTAGCTGATCCTGAATCTGTGGTACCACAACAGCCCACTTATATAAAAGGTGAAGCACGTGCCATTAAACCAGAATATATGGTGATGGTAGGTTTATGTACTCATCTGGGTTGTTCGCCAACTTTTAAGCCTGAATTGGGTGCCGCTTCAGGACTGGGCGCTGACTGGAAGGGTGGTTTCTTCTGTCCTTGTCACGGTTCAACATTCGACCTTTCCGGCCGTGTGTATGCTGGCGTACCAGCACCAACTAACCTGATTGTTCCGCCGCATAAATACCTGTCAGATAGCTTAGTCCTGATCGGTGTCGACCAAGAAGGAGCCGCATAATGAGCAAGACTCAAGCATTGATGGGCTGGATCGACGATCGTTTTCCACTGACTAAAATGTGGAAAGAGCATCTGTCTGAATACTATGCTCCAAAGAACTTTAATTTCTGGTATTTCTTCGGTTCATTGGCCTTGTTGGTACTGGTGCTGCAAATAGTCACTGGTATCTTCCTGACCATGAACTACAAGCCGGATGCAGAAATGGCATTTGCCTCTGTTGAATACATCATGCGTGATGTGGAATGGGGCTGGCTGATTCGCTATATGCATTCTACCGGTGCCTCGGCATTCTTTATTGTCGTTTATCTGCATATGTTCCGTGGTTTGATGTACGGTTCATACAAGAAACCTCGTGAGTTGATCTGGATTTTTGGCATGTTGATTTATGTGGCGCTGATGGCAGAAGCCTTCATGGGTTACTTATTGCCTTGGGGTCAGATGTCTTACTGGGGCGCACAGGTTATTATTTCCCTGTTCGGTACTATTCCATTTGGATTAGGTGAGCCGATAGCTGAGTGGATTCGTGGTGATTTTGTTATTGCTGATGCCACGCTTAATCGCTTCTTCGCTTTTCACGTTATTGCAGTTCCTCTGATTCTCTTAATGCTGGTGGTAGCGCATATCATTGCATTGCATGAGGTTGGATCAAATAACCCGGATGGCGTAGATATTAAGAAAAACAAGGACGCAAATGGTATTCCAAAAGATGGCATTCCATTCCACCCCTATTATTCCGTTAAGGATATTGTGGGCGTGATTGTATTTTTGATTTTCTTTGCAATGGTGTTGTTCTTTGCCCCTGATTTATGGGGTTGGTTCCTGGAGAAAGATAACTTTATTCCAGCTGATCCATTGAAGACGCCGGATCATATTGTTCCGTTATGGTACTTCACACCATTCTACGCAATTTTACGTGCTGTACCTCCATTGCTGAATTCCCAGTTCCCGGGTGTAGCAGCCATGGGTATGGCGATTGTCTTTTTGTTCCTGGTGCCATGGCTTGATCGAAGCCCCGTACGTTCCATCCGCTATCGCGGTGGTATTTACAAGTTTGCCTTGGCTGTCTTTGTCGTGACCTTCCTGGTATTGGGTTGGCTCGGTACACAGCCTGCTGGCGGTATCTATCTGACTTTATCGCAGATTTTCAGTATTTTGTATTTTGCATTTTTTATCCTGATGCCTTGGTATACGACGATAGATAAAACCAAGCCGGTTCCGGAAAGGGTGACAGACTAATGAAAAAGATATTAATGGTATTGTTAATTCTGATGGCGCCAGTAATGGCTCAGGCAGCTGGCGGTTTAAGTTGTGGCAAGGTGGATTGCTACAAGGCTAAGACCGATTTGCAAAACAAAGCTTCATTGCAGCGTGGTGTTAAATTATTCGTTAATTATTGCATGGGCTGTCACTCTACCAAGTTTATGTCCTATGAGCGTATGGCGACTGATCTTGGTCTGGACAAAGAGTTGGTATTGAAAAACTTGATGTTCAGCGATGGCAAAATTGGTGATTATATGGAAATTGCCATGCCAGAGGATGATGCAACTAATTGGTTTGGTACACCCCCACCTGATTTATCATTGGTTGCGCGATCACGTGGTAAAGACTGGTTATACACTTATTTGAAAACGTTTTATACTGATGACAGCCGTCCATTTGGGGTAAATAACCTGGCCTTTGCCGATGTAGGTATGCCTCATGCCTTGCAAGGTCTGGAAGGTATGAAAAAAGCGGTATTCAAAACTGAGAAAGATTCACACGGAGAGGACGCCGTTGTTTTCGATAAGTTTGAAACCCTTTCAGAAGGAACAATGAGCGCTGCCAAGTATGATCAGGCGATGCTCGATCTGGTGAACTACCTGGATTACACAGGTGAGCCAGCTAAACTGGTTCGTTATAGCCTGGGTGTGAAAGTTATTTTGTTTCTGATTATCTTGCTGATTCCAGCATATCTGATGAAGAAAGAGTTCTGGAAAGACATTCATTAAGCCTTTCTGTCGCTCCCAAAGTGAAATCCCGGTAATCAGCCGGGATTTCATCACCTTTATTCTCTCTTTTACGGTATAATGCCGCTCATTTGTTAGACCTTGGAGTATCCCGTATGGCTTTAGTTGCCAATAGACGTTCAGTAATGACTTTGTTTTCATCACCTGTAGACCCGTATTGTCATCGTGCAAGGATCGTTTTGGGAGAAAAGGGGATCACATTTGAAACCAGCAATGTAGAGTCCGGTAGTCTGCCTGAGGATTTGCTTGATATAAATCCCTATCATTCGGTTCCTACTTTAGTTGATCGAGAGCTTGTGCTTTATAATTCACAAGTAATTGTTGAATATCTGGATGAGCGTTTCCCTCATCCACCATTGATGCCAGTTGATCCCGTGTCTCGTGCCAAAACTCGTTTGGCGATGCATCGAATCGATGCTGACTGGTATAGCCAGGTGGATGAGCTCGAATCGGGTGACATCAAACGCATTACCAAGGCACGTAAAATTTTGTCGGATAGCCTGGCTTCAAGTGCTGATGTTTTTTCCTTCAAGCCTTATTTCCTGAGTGATGATTTTACTCTGGTAGATTGTGCAATTGCCCCTTTGCTTTGGAGACTTGAGCAATATGGTATTGAATTGCCATCACAGGCCAAGGCTATACATGAGTATGCGGAACGTGTTTTTGATCGTGAGTCATTTCGTACCAGTTTGACTGAGCAGGAAGAGGAAATGAGGCTTTAATCATTTGATGAAAGCTTTGCTGCGAAACTGACCAGGGTTTATGAACATGACTTCCAGCCGACCTTACCTAATTCGAGCATTGAATGAGTGGATCAATGATAATGGTCTGACTCCTTATATTCTGGTTGATACGGCTATTGAAGGTGTACAGGTACCTCGGCAGCATATTCATGATGGAAAGATTGTATTGAATATAGCTTCACGTGCTGTACAAGAGCTGGATTTGGGTAATGAGGAGATTTTCTTCAGTGCTCGCTTTTCAGGTGTTTCGATGGTTGTCAGAGTGCCTGTTGATGCCGTGATGAGTATCTATGCAATGGAGTCAGGCGAAGGTATGGTCTTTAACGAAACAGACCGCAGTGACGATCCTCCTCCGGAAGACACACCACCGGACAATTCCAGCAAGCCTACGCTTCGCGTAGTAAAATAACTGCCCCGCATTTCTCTCACCGCGATAGGTTATCAATAAAAACCCCTCTATCTTTTTTGCATAGTGTGTTTCTTTATAGGCATCATGTATTTGCTGCTGTCTTTTGACGTCTGGTGAGAAATGTTTAGTTACAATGTTTCAGAGGCAAAGTCTGCCAATCTTGAGCGCTCCCCACGAACCAGGGTGATATGCCCGCTGTGTTCCCAGTTTTGAAATCTGTCCACTACGTATGTTAAACCTGAGGATGTTTCCGTGAGGTAGGGTGTGTCTATTTGGGCAATGTTACCCAGGCAGACAATTTTACTACCAGGCCCTGCGCGGGTTATCAGGGTTTTCATTTGTTTCGCCGTCAGGTTTTGAGCCTCGTCAATGATGATGAGTTTATTTAAAAAAGTTCTGCCGCGCATGAAATTCAATGAGCGAATCTTGATGCGTTGTTGTACCAGATCATTGGTGGCAGCTTGTCCCCAGTCTCCATTTTCTTCTGTCTTGGTCAGTACTTCGAGATTATCCATAAGGGCGCCCATCCATGGCGTCATTTTTTCCTCTTCGGTGCCGGGTAAGAAACCAATGTCCTCTCCCACGGGAACCGTGACACGAGTCATGATGATTTCGTTGTATAGTCCTGCTTCCAGGGTTTGCTCCAGCCCCGCGGCTAGCGTAAGCAAGGTTTTACCCGTTCCAGCCATGCCTACGAGTGTGACAAAATCTATTTCCGGGTTCATGAGCAGGTTAAGTGCATAGTTTTGTTCACGGTTACGTGCATGAATACCCCATACACCCTGCGAGGCGGTTTGGTAATCGCGCATAATTTCTATGACGGCACTATCTTCTTTTTTGGAACAAACCCGATAATTAAAAGTGGGGTCACTCTCCATGTATAAAAATTCGTTGCTGTGCCAGCTGGAAACTTCAGGTCCCTGAATTCGGTAATAGGTATGTCCTTCCTCGCTCCAGGATTCCATATTTTTACTGTGTTGTTCCCAGAAATCCTGACTGAGTTCGCGTGCCCCGCGGTAAAGCAGGTCTACATCTTCCAGAACCTGATCATTGAAGTAGTCTTCTGCATGAATGCCGAGTACGGTCGCTTTGATGCGTAAGTTGATGTCTTTTGATACCAGCGTGATGGTTTTGTCTGGGTATGATTCTCTGAGGAAAATGGCCGTGCCAAGAATGTTATTGTCATTTTTCGAACCAGGGAGAATATCTGGGATGCTGCCTTCTATTGCCTGGGTTTGAAAATACAATCGACCTCCAGGTGATACAAATTCAGTTCTTTTTTGCTCTAGTGGCAGGCCTTGTTTGATTTCTTCAACGCTATTGTCGATGAGCAGGTCATCAAGAAACCGGCTCATTTGTCTGGCGTTACGAGCTACCTCAGTAGCTCCTTTTTTCATATTATCGAGTTCTTCCAGAACAATCATCGGCAAATAAATGTCGTGTTCTTTGAAGCGAAATATGGATGTAGGGTCGTGGATTAGTACATTGGTATCAAGAACAAATAAACGTTCCCCTGGAATCTCTTTTTTAGCGGTTATCAAGGTTTGTTTTCCTTGTTGTAGGTTTTAACGGCATCCAAAACAGCTTCAATATGACCATCTACTTTTACTTTACGCCATTCCTGTACTAGCTTGCCATCAGCTCCTATCAGAAAGGTACTTCGTTCGATACCGAGAACTTTTTTTCCGTACATGTTTTTCATTTTTATGACATCAAAGATGTTGCATAGTTTTTCATCTTCATCAGAAATTAAATCGAATTTGAAATTTTGTTTTTCCTTGAACTTTTCATGAGATTTAATACTGTCGCGTGAAACCCCCAAAATAATACAATTTTGTCGTTTGAATTTTGCTAGGTTATCTCTGAAATCCTGGCCTTCACGAGTGCAGCCAGGGGTGCTGTCTCTTGGGTAAAAATACAGAATGACATGTTGGCCTTTAAGGTTTGATAGTCTGATGTTTTGATCACCTGTTGCAGGTAAGTTGAAGGCAGGTACTTTTTTGCCGACAGTGGCTTGCGTCATTATTTCTTGCTCCTTAAGTTCTGTGTGGAAAAATATCTCAGGATTTCATGGGTTCCAAAACAGCATCCAGATTCAGGCTGTCACAGAACTCCATGAACGCTTCACGCAAATCGGATATGGATTGACTGGAAGGGATGCCGATTTCCATGTGTACCGAGAACATAGATGTTCCCGTGTGGGCTGCAGCGTAGCAATTGGTACTCATTTCTTCAATATTGATGTCTCTTGCGGAAAAGAAGTTGGCCAGATTTTTAACGATACCCTGATGGTCGATGGCAATAATTTCTGCAATATAAGGTAGTGTTTTTTTCGTCTGCTGGCGAGCTTCAGTGTTTTTTGTGATGATGGTCATTCCCAGAGTCTGTTCCAGACTGGGCATATGTGCTTGTAGCTTGGCGATGGTGTTCCAATGTCCGGATACTATTAGCATTAGGGCAAATTCACCGCCGAGAACAGTCATGCGACTGTCCTCAATATTGCATTCGTATTCAGATATATTTTTAGCGAGTTCTTCGACAATACCTGGACGATCACTGCCTAAAGCAGTGATAACTAAATGATTACTCATAGTAGACCTCTTTATATACCCAATGCCGATAGGATCTTTTTACTAGAGTATATCGGATATGTCTACTGTGCGTAACTTTTCTGCTGCATCTTCAGGACTGATGGTGTTGACAAATAACCCGGAGCCGAGCTCGAAGCCTGAGGGTATGCTGGTTCTTGGACATATTTCCAGGTGCCAGTGATAACTAGGGCTGCAATTATCGTATTCAGGACCATGAGGAACAGAGTGAAGGAAGTAGTTATATTGAGCGCCACCGATGACTTGTTCGAGTCGCGCCATACTGTTTTTTAGCACGCTGGCAAATGCCTGTAAGTCGGCTTCTGTGGTATCCAGGTAATCAGCTTGATGGTTAAGCGGCAAGATATGAACTTCCCATTCGTAGCGGCTGGCGAATGGCTTGATGGCGACAAAACGATCATTTTTCTCAATGACGTACTGACCGACGTTAATTTTTCGACGAACTTCGCCAGAATCGCGGTCATAGATGGTGGCTTCGTAGGTTAATGCTTCATCGATAAGGGAGCAAAAGATGCAGCGATGGTGCTTGTCATAATGCTTCTTGCTGTTATGTACTTCATTGAACAGGTTTTCAGGAACGACGGGCATAGCAATGATCTGGCTATGTGTGTGCGCAATACTGGCACCTGCGGCCGGACCAAAATTCTTAAACGCAAGGACGTATTTGAGCCGAGCATCAGACTTGTATAAATGTAGCATACGGTCCTGGTAGCTTTTAAAAATCATCGCTAGATGATCAGTGCTCATTTCGTGGATGGCTATTCCATGAGATTGATGGTCTATGATCACTTCATGTCGACCATAGCCTTCAATGGTTTGTTGCAATCCAAATGAGAGGTTATCCTGCGTGCTGTTTTCTCCCAGTACAGGATATAGATTTTCCACAATACGGATGTTCCAGTCTCCTGATTCCGGGTAGGTTGAGATCGTGGGAGGCGTTTTGTCTTCATTGCCACGACAGAAGGGGCAAGTTTCTACGTGCTTGCGGGTGTCTCTGGGGGCTGGCGCTTCTTCTTTCCTTGGTCGCATACCACGTGCAGTGGCCACCAGTACGGAGTTACTGGGGACAATGGGGTCGATACGGATTTCACGTGTGCTATTGCTGGAGTCTGCCATGATCTTAGTCCTTGTGAATATGAGGGGGTTAGATTAACCCAAGATCGTCCTTCGAATTCCCTGATTTTCTCAATAGACCCATATTAATTGCTTATGAAGAGCGTTATACCCTTATTTTTAACTTGTTAGAATTTTTCAGGAAAGCCGTGAAGTTTATGTGATAAACATAGAGTGTAAATGGGCGTGGCAGGCAGGTAATATTTAACTGAGCAATGCATCATTCTTGTACCTTTCTACCAATCTACTGTAACATGTGGACAGCTAAATTTACGGAGAATGACGATGTTCCACGGTAGTATGGTGGCTCTGGCCACGCCTATGAAAAAGGGCGGAGAGCTGGACTATGAGTCGATGTCCAGACTGGTTGAATTTCATATTGAAAATCAAACTGATGGCATTGTTGCTGTGGGTACCACGGGTGAATCTGCTACGCTGGATGAAAAGGAACATTGTGACCTTATTCGTCATGCTGTGGATCTCGCCAGGGGGCGTGTCCCGATCATAGCGGGGACAGGCGCCAATTCAACCAGCGAGGCTATCCACCTGACCCATTGCGCGATGGAGGCAGGTGCAGATGCCTGTCTGTTGGTAACACCGTATTACAATAAACCCACTCAGGAAGGTCTTTATCAGCATTACAAAACCATTGCTGACGCCGTGCCAATTCCACAAATTTTATATAATGTACCGGGGCGTACTGCCTGTGATATGTTGCCTGAAACAGTAGAAAGGCTCTCCCATATCGCTAATATCGTTGGTCTGAAAGAGGCTACCGGGGATCTGGGGCGACTGAAGCAGACTCTGGATCTTTGTGGCGACCGTCTTGAGCTTTATAGCGGAGATGATGCGACAGGTTGTGATTTTATGCTGCAAGGTGGCCATGGCGTCATTTCTGTTACCAGTAATGTGGCCCCCAAAACAATGCATGAAATGTGTGTGGCCGCTCTGGCCGGGGATGCTGAGAAGGCTCATGAAATAGATGGCAGATTGGCTGGCCTACACAGAGATCTTTTTATTGAGGCCAATCCAATCCCGGTAAAATGGGCATTGTATGAAATGGGGCTAATACCTGATGGTATTCGCTTACCATTAACTTCGTTATCCGAGCAGTATCAAGAACCGGTTCGCAATGCACTAAGGCAAGCTGGCGTAATTCAATAAGTTTCAGGGTATTTATGATTTCATTTAATTTTACTAAAAACCTTACCGTCATCGCGGCAGTGGCTATTTCATTAAGCCAGACTGGGTGTTCTATTCTAGATTCTTTTACGTCTGATGATGGTATTGATTATAAAAGTACGGTCAAGCAACAGTCGCTTGAAGTTCCTCCTGATCTTACCAAGCCTAAAACAAGCCAAGCGATGACGGTGCCTGATCTTGCTAAAGATGCTAATACCTATTCTGCCTATCAGAGCCAGCAATCAGGTGCGACAGTCGAAGTGGCTGGAGAATCTCTACCTCAGCAAAAGACCGTAAGTTACCACCATCAAGGGCCTAACTCCTGGCTGGAATTAAAAGGAACGCGTGCACAAGTGTGGCCTCGTTTACGAGAGTTCTGGCTTAAAACGGGTTTTGTATTGATCCTGGATCAACAAGAGCAGGGTTTCATGGAAACCGAATGGGCAGAAAACAGAGCTAACATTCCAGGGGGCTTTATTCGTAATGTGCTCAGCAAAGTTTTTGTTGCCGCTTATACATCAGGTACGCGTGACAAGTTCCGTTTGCGTGTTGAGGAATCAGCTGAAGCTGGAAGTGTGGAAATATTTATTACTCACCGAGGTATGCTGGAACGTGTGGTTGGTGGTGAATTGTCCAGTGAAGGTTCGGTGTGGGACATACGGCCTTCTGATCCAGGGCTTGAGGCTGAGATGCTGAAACGCTTGTTGGTTCACTTAGGGCTTGAGAGCAAGCAGGCTGAAAGTGTGCTGGCATCAGCCAAGCAAGAAAAGCCCAAAGCAAGTCTTGTTAAGACGGGCGACACGGCATCATTGTTATTGCAGCAAGACTTCTCGCGAGCCTGGCGCCTTGTTGGGTTAGC
>Ga0316205_10003716_pt1 | contig 14103 bp, 12 predicted proteins | sample 3monthpyrite_MG_FD_204941 | JGI IMG/M metagenome (GOLD analysis project Ga0316205, IMG submission 204941) | Microbial mat bacterial communities from mineral coupon in-situ incubated in ocean water Damariscotta River, Maine, United States -... | ecosystem: Environmental > Aquatic > Marine >... | reverse complement strand
AAGAAAATTACCGATGTAACTAATAATGCTGCACTAATAAAAAGACCTATTTCATCAATAATATTTTGAGAATTTAGGGTACGTATGTAAGGCATCCCAGAAATGCGAACATCAAGATTATATGTAGTCTCAAAAGCTTTAATCTTTGGTATGAGAATGTTAGTGATAAAATCTTTTCTTGCAGGTGTATTAACAATGGATTTTTCTAGATATATAGCAGACCTAATGGTTTTTGTGTCCTTATTAAACAAGAAATTATCATAGAAAGGATATTGCTCAAATAATTCTTTTTGTAGCTTTTCAAGGTCATCAATAGAGTTTATAGAGTCTTTAATAAACGGTTCAAGGTCAAACTGTTTTTTTTGATTATTCTTTATTAATTTTTGAAGGTCATAAATAGAAACTACTGTCTCAACTTCTACATTAGACTTAAAACTAGTTGATAGCTTATTCCAGGCATTTAAGTTTTTAACAGTAAAAAGTGACGTGTCTTTAATGCCTAGCACAATTAAGTTGCCTTCTTCTCCAAAGGTTTCTAAAAATGAATTGTACTCTAAATTTACGCTATGATCATCGGGTAATAAGTTTGCTTCAGTATAGGTAAAACGCATTTTATCCCATTGCAAACCAAAAAGATATGTTGCTGCAGCTACTACTAGAATAATGCCAATTCTATTTCGAAGAATTAATCTAGCAATAGCTTCCCAAAAACCAACTGAAAAAAGTTTTGTCATAGCAAAATTAATGGCTGCAAAGGTAGATAAAATGAATAGATAAACATTCTAATTATAAGGATTTAATAAGATCAATCCAAGCTAATGTTAAAAGTGAATTTAACTGCAATATTATCTTCAAACTTTGGCAAATAGTACGCACCATATCGATATGCTAAACTAAGGCCAAAGCCAAAAAATAGCTTGTTTATTTCTAATCCAGATTCAGTAAAACCTTTGTCGAGTGTATTAAAACTAATGCCTTCATGCCTCTCAGGTTCTTTCATGGATCCTATGGCGTATCTAGAAATTAAAACAAGTTGAGGTTTAAACCAAGGCGAAATATTAAATGATGCAACCGTATGTTTTATTTGAAGGGTTGTAAATTTATCAGAAAAGAACTCATTAAAATACATGGTTTCAAAGCTGTTAGTGCCTGCAACCGAGAACCTATTCCATATCGTTTCCTTGTTTACATTATTAGGATATGCGTGATACATGTGTGTGATAGGCGTGTTTTTGCTTGTCATACCTGCTGTTAAAACCAACTCGGTTGATGCGTTGTCTTTATAATTGAATTTTTGGATAGTTCTAAAATCTACTTTCGAAAAACTTAAATCACCATCCAGTATCTTCGCAAAGCTTTTGGTGTATTGAAATGTAAACTTTGGATAGCCAATGGTGGTTTCATCAATGCCATTATCGGTATATTCAAAGTTGCTGAAGGGGTTCCACTGTAATGAGGTTTTAAATAAAGTTAAACTGTAATTTGTAAAACTTCCTTGAGGCCCTAGGTTAAACGTATAATTATAGGTAGGTGTTATTTTGCTCACACCAAACTGGGTTTCGGTAATGATTTTTGGAAGTAATTGATGCTCTATAGACACTGTTTTGGAAATATGTCTATGAAATAAATCGATGTTGATTAACCGAGGCTCAAAAAATTGAAAAAAGCGCTTGTCTGTTAAAAATTTGGAGCTTCCTGTTTCTTGTAAATCATCGGTATATGCTATGTTAAGCCAAGTATTTGTTTTTTTTGAAATTCTAAAACCACCACCAATACTATACTTAAATTGGTCGTCTAAAAAACCATATACTGTATAACCTTGTAGTCTAAATTTAGATGAAAATTTGGTGTTTGTAATACCTCCCAGACCAGTTCTAAACCCTTCATATTGATTGTATTTTATTAAATACCGTAAATCAATATTAATGTATTTGGTTGGCAAGTACCCATTTCCAATACTTCTTAGGAATGCGGCTTTTTTGATGGAATCTTGTTGACTGGTTTTAATAGAAGAACTATCTACCTGAGAATATCCTTTATTTATAAAAAGGAGAATTAAAAATAAAGGTAAAAAATGCTTCATTAATAGGCGTGATCTAAGAATATGTGTCTAACATAAAAAAAGCGACTTTAGTGTCGCTTTTGATTAAACCGTCATTATTTCTGTTTCTTTTACATGAAATATATCGTCCACTTTTTTAACATACATATCGGTCATTTCTTGTATATCCATTTCGGCATTATTCTGTAAATCTTCAGAGGCGTCATCTATTTTTTTAATATCATGATTGGCATCTTTTCGGGCATTTCTAATGCCTATTTTAGCATCTTCAGCTTCGGCTTTTGCTTGTTTGGCTAATTCGCGTCGTCGTTCTTCGGTTAATGCAGGCACGTTAATAATGATGCTTTCGCCGTTATTCATTGGGTTAAAACCAAGGTTGGCCACCATAATGCTACGCTCAATTTCTTGAAGCATGCTTTTTTCCCAAGGCTGTACAGTAATGGTTCTACCATCTGGTGTATTAACATTGGCAACTTGATTTAATGGTGTTTGAGAGCCGTAATAGTCTACCATCACACTGCCCAGCATTGTGGGACTAGCCTTACCAGCTCTAATGTTTACAAGCTGTTTTTCTAAATGCTTAATAGCATTTATCATTGCTTCTTTTGCGGTGTCTAAAATAAATTGAATGTCTTCGTTCATTTCTAAAATTTTTAATCTATTATTTCAAAAACTAAGCCAAAAATAAACAATAACGTATTTATAAGTTTACTGTTGTGCCAATATTTTCTCCAGAGACTACTTTTAATAAGTTGCCTTTTTTGTTCATGTCAAAAACTATAATAGGTAATTTGTTTTCTTGACTTAAAGTAAAAGCTGTAGTGTCCATAACTTTTAATCCTTTTCTCAAAACATCCTCAAAGCTAATGTTGTCAAATTTAACTGCTGCTGAATCTATTTCGGGATCTGCATTATAAATACCATCTACACGAGTTCCTTTTAAAATAACATCAGCTTCAATTTCAATAGCTCTTAAAACAGCAGCGGAATCTGTTGTGAAATATGGGTTTCCTGTGCCTCCTCCAAATATTACCACGCGTCCTTTTTCAAGATGTCTCATGGCTTTTCGTCTTATAAAAGGCTCGGCAACTTCATTTATTTTAATGGCAGATTGTAATCTAGTTGGGACATTGGCATCTTCTAAAGCACTCTGTATCGCCAACCCATTTATAACGGTTGCAAGCATTCCCATGTGGTCTGCTTGTACACGATCCATACCATTACTTGCCCCTGCAACACCCCTAAAAATGTTCCCACCACCAATAACTATGGCAACTTCTACACCAAGATTGGTTATTTGTTTTATATCTTGTGCATATTCGGCCAGACGATTAGGGTCAATACCATATTGTCTTTTCCCCATTAAGGCCTCACCAGATAGTTTTAGTAGGATTCTTTTATATTTCATAAAGTTATTTGTACAATTAAAAGGATTCCCACTTTTGTAGGAACAAGAGTTTAGCAAAGCTACAAATTTTTGCGCTTTACCTAAGTCCAATTTATTAAAATTGTTATATGCTGGAAAGATCTAATCGATATCTCAGCTTTTCAACAATTAAATAAGTGAGTTAACCTGTTCTAGGATAAGGACTCAAATTAAAATAATATTTAGAGTTCTAAAGCTTTTTTCACATCGTTATCCATCAATAACTCTTGAGGGTTTTCTAAAGCTTCTTTAACAGCTACGAGAAATCCAACACTTTCTTTTCCGTCTATAATTCTATGGTCATAAGATAAAGCCACAAACATAATTGGTCTAATTTCTACTTTACCATTAATAGCTACTGGACGTTCAACAATATTATGCATTCCTAAAATCCCGCTTTGTGGCGGATTAATAATTGGTGTGGATAACATACTTCCAAAAACGCCTCCATTAGAGATTGTAAAAGTGCCTCCAGTCATTTCATCAACAGTTATTTGACCATCTCTTGCTCTGATTGCCAATCGTTTTACTTCATTCTCTACCCCTTTAAATGATAAGTTTTCTGCATTTCTAATCACTGGAACCATTAATCCTTTTGGCCCTGAAACAGCAATACTAATGTCACAAAAATCATAACTTACCATTTCCTTGCCATCAATCATGGAGTTTACTGCTGGAAATAGTTTTAACGCTCTTACTATAGCTAAAGTGAAAAAACTCATAAACCCTAAGCTAACACCATGCTTCTCTTTAAAGGTTTCTTTATACTCTTTACGCAATGCGAAAATTGGGGACATATCGACTTCGTTAAAAGTGGTGAGCATTGCTGTTTCGTTTTTAGCAGATACTAATCGTTCGGCTACTTTACGACGAAGCATAGACAGTTTGCTTCTTGTTACACCACGTCCTTCAACGTTTATTGCTTGTCCCATTGAAGGCACTGCTTTAACAGCATCTTCTTTTGTAATACGACCATCTCGTCCTGTGCCAATAACTTGAGATGCTTCCATGCCTTTTTCGGCTAAAATTTTATTTGCAGCTGGACTTGGCGTACTTGTAGCGTAAGTCTCGTTAGTAGATACCAAAGGCTGAGATTCTTGTTTTGCTGTCTTGGTTTTTACAACTTTTTTTGTAGGTTCTGTGCCTTCTGGTTTTTCGGCACTTGTGTCAATCAAGCAAACCACTTCTCCAACAGCTACTGCATCACCTTCTTCTGCTTTTAACGTAATCGTTCCGCTCGCTTCTGCAGGTAGTTCCAATGTTGCTTTATCACTGTCTACTTCAGCAATGGCTTGGTCTTTTTCTACATAATCTCCATCTTCTACCAGCCATTCAGCAATTTCAACTTCTGTGATTGACTCTCCAGGTGATGGAACTTTCATTTCTAAAATCATTATATGACTATTTTAGTTTTTAAATTTTATTATCTGCGTTGATTATCTTTTGTTTTGTCAAAAACGAAATCTATAACTTCTTGATGTCGTCTTTTTGATCTGGTTGAGCTTCCTGCGGCTGGTGCACTATAAGGCCTTCTTGTAGCTGCTCTCCATGTTTTAGACTCATCTATATGCATCATCATGTGGCTGTATGCTCCCATGTTTCTTGGTTCTTCTTGAGCCCAAACCACATCACTTGCATTTTTATATTTTAATAATATTGCTCGTATATCTTCTTCAGGAAGTGGAAACAACTGTTCAACTCTAACTAAAGCAACATCTGTTCTCCTAAGCTTTTCTTTCTCTTCTAATAAATCATAATAGAATTTCCCTGTAACAAATACCAATGATTTAACTTGTTCGACATTAGCTTCTTTATCATCTATTAGCATTTGGAAACTACCATTAGAGAATTCATCAACTGTTGAAACTACGCTAGGGTGACGTAATAAACTTTTTGGTGTAAATACCACAAGTGGTTTCCTGTAATTGGCTTTCATTTGTCGTCTTAACAAATGATACAGGTTTGCTGGCGTTGTGCAATCTGCAACAAACATATTGTCTCTAGAGCATAATTGAAGATAACGCTCCATTCTAGCGGAAGAATGCTCTGCTCCTTGACCTTCGTAGCCATGTGGCAGCAACATTACCAATCCGTTTTGAAGTTTCCATTTGTCTTCAGCCGCCGAAATGTATTGGTCTAGCATTATTTGGGCTCCATTGCTGAAATCTCCAAATTGTGCTTCCCAAATAGTTAATGTTTTTGGACTTGCCATGGCATAACCATAATCAAACCCTACTACACCATACTCTGATAAGAGTGAGTTGTAAATATCGAATTTTCCTTGATTATCGCTAATGTTGTTATGTAAAATGATTTCTTCTTCGCTGTCTTCAACCTTTACTACTGCATGACGATGGGAGAATGTGCCGCGTTCTACATCTTGTCCTGAAATACGAACGTCAAAGCCTTCATCCAATAATGTCCCATATGCCAAATGCTCACCCATTGCCCAATCCAACTTATCTTGATTGAACATTGTTTTTCTAGATTGTATTAAGCGTTCTATTTTACGAATAAACTTTTTATCTTGTGGAAGGGTGGAAATTACATTTGCTATTTTTTCTAATTTATCGATAGGGTATCCAGTGTCAATTGGCTTCATGATTTCTAAGATATTGGCTCTTTGAAATTCTTTCCATTCTTCCTGCATAAAAGGTGTGATAACCGTTTTATCTTGTTTACGGGAATCTTCCAATTCTGTTTCTAGTGATGCTTTATAATCGATCTCTAATTGTTTAACATAATCTTGATTGACAATACCTTGAGCAATCAATTTTTCGGCATAAATTTCCCTAACATTTTTATGTTTCGAAATTGCTTTATATAATTTTGGCTGGGTAAAACGAGGTTCATCACCTTCGTTATGACCATATTTTCTATACCCTAATAAATCTATGAACACATCACGCTTAAACTTCATTCTAAAATCCAGCGCAAATAATACACCATGGACTACTGCTTCAACATCGTCGGCATTAATATGCAACACAGGAGATAAGGTTACTTTCGCGACATCGGTACAATAGGTGCTTGAGCGAGCATCCAAATAGTTTGTTGTAAAGCCTATTTGGTTGTTTACAACAATATGAATGGTGCCATTGGTTTTATAGCCATCCAATTGTGCCATTTGAACAACCTCATAAACAAGACCTTGACCAGCAATTGCCGCATCTCCATGGACTACAATTGGTAATACTTTACTAAAATCTTCTGGATAATATTTGTCTTGCTTTGCTCTTGTGATTCCTTCAACCACTGCTCCAACAGTTTCTAAATGTGAAGGGTTAGGGGCTATATTTAAATTAATTCTATTGCCATTATCTGTTGTGCGATTGCTTGTCCAGCCCAAATGGTATTTTACATCTCCATCAAATACTTTTTCTTCATAATCTTTTCCGTCAAATTCACTAAAAATATCTTTTGCAGATTTTCCAAAAATATTGGTTAAAGTGCTTAAACGACCTCTATGTGCCATTCCCATGACAAACTCTTTAACTCCATAAGAGGCGGCTTTTTCAATAACAGCGTCAAGCGCTGGAATTAAAGATTCGCCTCCTTCAAGTGAAAAACGTTTTTGACCAACGTATTTTGTGTGCAAGAAATTTTCAAAAGAAACTGCTTCGTTTAATTTTGTGAGAATGTGCTTTTTTTGCTCAACGGAAAAATTAGTGTGGTTATCGTTACTGTTAAGCTTATCTTGAATCCATTGTATTTCATCTGGTTTACGAATATACATATATTCAACTCCAATGGCCTCACAATATATGGCTTCAAGGTGATTTCGTATTTCTCGGAGTGTTTGGGCTCCAATTCCCAAAATTTCGCCAGCATTAAAAACAGTATCTAAATCACTTTGTGAAAGACCAAAATTTTCAATCTCTAATGATGGAGCGTATTGACGTCTGGCTCGAACAGGGTTTGTTTTTGTAAATAAATGCCCTCTATTTCTATAACCGTCAATAAGCTTAATAACCTGAAATTCTTTTTGAACCTGTTCTGGAATTTGAGTTGAAATACCTTCGGCTATTTCGCCATTTAGACCATAGTTTTCACTGCCAAAATCGTAGCCTTGGAAAAAAGCCTTCCAGCTTGGTTCGATAGAATCAGGATTTTCTAAATATTGTTCGTATAAATCAGCAAAGTATGCTGTGTGTGCTGCGTTTAAAAAGGAATATTTATCCATTATTTTTTTTAAGACGTTCTTACGTCAAGAAAATTTTTTCAAAAATACAACTTTTAGTAAAATGTGATGTCTTTTTTTATATTAAAAACACATCTTTTAAAGCGGTAAGAAAACCTTGCCTTGTTCAATTTGCATAGAAAAGTCCTTAATGGAATTTTGATTGAGACTGTGAATTAATTTTGATCTACTAGGGATTGCCAAATCATGCAATGGACACGGCTTATCTGCATTACATTTTTCTAGGCTCAACAAACAAGCGTTAAACTTATCGCCAGCATCAATAACATTAACTACATCCATAAGAGTAAGTTGGCTATTTTCTTTGCTTAAAAAAAACCCTCCTTTAGGTCCTTTCTTTGAAGATATTATCCCTTTTCTAGATAATTCCTGTAATAGTTTAGCCAAATAAGCTTGAGGAACATTTATAGGCTCAGCCATATCCTTGACCATAATTCTATGGTCTTCACTAGAATTAACAGCTAAAAATAAAACTGCTTTTATGGCATATTTTGATGAGTTTGAAAACATTGTGCAAGTATATTAAATACAAAGCAAATATAAAAAAGATATTTTCGTCCTAAATATGATTTTTATCATGTTTTAAAGCTCCTATAGATTATATTTTTGCTTCATAAAATTATTATGACACTTTTATAAATAAAAATCTAAAAAAACTAGCAAAACTAATATACCATGAAACAAACACTAAAAATTTTAACACTAGTACTTACGCTTTTAGCTTTAAGCTGCGGAGGAGGCGAAGAAAAAAAAGAAGAAAAGGCAAAAGTTCAACTTAAAAAGCAAACTACGACAAAAACAGTTGAGCCAAAAGCCACAAATACAAAAGCTTCAGAAACAATTGATTTAACCAGTAAAGGTGTTGGGCCAATAACATCGCTTACGCTTCCTGCTGAAATAGACCAAACCATGGTTGCAAAAGGGAAAGATATTTTCGATAAGATGTGTACTGCATGTCACAGACTAGGGAAAAAATTTATTGGACCACCTCCAAATGGGCTTTTCGAAAAACGTACACCAGAATGGGTAATGAATATGATTTTAAATCCTGATGAAATGGTTCAAAAAGATCCTTTAGCTAAAGCACTATTAATGGAGTTTAATGGCTCACCAATGGCCAATCAGAATTTATCAGAAGAAGAAGCTAGAGCTATACTAGAATATTTTAGAACATTAAAATAAACAAATATGAAACTAATGAAACATCTATTTTATGCTTTTGCTTTAGTAGCATTAGTGTACTCATGTAAAAACGAAAACAAAGGAGCCTCAACGAACTCTACTGCAAACCAAGCAGATACAAATAAAACCGAGCGATCTGGTCAAGCTTTTATAACAGATGATGAAAGCCGACCTACTGTATTACATATAGCAATTGGATCACCAGACCATACCACATTGGTTGCAGCTGTTCAAGCAGCTGAGCTGGAAAATGCTTTGGTAAATGCAGGCCCATTAATGGTATTTGCTCCTACTAATGAAGCATTTGCTGCTTTACCTGAAGGGACTGTTGAAAATTTACTAAAACCCGAAAACAAGGATGCTTTAGCAAATATTTTAAAGTACCATGTTACACCTGGAAACTATTCCAAAGATTTTTTAAAGAAATTTAAAAAATTGGGACAAGCTAACAATGGTTATGTTCAAGTCGAAGTTGTAGATGGTGAGCCAATTATTGGAGGTGCTAAAATTTTAGCAAGTATTCCTGCTGGCAATGGTATTGTACATGTTATTGACAAGGTATTGTTACCACCAACCGAAGAATAAAAAACACTAATCAAAATTTATTTAACAATGAAGAATATATTAAAATCAATTGTAGCAATAGTAAGTGTGTCAATAGCATTTACAAGTTGCAATAATGGAAAATCATCAAAATCTAATGGTGCACTAAGTTCTAGTGCGGCAGAAAAAGTATATGTAGCTCCTGGAGAGCATGACGAGTTTTATGCATTTATCTCAGGTGGATTTAGTGGGCAGTTAGCTGTTTACGGTTTACCATCTGGACGTTTGTTTAAAGTAATTCCTGTATTCTCGCAAGATGCAGAGAAAGCTTATGGTTATAACGAAGAAACAAAACCATTATTAAATACATCTTACGGTTTTATTCCTTGGGATGATGCACACCACCCAGATATTTCGCAAACCAATGGCGTTTTAGACGGTCGTTGGGTATTTATAAACGGTAATAATACGCCTCGTATAGCGAAGGTTGACTTAACAACATTTGAAACTACTGAAATTATTGAAATTCCAAACTCAGCTGGTAACCATAGCTCGTCCTATGTAACCGACAATACAGAGTATGTAGTAGCAGGAACAAGATTTGCAGTTCCAGTACCACAACAAGATATTGCAATTAAGGAGTATAAAGGTAAATTTAAAGGAACTTTATCATTTATTAAAGTTGATCCAGACGATGGTGGAATGGACATTAAATTCCAATTGTTAATGCCTGGTTTTGATTACGATAAGGCACATCCAGGAAGAGGTAAGTCTGATGGCTGGTTTTTCTTTACCACTTATAATACAGAAGAGGCCAGCACACTTTTGGAGGTAAATGCCTCTCAAAATGACAAAGATTTTATTGCTGCAATTAACTGGAGAAAAATTGAAGAATATGTAAATAATGGTGGCGGTAAAATGATGCCTACTAATTATGCACATAATGTATATGACGATCAAACACATAGTGCGACATCTACAATGAAGAAAGAAGTGTTAATGGTAGATCCATTAGAGGTTCCTGGAGCAGTTTATTTTTTACCAACACCAAAATCACCTCATGGTTGTGATGTAGATCCAACTGGAGAGTATATTGTTGGAAGTGGTAAATTATCTGCCAATGTAACAGTACACTCATTTACAAAAATGCTTGATGCTATTGAAAACGAAAAATTTGCGGGCGAAGCTTATGGTATTCCAATCTTAAACTTTGAAGACGTTTTAGCTGGCGCTGTTGAACAACCTGGATTAGGCCCTTTACATACTGAATTTGATGGCGAAGGTAACGCTTATACATCTTTCTTTATTTCATCTGAAATTGTAAAATGGAAACTAGGAACATGGGAAGTATTGGATAGACAACCAAGTTTTTACTCAATTGGCCACTTAATGATTCCTGGTGGAAACTCACAAAAACCATTTGGTAAATATGTTCTTGGTATGAATAAAATTACCAAAGACCGTTACTTACCAACAGGTCCAGAGGTCACTCAATCGGCTCAACTATATGATATTACTGGCGATAAAATGCAGTTGTTGTTAGATTTCCCAACCGTTGGGGAACCACATTATGCAGCTGGAATTCCTGCCGACTTGATTAAGCCTAACTCTAAAAAAATATTTAATTTAGAAGATAACAATCATCCTTACGCTGCTAAAACTGAAGCGGATACAAAAGTTGTTCGTGATGGAAAAACGGTTCATGTTTATATGACCACAATCCGAAGTCACTTTGCACCAGATAATATTGAAGGCATTAGAGTTGGAGATAAAGTGTATTTCCATGTAACCAATTTAGAGCAAGATTACGATGTGCCTCATGGTATTAGTATGATTGGAGCAAACACCTCTGAATTATTGATCATGCCAGGACAAACAGAAACTTTTGTTTGGGAACCTAAACAAGTTGGTGTATGGCCTTTCTATTGTACAGATTTCTGTTCGGCATTGCACCAAGAAATGCAAGGCTATGTTAGAGTGTCTCCTGAAAATTCAAGCACGCCACTAAAATGGTCGCTTGGAGAGGATATTGAATAAAACAACTTAGGAGAATTTTGTTTTAGTGTTTATTTTCCTAATAAAAGGCGAGAGCTATCTTTTCGCTCTCGCCTTTATATTCCTGCAAAGGCAGGAATCTCATAAAAAAACACTATTGCTTTAAGGTTTTAATACCAAAGTGTTAGGTATTGAGTTAAGAAAACAATAAGATTCCTACCTGCACTGAAACATAATTTAACTAAAAAAAGAGAATCCCACTTTCGTGGGAACTATTGAGATGAAAAAGTCAAATATCATCATGCTGCTTGCAGCAATTTTACCACTCGGATTATTTCTTTTTCCACTTTGGAAAATTTCACTGGAAGCTCCGCAATACCCAACACCATTAGGCATGTACATTTATATTAATGATTTTGCCGATGCTAATCCGCATGACATTAAAAACATTAATTTAATGAACCATTATGTTGGTATGAAATATATCCCTGAAGCTATTCCAGAGTTTAAAATATTTCCGGCTGGAATTATTATTACTTCTATTTTAGGGCTTCTTATTGCATTTAAAGGCAATTACAAGTGGTTTTTAGGTTGGTTTATACTAATGGTTCTTTTAAGTGCAGCTGGACTGTATGATTTTTATCTATGGGAATATGATTATGGACATAACCTTGATCCAAAAGCCATTATGAAGTTTACAAATCCAGATGGTACTGTAATGGGCTTTCAGCCTCCATTATTTGGCAGTAAGGACATTTTAAATTTTAAAGCGCATTCTTATCCCAGACTAGGTGCATACTTCTTAGGATTAGGAATTGCAATGGGATTAATAGCTTATTTAGTTGGGAAGAAAAACAAAATCCCATCCTAAACACTTCCCAAGGGGAAGGGCTTAAAATTCTATTAAAAAAATTGAGTTCCCTTTCCTTTGGAAAGGGCTAGGGATAGGCCAAAACACTAAAAAATGCAAACACTAAAACACTATTCAATTATTGCATTGCTACTTATTTTATATGGTTGTAATGTATCGCCAAAAGCTATAGATTATGGTAACGATGGTTGTCATTATTGTAAAATGACCATTGTAGATAAAGTTCATGCCACCGAAATAGTCACAAAAAAAGGGAAAGTCTATAAATTTGACGCTTCAGAATGCATGATACATTTCTTGAAAGAATTTGAGGATACATCAAAAATCGAGCTATATCTAGCTAATAACTACACAAGCCCTGAAACTTTTATTGATGCAACAAAGGCCACTTTTTTAATCAGCAAAAAAATTCCAAGTCCTATGGGAGCATTTTTATCTGCCTTTAAAAATAAAACTGATGCTGAAAAAGAACAAGCCAAAAAGGGAGGCACATTATACACTTGGAGCGAAATCCAAAATCATTTAAACAACTAGCTTCATGAAAAAAACCTTTGCTTTTTTATTAGTCATCTTGATGGCTTATTTTGGCAATGCACAAATTATTGAAGTTTGTAAAAGTTGCGATATCACTTCTGTAAGTGAGGCTATTACAGCTGCAAAGGATTTTGATACTGTTATTGTAAAAAAAGGGACTTACAAAGATTACAATATCGTTATTGACAAGCCTTTGACCATTATTGGTGAAAACCACCCAGTAATTGATGGTGAATTTAAAGGGGAAATCGTTACAATTACTTCGGATAATGTAACCCTTGATGGGTTCTCCATTATTAATGTTGGGACAAGTTACACCGAAGATTATGCAGCAATTCGTGTACGAAAGAGCAACAATTTTGTGATTAAAAATGTAGTACTGGAAAAACTATTTTTTGGTATTTATGTTGAAAAATCCAGTTATGGTAAAATCTATAAAAACAAGATTATTGGAGATGCCGTACAAGAGTATAATTCGGGTAATGGCATACAGTTATGGTACAGCAACCATATAGAAATTGATAATAATTACGTAGCACATGTTCGTGATGGTATTTATTTGGAGTTTTCGGATGATTGTTTGATTAAAAACAATGTGAGTACCGAAAATTTAAGGTATGGCTTGCATTTTATGTTTTCAAATAACGATACATACCAAGATAATACCTTTAAGAACAATGGCGCTGGAGTTGCTGTAATGTTCTCCAAAAAAATAAAAATGCTCAATAATACGTTTAAGGAAAATTGGGGAACTGCCTCTTACGGTATGCTCTTAAAAGAAATTAACGATGCCGAAATTATTGGAAACACCTTTGAGAAAAACACCATTGGCATTAATATAGAAGGCTCTAATCGTATCGTTTATAAAAACAATGAATTTATAAATAATGGTTGGGCTGTAAAAGTACGAGGTGCGTGCTATGCTAATAGTTTTGTTGAAAATAATTTTTTATACAATTCATTTGATATTTCCTATAATAGTAAAGTAAACGATAATGTGTTCGATAGAAATTATTGGAGTAATTATACAGGTTACGACCTCGACAAAGATGGAGTAGGCGATGTGCCTTACAGACCAGTAAAATTGTTTTCATATATTGTTAACAGAACACCTGAAACCATCATTTTACTAAGGAGTTTATTTATTGATATTATAGACTTCTCAGAAAAAGTATCACCAGTTTTTACACCAGATAATTTATTTGACAACAACCCATTAATCAAAAAAAACACATGGTAACCATTCAAAATTTATATAAAAACTTTGGAAAAAACGCCGTTTTAAAGGG
>Ga0316205_10003715_pt1 | contig 14108 bp, 9 predicted proteins | sample 3monthpyrite_MG_FD_204941 | JGI IMG/M metagenome (GOLD analysis project Ga0316205, IMG submission 204941) | Microbial mat bacterial communities from mineral coupon in-situ incubated in ocean water Damariscotta River, Maine, United States -... | ecosystem: Environmental > Aquatic > Marine >... | reverse complement strand
CTGGCTGCTGGCGTAGTAATTCCATGGGCCACCTTCAAAACTTAAATAGAGTTTGGCATACACATACGATGTACTGTAAATAGTGTCCGCGTCTATTGAAACACTAAAACGGTGGTGGAAGCCGTCGTAATCGAAATCACTAATTAAGTTAGTCGTGGCATTATAAATCCAGACTTCGTTGCTATAACTGTAGCTAACACTGCCGGTTGTTTTTCCAAGTGCATTCGACTCAGTACGAAAGCCATCCTTTACTAATGGCGTTAATATGACCGCATCTGCCTGTTTGAGTTGAGCGTCTTTAATGTCCGTATTTATTTCATTACTGGCGGCATTACTGGCAACGAAACTGATGGATTTTGAAGCGCGCGTGCTGTCAGTGGTTTGTGCCATAACCGGTGAAGAGATTAATCCCAGTAATATCCAGGGCATCAGTTTTGTTGTTGGTTTTAGTGACATTGGAATTCTCCCAAACGATTTTAAAAATAAACTTAAGAAATTTATATCTAGAAATTTACTCTAAATATTAATATCTAAGACTTGAGATCATTTCAACATGCAGTACCTGAACCGGGGCTGAACAGACGGTTAAATGGAGGATTGAATGTAAATTAAGAAGGGTGCCCTAAAGTATAAGGCTTATTTTGGCGCCACCAAGGGCGCTTTTACTGATGTGTATTTCGCCGTTATAGGCATCGATGATATTACCTACAATAGAGAGTCCTATGCCATGGCCGGCGGTTGCCTGGCCGGCACTTGTTTGGTCGGCGCGTACGCCGCGCTTGAGTAGTTCGTCTGCCTGATCAGGAGCAATGCCCGGGCCATCATCGCTGACACTGATTAACAGTTTGTTGTTGTGCTTCTGTACGTTGATATCTATGTGTTGAGATGCCCATTTGAAAGCATTGTCCAGCAGGTTGCCGAGTAGCTCCATCAGGTCACCTTCATCTCCTTTGAATAGCAGTGTCTCATCGATATCCATGTTAAGTGTGACGGGTTTGTCCCGGTAAACTTTTTGCAGGGACTCAAGCATTCTGTTTACGATCAAACCCACATTAACCGATTTGCTCAGATTACTGGAACCCGCGGTTGCTGCCCGTTGTAGTTGATATTCAACAATGGCGTTCATGCGGCTAACCTGCTCCAGCATGGCATCTTTTTTCTGCTCATTTATTCCGCTCTGTAAAACCGCCAGGGGTGTTTTAAGGCTATGTGCCAGGTCGCCTAATGCATTGCGGTAACGGGATTTCTGCTGCCTTTCTTGTAGCAGCAGAGAATTAATGTTTGTCGTGAGGCGATCGATTTCCTGCGGGTAAGTATCTTCAATTTTTTCCTGCTCACCGGCTTCAATAAGGTTAAGTTCGGCGCCGACTTTGCGTAAGGGTGACAGTCCCCAGCGCAAAATAGCAGCCTGGCTAATGAGTAAAAGCAGCGCCATCGCCAACAGCCATCCCCAGAGGGTTTTACGGTACTGGTTGATCTGTTTGTTAAACGAGGCCAGGTCGGTGGTCAGGTTAAATGTGAGTGGGATATTGCCGGTCTGGGTTGCCCAGTTTACGCCATAGGTAAAGGTGAAATACTCCTTTTGCGAGACGCTGATTTTACGAAATCGTTTTTCGCCGGTTTTCAGGCTAATGGGGAGTGGTGGAGTTGCGCCTAATGAGGAGGAGGATTTCCACAGGGTGTTATTTTCAGCACTGGTAATAAAGGCATAGACACCGGAGCTGGGTAGGCCCAGCAGGGCATCCAGTTCACTGGATGGCATTAAGATGCCTGAGTCATCAACTTCTGCGGCGGCCATGAGTGAGTAGAGCTGGCTGGTTAACTTATCCCGTAGCGCGCTTTCAGTACTCTCGAAAAAAGCCCGGTCGAGTGCGGCGGCGGTAAGGGTGATAAAAATAACCAGTACCAGTGTTGCGCTCAGAATAATGCGTAGATTCAGTGACATTGCCAGATCTCTACCCGTGAGTATTTTATTGGTGAGCATTTTATTGGCGAGCACTTTTTGGGTGACAATTTCATAGTCTGCATTTGAGTCACCCAGATAAATCACACAGGGTGAAGCGGTAACCCCGGTTGCGCAGTGTTTCTATGGGTTTTAAGCCTCCGTCCGGGTCGAGCTTTTTGCGTAAGCGGCCAATTAACACTTCAATGACATTACTGTCCCGGTCATCGTCATGGGGGTAAAGGTAATCTGCCAGTTTAGTTTTTGAAATAGCTTCACTTGAGTGTCGCATCAGGTATTCCAGTAGGCGATATTCAAATGCGGTTACATCAACCCGCTGGTCGTTGAGTAGCACCTGTTGTGTTCCCGGATTGAGGCAAAGAGGGCCACATTTTAGCTCCGGGGTTGCTGAACCTGAAGCCCGTCGCAACAAAGCTTTCAGGCGAGCTAAAAGTTCTTCAGTCTGAAAGGGTTTTACCATGTAATCGTCGGCACCGGCTTCCAGCCCCTGTACTTTTTCCTGCCAGCGACTGCGTGCGGTGAGAATTAATACCGGCAACGTGTGACCTTGCCGGCGTAAGCGCTGGATAATTTCGATGCCGGACATGCCCGGCAGGCCGATATCGATGATCGCCGCATCAATCGGATACTCGGTGGCAAAGAAGTGGCCCTCATTCCCATCGGCGCTGGTATCGACAATATAGCCTTCTGCTTCAAGGCTATTTTTAATATCGGTTTGCAGATCGAGCTCATCTTCTATTACCAGAATGCGCATCACTATCGACCCGAAATAACCTTGCCGCTATTAGCGTCAATGATAATAATACGCACTTCACCACTGGCGCTTAAGGTTTTTACCCTGTATGTACTGCCACTTTGTTTTACCGCGAGTACCCGGCCTGGGCTAACACCCTGGGCAATACTAACCGCCTGCTGCTTGCTAATACCTTCTGCCATGGCCAGTACAGGCGTGACAAGTAGAAGCAGGGCGGTCAGATAAACGGATAACAGGGTATTTTTCATAGCAATAGCCGTATTTATAAATAGATTTATTGCATACTACCGGTTAACAGTCGGAGTGTAAAAAGATGCCTTGTTAACCGGTAGGGTAATGATTGCAGGGTATCTTGCAATGAAGCTAGTCATGCAATGTGATATCGACATTGTCCGTGCGTATGCCTAATATAAATCTCAGATCACGCAGGTTCAGAAGGTGTCTGCGTCCACTGTTGTGTACGGCGTAGCCCTGCACCGGGGAGTGATGCCTGTGCTGATGGCGATCGTGTCCATGATGCGTAGGTTGAGCATAATGTTTTTTGTGCCCATGACGGTGATTGTTGTGTTGATTCAGTCGACGATCATGTGTGTAGTTATGGTTGCCGCCGCGGTGGTTTCTGTGCGGTTTTTTGGCGTGATCACTGCGAATATCTCGGCGGTGTTGATTTTTGTTACGGTGTTTATCGACACTCTGAGAATGCGAGTTCTTAAATTTGTTTCGTCCACTGTCATCAGCCATAGCAATGCCTGGGGACAGAACAAGCCCCGTTACAAGTACGCTAATCACAGGCAGGGTTTTAAGGGTAGAAATTATTTTCATGGTCATTCTCCAGATAGAGTTATTGTCTCGGGTAATGCCCGATGACCCTAATTTAACTCTGGCTGGCTGAATGAAAGCTGAACGGATATTAACGGCTACTGATTTTTTTAGTTATTAAGACTTACGGGGCAGCACAGATATACAATAAAAATTAAAACCTACGACTTCAATCAAACCTTATACTTCCCAAGCAAAATCTCAAATTCTTTTTCAGGAATGGGTCGACTAATAAGATACCCCTGCGCAATATCACAACCCAGGCTGTTTAACTTGTTCAGTATTTCCCGGGTTTCAACACCTTCAGCCACAACCGATAACCCCAGATTATGTGCCAGATCAATGATAGATTTTACAATAATTTCATCGTCGATATTATCTGACATGTCGCGGATAAAAGACTGGTCAATTTTCAGCTCATTGACGGGTAATTTTTTCAGGCGACTGAGTGAAGAATAACCGGTGCCAAAATCATCTATGGAGAGGTCGATGCCCAGTGCGCGAATACGGGTGAGTGAATCAAACACATGATCGTAGTCAGACAGGAACATGCTTTCAGTAATTTCAAAAACCAGCCGGCGGTAAATAGAAAAATCTTTAATTCGAACCTGAACCTGATTAACAAAATCTTTATTCATTAACGTTTTGGTTGATATGTTTACCGCAATTTTTAAATTATGACCGGCGCTGGTCCAACGATTAATATTTTCGGCAACGATTTCAATCGCCTGATAGGTATATTGATCAATTAAATTATATTGTTCCAGAGCATCAATAAAAATAATCGGAGAAATGCTGCCACGGTCCGGGTGTCGCCAGCGTCCCAGTGCTTCAGCTGAAACCAGTGTGTTCGTTCTAATGTCGATTTTTGGCTGATAATAAAGTTCAAATTCATGATTTTTAAAGGCTTTATTTATATCAATCGCAAGACTAAGATGGTTCTCATCAGTTTCATCTTTCTGCGCCTCAAAAATATGTAATGCGGTGTTATTTTTTTTGGCAATGTTTAATGCGATGTCCGCATGTCTGAGCAGGGTGCTACGATCATTGCCGTGTTTGGGATACAGGCTAATACCAATGCTGGCTTTAATATTAAGTTCACTGTTGTTAATTGAATAGGAAGGCTCTAAATCCTCGAGAATATTTTTTGCGCGTTTAACGGTTTTAGATCGTCCGGTATTCGGCAGTATTAAAATAAATTCGTCACTGCCGAGGCGACTTAAGGTTTCGTTTGAGTTGAGTCCTTTTTCAATGCGTTTACAAAATTCGATTAAAATCTGGTCGCCGTTATCGTGTCCGAGTGCGTCGTTTATGGATTTAAAATGGTCGATGTCAATTAACAGAATACTGAGTATTAATTTTTGTTCTTTTGAAATAGAAAGCTGGGTGTTTAACCGGTCGCGCAAGAGTGAGCGATTGGGCAGGCCGGTGAGCGGGTCATATAGTGAGAGCTGTTCAACTTTATGACTGGATTCTGAATACTTGCGGTTTAATCGTTCAAGTTTGAGCTGGTGATCAATTAAGTTGCTTTGTATATCTTCAAGCTCTTTTACGGCAAGTGCATTTTCGATGGCAATGGAAACTATGCCGGCAAACATGCTGAGTGTGCTTAAATCACGCCGGCTAAATTCCAGCCCGTCTTTTTTGTTGATGGCAGCAATGCCGCCAAGAAACTCTTTTCGACCCTGTAGGGGGACTAAAATTAAAGTGCTGGCTTCTTTTTCCCATAAAGTGCGTTCTTCATCGTTTAGTTCATTGAGTACGCCTCGCCACCAGGCTTTTTTATTTTTCCACACCCAGCCACATACGCCGAATTCAACGGGCAGGCTTTTGCCAATAATTTCTTCGGTATTTTTTCCGGCACCACTACGATAGGTGTAGGTTGTTTTGTCGTTATCCAGAATGGGAATGAGCAGGGTTTCTGCCTGCACTAAATGCAGTGCTCGTTTGGCGATGGAATCGAATATTTTATTGATATCCAGTTCACTGGCTACCAGACGAAAAGTTTGCTGAAGCAGTTCAATTTCAGCTTCTCTTTCTTTTAGCTCTTTTCTAAAGTTAATTGAATCATTCGGGCTATTGATTTGTTCTGGCACCAGCAAGGCTCATCACTGAAAAGGATAGTAATGAGTGTAGACTATTCTAAAGTGCAGCTATGGTTTATTTAAGTAGCAGATATAGCAGGATTACATTGCTGATAAACAGCGCTGCAGCAATGCTGCGCCAGAAGTTAATGGGGTCTTTTTCTAACAGTGGCAGGCTTTTTTTCATAAATGATTCATTGGGATGAGTCAGGTCATGATAAAACTCGGAGAAGCTATCGTATCTCAGGCGGTGATCTATGCGTACAGCTTTTTCCAGTGCGCCATCTAGCCACAGGGGAATCATCGGATTATGTTGAAGTGAACTGGTGTATTTAATTTTACTGATGGTGCGCCAGTCCAGGTTTTTATCTGACTGATCGCCGAAAGGCAGTTTGCCTGTGAGCATTTCATAGGCGATGACCCCGAGTGAAAACAGGTCTGATTTATTGGAGCCCGCAAGTCCCATTAAGTATTCCGGCGCGGTGTAGTTTTTAGTGCCGAGCAATTCGAGACGCTCAACCGGCGAGGCAATTTCCTGTATGCCGGCAACTTTAACGGCACCCAGGTCAATAATTTTTACCGTGCCGTCGTGCTTAATCATAATGTTGTCAGGCTTCAAATCCCGGTGCAGCATTTCCAGGCGGTGCAGACCGCGTAAGCCCTGAATTATCTGCTCGATGATTTTGGTGACCTGTAGAATGTCAGGCTGCGGGTTTTCTTCAATCCATTGTGCGAGGGTGATACCTTCAATATATTCAATTAAAAAATACTGGCAGCTGCGTTTGCGCTTTTGCTCATAGGTGACCATCACATTCGGGTGGTACACCCGTTTACCCGCCCATTCCTCCATGTGAAAGCGGTCGATATACGATGGGTCGTCATCGTAATTAACGGATGGGGTTTTCATCAGCATGATTTTATCTGTGTCGGTATCTTCAACTAAATACAACTGCGAAGTTGAGCTGGAGTGAAAATCCTTAATCACTTTATAGCCATCAATTGTCATCCCCGGTGACAAATCCGGTGGGAAGGGCAGGCGCACTAAATCGTTAATGACTTCATTGGCCTGCTGGCTGGGAAGCTGTTCAATGTGAATGATCTGGCAGGTGACATTGTCGTGGCTGCCCTCGGCCAGTGCAGAGCTGATGAGCTGATCCGCCAGTACATTTAAATGCGCCGACTGGCTTATCGTGTCTTTAATCTGCCTGTCTGAAAGATAGTCGTGAATGCCGTCGGTGGTCATTACAAACACATCATCCACTTCGAGATCAACGGTTTTGTAATCCAGATCTAAATGTAAATCAACACCAATAGCGCGGCTTAAATAGTTTTTTTCCTGGGTGATCCAGATGCGATGATCATGGGTGAGCTGTTCGATATTGCCATCGCGCAAGCGATAAATACGGCTGTCACCTACATGCAGAATATGGGCGGTGGTGGATTTTATAATGAGCGCGGAAAAAGTCGTGACATAGGCTTTGGCGTGATCATCGGTGCTTTTGCCATAAAGCCAGCTATTGAGCGCGGTGAGCACTTTAGCGCCGGAGGTTTTAACCGTCCAGCTTTCCGGGGTGCTGTAGTAGTCGCTGAAAAAACCTTTAACGACATATTCAGATGCTTCTTTGGGAAACGCGCAGCTGCCCATGCCGTCAGCCACAATCGCACAAATTCCCTTGTTTTCCAGTAGCTGGCCTTCCGGGGTGACGATACCATAGGAGTCTTCGTTATGGTCTTTTATGCCTTCATCGGAGCTTTGTGCGACGTTGATTTTTAGCTGGCTGGTCATGGTTGTGTTATCTCATTACTGCATTTTTTAAAAGCATTTCGTCCGCAAATGAACACAAAACACGCAAATTTTTTATTTGCTTTTGCTCCCCTCTTAGTAAAAGAGGGAATACATATATTTTTATTGCTACCCGCTGAATAGTACTAAATATTAATTATACGGGGGAGATTTAAAAGGCTCCGTTTAAGGATGATATCAGTAGAGTATCAATATGCCGAACCTCTAAAATCCTTCTCGGTAGCTTAATTCATTTGATTCTGAAACGGTAAGTCCAAGAATATATATGTACCCGCTTTTTCTAAGAGGGAGCTTTGTTTGTGTTTTATGTTAAGAAGGTAATCTAAAAACCTAAATAAACGCAAAAGCACGCAGATAAAAAGCAAAATGAAAATATATAATGGTTGTGCACCGAAGGTGCACAACATAAAAAATTGCGTGTTTTGCGTTCATTTGCGGACAAAAATGCCTTTGCTTTTTATCAACTCCAATAGCAAATTAAGTCTCAATCACCTGCACAGTACCATCCGGTAGCACTTCCGTCATTTTGTCTGAGGGTTCTTTTAAAAACACCACGCTTACCAGAAAAACAAATGCGGCGGCACCGGCAATTACTAAAAAGAAAATCTCAGATGATACAAAAGACAGTACCGTCAAAAAGGTAACCGCGCCCACATTACCATAAGCGCCCGTCATGCCGGCAATTTGTCCGGTAAGTCGACGTTTGATAAGGGGGACTACCGCAAACACCGCGCCGTTACCTGCATTAACAAAAATTGAACAAAAGATGGTTACCGCAATGGCCATGGGCAATGACCAGCTGGCATTAATCTGGCTCATCAGGGCGTAGCCGATAATCAGGCAGAACATAATCACCACCAGGGTGCGCTTGCGGCCAAACTTGTCAGAAATCCAGCCCCCCGCCGGACGCATAATTAAGTTGAGTCCGGCAAAGATAGAGGCGACCAGGCCGGCTCCAGCGGGAGATAGCTGAAAGGTATCCATAAAGTATAAAGGCAGCATGGAAATGATCGCCAGCTCAGAGCCGAAGGTCACCATGTATGACAGGTTCAATACCGCAACCTGGCTGAAGTGATAACGCTCAATTTCAGGTACCCCAACTTTAAATACATGGGCATTAACCTGATACATGCGAAATGCCTGAAATGCATAAAGGCCAGTGAGCGCAGCGTAAATGGTATTGGTGACACCGGCATCCAGCATACCGATATTAGCCGGGCTGAGTTTCCAGGCCAGTACGCCGAGTGCCGCGTACATGGGAATGTTCATAATCAGATATAAAATAAAATCTTTTTTGCTGGAAATTTCCAGTGCGCCACTTTTTTTAGGCTTGAAGTAAGTTGAGCCCTTGGGTGTATCATGGGTGTTGAAGTAGTAAATAAATGAATAAACAAATGCCAGTACGCCGGTGCTGGCAATCGCGTAGCGCCAGCCATCATCACCGCCAAACATTAGTGCAATGGTGGGCAGGCTAATCGCAGCGCCCGCACTACCAAAGTTACCCCAGCCACCATAAATACCCTGTGCAAGTCCTGCCTGACGTGCCGGGTACCATTCGGAAATCATGCGGATACCGATGACAAAACCCGCACCGGCAAAACCCAGTAAAAAACGCATCAGAGCGAGCTGTTCAAAATCTTTTGCCACCGCGAAACCAAAGCAGAGCAGGGCGGAGACCATTAATAAGAAGGAGTAAATGCGTTTAGGTCCAAAACTGTCCACCAGCATACCAATAATAATGCGGGCGGGAATGGTGAGGGCAACATTGAGGATTAGCAGGGTTTTTATCTGCTGGTCAGTTAGGCCCATGGTTTCTCGCATGGCGGCCAATAAAGGTGCGTGGTTAAACCAGATAACAAAGGTAATAAAGAAGGCAATCCATGACAGGTGCAATATGCGGGTATTGCCACTGAAGGAAAATATCTTGATGCTATTTGAGGCACTCATTTGTTTGTAATCCTGTATTAGTAATTCCAGTATGATTAAGCAATATATGAACCAGAATAAATAAATTCATTATAAACAACAAGATGAGTTAAATTTCACGATACAGTTATCATTGGAGTGCACATTATAGGTGCAACTATACTGGTTTTATATCTGGCTTTTGATCTATGCACTATATGGGGCCAGTCAGAGGATATTAAGTGCGGAGCGCATTTTGATGCTGCTCTATAACAATATATTAGTAACTAATAAAATGCTGTAAGCTGGTGCGATGCACCTTTATGATGCGTTACAGATTAAGTTTCAAGTGACTATAATTAATATTATTTGTTATTAAAGACTTATAAATCAATATGTTATTTAAATATATTTGTAATTGGCATGTATTCTGCATTGCTTGTGTTAATTGTTGAATAAATGGCTAAATTCGCCCCATCTTCGGAGTTAGAACATGAAAGAAAAACTAGTTGTTATTGGTAATGGTATGGCAGGTATGCGTACCGTTGAAGAGCTGCTGGAAATTGCACCGGATAAATACGATATCACCGTATTTGGTGCCGAGCCTCACGGTAACTACAATCGCATTCTGTTGTCTCCCGTATTATGCGGCGAGAAAGCCGTTGATGAAATCATGCTTAATGATTTGCAATGGTATGAAGACAATAACGTTACCTTGTATAAAGGTGTAAAGGTTACGGATGTTGATCGTAAAGCCTGCAAGGTAATTGCCGATGATGGCACTACGGTTGATTATGATCGACTGTTAATCGCCACGGGTTCTGATCCGTTTATTATTCCAGTACCGGGGCATGATCTTCCCGGTGTTATTGGTTTCCGCGATATTAAAGATGTGGACACCATGATTGAAGCATCGAAAAGTAAAAAAACTGCGGTGGTTATTGGTGGTGGTTTATTAGGTTTAGAAGCGGCTAACGGTTTAATGAAGCAGGGCATGGATGTGACCGTTGTGCATCTGATGGACTGGTTAATGGAACGTCAGATGGATGATGTTTCTGGTGAGATGTTAAAGCACTCATTAGAAGAACAGGGCATGAAGTTTATGATGAAAGCTTCAACCGCTGAAATTAAAGGCGATGGTAAAGTTGAAAAAGTTATTTTTGCCGATGGTGCTGAAATAGATGCAGAACTGGTTGTGATGGCGGTGGGCATTCGCCCGAACATCGAACTGGGTAAAAAGATTGGTCTGCACTGTGAACGCGGTATTGTTGTTAATGACACATTACAAACCTACGATCCAAAAATTTATGCTATCGGTGAATGTATTGAACACCGTGGTTTAACTTACGGTTTAGTCGCACCACTTTTTGAAATGGCAAAAGTCTGTGCGAATCATTTAGCAGAATACGGTATTGGTATTTACCAGGGTTCTGTTACTTCAACCAAATTAAAAGTAACCGGCATTGACTTATTTTCCGCCGGTGATTTTATGGGCGATGAAACGACCGAAGATATCGTTGTGCGTGATGCACACCGCGGCGTTTATAAAAAGATTGTTATTAAAGACGAAAAGATTTTAGGTGCCGTACTTTACGGTGACACCATTGACGGTGCCTGGTACTTCCAGTTAATGCGTGAGCAAACTAATATTTCTGATATTCGTGATGCATTAATGTTTGGTCAGGGTCATCTGGGTGATTCGGGACATGGCGGTAATGTTGTTGCCAACATGTCTGACGATGCTGAAATTTGTGGTTGTAACGGTGTGTGTAAAGGTGATGTGGTTAAAGCTATCACTGAAAAAGGTTTATTCACATTAGAAGAAGTGCGCGCTCATACAAAAGCTTCTTCATCATGTGGTTCATGCACCGGTTTAGTTGAGCAACTACTGGAAGTGACTCTGGGCGGTGATTATGCTGCACCGGAAGCAAAACCAATTTGTGCCTGCACTACCCACACTCATGACCATGTGCGCGAACAAATACGCACGCAGAAGTTAACGTCTATAAAAGATGTTTACACAAAACTCGGCTGGAAAAACGCAGATGGTTGCGCAGCCTGTCGCATGTCGGTTAACTATTATGTGATTAGTAGCTGGCCGGAAGAATCGAAAGATGATTACCAGTCACGTTTCATTAACGAACGTGCTCATGCAAACATTCAGAAAGATGGAACCTATTCAGTCATTCCACGTATGTGGGGTGGCATGACCACGCCAAAAGAATTACGTGCCATTGCTAATGTGGCGGAAAAATTTGATCTACAAACGGTACACGTAACCGGTGGACAGCGTATTGGTTTATACGGTGTTAAAAAAGAAGAGCTGCCTTTAATCTGGAAAGATTTAAATGAAGAAGGTTTAGTTTCCGGTCATGCTTATGGTAAAGCTTTGCGTACAGTTAAAACCTGTGTTGGTAAAGAGTGGTGTCGTTTCGGAACCCAGGATTCAACCGCTATTGGTATTAAGCTTGAGCAATTAAGCTGGGGTTCATGGATGCCGCATAAATTTAAGATGGCTGCATCCGGTTGTCCAAGAAACTGCGCAGAAGCAACGATTAAAGATTTTGGTGTGGTGTGTGTGGATTCTGGCTATGAATTACACATCGGTGGTAACGGCGGTATTTCGGTTCGTGTAACTGATTTGTTGACAAAAGTTGACACAGAAGAAGAGGTGCTGGAATACGCCGCCGCTTTCTGTCAGATTTATCGTGAAGAAGCGCGTTATCTGGAGCGAACTGCACCGTGGATTGAACGTGTTGGTTTTACTTACGTTAAAGAAAGTATTGTTGACGATGCAAATAAACGTAAAGAGCTGGCGGAACGCTTTAAATTCTCGCAGAAAGTGACCCGTTCCCAGGAAGATCCATGGACAGAGCGTTCAACTAAGGGTGTTGATGCGCATGAGTTCACACCACTAAAAGTGATTGGTTAAAAGGCTCCCCTCTTAGAAAAAGAGGGGCTGGGGGAATACAAACAAACGTCTTTACTTCATTGTTTTGCAATAAGACTAATGTTTGTTTGAATCCCCTCTTATCCCCCTTTTACAAAGGGGGAGGATTAAAAAACAAGGTAAAAAATTATGTCAAACTGGATAGAAGTCGGCGCTGTAGAAGATATTCCTGTACTGGGCGCACGTGTAGTTAAAAGCGGTGATTTAGAAATTGCCGTATTCCGAAATAGTAACGATGAAATTTTTGCAGTAACTGATAGCTGCCCACACAAGCAGGGTAAATTATCACAGGGTATTGTTCATGGTCAGTCAGTGACCTGCCCGTTACACAACTGGAAAATTGATTTAACCAATGGTGAAGCGTTAGGGCCAGATGAAGGTTGTACTGGGCACTATGCGACTAAAATTGAAAGCGGAAAAATATTTTTAGAACTGAAATAAATATTTTACTTCGTCATACCTGCGAAGGCAGGTATCCAGTGTCTGTCAGTTGTTCGAAGTCTCTGGATTTCTGCCTGCGCAGATATGACAACAATACAATAGTCGTAACATTGTTTTAAACCCGGAGCCCCCTCAAAATGCTGTTTGGCCGTAACAAAAAAAATCCCATTAAAATTGCCGATAAAGGTGTTGTTGAATGGAAATACACAACCTGTGGATATTGCTCAACCGGTTGTTCTATTGAAGTGGGTATTAACGGTGAAGGTCTGGCGGTTTCATCAAGAGGCGTTGGTGGTGCTGATGTTAACCGCGGTAAACTTTGCATAAAAGGTATTTTTGAGCACGAACTTTTTAAAACAGAAGGCCGTGGAAAAAATCCACTGGTACGAAATTCAACTTTAGATGAGTACAAAACAATTGAATGGGATCCGGCACTGGATGCCATGGCAGAAAAAATAAAAGCCATTCAGGAAGAGCACGGGCGTGATGCTTTCGCGGTGGTTTCCACCGGTCAAATATTAACCGAAGAATTTTATGCCCTGGGTAAATTAACTCGCGGTGCAATCGGTACCAATAATTATGACGGTAATACGACATTATGTATGGCCTCTGCAGTATCCGGTTACAAGCGTTCATTTGGTGCTGATGGACCACCGGGTTGTTATGAAGATTTTGAAGAAACCGATTGTTTAATTGCCTTTGGTTCAAATCTGCCAGAACAACATCCAATTATTTACTGGCGCATGAAAGAGGCGATGGAAAAACGTAAGTTTCCATTAATCGTTGTTGATCCCCGTGTCACAATGCTCGCACAATTTGCTGATATGCATTTAGCTATTAAGCCGGGTACCGATGTGGTTTTATTAAATTCACTCGCTCATGTCATCATTGACGAAAATTTAGCGGATATGGATTACATCGAAAAGTACACCAATGGCATGGAAGAATTTCAGGCGGTGGTTGAAGGTTATGACCCGCAGTCCGCATCAAAAATTTGTGGTATTGATGAAGATACTATTCGCCATGTTGCTCGTCTCTATGCAAAAGCGGGCAAGGCCATGTCTATCTGGACAATGGGAATCAATCAAAGTACCCACGGCTCAGACGGTGTAGTGGGTGTTAATAATTTAAATTTAATGACCGGTAATATCGGCAAGCCCGGTGGTACCAGTTTATCAATTACCGGACAGAGTAACGCAATGGGAACCCGCGAGTGGTCTTCCTGTTCTGGCTTACCCGGACACCGCGCATTAGAAAATGAGGATCACCGACAGGAAATTGCAGACTACTGGGGTATTGATCCGGAGTTTTTACCCAAGCAACGGGGTCTGTTTCAAACGGATATTTTTCCGGCAATTGAAACTGGACAGATCAAAGGCATGTGGCTG
>Ga0316205_10003714_pt1 | contig 14111 bp, 14 predicted proteins | sample 3monthpyrite_MG_FD_204941 | JGI IMG/M metagenome (GOLD analysis project Ga0316205, IMG submission 204941) | Microbial mat bacterial communities from mineral coupon in-situ incubated in ocean water Damariscotta River, Maine, United States -... | ecosystem: Environmental > Aquatic > Marine >... | reverse complement strand
TTTGCTGGTCATCTCGGTAGCAGCAGACATGGGTCTGCGAAAAATTCAAATGTTTGATTTTTTTATACCTGCAGTCTCTGTTGCCGCTATTGCCATCCTCTATTTGTGGCTAATCGCACCACATCTGTTACCCAAACGTGAAGCTATACTCACAGATACCTCTCCCAGAATATTTGCGGCGCAACTTGAGATTCCCGAAGAGGGCTTTGCAGTTGATAAAACATTGGCTGAGCTCATCGACAAAACTGGCGGCATGTTAGAAGTTTCACGCATCATGCGGGGCAGTGGTATTTTCATTCAGCCACTGCCAGATGCTCGCATCCGCGCCGGTGATAGGTTGCTGGTTAATAACACGCCCGAGAATCTCAAAGAGTTTGAAAATGCTCTGGAAGTAAAACTCTATAATGAAGAGACGTTGGTCGATGATGAACACCCCTTGACAGGTGAAGGCCAACAGATAGCAGAAATCGTGGTGTTGCAGGGTTCACCCATACTCGGCATGACACTTAGGCAAGTTCATTTTGCTGAGCGTTACCAGTTAGCGGTGCTGGCGATACATCATGCCGGCAACAGCGTCGAAACTTTACGCGAAAAAATAGATGCAATCCGTCTGCGCATTGGTGATGTGCTGCTAGTGCAAGGCCACAGCGATAAAATTGCCGAGACTAAACGGGAGGGCGAGCTGCTTGTTTTAGATGCCACCACCGATCTTCCTCACACTCAAAAAGCATTTACCGCGTTAGCCATTATGTTTGGTATTATCATCATCACTGCGCTGAGCCTCGCACCTATTGCCATCAGTGCCATGGCAGGGGTGTTTTTAATGTTGGTGACAAACTGTTTATCATGGCGACAAGCATCCTTGGCGCTAAGTACTCAGGTGATCCTAATCGTCGTTGCCAGTTTGGCGTTGGGTGCAGCGCTTTTGCAAACTGGTGGTGCCGAATACATTGCACAAGTGTTTGTTGCAATGAGCTCGGGTGCATCACCGGCAGTTGTGCTCTCGGGCTTGATGTTGCTCATGGCTATTCTTACTAATGTCGTTTCCAACAATGCCGCTGCTGTTATCGGTACGCCCATTGCCATCAGTATCGCAAATCAATTGCAGGTAAACCCAGAACCTTTTGTCATCGCCGTGCTCTTCGGTGCTAATATGAGTTACGCAACGCCGATGGCCTACAAAACAAATCTGTTGGTGATGCATGCCGGTGGCTACAAGTTTATGGATTTTATTCGCGTCGGTGTCCCTCTCACCATTATTGTTTGGCTGGGGTTATCGATATTACTGCCGGGGATGTATGAAATTTCTTGGTAATGGCAAAGGGAAACTCAGAGTCCTTATTATTCAATAACCTAACTTATAGATATCTGAGATCGTTAAGTTAAATCAATGAGAGAAATTTAAAAATGCGATTTGAAACTGATAAAAATCAAATACTGTGTATCCGAGTCACCGACGGAAAAGATAATGAAGCAAGTGAAGAGATTGTAACAACATTTGATGCACATTTAGAGGAAATTGCTCCACATATCATTGCATGCCTCAATGCAGAGGAGCAACGAGAGCTGCATCACTGGCTTGATGACCGAAATGTACTGCAAGAACAATCGATAAGAGAGATTATTTTATACGCACTGCCGGGCTTACTTGACGAAGCATGTAGCGCCATAAATAAATTACCAGCGATCTCAGATAGTTTATATCAGGATCTTACTATCGCCATTAAAAATTTCAACGATACAGTGGCTAAAAATAAAGAAAGTATTTCTGAAAATGAGGATATCCTAAATCTAAAACAAATGGATTCGGCAGAAGCACTCAAAGAGGTATTAGGTATACTTAAGAAAAATTTTTGAACTAATGAAAGAAATTTGTTTAAGCGTATACGATACTCACCTTATTAATCTAAAAACTAAACTCTAGTATTGTTTCGGCACCTAATGAATAGGAAGGGTATAGTGGTAGTTTAACTCACAACACCACACATAAAACCACAATCAATTTGTTGAATATCTGACAAACAACTAAAGAAACCCCCTACAAAGCCGATAGTCATTTTAGTGCCCGTCTTACGTTGTAGGCTAGACAGGTCGCTGTAGCCGCATTGCGCTAATGCAATCATTAGTCAGAGTCAAATATCACATTATTAAAGCACGAATAATGTCTTTGGCATGCAATGTATGTCGTTGAGAAGATTCATGATCTTCAATCATCTATTGGAAAAAAAATGGAAAATACACGCCGCCACACTTTATCATTCATTAAATTGCTAGCCGTTACGTTTGCCGCTCAGCTCTTTTCTATCCAAACCATTTATGCACAACCTGTTTATAGTTGGGGTGTGGTGCCGCAGTTCAGTGCCACGGCCATTCATCGGGATTGGACGCCAATAATAAATATTGTCGAAAAGAAAACCGGCTATAAATTCAAGCTGACGTTTTATGAAACCATTCCGGGCTTTGAAAAATCGTTTCTGAAGGGTGAGCCTGATTTGGCTTATATGAACCCGTACCATGCGGTGATGGCAAACGAGGCGCATGGTTACATGCCCATCATTCGAGATGGAAAACGAAAATTAGTTGGGATCATCGTCGTGCGTAAAGATAGCGACATTAACAATATTAATGAATTGAGCGGCAAGACAATTTCATTTCCTTCGCCGAATGCTTTCGCGGCCTCTTTATATTTACGTACCTTGTTACATGAAAAATATAAAATCGACTTCGAGACGCTATATAGTGGTACTCACAGTAACGCGTACAGACATGTTCTTAGTAGAAAATCAGCTGCCGCTGGTGGTGTAAAACGAACATTGAACAAAACCAGAAAAGAGCTTAAGGATTCATTAAAGATAATCTATAAGACTGAGGGTAACCCATCGCACCCACTGACGGTTCACCCGCGTGTACCAGAAGAAGTTCGTAATGCGGTGCAAGGTGCTCTCATAGAAATAGGCGAGACAGAAGAAGGGCGGGCACTAATGAAAAAGATTTTGTTGCCCAAACCCATAAAGGCTGATTACGCCAATGACTATCTACCGTTAAAAGAATTAAAAATGGATAAATACTTTGTACTGAAGTAATAACGATGATTAAATTTTGGGTTTCATTACGACTACATGTACAGTTGGCTTTGGCAAGTATTCTTGTCCTCAGCACAACACTGGCTATTGTCACCTGGGTGAATACAGGTTCGGCAAGGGTAGACTTGGTCAAGGATAAGAGGGAAGAAACTTCTGCCCTGACTAAGAGCATGGCCATTTTCGCCACGCACTATGTGCTCAATGAAAAATTTGACGAGCTCGAAGCACTGCTGATTGAGTACGCGAATTTCCCCGGTATGCAAGACCTAAGAGTCATGACGGCTAATGGGCAAACCATTTCACAGGTACGCAAAGAAGAAACTGATGAAATTGTTGTTGTATTTGACTACCCCTTAAACCAGATTCCGCAAACAATAAATAACGTATCGTCTAGCGAGATCGACTTAGAAACAAATTCATTGATTATTTGGGAACCGATCAAAACATCAACATTGGTGGGTTGGGTGAAAGCGCAGGTAAGTCTGAAAACAGTTGATAATATTCAAGGAAAGACAATCGCGAGCAACATAAAAAGTACCATTATTGCTATTATTACTGATATCTTGATCATCATTCTTATTTTGTTTAATCCAGCTCGGAAAATGAAGAGGATAGTTGCTTTTTCCAAAACGCTTGTAGAGGACCCCGGTAAACATTTAAATTTCTCTGGGGGCTCGTTAGAGATTGATGCGCTAGTCAAAACACTCAATGAGTCTTCAACGAAACTTCATCAACAAAGATCAATTATTTCTGAAAAAACGGAATTACTAGAAAACCTAGCTAGCATTGATCACCTGACTAAAATACCGAATCGGGCAAGTTTTCTTGCAACGCTGGATGTGGCTATCAAAAATGCTAAAAGGGTCAAAGCTAAGCTGATTATCGTATTTATTGATCTCAATGATTTTAAGCCTATCAATGATACATACGGACATCATCTAGGCGACAAGTTACTGCAGGACTTCGCTACAAAATTACGAGGTGCAGTACGTGAGACAGATACAGTGGGAAGGTACGGTGGAGATGAGTTTGTTGTTTTGTTAACGAATATTCAAGGTGAGGATCCAAGCAAAAAAATCGTGAGTAACATTACAGATGCCGTTACTGGAGAATATATACTTGAAGGTAAGCCATTTGATATTAGCATAAGCCTAGGGCTGGCAATTTATCCGGATAATGCAACAACCTCAGTCGAGCTACTGATAGAATCAGATCATAATATGTATAAAGATAAAAAAGAAAAAAAGCAGAAAAAAGCTTTTATGGATAGGAACTCAGTAGTGAAAATAGGGTCTTTTACGAGCGACAAAAAAGCCTGAGTTAACTGATCGCCCTCACCAAACACCTTTGGCGAGGGTATAACGCAACATTCTATCGTTTAGTCCTTACCTTGGCTTTTTTAGGTTTGACGTAGGTGCCATCTTGTTTGGCTTTGGACTCGCGCTTATCTTTAGCTTTTTTCTTTTCTGCTGCGGTATGACGTGGTTTGTCCTTACGTTTCGCTTTGGTATCATCGGCTGAGGCGGCTTTTGGCTTAGACTTAACGCTTGGTTTTGGTTTAGCTTTGCGTTTTACAACGCGTTCAGAGGCATGGCTTGCATTACTATCTTTACTGAAAACAGACATCTTTAATTGCTGTCCAGCTACCCAAACTTTCTTTAGATCATTTACAGTGTCTTTGTTTAAGCCTTCTGGCAGATCGACAAGGCTGTAATCGCCATAAATGCTTATTTGCCCCATATTTTTGCTGTCTATGCCGCCTTCATTGGCAATGGCACCAACAATATTACCGGGTTTAACTTTGTGACTATGCCCCACTTCGATACGGTAACGGACCATGCCTTCTTCGGTTGCTGCTTCAGGGCGTTCTGTACGTTTGCTATCACCACGACTACCGCGAACGTTGCGGTCGCGGCCACCACGATCATTGCGATCACGCCCACGTGAAGGACGCGTATCTTGCTCCCAATTTTCTTTTGAGCTGCGATGAGGCTTGTTCTGCAAAAGGAAAGGCGCATCACCTTGTAGCTGAAGTGCCAGTGCAGCAGCAATTTCGACGGCAGGGACATTATGTTCTTGTTGGTATGCTTCAATCATTTGATAGAACATACCTAGTTCTTCTGTCGCTAAGGTATCGGTAATACGTTGCTTGAATTTGGCGATACGATTGTCATTGATGAGTTCAGTTGTTGGCAGCTCCATCATTTCAATTTTTTTGTTAGTGGCCTTTTCAATTGAATGAAGCAAGCGTTTTTCACGCGGCGCAACAAATAGGATTGCATCACCTTCACGACCAGCGCGACCAGTACGGCCAATACGGTGAATGTAGGCTTCTGTATCGTAAGGAATGTCGTAGTTAATAACGTGGCTGATGCGTTGTACGTCAAGACCACGTGCCGCGACATCGGTAGCAACAAGTATATCGATCTTTTCTTTTTTCAGATCGTTAATGGTTTTTTCACGTTGGTTTTGTTGAATATCACCATTAAGTGGGGCAGCAGAGTAACCTCGGGCTGATAGCTTTTCGGCTAACTCAACCGTCGCAATTTTTGTGCGTACAAAAAGGATGACCGCATCAAACGGTTCTGCTTCCAGAATACGAGTCAGCGCATCAAGTTTGTGTAATCCACTCACAGGCCAGAAACGTTGACGAATAGTGCTGGCCGTTGCGGTGGTATTTTTAATCGTGATTTGTTCAGGGTTGTTAAGGTACTTGGTTGCAATGCGACGAATCTGGGATGGCATGGTCGCTGAGAATAAAGCGATTTGACGTTTTTCCGGTAATTGTTCCATGACCCATTCAACATCATCAATGAAACCCATGCGTAGCATTTCGTCGGCTTCATCAAGCACCAAGGCTTTGAGGCCATCAAGTTTCATGGTGCCGCGGCGCATGTGATCCATGACACGGCCTGGTGTACCAACAACAACATGCACCCCACGCTGTAAGGCGCGGATCTGAACACGGTAATCTTGGCCACCGTAAACAGGTAAAACATGAAAGCCTTTTAAGTGTTTTGCATATTTTTGGAATGCTTCCGAGACTTGTATCGCTAATTCGCGTGTTGGCGCGAGGACTAATATTTGAGGATCTTTTTGTTTAAGGTCCAAATTAGAAATTAATGGTAAAGCAAAGGCGGCGGTTTTACCGGTACCTGTTTGTGCCTGACCCAGTACATCTTTACCTTCAAGTAACAGCGGGATAGTTTGCGCTTGAATAGGAGAAGGGCTTTCGTAGCCAACCTCATCTAATGCTTTGAGTAGTGATTTGTGTAGTGCAAAATCAGAAAAGGTGAGGTTAGTGTCGGACGTCATTTGCTGTACCTGAAATATGAGGAATTGATGACCCTATTGAAAGGGGCGCGTAGTGTAACGGTTTGTCTCGTCGGTTGCATGTTTTATTTGAGAAAAACCGTTTTATTACCACGGTTTAGGTTAAGATTATCAGTGACTAGCCGCTATTTTGTATACCAACTGGCCTTTTATATGAAATTAGGTATTTTATGCATTTTATTAGATTTATAGTCCTGATAGCGCTGCTGATGTCGACTAGTCTTTCTCAGGCGGCGGTTTCGGACGCCTATTCAAAAGAAATTAAGTCTTGCCTGCAGAATGGCTGGAAGCATTTGTCAGTAAAAGTCGGCAACACAAAGCGATCCCTTCTCTGGAAACGTCCTCGTGGTAAATGGAAACAGGGCACAATCATTGCCTTGCATGGTGGGGGAGGGAGTCATCATCAATTTTGTTCAGGTGGGCGTGTGATAGAACCACAGGTCGAGTTTGCGGAAGCGGCAGTCAAACAAGGTTTTGCTGTTTTTTTACTCGATTCCACTGACGATGTGGTGACGGATGAAAAAGGTAGGCAGTGCGGTAAACGGTTTGATTTTTCGGTACTGGAAAGGCGCAATGTTGACTTACCCTTTATTGGCAAGGTGATAAAAAGAGTTATCCCCCAGCTTCGTCCAAGTAGATCCTCGAAGAAAGTATTCATGACAGGCTTGTCGACGGGCGGTTATATGGCGATACGGGCGGGGACACATTTTAAGACAGCGATTACAGCCTTTGCTGGCGTTGCGGCGGGCGATCCTTATGGCACTGAAACGTCCTGCGATGTCGATTTATCGGAACGTAAATCAGCCAAGGGTGTTTTGACTGATCTTGAAACAGGAAAATTGATAACGGCGAAGGGTGCATGTCGTTCATCGAGTTATTCAAATGAAAAACCTTGGCCAAGTTCAAGAACTAAATCTGAATCAACATTTAAGTTGTTTCATCATCGAGGTGATGCAATTGTTGATCTTTCCTGTATGGAGAAGGCTCAATCATTGTTGCAACAACACGGCTTCAGAAACGATGGTGCATTCATCATCGATTCGTCTAAACGTCGAGTTTTAAATCATCTCTGGCAGGATGATTATAATGACGAGATGCTCGATTTCTTTAAAAAACAATAGAACATATTAAGGTTGGCACAAATGGAATTGGCTGAGGTTATTAATTCACCCTATTTTATAGCAATCATTTTTTTTGTTATTGCCTTTGTCTATTCTTCTGTTGGTATGGGCGGTGGTTCTTCATATACGGCGATGATGGCGATCATGGGGTTCAGCGCATTAGCTATTCCGATGATTTCATTGTCACTGAATCTTTTAGTGACAACAATTGGTAGTTTTAACTTTGTTCGTAGCAAGCATTTTCGATGGCGATTAATTACACCGTTTATTATAACTTCTATCCCGATGTCCTATTTAGGTGGGTCGCTGCATTTACCTAAAGAAATTTTTTACTGGGTGCTCATGGTGTCGCTGTGCTTTATCGCAATTAGAATATATTTTTGGCGAGACACCAAGTTATCGTTCGACATCAGCGACCGTGGCAAATTATGGGTGTCATTGATCGCAGGCTCAATTTTAGGTTTGGTGGCAGGCATAGCCGGTATTGGTGGCGCTGTTTATTTGGTGCCTTTGATTATTCTACTGGGATTAGGCTCGGCAAAACAAGCAGCCGCATGCGGTGTGGTGTTTGTCTGGCTAAACTCATTATTTGGTTTACTGTCACGACTGCAATACAACCCAATGGAACTAGGTGTGTTCCCCTATCTAGCCGTGGCCGTTGTACTGGGCGCGTTAATGGGTTCGTATTTAGGTGCCTTTAAGTATTCAGCAAAGAAAATGGAAAAAATATTAGGCATTATTATACTTGTTGCTATAGTAGCATTGAGCAGAAAACTCTTTATTCTGTAAGAAATAAATGTATTAATAATAGAATAACAATAACGCGGTCAATTACTATGAAGGTTATTTTCTATAATAGTAAACAATACGACAAAGACTATTTTAATGCGGCAAATACTGATGGTCAGCATTCGCTGATTTTTCTTGACGCAAAATTATCACTTGAAACAGCCTTATTGGCACAAGATGCTACCGTTATTTGTGTGTTTGTTAATGATGTCGTCGATGCGGAGGTTATTGCTTGTTTAGCAGAGCATGGGGTTAAGTTAATTGCTTTGCGTTGCGCTGGATTTAATAATATCGATCTAGCCGCCGCCACAAAGAAAGGTCTCAAAATTGTTCGTGTGCCGGCTTATTCTCCTAATGCGGTTGCAGAGTATACAGTGGGGCTGATGTTGGCACTAAACCGTAAAATTCATCGAGCTTATTGTCAGGTTCGTGAAGGTAACTTTTCATTAAATGGTTTGATCGGATTTGATATGGCCAACAAAACGGCCGGTATTATTGGTACGGGTAAAATTGGTGCACTGGTTGCTCATACACTGTGTGCAATGAGCATGAATGTGCTTGCTTATGATCCTAATGTAAATCAATCGTGTCTAGACGATGGCGTAAAGTATGTTGATCTTGATACTTTGTTTGCAACATCAGATGTTATTTCTTTGCATTGCCCGTTAAGCCCAGAAACGCATCATATTATTAATGCGGTTGCGATTGAGAAGATGAAAAAAGGCGTGATGCTGGTGAACACTAGCCGTGGCGCAGTCATTGATACTTCGGCCGTCATTGCAGGGCTGAAAACAGGTAAGATTGGTATGTTGGGCTTGGACGTATACGAGCAGGAGGAAGCGTTGTTTTTTGAAGATCATTCTTATGAAGTGATAACAGACGATGTTTTTGAGCGATTACTTACCTTTCCAAATACATTGGTAACAGCACACCAAGGTTTTTTTACAAGCGATGCGATGCGTAATATTGCGACGACAACTTTAGTGAATATTACTCAGTTTGAGAATGATCCTACCATGCTTAATAACGAAGTATTGATGTCATAGATAATGAGGAATAGTAATGAAAACACTTAAAATAATAAAATATCTATTTTCTTTTATCGGGCTTGCTATGTTAGTTGGCAGCTTTTTTGTTTATCAAAATGCATCTGATTTTTTAAACGGTGCAGTGAAAGCCGATGGCGTGGTTGTCGATTTAGTTGCATCACGTTCATCCGATAGCACCACTTATGCGCCAAGGATAAGGTTTAAAACGATCGAAGGTAGCATGATTGAATTTGTCTCATCAACCAGCAGCAATCCGCCGTCGTATTCGAGAGGCGAACAGGTAACTGTTTTGTATTCATCAGCTCAGCCAGATAAAGCAAAAATTGATGGTTTCTTTTCAGTTTGGGGCGGCGCGGTGATCCTTGCGGTACTTGGCGGCGTATTTTTTATTATTGGGTTTGGAATAATTATCTTTGGTGTTTTTAAGCAACGTAAACAAGATTATTTATTGCGGCGTGGTACGCGTGTGAGTACAAAGTTTCAGGTGGTGTCTCGCAATACTAGTTTCGAGGTGAATGGTAAAAACCCTTATGTGATAAGCAGTCAGTGGCTGAATCCACGGACCAAGCAATTGCATATCTTTGAAAGTGATAATATCTGGTTTGATCCAGAAGGCCACATCAGTGTGGACAAGATCATGGTTTACATCGAACCGGACGATCCATCCAAGTATTATATGGATATTTCGTTCTTACCTAAACTCGCTTAAGGTAGACGGTTTTATGGATATATGGGTTGATGCCGATGCTTGTCCAAAGCCGGTAAAAGAAATTTTATTTCGCGCCGCACAACGACGTGAGGTAATGGTGTGCTTGGTGGCCAACCAACCGCTGGCCACGCCTTCTTCAAAATTCATTTCAACAGTGCAAGTACCCGCCGGTTTTGATGTGGCAGATAATGAAATTGTACGGCGTTGTGTAGCGGGTGATCTGGTGGTGACAGCAGATATACCCTTGGCCGCTGAGGTCATTGAAAAAAAAGCGATAGCCTTGGATCCACGAGGTGAGCTTTATACACCTGAGAATATCCGCGAGCGACTTAATATGCGTGATTTTATGTCAGAGTTACGTGATACCGGTATACAGACGGGTGGTCATGCCGTTTATGGTAATCGTGAGAAGCAGGCCTTCGCTAACCAGTTAGACCGATTGCTGGCACGGGGTTAGGGAGCGTTGCAATGGTAGGCGGTTGGTTGGCAGGGCTTGAAGTTATGGTGTTAATTGGCTTGGCTGGCTTGATTTGGCTAATGTGGAAATATTTGTAATCACTTGATTCTATTATAAATCTTAAAAATAAACTTAATTTTTTGCGCTTATTGTCGATAACTTAGTTAATTAATCCCCATTTTAGGTGTCGAATGATTATGCGAGTTAAAATTTTTATATTCTGTGGGTTATTCATAGCAAGCTTGGCGAATGCTGATAATGCTGACCTAATCAGTGAGCTTAAGGAAATTCCCCCTGAAGTGGAGATGTTTGTAGGCGGTGCACCGTTTCCACTGAGTCAAGCGGTTCAAGACCAGGTTGCTGTTGGTTTGAAAACTTTATTACAAACATGCCGGGTTGATTCTAAGACCAGTGCTTTATTTTTTCGTAAGCTGAACGGAGCGTTACCCTTTGATTGGACGCGCGCGACCGACCCACTTCGAAATACCTCTTATCTTTTAGTCTCGCTGGGTAAATTAGAGAAATTGCGGGCAGGTAATAAGACGGTCTATGCACAAAAGCTACTACTGGAAACCCCGCCAGGCAATTGGCCTCGCAAATACATAGTAACAACAGATGGGCAAGACCATATCCAGTTTGCTCGATGTTCAGGGCTGGTGGTCGTGGACATTATTTGTATTCCTGATTTGTTAGCTAAATTACCTAAAGATTACGCGCGTGCCTGCAGTGTTTTGCCGCCTAAGAGCAGTGAACTTGTACAGTAATATCGTTTGTATTCACTTGATTTTATCTGGCAATACGCCAAAATGTAACCAAATCCATTTCTAGCCTTTACAGGGTCAATATGATGCGACGTTTACTTATTTTAAGCTGTTTGTTTTTCTTTCTTGGTACAACGGTATCCATGGCGGCTGAAACGGTGAAGCCGGGCAAGTTTAGCGGTGGTGAAGCGTTTGAGTTGCCAAAATGGTTTAAATCAACCTTCCTTGATATTAATGACGATATTGCTGAGGCGGCTGGCTCGGGTAAACGGCTGATGCTTTATTTCCATCAGAATGGTTGCCCTTATTGCGCTAAGTTCGTCAATGAAAACCTAACGGATAAAAAGACGGTTGATTATCTAGCAAAACACTTTGATTCAATTGATATCAATATGTGGGGTGATAGAGAAGTTACTGGTCTAGACGGTAAACATTACAATGAAAAAACTTTTTCGGCCAAACTCAATGTATGGTTTACGCCAACGGTTTTATTCTTTGATGAAAAAGGCAACATAGCACTGCGCATTAACGGCTATTACCCAAAAGAAAAGTTTTTAATCGCACTGCGCTATGTGGCAGAGAAGAAAAATACCGAACTGACTTTTTCTGATTATTACAAACAATTTTCAGAAACTAAGCAGCCAGGAAAGTTAATAGCAGAAAGCATGTTTGTTAAGCCTGCCTATGATTTAAGCAAGCTCAAGCAACAGAATAAACCACTGGCACTTTTGTTTGAGGAAGCCAACTGTAAGGGTTGTGAACAATTACACAATGTATCATTGAAAGATAAAGATACATTGGATATTTTAAAACAGTTTAATATTGTTCAGTTAGATCGCTGGGCTGAAACACCGGTGATTGATCTGGATGGTAAAATGACCACGGCTAAAAAATTAGCCGATAAGCTTCAGATTGCTTTTGCACCCTCTGCTGTTTTATATGATAAGGGCGTAGAGGTTATTCGTATTGAAGCGTTCTTAAAGAGTTTTCATGTCCAGTCAGTGTTTGATTACGTGCTTACGGGTAGCTATAAAACAGAAACTAGTTTTCAACGTTACATTGAACACCGTGCTGCAGCCATTCGCCAGCAGGGTAAAAACGTTAATATTTGGAAGTAGGGTGTAAGTTAATGAATACTTAGACTTTAGTCATCACTTTTTTTAATAAATCGATACTCTGTTCAGGGTACTTCGGCAAGCTGGCTGGGTCGAGTGGCAGCAGCTGTTCATCAAGGTCATTAAAATCCCATAAGTCATGGCTCGCTAGCTGACTAGGTATAATGTTCCCCATTGCCGCATAAATGTTACCTGGAATTTTAGGGTTCTCAGCGGCTAAACTGGCAATTAATTGTTTTACTTTTTGGCGGGTTAGATTTTCCTGTGAACCGCATAGGTTGCAAGGAATAATCGGAAACTGTTCGCGCTCTGCGTATTCGGCAATGTCTTCTTCACGACAATAAGCAAGCGGCCGAATGACAATATGTTTTTTGTTATCGGTAAGTAATTTAGCAGGCATCGAGCGTGTTGCACCGCTGAACATGATCGACATGAGCAAGCTTTCTATCATGTCATCTCGATGATGACCCAGCGCAACTTTTACAAAATCATTTTTTTCTGCCCAGGTGTATATATTGCCACGCCGTAGACGTGAACAAAGTGAACAAGTTGTTTTGCCTTCCGGGGTTTTGTCCATGACGATGGAGTAAGTATCGCGGGTTAATATTTCAAAGTCATAATCACGTTCGGTTAACCAGCTACGCAGGTTGTTGTCATCCCAACCAGGTTGGGATTGATCGAGCGTAAATGAAAAGACATCGAAGGGCACATGCGCTTTTACTTTGAGTTTGTGTAAAAGCTGCAATAGAGTAAAGGAATCTTTGCCACCAGAGAGGCACACCATAATCCGATCGCCTGACTGAATCATGTTGTAGTCGGCGATGGCTCGTCCTAGGTTTCTTAACAGCTTTTTTTCGAGCTTGTCATGAGCCATGATGATTTCCGGTGTTTTAGTGGTTAGTCAAAAAAGGCAGCCGAGGCTGCCTTTTTATTACTTACAACTGAGGTCGCTTACGCTTTGTGATCGCCCATGTTGTCAGTGTTCTTTTCAGTACCGTCGTCGTAACCGGCTTGGTATGCTTCTGTGATGCGCTGTTCTTCACGGAGAGGGTTCTGCAGGTAGCCACTCATCCAGCCGTCCATGTATTCTGCATCGATACCTTCGCTCTCCATCTTAGAGACTGTGTCGTAGTAAGCTTGGTCCATAATGTTGCTCCCATTAATGGTGAGTTAATAAATTTGAAACGAGATTGTAGAGACTGAGGCGGCAACATGCAATATTAGATATTACATACTTACTAAAATACTGAAGAATCTTAACTATTTTGTATAAATCTTATGTAAGTATTTGTTTTTATTTAAAATAATGACTATGGCAGTTAAAATAAAACAGGCTCGGTACGGCGTTGTATCTTAACTGTTTGTTTTTTATTAGAAAATAAGAGAAAAATAACTGATTCATAACAACGCTGACTACCAACAGCTTTCGCTAGTAGACCATTTTTACCGTATAGCCTTTCTCGGCTAATAGATGCAGCAGGCCTTTTTTGCCCACCAGATGCAGTGCACCGACAGCAATAAAGGCTCGACCTTCTTCTAGGCGAGGCTGCATCCGCTCTAGCATGGATATATTGCGATTATCCAGAATACTTTCTTTGAACTTTGACTTGGTATCCGGCACATCAAATTGCTGCATACTGAGTGACTCCAATAGCGCGAGATCACTGTTTAACCACGCATTTTTTAATTGTTCA
>Ga0316205_10003712_pt1 | contig 14116 bp, 13 predicted proteins | sample 3monthpyrite_MG_FD_204941 | JGI IMG/M metagenome (GOLD analysis project Ga0316205, IMG submission 204941) | Microbial mat bacterial communities from mineral coupon in-situ incubated in ocean water Damariscotta River, Maine, United States -... | ecosystem: Environmental > Aquatic > Marine >... | reverse complement strand
CTTGATGGCGTCACTGCGCGGCGTGACGACGCGGCTCTGCGCCCCGAGCCCGCCTCTGACACAGGTGAACTGGCCGCTGAAGGCAGCACGCCGCAGAGCCCGCCGGTTGATCTGGCATCAACCGCGCCAACTGTGCTGGGGCGCTCAAAATCCGAACCGCTCCAACGCCTGTCGGAAGCATTGACGGGCAATCCCGCGGGCCCTCCCGGCAGGCCGGTATCCCAAGCGCTGGGCCAGGCGCAGGATATGTGGAATTCATTGGCATCAACCCAACCGCAGGTCGTGCGCGCAGAGAGCTGACAGGCCTGCGCGCGCCCATCAGGCGTCGCTGAGCACTTTCAGGAACGCGTCGGCAAAACGGTCCGCGCGCTTGTCGCCCAGGAGCCGTTTCATTTGTGCCATATCCGGGTTTCGAACCGCCGCCACCCGCGCCAAAAGCGCGGTGGAACAACTCAGTGGTTTTTGCATCCCGTCTGCACCCTGTGCCAATTGTCGCTGCACCTCGGCCAGGCGGTCGAACAAGGGGCCGGACCCGCTGCCCACCAACTTGCGGCGCGCCGGATGCGGCACGGCCAGCGTTTCGCCCGCGATAACCTCTAGAAAGGTCTGGCCATAGCGTTCGATCTTTTTTGCCCCGACCCCGTTGACGCGTGCCAATTCGTCCAGACTTGAGGGCCGTGTTTCGGCCATCTCGATCAATGTGCGGTCTGTGAAAATGACATAGGCGGGCACGCGCGCGGCCTCTGAAAGCGCGCGCCTCTTGGCCTTGAGCGCGGCCAGCAAAGGCGCATCTTCATCGCTGACCATCGCGGTGGCGGCCTTGGTGGCAAGCGGCCGCTCGATCGCGTCACGACGCAAGGTTATGGGGGTTTCGCCGCGCAATATCGGGCGCGCGGCATGGGTCATGCGCAGCGCCCCGTGGCGTTGCGTATCCGGTCGCACCAGGTCGTGGCCCATCATCTGGCGAAACACCGCCTGCCATTGGCGACGCGACAAATCCTGGCCGATTCCAAAGGTGGACAACGTATCATGGCTGCGTGCGCGCAATTTGTCCGTTGCATTGCCGATCAGGATGTCGATCAAATGGCCCGCACCAAAACTTTCGTCAGTGCGCAAGATCGTGGACAATGCCTTGCGGACGGCCAGGGTGCCGTCGAACACATCCGGCGGGCTTTGACACATGTCACAGTGGCCACAAGGCTCGGGGGTCTCGCCAAAATAGCGCAGCAATATCTGACGCCTGCAACCCAGGGCCTCGGCCAGACCCAACAATGCGTTCAGCCGCCCATGATCGGCATCGCGTTTGTCCGCCGGGCTGGGGCTTTCGTCTATCTGGCTGCGGCGAAAGCGGATGTCATCGGCACCAAACAGGGTCAGGGTGTCGGCCGGAGCGCCGTCCCGCCCTGCGCGCCCGATTTCCTGGTAATAGGCTTCGATCGACTTTGGCAGATCGGCATGCGCGACCCATCGAATATCGGGCTTGTCCACGCCCATGCCAAAGGCCACCGTCGCCACAACAATCAACCCGTCCTCGCGTTGAAAGCGGGTTTCGACCTGCCTGCGATCTTCGGGGTCCATGCCGCCGTGGTAATGCGCGCTGGCGTGACCTTCGGCGACCAGCGCGCGCGACAGGGTTTCGGTTTTGGCGCGGGTGCCGCAATAGACAATACCGGATTGGCCCCGTCGCGCGCCAGCAAAAGAAAGGATTTGCTTGCGCGGACCATCCTTGGGCAGGAATCGCAAGAACAGATTGGGCCGGTCGAAACCGTGCAAGAAACACGTAGGCGGGGCATCAAAGAGCCGGGTAATGATTTCCTGACGAGTTTCTGCATCGGCTGTCGCGGTAAAGGCGGCCAAAGGAACGTCCAGCGCTTGCCGCAATGCCCCGATACGCAGATAATCGGGTCGGAAATCGTGGCCCCATTGGCTGACGCAATGCGCCTCATCAACGGCGATCAGGCTTGTGCCGGCACGCCGCAACAGTCGCAAGGTGCCGCCGGAGGCCAAGCGTTCAGGTGCCATATACAGCAACTTGAGCGCGCCGCTTTCCAGTTCGGCGAAAACCCGGTCGGTTTCTTCCTCGGTATTGCCAGATGTCAGCGCGCCCGCAGCGACACCGGCCTCACGCAGGGCGCGCACCTGGTCGCGCATCAGGGCGATGAGGGGCGAAATCACCACTGTAACGCCATCCCGCATCAGTGCAGGCAATTGAAAACACAAAGATTTGCCGCCACCTGTAGGCATGATCGCCAAGGTGTTTTCGCCCGCAGCCACGGCGTTGACCACCTCTGCCTGACCGGGCCGAAACCCGTCAAAACCAAAAATGTCAGCCAGGAGTTTTTCTGCTGTGCCCATATACGTGTCGCGCTGCCCGCTATTGTTGGGCAGAGACTCTCACAGCGGCCGTGGGACGACAAGCCACATTGGGCAAGTGATCAGTAAAATGCGTTGACGTTGTTGATCAGGATAATGCGCACCGCGTAGACCGCCAGGAGTGCCACCAACGGTGCGAGATCCAGCCCGCCCATATCGGGCATGAACCGGCGAATACGGCCGTAAAGCGGTTCCAGCAGGCGGTTCAGGCCAAACCAGATTTGCGCTACAAGCGGCTGGCGCAAATTCAGCACCTGAAAATTGATCAGCCAGGACATCACGATATGCGCAATCATAAGAAACCACGCCACATCAAGAAGCAGCATCAGGATTTGAAAAAGGGATGTCATGTCAGGCTCCGAATTCGATTTGCCAACACCTAAGCCCGGTCGCCCCGTGTGGCAAGGGGCGGGGTGAATTACAGGTTGACGGCAGCATGTTTGTCAGGGGAAACAACCAAAACTCCGTCACATGGGCGTCTTGATGTATCCATTTTTGCGATTTGCCAAAGAGCATTACAAATTTCGAAATGCGCCGTGCCTGGCGCTGGACGAGGTGCATGTTTCCACCCATCGGTGCTGGCCCATTGACATCGATGCCTGGGTTGAATTGAACAACGGGCGCACGATGACCTTGCTGGATTTGGGCCGTCTGCTGATGTTCCGCCGCATGGGTATCTCGGCGCTGTGCACGTCCAGGGGCTGGTATCTGACGGTCGCAGGTGCCGCGATCCGCTATCGACGCAGGGTGCGGACTTTTGACCGGTTTGAAGTCGAAAGCCGGCTTTCGGGCTGGGACAGGCGGTTTTTCTATGTCGAGCAATCCATGTGGCGCCCGGATGGGGCATGCGCGAACAATGCCGTCTTGCGTATTGCGGTGGCCAGTTCGAGCGGGATCGTGGACCCGCAAACGGTTGTGCAAGCCTTGCCCCATCCGATTGCCAGCCCGGCCCTGCCCGATTGGGTTCAATCCTGGAGTGACGCCGAGGCCCTGAGGCCATGGCCGCCGCGGCGTCATGCAAGCCTTGCAACGTCAGAAAAAGGCTGATCAAGTCCTGACAGCGATGGGGGCTGCGACATGACGAGTGCAACACATAAAAAACGTATCTGGGGCTGGTTCTTTTTCGACTTTGCATCGCAACCCTATAATACCTTGCTGCTGACATTCATTTTTGCGCCCTATATCAAAGAGTTGGTAGGCGACGGATCGGACGCTCAAGCGGCCTGGGGTTTTGGGGTTGGTGCGGCCGGGATCGTCATTGCCTTTCTGGCACCAATCCTGGGCGCGATGGCCGATGTGGGCGGCAATCGCATGCGCTGGATCTGGGTTTTCTCGATCATGTATGTGGTGGGCGCCTATGGTTTGTGGTGGACAGCGCCCGACAGCTTCAACCTGACGACGACCATGCTGTTGTTTGGCATTGGCCTGATCGGCATGGAATTTGCCACGATCTTTACAAATTCCATGCTGCCCGATCTGGGCACGAAAGAAGAAATCGGGCGCATCTCGGGCAATGGCTGGGCATTTGGCTATGTCGGTGGCCTGATTGCGCTGGTGATCATGCTGGTTTTCCTGGGTGATGTCGCCGCGACCGGCAAAACTTTTGTTGGCCTTGATCCGCTGTTCGGATTGGACGCCTCCGCGCGTGAGGGCACGCGGGCCGTTGGTCCGCTGACAGCCATCTGGTTCGTGGTCTTTATGGTTCCATTCTTTTTGTGGGTGCGCGATCCGCGTCCGACCCGCGCTGAACCCGGCGCGGTGAGCGCGGCACTGCGCGGACTGGTGCGCACCGTGCAATCACTGCCCCGGCGGCGATCCCTGTTTGCCTATCTGGCATCCTCGATGTTTTACCGCGACGCATTGAACGGGATGTTCACTTTCGGCGGTATATACGCCGCGGGCGTGTTGAACTGGAGCGTCGCCGACACTGGTGTATTTGGCATTCTGGCAATCATCACCGGCGCGCTGTTTGCCTGGATCGGTGGCCGGGCTGACAGCCGGTTTGGCCCCAAGTCCGTGATCACAACCTGCGTCATCGTCCTGACTTTGGTGGCGCTGGGGGTGGTTTTCGTGTCACGAGAAAATGTGCTGGGCATCCCGGTGGCAGACGGCAGTGCCCTGCCGGATATCGCCTTTTATGTTCTGGGTGCTTTCATCGGCGCGGCGGGTGGCGCGCTGCAATCTGCCAGCCGTTCCATGATGGTGCGCCAGGCCGATCCCGCGCGTATGACCGAAGCCTTTGGCCTGTATGCGCTGGCCGGCAAGGCGACGTCGTTCATTGCGCCCTTGTCGATTGGTTTTGCCACCTATCTGACGGGCTCCCAGCAATGGGGCGTGGTGCCCTTGGTGGTGCTGTTTCTGATTGGGCTGTTTTGTTTGCGATGGGTCGACCCCGACCCTGAAACCCAAACGAAAGCGGCCTGAGATGACGCGGGCGCTGTTTTGTTGGATGCTGGCCTTGTGGCTGTCGGCGCCTGGGGTCGCGGCCGGCGAATGGGTGCATTTGCAAAGCTTCCGTTGGTCAAATGATCATGACAATTTCGGTGGCTTCTCGGGGTTCGAGATTGACGCCAACGGATTGGATTTCTGGGCGGTCAGCGACGCCGGATATTTCGTCAAGTCCCGGCTGCAACGCGGGCCGGACGGCGCGATTACCGGGGTCGAAAGCTTTCAGCCGCTGGTGCTGAAATTTCCCAACGGCAGACAGGTGCATTCCTATCTGGATGATGCCGAGGGGCTGGCCATTGACAGCGATGGGCGCATCGCGGTTTCATTCGAAGGTGTGCACCGTGTCTGGGGCTATGAGGCCCCCGGCCAGAACGCAATTGAATTGGGCGCGCACCCGGACTTCAAATCGCTGCAAAACAATTCGGCGCTAGAAACGCTGGCCTTTGACCCGATGGGCAATCTTTTGACCCTGCCAGAGCGTTCTGGCGTTCTGACACGACCATTTCCGGTCTATCGACGCACACCCGCCGGTGTTTGGGATAACCCTTTTTCCATCCGCCGGGATCCGCCATTCCTGCCGGTCGGCGGCGATTTCGGGCCTGATGGCCGTTTCTATCTGCTGGAACGCCATTTGAACGGGTTTCTGGGCTTTCAAAGCCGGGTGCGCCGCTTTGACTATGATGAAAACGGGTTTTCAGGTGAAACTGAGCTGTTCGCGACCCGTTCGGGGCTCCATGACAATCTCGAAGGCATTGCCATGTGGCAGGATGATCAGGGCCGGTTGCGCATGACGATGATTTCGGACGACAATTTTCGCGCCTTCCAACGCACCGAAATCGTCGAATATGTTTATGTCGAGTGACTTGCATCGTGCCAGCCCGCTGGTGTAGAGGGGCGCGTCGCTGGCGCTGGTCAGAGGCCGAGTCTCCGAACACCTTGTAAAACGGAATACATCAATGAACAGACTTCTGATTGGCGTTCTCGCCATGGCCACGGTAGTTGTGGCCTCGAACATCCTTGTGCAGTTCCTGTATGGAAACTGGCTGACCTGGGGTGCCTTTACCTATCCGATCGCCTTTCTGGTGACCGATGTGATGAACCGCGTCTATGGCGTGGCCATGGCCCGCCGCGTAGTGTTTGCTGGCTTTGTCATCGGCGTTATCTGTTCATTGATCGGGACACAAATCATGTTGCAGGGTGACGGCTTCACCTATCCCGCAGTGACATTGCGCATCGCCATCGGTTCGGGCCTGGCCTTTTTGACGGCGCAGATGCTGGATATCGCCATTTTCGACCGCCTGCGCGCGGGCCAATGGTGGCGCGCACCCCTGGCCAGCACCCTGATCGGGTCGGCAATCGACACGGCGTTGTTCTTTTCAATCGCCTTTTCGGCACGGCTCAGTTTTCTGGAACCCGCCAACGATGTGTCCTGGGCCGGGGAAGTGGTGCCAATGCTGGGCCAGGGCCCGGCGGCGCCGCTTTGGGTGTCGTTGGCCGTTGCGGATTGGTTGGTCAAACTGGCATTGGCCCTGGTTGCCTTGGTTCCATTTCGCATCATTGTGCGCCGGTTAATGGCACCAGTTGCGTAAAAACATTTGACAGACACAAAATCTGTGGCAGGCTGCCCCCATCGGTTAACAACAGAAAGGAGGTGGTCCAGTGTCTAGAGTGATATTGGAGAGAGGTGTCGGAACAGTCGGAGGGACCGCAGCCTGAGGGCAAACCCATGGGTTGAAACGCTTCTGATTGGGCCCGCGGCAATCACCGCGCTCTAACTGGCCCCATCTCTGAACTCTCGAAGGGTCGCCGAAATCCGGCGGCCCTTTTTATCTGATCAGGGACGCCGCCGCGTTCCGGGACGGTGAAGGATGTCTTTGAAGATTAATGATCACGTCGAAATCGCGGAATGGGAATTGTCTGAAACGTTCACCCGCGCCTCCGGGCCAGGCGGGCAGAATGTGAACAAGGTGTCCACGGCGGTCGAATTGCGCTTTGAAGCAGAGCGTTCACCCCATCTGGCGGGCCCGGTCAAGACCCGGCTCAAGCGGCTGGCGGGCCGTCGATGGACCAAAGAAGGCGCGGTCGTGATCTTCTGCGACGAGACCCGTCATCAGGCGCGCAACCGGGATATCGCGCGCGCGCGTCTGATCGAACTGGTGCAAAAGGCCCATGTAGTGCCCAAACGCCGCCGACCGACCAGACCAACGCCCGGGTCGGTGCGCCGTCGGTTGGCAGCCAAGAAAAACCGCGGCACGGTCAAATCCCTGCGCGGCAAGATCGAGGATCAGGATTGAGCCGCGCGCCTTTCGGCCGGGTCAAACCCGTATAAGGTCTCGGGGTTGGTTACCAGAACCTGGTCCAGCTCTGCCGGCGTTGCAACGTCGATCAAGGTGTTGAGCATCTGGCCGGTATCCGGCATCGCCGCCGGTCCCAGCATCAGATGGGGCCAGTCGCTGCCCCAAAGGCACCTTTCGGCATTGGCATCCAGAAGCGCGCGCATCATTTTGAGAGACATCGAAAAGGGGGCTGCATCATAGCGATAGGGCGCCGACAGTTTCACATAGACATGGCCCTCACCCATCAGTGCGAGCAGAGTTTGGAAACCCGGCTCGTCGAGCCCTTGAGCCACATTCGGCCAGCCAAGGTGATCAATGACAACCGGGACGGGCAGGGCGCGGATGTCGTCAGCGATCTGACCCATATGCGCATCCGTATTCAACAGCATCTGGATATGCATGCCTTGCGCCGCCAAATCCGGGGCCATTTGCACCGCGCCTTGCCACGACAAGATGCCCCCATGCACGTAATTCAGACGCACAGCGCTGGCGCCCTGATCGCGAAATTCCTGCAACTTCTGAGCCCGCGTGCCATCGGGCACCAATACGACCGCGCGCGCCTGTGCCCGGCCCATTCGCCGCACCGCCGCCAGCGTCACCGAATTATCGGCGCCGAATAAAATCGAATGGACAAAGATGGTCCGGCCAAGTCCCAGTCGATCCTGGGTTGCGCTGAAACGGGCATACCATTTGTCGAAATCGCCGGGCGCGGGGGTCTCAACACGCCCGGACCACAGGGCAAAATCAGTGCCATCGGAAACCATATGCACATGCCCGTCACAGGCCCCCGCGGGCAACAGTGCCTTTGGCCGGGTGAACATTGGTGGCGGCGCGGGCGCAATGGGAAGATCGTCATTCATCTTGGGTCATTTCTGAAGTCGAATTTTGTTTGATTTTGGGCGTAATGTTGGTAATGAATACACGCAAAGATTGTATTTCGTTTTATGCTTCTGCCACCACATAAGACGAATTGACCAAGAAAGCCCACTGAATTGTCAGAGGGCCTGTCACCATACATCGTCGGTCTTGTCGCCCTGGAAATGCGCCCACCGACATTGCTGCGCAGCTGTCAGCTATTCGGGAAAGACCAGCGAATTGACGGAAGTCCAAAAAGATTTGCCACAGATGGACGGGCTTGACGAATTGTTTCGGTTGCTGCTGGCCACCACGGGGGTCGATTTTCGCGACTACAAGCAAACAACCGTGCGGCGGCGTCTGAGCCGCCGGATGGCGGCGCGGGGGCTGAGTGACTGCCAGGATTATCTCAGTTTCTGCCGCACCCAGCCATCAGAAGTCGAGGTGTTGTTCCGCGATTTGCTGATTTCTGTCACGCAGTTTTTTCGGGATCGCGGCCCATTCGATGCCCTGTCCTGTGTCGCCGCCGACATTGTCGCCGGTGCCGGGGGACCGGTTCGCATCTGGGTCGCGGGCTGCGCGACCGGGCAAGAAGCCTTTTCAATCGCGGCGCTCTTCGCTGAAGCCATGGGTGGTGTCAGCAATCTGGAGGGCCAAAAGCTCCAGATATTCGCCACCGACATTGACGAGGCGGCGCTGAGCGTGGCCCGCGCGGGGCGTTACCCGGTTTCAGCGGCAGACGATATTCCAGCCGCCTTGTTGGAACGGTATTTCTGCGTGCAGAATGACACGCTTGTCGTCAGGAAAGCACTTAGGGACGTGATCCGGTTTTCGCGTCACGATCTGGTCCAGGATCCGCCTTTTCAAAGTATGGACCTGGTGGTTTTGCGTAATGTGTTGATCTATTTCAACTTGCGCTTGCAGACAGGTGTCCTGCGCGCGATGCATCTTGCCCTGAACGACTCCGGCCATCTGTTTTTAGGAGCGTCGGAACATATCGGCCCCAAGAATGCCGCCTTTGAACCCATGCGAGATGCCGAAAGGATCTTTCGGAAGCGCCCGTTTTCACCCAATGGCAATCAGATCGCGAAGCGCGGTTTTACGTCTGATCCACGCCCGAAAACGATCGCCAGCATTACCACCTTGACGTCGATCAAATTGGAAAAGGAGATGTCGGCAACATTGAACGAGACAGGCACGACCATGAATTCCGCAGCCGACCACCAACGGCAAGAAAAACAGGCGATGACGCGCGAAGCCTTGCAGCAATTAACTGAAGAATTGAAAACTTCCAACGAAGAGCTTCGGGCGCTGAATGCCCAACTGCAAACGGCCAACGAACGGTTGCAGGCAACAAATGAAGAATATGAGACTTCAAATGAAGAGCTGCAATCCACCAATGAAGCGCTGATCACCGTCAATGAAGAGTTGCACGAATATTCAGATGAAACGAGGTCCAGTTCCGCCGCACTAAATTCCGTGTTGACGACATGGCCGTCGCCAATTGTGGTGGTCGACACCGCCATGCGAATTACCAATGCCAGCGATGCTGCCTGCGATCTGTTTCATATTCCCCACACTTCCGGGGCTGTCTGGCATCTGAGTCAATGTCACGTCCCAAAGAGCTATCCGGCATTGGCCGAGGCCGCCAAGACCGCAATGACTTTGCGACAAGATCAGGTGGTGCGCTTCGAGTTCGGTGGCGCGCGAAACGTCCTGCGCGTTGTGCCCATACTGGATAAGCATGACAGACTACACGGCGCGACCTTGATCTTTTCCCAGGCCAGTATGGCAGAGGCCACCTGACCCGACGTCACCCACGGTCGATGCGGCCGGGCCAGCCTTGAATCGCCGGATCATCCCGTTTGGTTAATGGTTTGTTAAGAATGCCTAAGTAGGTGTGAATAATCATAAGGACATTGAAATGCTCCGCGACCAAGATGCAGCACTTCAAAATTGGATGCTTGCTCTCGTATTATATGAAGACCCTGCGGGCATCCTTCGGGTTTGGTCCATTGAGCTTGTATTCAACGATATCAAGCACCGGCTGAATTTCTCGTCAAGAAACCGCATGGTGGATGTTTTCAATCCCGGCGTCGCGCGGGAATTTCACGCAGTCCTGGACAAGATGGGCGACACCACACATCTGTTTGCCGATCCCGATTACGCACTGAAAGCCGAGGGTGTGATCCTGGCGGGCTTGCGCGCGATGCGGTGGACAGATGACAAGCGCGGTCGCCAGGTCATCATGCGGTTCAAATTCTTCGTCGGACCGATCGACCGCCTGTTGCGCGCGCGCGTGCCCTTCACGCGTTCCGTCTTTGACCACAAAGAGCGGATCGCGGTCGAGGCTCTGTCCGACATCACCGCGCCCCTGCTGGGGCTTGCCTCCATACCCGCCAATCTGGAGATTACCCAATCGCAGCGGGACACGATCGAAGCCAAACTGGCGGTCATATCAGAGCGTGCCTCGGACCTGCAATTCTACATTTCCCTGCTCACGCGCTATGTGCGCGAGTGCGCCGAGGAACTGCCCAGACCCGAGCACAACCCGGTGATGGATCAAAAGCCCGTGCCACAGGCACTGAAAGGCTGATCGGCCGTTCATCGGTCCAAACCAAGCGCCCCGTTCGCGTTTTCGGCCAAAAAGGTTAATATTGTTAACCCAAATTTCACGCTTGGCAGCTAATCTGCGCCACCTTCCCGAAAGAGTAATTTCTTGGCACCGGTCTATTCCGATTGGTGGCGCTCTTTCGTTTTTTCAGGAGAATTGATTTGAGCAATCCATTTCTAAACCGCGCGCCGTCGCTGGCGGGCCCCGCAACCGATATTGTCCCCGTAACCCCGGATGACAACACCGACCTGCAAGATGTGGCGGTGGCCCTGTATGTCGAGACAGGTGGCGTCGTGTCCCTTGTCACCGAGAAAGGCGGCAATCGGTCTGTGATCGTTTCGGACAACTCGATCCTGCCTGTGGGCATCAGCCGGGTTCATGCCACGGGCACGACTGCGGCGGGCATTCATGCGTTGGTGATCACATGAAAGTAGTTCGCGACCTTTCGGTGACATCCCTTAACAATTCCGGAATGGCGGTGCCCTGGTACAGCGCCTGGGCCGCGCCGCTGAGTGGGGGTGACCCCCAGTTGGTTCTTGATTTTGCCGCTGGTGTTTATGGAGCTGGCGGCACGCGAGACAGCCTGGACAACACGCTGAGCGTGGCGCGCAATTCCGTGGCGACACATATCGACGATCTAGGCAATATCGCCACCGTGCCCGCCCATAGCGCGCGCATTGAGCATGATGCAAACTCGCTGGCGCCCATCGGCTTGCTGTTGGAGGCGGCCAGCACCAACCTGATCGTGCAAAGTGACGCGCCGGCTAACCAGAATGTCACAGTGACCGCGTCGGTCCATGTGCTGTCATTTTATGGCGCAGGAACAGTGACGGCCACCGGTGCCCACACCGGCAGCTATACCGGCGCCGGCGCTTTTCCCGATCGCACGACGATCGTCTTTACGCCTGCGGCCGGAGATCTGACCCTGACATTCGCGGGCAGTGTTTCTTATGTTCAACTGGAAGAGGGCGCGGTCGCGTCGAGCTATATCTCGTCAGGCCCGTCTGCCACCACGCGCGATGAGGACATCGCAACCATGCCGCTGGGATCTTGGTTCGACGCAACCCAAGGCACCCTGGTTTTCAGCGGCACGCTCAATGACGCGGCCGCCAATGACCGTCTTGTCGAGATCGAGGCGGGCGATACCTCAACCCGCCTGTCGGTGCTGTGGAACACCGTCCTGGGCAAGCCGCAATTCCAGGTCTGGGATGGCGGCGCTTTGCAGGCGGCCATAGCGCCCTCTGGCGCGTCGGTGGCATTGGGCGAGCATTTCCGGGTGGCGATCGGCTTTTCGGCCAATGATTTCGCGGTTTCGCTTAACGGGTCGCCCGCGGCGTTGGATGTTGTCGGCACCATGCCCGTGGGGCTGGCGACCTTGCGTCTTGGTCGGTCGATCTGGGGCGCGCAGGGTCTGAGTTTGACCGAAAGCGTCGTCTATTATCCAAGCCGTCTGTCAGATGCTGAAATTCAGGCACTATCTGCCTGACGATCTGCAATTGTTGACCAAGGACCGTCCTGCATCCGGTGTGGGGCGGTTTTTTATTGCCCGATCGGTCTTGGCTGCTATGACACCCCCGTAGCGGAGGTTTCATGCCCAGAGCACTTGTCACAGGATCTGCCGGTTTTATCGGGTTTCATATGTCTCAGCGCCTGCTGAACGATGGTTGGCAGGTCTTCGGCCTGGATTGCCTGAGCGACTATTATGATGTCGAACTGAAAAAGGCGCGTCACCGGATTTTGTCGAATTCCGGCGAATTTCGGGCTGTGATCGGCGCGTTGCAAGACAAGGATGTCGTGGCCGCGATATTCGCAGATGGCGCCTTTGATGCCGTGTTTCATCTGGCCGCCCAGGCGGGTGTGCGCCATTCGATCGATGCGCCGGCGACCTATGTAGCCTCAAATCTGGTCGGCACGTTCAATTTGCTTGAGGCCATGCGCGCCGCGCCGCCCGCGCACGCGTTGATGGCATCGACCTCATCGGTTTACGGCGCCAATGCCAAAATGCCCTATCGCGAAACAGACAGGGCGGTGTCGCAGATGTCGTTTTACGCCGCGACCAAGGTGGCGACCGAGGCGATGGCGCATTCCTATGCTCATCTCTATGACGTGCCGGTCACGATGTTCCGCTTTTTCACCGTCTATGGCCCATGGGGACGGCCCGACATGGCCTATTTCAAGTTCACCAAGGCGATTTTGGAAGGCCAGCCGATCGATGTCTACAATCAAGGCAGGATGCGCCGTGATTTCACATATGTCGGTGATCTGGTTGAGGCGTTGGTCAGGCTGATCCCCTGTGCGCCCGTGCGTCCCGGGCGCCCCGAAGACGTGGCGCCCGGTGACAGTCTTTCGACAGTGGCACCCTATCGTGTCGTCAATATCGGAAACGAGCAGCCAGTCGAATTGTTGCATTTCATCGAAACGATAGAAGCCGCGCTGGGCCAGAAAGCCGAGATGCGTCTGGGCGAAATGCAGCCCGGTGATGTGGTGGCGACCTGGGCCGATACCGGGTTGCTGAAATCGTTGACCGGCTATGCGCCATCCACGCCGCTAGATCGGGGCATCGGCGAATTCATAGACTGGTATCGATCCTACATCACCAAGAGGCGCCCCCAAAACCCTGAAAACTTTAGAGGTTAAGCCGGTCTTCATTCTTGCGCGCTAATACTCAAGCCAGGGTGAAACAAAGGGTGTTGGGATGAGCGCGAATGAACACGCGCCAGTCATCATCAAACGCAAGAAGGTCGTCGGGGGCGACGGTCACCACGGTGGGGCATGGAAAGTTGCCTATGCCGATTTCGTGACCGCCATGATGGCTTTCTTCATGTTGATGTGGCTGTTGAACGCGACGACTGAAACGCAACGCAAGGGTATCGCGGATTATTTTTCGCCGACCATCCCGATCAACCGCATCTCAGGCGGTGGTGACGGGGCATTCGGCGGGGATTCCGTTTTCAGCGATGAAAGCCTGGCGCAAAGTGGCACAGGCGCCAGTTTACCTGCGCCCGCAGCCGGTTCGGACGATGGTGATGGGCAGGGCGATGGGGCAAGCGCTGCCAAGGCAGAACTGGCCGAAATGGAAGTGCTCCTGTCCGGCGCGGGCGGCGAAAGCATGGTATCCGAGCTTTTGCAGCGGCACATCGTGACCCGGTTGACCGACGACGGCCTGATCGTCGAATTGCATGATCTGCCCGATGCACCGCTTTTCTTCGGTGACACAAATGAGCCAACCCTGATCATGGTCGAGCTGGTTTCGATGCTGGTGGAAATATTTTCAATTGTAGACAATGAAATCGCGGTGCAGGGCCATACCGCTGCCCGCGCGCTTGTGATGCGCGACAATCCGGTTTGGGACCTGTCCACGGCACGGGCCAATGAAGTGCGCCAGATGCTGGCACGCGCTGGCCTGAAAGAAAAGCGTGTTCAAAGGGTTACGGGATTTGCGGACCGCAAGCCGGTTGTGTCGAATCTCATGGCGCCGCGCAACAACCGG
>Ga0316205_10003711_pt1 | contig 14117 bp, 14 predicted proteins | sample 3monthpyrite_MG_FD_204941 | JGI IMG/M metagenome (GOLD analysis project Ga0316205, IMG submission 204941) | Microbial mat bacterial communities from mineral coupon in-situ incubated in ocean water Damariscotta River, Maine, United States -... | ecosystem: Environmental > Aquatic > Marine >... | reverse complement strand
TACTGCCACCTCTTTTGAGTCAGCCGAGGTTTTAAATGACCAGGTATGCGTGCCTCTGACTTTTCTGCTATTCGCTTCAACCAGCTTCACCGTTATTTTACCTCTTACCCAGTACCAACCTGAACGCCTTCCAACATCTGTTAATGTTGATGATGCGATCATTTTAAAATCTGCTGCACCATTGACTGCAGGAAAACCTGCACGGGACATAGCACCGCTTAATAGTCTTTTCATGTTACTGATTTCAGATACGCCAACTTCACTGGCAATTTTCAAGTTTAATAATTGATTCTCTAAATCTCCGCGAAGGTCAGCCAGATTCCAATGACTTGGCTTACCTACCCCTTTGAGATCTATTACCTTGAGTGTTTTCTGTAAAGTTTGTCGTTGAAGCTGCAAATTAAAGGCCTGATTCATTGCCGCCATCGCCAGTAATTTGTCGCCGCTTGATTTTGCTCGTGACAACTCTGACTCTGTTGACTGATCCAGTTCACTGATTTGCTGCCTGATATTACGGCCAGCCTGGCTTCTTTTAAGAACCGCTATCGCATGATGTTCCTGAACCGTTTTATCCAGCCAGGTTTCTGCAACACGCGCACCTTCAAGCACTTTATCTGTTTCAATTGTGATGTTTCTCGTTAAGCGGGAATCTTTGGTGTAATTTTCTTTACCATTGACAACCTGCGAACGAACATCTGATAAAGCTGTAGATTCTTCCTGAATTTTTAACTCAAAGGTTTTACTTAAATTTGCTAAAGCCCTGGTTTTAGCCGTCTCACGGTTAGAGGCTGATCCTTTACCAACAATATATTCACTGTGTGGATAATCAAAACTTTCACCAGCCACCCAGTCAGGTTGTCTTTCACCACCGCCTTTTCCGTTAACAACCTGAGATTTACAGGCCGCCAGAGTAACAATAAATATAACTAACCAGACTTTACGAATAACCATGCCCTTTCCCTTTAATACTATGCTTTACTTAGCTGCTTGCGCTTGTTTCAGATTTTTTGGACGAGGTGCTGCCCAGTGATCACTGACAAATGTCAGACGATTTTTCTTCACAGACACTGTATGGTTCATTGAATCAATAACACCACCGCGACCCATAATCTCAATTCGTGCATTATAGTTTCCGGGTGCTAAAGGAATTCTGACCAGCTGAATTTCCTGCGGCAGACTTGACCAGCTTCTGGTATCCGCCACTTCTGAAACCATACCGCCAATTTTAAACGCCAGTCCCATTAAACCACCACCGCGTTTTTCTGCTTCCTGAGCTGCTTTCTCTTTAACCACCATTCTCGCAAGCGCTCTCAGAGTAATTGAAGGCATTTCTTTTTCTAAAGCCTTTCTCGCCATTCCATCAATATTTTCAACAGTATCAAAGTCATATGACACGTCATTGATTACAACTCTTGCCGCCCTCGTACTTTTAGCTCTACCAGAATATGTGGGCAAGGCTATCTTCAGTCGTTTACCAATTGCTGGTGCCCAGGTATAAATCGTATGTTGCGATTTTATCGGACCCAGTCCGTTATCTAAAACAGCGATAACAAATCCTTTACCCTTCTCACTGCTACCGTCATGTTTCATACGAAATTTAGATTCATATTGTCGAAGTTCTTCACGCATGCCTTCACGTGCCAATACCCTCAAAAAATCTTTCTTCAACTGATTGGGAACCGGTAAACCATGCTCACTGATGGTGCTTTGATAAACTTTCACTGCTTTACGATATGAAACCACTGCCTGATCATATTCACCCAGTGCCTCAAAAATTATGCCTGATAAATAACGTACAAAAGGATCCTCTAATGGAGTTTCCCCCCATTCACGCATTTTCACGTCTGCCTGAAGCATCTCAACACGGGCACTATCTAACTTACCTATAGAAATATAATTGAGCGCCATGTATGAATGCAGCAAAACTTGTTCAAATCGATCACCTGAGTAATCACGAACCGTATCATTTACAACTGCACTGCCAACTGATTTTGTAATACTTGTTGTGTATAAATCAGCCATTTCTTTTTTTGCAACTTCAAAGTCTTTATTACTCTTTGAATAAGCACCTGTCATGCGTTTGAGCATGCCTTTATGAAGATGCGTTAAAACTTTATCACTGGAATCATGTGATTGTGTTTCAAATTCACGCAGTGCCAGATCAGGTCGTCCAGATTTAAGTTTATCTCTCAAGCCCGCTGTCTTTTGGCTGTAATGAGAACAACCTTGCAGTACAAACATTCCTGATAATAAAACCAGAACAGCCAGTCGACTTAAACGAGCAAATATCATATCTTTATTTTTCATCACAACCTCAATTGACAGGTGTTAAAATTTTTATGATAACGTCCTTGTCATCAGCATTAATTTTTATTTTATTTATAAACTGAAAGAATCACGAGCCACATCTTTCTTAATCTTCTTCTGACCAACCCATACTTTGCGGTTATTAGCCAGATCAATTAATGTCAGATCTACCTGATAAAAACGTACATGTCTGCCAGCTACAGCATCAACGATGGTGTTGATAGTGCCTTTCAACATAAAATCGGCGCCTTTTTCTTGTCCTGCTTCTTTACGAGAGTTATCTGATGCATGCACATCCATATCTCGTCTTTCTGCACGAATTTCCTGCCTCTCAGAACTTGACGCCACAAAATCAACTTCACCTGAATTAATTAATGCTTTTTCCATATCATTAACAAAAGTTCGGGTATTGATATGCTCATGACTTAAGTTACGTACACGACCGATAATAACAGCAGGGATCGCACCTTTCTTTTTCTTACTAAAACGCTTTTTCCATGGACGAGATAAAACATCCTGAATCATTTCGGTAGCTACAAGACGAGAATCCGTATCATTCCATGCACCACTCAAGTCCGTTGTTGATTCTGTGCTTACGCGTGAGACAGCTGGTCCTTTTTTAAGGCAGCCCGGAGTTGCAATCAGTACAGCACTGCACATTAAAATTATCGGCATTGCCCGACTAATGATTTTCATATTCGTTTCCTTTTTTAGATTTAATTCGAACTGCGTTTCAAAATAATTTGGTTATAGTGTCAGGCATACCATTTGCAGATATTCTTTCTGCTTCATTAGGTTACAACAACGCTGAACTATAGGTTCTTAAGTATATAGCAGAAAAAAATAAAATACTTGAACCAAATCACAGTTGATTTGAAATAAAATGTATAAAAAATAGACAATCATATTGCGAAAATACGTTGATAACGGTATCTTGCCCGCATGCATAAAATAGACCTTCTTCTTGATGCCCGATGGGTTATCAGTGTCGACCAAGACAATAATGTTTTAAACCAGCACAGCATCGCTGTAGATAAAGGCAGAATTATTGATATCCTGCCCACATCTGTTGCCGCTGACCGTTATCTGGCAAAAACACATCAGCAACTCGGTGATAAAGTGCTGATGCCAGGTCTGATTAATTGTCACACGCATGCCGCAATGAGCCTGTTCAAAGGCTATGCTGATGACCTGCCGCTAATGGACTGGCTACAACATCACATCTGGCCAGCAGAATCAAAATGGGTTGATGAAGATTTTGTCCACGATGGTACTCAGCTGGCCATGGCCGAAATGTTACGTTCAGGGACAACCTGCTTTATGGATATGTATTTTTTCCCTGATGTCATTGCCAAAGCCGTGAATCTCAGCGGCATGCGGGCTGCAGTTGGCATGATCGTTCTTGATTTTCCGACCATCTGGGCTCAGACAGTCGATGAGTACATCGAAAAGGGCTTACATATACGTGATGAATATCGAGAACATTCACGAATTAAAACCGTGTTTGCTCCGCATGCACCCTACACCGTTTCTGAACCAGCACTGGCTCAAATCAGAACCCTGTCTGATGAAATGGATGTACCAGTGACCATGCACATTCATGAAACTCAATCTGAAGTCGATCAGGCGGTAGAAACCAATAACAAAAGACCTCTGGAAAGTCTCCATGAACTTGGCTTAATCTCGCCCAATTTGATAGCCGTTCATATGACGGCGCTCAATGATGATGAAATATCCATGTTAGCGGAAAATGGTACGCACATTACTCACTGCCCGGAATCTAACCTGAAACTGGCATCAGGGTTTTGCCCGGTCGAAAAACTGATGAATGCAGGTGTGAATATCTGTTTAGGAACGGATGGTTCAGCCAGCAATAATGATCTTGATATGTTCGGTGAAATGCGAACAGCCGCCCTGCTTGCCAAAGGTGTTTCTGGCAATGCAAGTAGCGCCAGCGCAGAAGAAGTGCTTCGAATGGCAACCATCAACGGTGCAAAAGCACTGGGTATGGACGATGATATCGGCTCAATCGAGATCGGAAAAGCTGCTGACTTTATTGCCGTTGACTTTTCTTCACTGGAAGCTCAGCCGGTTTATAACCCCGTCTCCCATCTTGTTTACAACACCAGCCGTGATCAGGTCACCGATGTCTGGGTAAAAGGTCGCCAGCTATTAAAAGGCCGTTCGCTAACCAGACTTGATGAGCAGGAAATAATTCGCAAGGCACGCGAGTGGAATGATAAAATCTCATCTGAAGACGCTTAATCATTCACAAGCGCTGTTTTTAACCATTACAAAAGAAGTCACATGACCACACAAAATGTCGATCCGGCAGAAATTGCAAAGTTTGAAGAGTTAGCTAACCGCTGGTGGGATACACAGGGCGAATTTAAACCCTTACACGAAATCAACCCGTTACGCTTACAGTACATTGATAAACGCGTTGGCCTGTCCGGAAAGAAAGTCATCGATGTAGGGTGCGGCGGTGGCATTCTGACAGAAAGCATGGCAGCCAGTGGCGCTGATGTCATCGGTATCGATATGGGTAAAGCACCATTGACTGTGGCCAGACTTCACGCGATGGAAGCTGAAATTGATTGCCAGTATCGACAAGTCACCGTTGAAGAGCTGGCCGAAGAAATGCCAGGAGCGTTCGATGCAGTCACCTGCATGGAAATGCTGGAGCATGTACCAGACCCGGCATCCATCATAAAGGCCTGCCACAAACTGGTTAAGCCCGGCGGTGATGTTTTTATGTCTACAATTAACCGCAACCCAAAAGCATTTATGTTTGCCGTTGTTGGCGCAGAATACCTGCTGCAAATGCTGCCTAAGGGCACGCATGATTATAAAAAGTTTATCAAACCTTCTGAACTCAGCACATGGGCACGTCAGGCTGATTTAGAATTAAAAGACATAAGCGGCATTAGCTACAACCCGCTGACTAAAGCTTATAAAGTGAGCAATGACGTCAGCGTGAATTATATGACGCATTACATCAAACCTGCTGAATAATCATGATATCGACAATCTTGTTTGATCTGGACGGTACCCTGGTGGATACCGCGCCCGACATGGCACATTCGCTCAACCTTCTGTTGCAAGAACAAGCTAAAGAAACACTGTCGCACGATATTATTCGGCCACATGTTTCAAACGGTAGTGTTGCCTTAGTCAAACTCGGTTTTGGTGATGATATTGAAGAGCAGCGACTTGAAGACTTAAAGCAACGATATCTGGAAATCTATCAGGAAAATATTCACATAGATTCATGCTTATTTCAGGGCATGGAAACTTTACTCAAAAAAATTGAAGATGCTGGAAAAAAATGGGGCATTGTCACTAACAAACCATCCTGGTTAACAGAGCCTTTGCTGCAATCCATGGGTCTGGCACAACGAAGCGCCTGCATGGTAAGTGGTGATACCACTGAGCAAAGAAAGCCTCATCCTGAACCGATGTATCACGCCTGTAAGTTAATTGGTGTCGACGCTGCAGAATGCATTTACATCGGCGATGCACAGCGTGATGTCGAAGCCGGAAATAATGCCAATATGAAAACCATTATTGCCAGTTATGGTTATATTGGAGACTGGGAAGACATTAATAGCTGGGGCGCAGATGCGGTGATTGATTCACCCGATGAAATCTATAAACATATCTAACTGAGCCACGGGTATTTTTTGGCTCTTAATTGATTAAACCGCTCCACATCTTCAGCCCGATCTACATCCCATAACGTATCCAACAAAATCGGAATCTGGGGACTTAGCTGATCAATAGTCTGCTGCAAAACCTTATCAGTACCCCATTCTATCTGATCAAACATTGTCGGCTGTGGTGTTGTTAATCCAACTAATACATAGCCCCCATCTTCAGCTGGCGCGATCACTGTCGGGTTATTCAAAAGTGTATTAAAAGCTTCAAAAACTAAATCTGCGTCTATGGCCGGAACATCAGACCCAATCAGAACTGCGGCCTTATAATCCAATAAAGCATTAAAAAGCGCATGGGACATTTTTTGACCAAGATCCCCCTCTGATTGCTCAACTAAATTAATTTTATATTGTGCACGCAGATACTGAAAAAAATTATGGGATAAATCAGGTGCACAATGTAACTGAACATCGATGCTAGGCAGTCTGCATAGATTTGAAACGGTATATTCTAATAATTGCCGATGAATAACAGCGGCTTTTTCAGGACTGTAGTGTGAGAATAAGCGGGTTTTAACGCTCCCCGCAACCGGCGCTTTTGCAAAAATGATGAGCGTTTTATTATGACGCAAAATAAATTAACTTAAATCAAGGCTGTTAATAAACTGGCTAATCATTTTATCGAGCAACTCCTCTAAACTGTAATCTTTCAGATGTTCCGACTGCTGCAAGCACTTCAGCAATAGCACCTCACGTAACATACCCTGATACATCAGGGCCGACGCTTTACTGTCTATTTTTGGTATGCGGCCTTTAGATTGTAGCTCATTTAAACTGTATTCGATGTAATCGGTAAAGGTCTTCCAGCGATTCAGGAAAAACTCCCGATGAGCCCCATGGCCTTCCAGAATACTGTACAGCTCGATCTTTAATAGGTCTGGCTGACTAACAATGCTATCGATAAAAACCCGTGTAATACCACGCAGAATCGTTTCAAAATCAGCATCTGAAGTCACTATCGTGTCGACATAACTTTCTCGCTGACAGGCAAAGTCCTGCAAAACAGCGTCATAAAGTTCATCTTTGGATTTGAAATGCCGGTACAGAATGGCCGGACTGACTCCCACAGCGCCGACTATTTCGTCGATTGATACACCGTGAAAACCTTTATCTGCAAACAGGGATTTTGCAGCATTGATAAGGCTAATCCTGCGTTCGGGAGCTGATAGTCGTTTGTTTGAGGCTGTTGCCACAATAACCTACTGCTCCCGACCACGGGAGAATCAAAAAGTCTTAATTAAGATTTTTTGATGAAGAAAATGAAGTTACCACCTTCTTCTGCGCTAGAAACCAGCTCGTTACCAGTCTGCTTGCAGAACGCTTCAAAATCTTTCACAGAACCTGGATCTGTTGCTTCGATTTTCAGTGTTTGACCACTTGCTAAACCAGCAATTGCTTTCTTAGCACGTAAAATTGGTAATGGGCAGTTTAGACCTTTTGCGTCTAACTCTGAATCAAATGAGCTCATAATGTCTCTCCTGTTATATGTTAGTGATCGTTCACTTAATGATAAACGTGGGATAAACAATAATCAATAGCCGGACTATCGTCAATTGCTTCGCCATGAAATAATTTTTATCTTTGAATAAAGATAATTTATATAGTGAAATTAGGGATAAAAAAAAGCCACCAGCAGAAATGTGGCGGCTTTTTTTAACTTAACTACAACCTTTTGGTCGTGGTAAGCCTGCGATTTTATTCGCAGATTTGATCAGTCCGTATGGGAACAAACCGTAGATATACTTGCTGTCTGAACGATCTTTACCGTATTTTTTCTTCATAATCTTAGAAAAATTACGTGGTTCACAGACTTTGCCTTCTTCATAGAAGAATTCACGAGCTTCGTTGATAATATCCCAGTGCTCGTCAGTTAATTCAACCTTTTCATTGGCTGCAATAATAGCGGCTAACTCTTCGTTCCACTCATCCAGATTATCCAACCAACCCGCTTCGCTTAACTCAATAACAGTACCGTCACCTAATACAGCTTGCATCTAACCACACTCCAATTTATTGATAACTGCCTGGTTACTATTTCAGGCTCTTGAGACGGGATTTTAGAATTACCCAGTAATTTAGTCAAGTATTTATTTCACTATCTGCTTATATAAAGATATAAAGCAATTAAACACTATTTTTCACGATACCATTTCTTTAGCCGCTGAGCAGGTACGCCAGAAAAATAGGCCAGACGGAGTATCCACATCAACATGATAGTCTTGTAAACCCCGCCCTGCTCCCAACGCCTGCTCGAGGTGATCACCGTCTCACTAAGACAATCTACCTTACTTTGACGCTTTAACATAATAGAAAGTTGAATGTCTTCCATTAGAGGTAAGGCAGGAAAACGCCCAATCTGATCAAACAGCTGTTTTTCAACAAAAATTGCCTGATCACCGGTCGCTATTGAAGTCATGCAGGAACGGATATTCATAAAGAACGCAACAATTTTGAAGATCAGTCTGTTTGAGCTGAATTCAACCTTGAATCGCCCCCACATATGATTCGTGCTTAATGACTCAATAATCAGACGGTCAGCATCCTGCTTCAGGATGCTATCAGCATGTAAAAAAAGTAAAATATCGGCATCGGCGTGCTCAGCCCCCATATTCATCTGTAATGCCCGGCCTTTGGCTGAAACAAGTAACAGATCGACCAATGGAGTGGCTCTTGAGACCGTTTCATCAACACTACCACCATCAACCAGAATAATTTGATGACCTCTTTGTCGCCAGTCCTGAAGAGAGCTCAATGTATTTTCAATCAAGGAGTCTTCATTAAGTGTCGGAATTATTACAGCAATACGCATAACGGAAGGCTTACAACCTTAAAGTAATTTAAGACCCAGTAAATATATATTCGATAATCGAGACATCGTCCGATTGAGAACTGTCACCACTAAACTCATTCACTCGTTTCAATAAATTTTCGATAACCTGAAAACTCTCACTGGTACAAACAGCATCTAAGAAACGTTCCTCACCAAAGTAACTCCCTTCTTTATTTTGTGCTTCAGTGATGCCATCAGAGTACATAATAACCGAATCTTCTTTCTGAACAGATACTTTAACCATTGTGACCTTGAAATCTTCCTGAGATGCAATACCTAAAGGCAGATTCGCAGACTTGACAGTCTGAACGATGGCATTTTTCTCAGGGCGATACAATACAACATCGGGCATACCCCCGTTCCAAATCAGACAATTATAACTGTCGTGGGGTATGACCAGCATCGTGCCACAGAGGAAAAACTCAGTCGGTAAAATTTCAACCAGCTTGCGATTTAACTCTTCAATAATATCTATAGCAGTACAGCCTTTACTGGCCATGGTGTAAAAAATATCTCGTACAGGAAACGCACCTAAAGCCGCCGGTAATCCATGCCCTGTTGCATCAGTCAGGAAAATAAACTTTGTGCCATCAGGCCCAATGGCTGATAACAACATATCACCATTAAACAATGACATAGGTGACATATGATGACGCAAAGTTAACCCTTCCAATTCATCTTTGGTTGTCATCCGTTTGTAAATCTTAGATGCCTGCACCTGCTCTTCCTGAAGAATTTGCCGGTTACGCTCTATTTCATCACGCTGAAGACTGACTGTCTTATATAAATCCTGCATACGTTGCAGCGCTTTCATTTTAGCCATCAAGACAACATGACTAAATGGTTTGGTCAGAAAATCATCTGCACCGCTATGCACACATTTAACCAGCTCATCTTCATCCGTCATTGCCGTTATAACAATAATTGGAACAAACTCATCGCCAGCCAGTTCTTTAATAGCCTTTGTTGCATCATAACCATTCAAGACAGGCATCATGATATCCATTAAGACCATTTCCGGCTTATTCTCGAGATAAGTCTCAATCGCCTGCTGACCATTATCAGCCTGAAAAACCTGATGCCCCTGATTGCTTAACATGCCTTCAAGGATCATGCGGTTTACGGAATCATCATCAACTATTAAAACTTTGCTCATTATCGCTCTGTGAAAGATGGCTGAAAGAGGGTCGCTATATGAGTAATATATAGACGAGTATTAGAACCACAACAATCAATAACTATTGAATTTAGAGAATTCACTACAAATCTGTAGAAATGATCTAAAATACTGTAAATATTAAACAAAATATCTAAAAGACAAGCAATTTTATATTGCCAAAACCTTCAAAAGAGGTTCTCTTAAAATTGTTAAAAAGGTTTTAAACAAATTATGAACGAAGAAAATGCGGTAGATATCTCTGTTATTGATACCTTAAAAGGTTTAATGAAGGACCGCTTCAGTTTCCTCATTGATACCTTTATCAATAAAACAGCCACTCAGATTGAAGATCTGAAATCTGCAGTGAGCAACAATGATACTGATACCATCATTTCAATCACCCATGCCATGAAAGGCAGCTCTGGTTCTGTTGGTGCAGTCACTGTACACAAACTAAGCAAAACCTACGAAGACAATGCCAGAAGCGGAGAATTTGATGGAGCCGATAACTGGCCAGATCTCTTGGAAGCAGAATACAACCGTTATAAAGACGAGATTCAAAATCATTTATAAAATAAAACAGTTCTTACAATAGCTATCCAGTCATGCCACTTACAGAAAGCATTGAAGAAACCGGAAAAATAATTCTTGGTAAAGAGCCTGAGATAAAACTCGCCATATGTTGCCTGCTAGCTGAAGGCCATTTATTAATTGAAGACTTACCTGGTGTTGGAAAAACCACACTGGCTCTCACACTGGCAAAGGTATTCGGCCTTAATTTTACCCGGTTGCAATTCACCAGCGATCTGTTACCTGCTGATGTAACAGGCATTTCAGTTTACGACAATAAAAATAAACAGTTTGAGTTTCACCTCGGCCCGGTATTTACTCAGGTTTTATTAGCCGATGAAATTAATCGTGCCACACCAAAAACACAGAGTGCCTTACTTGAAGCCATGGAAGAGCATAAAGTAAGTATTGATGGCAAAACCCATACTCTGCCTCAGCCATTTTTTGTTATTGCAACGCAAAACCCGAGCACACAAATCGGTACTTTTCCATTACCTGAATCTCAGCTTGATCGTTTTTTAATGAAAATAAAACTGGGCTACCCAAATAAGACAGCTGAAAAAAGGCTGCTCACCGGACAAAATCCCAGACATTTACTAAATGATATCAGTACTACTACAACACCAAAGAAATTACAGGCCCTACAAACTGAAGTAAACAACACTCATTGTTCAGAAGATATTATCAATTATATTTTAAACATTATTGAGCGAACCAGAACTGAACCCGGATTCACCCAGGGCTTATCGCCAAGAGCTGGTCTGGCCTTGAGAAAGGCTGCTCAGGCATGGGCTTTAATTCATAACAGAGACTATGTATTACCCGAAGATGTTCAGGCTGTATTCAGTTCTGTTTGCGAACACCGCTTGCAAACGAATTTTGAACAGACTGACAAAGAAGTAAAACAACTGACACTCGAAATCATTCAGAGTATAGACGTTTGACGTGCCAAAAAAGAAAGCACACAACCTGCCCTATACCCCGGAATGGCTCGCCAGAAAAATTGATGGCTGGATTGAAAAGAAACATTCAAAACAGAATAATAAATACACCATAAATAAGAACAATATTTATATCCTGCCTAGCAAATCCGGCTGGCTTTTCATTCTTTCATTACTGGCAATTCTGGCCGGAGCAATCAATTACAATAACAGCCTTGCCTATATGTTATGTTTTTTCCTGTCAAGTCTTGGGTTTATTGCCATGCTACAAACCCATCACAATTTAAAAAATATAAGCATCTACCCTAAATACTCTGCATCTACTTTCCCCGGCAATGACATTAAATTTCATTACCTTGCGAAATCAGAAGACAACCGTATTCATGCAGCCATTAAGACAGATACTGGTCATACGTTTTTAGTTAACAAATCAACAGAGACCACATTCTCTATAAAGGAAAAGGCTGTTAAAAGAGGCAAACAAGTCGCATCAAAATTTAAGCTTTATTCCGAGTTTCCTCTGGGCCTGTTTCACGCATGGACACAGGTTCAGCTACACAATCAGGTTATTATTTATCCAAAGCCTGTAAAATACGAATTAAAAATCACCAATTTTAATCAGGGCAATCAGCAATCAACGCTAAGCGCGGGAGATGATGACTTTTCCGGGGTAAGAGATTTTATAAAAGGTGACAGCCCGAAAAGTATGGCCTGGAAAACAATTGCAAGAACCAGTCAGCTATACACCAAAGAATTTACCGCAGAAACCAGCGACACTCTCATCTTTGATATAGATTCACTCCAGCATACAAACAACACTGAAGAAAAAATTTCTATCTTGTGTGACTTCATTCTGAATGCCAGCAAAGAAAAATTAACCTATGGGCTAAAGCTAAACTCTACTTTAATCAGCCCCGGCCATGGAGCAATTCATCGCCATAAGTGCCTGACAACACTGGCCATGTATCAACAATGATACCGTTCAGAACACAGATATTTGAAAAACCAGAGAATACTCTCACTCTGCTGATGATACTGGTGACACTACCACACTTTCAATATATCCCCTGGTGGTCAGTTAGCTGTATTGTATTGCTGACTGTCTGGCGGGTTTTGATCACACAAAAACTGGTTAAACCCGTTAACAGAATTTTGTCCTCTGCAATGACATTATTACTTGCTGTATTTGTATATAAATATTCAAACGGATTTTCTGGTATTACTGCCGGCAGCCACCTACTGGTCATCATGACGTTTTGCAAACTCATTGAAAGCAACACTCATCGGGAACACATGTTACTTGTTATTCTCTCCTTTTTTATTATGTCGACTAACTTCCTGTTCTCACAAAACATACCAACTGCGATCTACATGTTTTTCTGCTTATTTATGGCTATCTATGCCCTGCTCATTATTAATCAGAAAGACAGTCAGTTAAACCTGACTTCAAACATTAAAACAGCTTCAAAACTGATTGGTTATGCCATACCGCTAATGATTATTTTATTTATTTTTTTCCCACGAATAACCGGTCCTCTTTGGAACACCAATAGTGATGTAAAGCAGGCCAGGACGGGATTAAGTGACACCATGGAGCCCGGACAAATCAGCAATCTGATTTATTCAAACGATCTGGTCTTTCGAGCCACATTCGATCAGCAAACACCACCGAATAATCTGCTCTACTGGAGAGCCTTAACATTATGGCGTTTTAACGGCAAAAAATGGAGCGCTAATACAGAGCAAGAACTCGACACGGTCATCAGAGTTAATAGCTCAGGATACGAGTATCAGATAATTTTAGAGCCTTCACAAAATAAATGGCTGTTCCTGCTGGATATGCCTTACAAAATAAACCGTGGACTGGCTCTCCTTCCTGATTTCACCTCTCGATTAAAAAAATCTGAACACGGCCTGTTACAATACAGCGCATCCTCATCACCGGATTATTTTCTAAGAAATCAACTCGATTCTGTCAGCCGAAGCAAAGCATTACAGTTACCCGATTTAAACCCTCATACGAAAAAGCTGGCTTTGAGCTGGCAACAGTCTGCTACCAATACAAACGATATTATACAAAAAGCACTCCGTCATTTTTCCGGTAAAAACTTTTACTACACATTATCACCTCCGGGTTTATCAAGAACAGATTCGGTTGATCAGTTCTTATTTGAAACACAAAGAGGATTTTGTGAACATTATGCCAGCGCATTTACGGTTCTGATGCGTTCCGCAGGCATTCCTGCTCGCATTGTACTTGGTTATTTAGGCGGGAATATTAACCCTTACAACAATTCTCTGTCAGTTGACCAGTCAATGGCTCATGCATGGACTGAAGTATGGATTGAAAACAAGGGCTGGACCCGGGTTGATCCGACAGCATCGATTGCACCGGAACGGGTTGAAAAAAATCTGGCATCTGCATTACAAAATCAGCCTGATATACCTTTGCATTTGAAAATTGACTTTGCTTTCATCGACAAAGTTAAACAAATGCTGGATGTCATTGATAATAACTGGAATCAGTGGATACTTAACTACAATGAAAAAAACCAGAAACACTTACTCGAGCTATTAACCGGCTCGTCTTTTAG
>Ga0316205_10003710_pt1 | contig 14118 bp, 12 predicted proteins | sample 3monthpyrite_MG_FD_204941 | JGI IMG/M metagenome (GOLD analysis project Ga0316205, IMG submission 204941) | Microbial mat bacterial communities from mineral coupon in-situ incubated in ocean water Damariscotta River, Maine, United States -... | ecosystem: Environmental > Aquatic > Marine >... | reverse complement strand
GGCAGGCGCAGATCCAGCGTTTCCTTGGGCAGGTGGTTGAGGTGCAGGTGGATATGGTCGCCCTTGGCCCCGACACCGCGGCCCTCGCGGATCTCCATCGTCATGCAGCGTGACACCACATCGCGGCTGGCCAGGTCCTTGTAGGTGGGGGCGTAGCGTTCCATGAACCGCTCGCCCTCGGAATTGGTCAGGTAGCCGCCCTCGCCGCGCGCGCCCTCGGTGATCAGGCAGCCCGCGCCGTAGATGCCGGTGGGGTGGAACTGGACAAACTCCATATCCTGAAGCGGCAGCCCCGCACGCGCCACCATGCCGCCGCCATCACCGGTGCAGGTATGGGCCGATGTGGCGCTGAAATAGGCGCGGCCATAGCCGCCCGTGGCCAGCACCACCATCTTGGCGTTGAACACATGCATGGTGCCGTCATCGAGCTTCCACGCGACGACGCCCTGACACTGACCATCCTCAGACATCAGCAGATCGGTGGCGAAATATTCGATGTAGAATTCGGCGTTATGTTTTAGCGACTGGCCATAGAGCGTGTGCAGAATTGCGTGGCCGGTGCGGTCTGCGGCGGCGCAGGTGCGTTGCACCGGCGGGCCTTCGCCAAATTCGGTGGTGTGGCCGCCAAAGGGGCGCTGATAGATCTTGCCGTCTTCGGTGCGGCTGAAGGGGACGCCGTAATGTTCCAGCTCATAGACCGCCTTGGGGGCCTCACGCGCGAGATATTCCATCGCGTCGGTATCGCCAAGCCAATCCGAGCCCTTGACGGTGTCATACATGTGCCACTGCCAGTGATCGGGCCCCATGTTCGAGAGGCTCGCCGCGATGCCGCCCTGCGCCGCGACAGTATGCGACCGGGTCGGGAACACCTTTGAGACACATGCGGTTTTCAACCCCTGTTCGGCCATGCCAAGCGTGGCGCGCAGACCCGCGCCGCCCGCGCCGATAACAACGACGTCATAGTTATGGTGAATGATTTCGTGCGAAGCGGTCATGAGCGACAAGGCCCCCTGAGTGAAATTAGAGCGCGATTTGAGCGAGCGAAACGAGGCCGAAGGCCATCAGGCCATAGCTGAGCAAGGCCGTCACGACGATGGCCACCTTGCGCGCGGTGCCCTGGACGTAATCCTCGATCACCATCTGGATGCCGAGGCGGAAATGATAGAGCCCCACGATCAGCATCAGCGCGGCGGACACCGCCGGGAAGGGCCGCGACAGGGCGGCCTGAACCTCGGCGTAAGGATTGCCCAGCAGCGGGCCGACGGAAAACAGGAACATCGGCACGATGACCAGAAGCGCCACCGCGGTGAGCGTGGTTTTCCAGTGATGATCGGTGCCCGATCGCGCCGATCCCAGCCCTTCGACACGTTTGCGGTCGGTCAGCATACCCATGGCTCAGGTCCCCCAGATTGCGATGATGGTCAGGAAGGTCAGCGCAAAGGCCCCGATGATGATGCCCCAGCTGGCCTTGTCGCTGGTATCGGGGTCAAAGCCGTGCCCCATATCCCAGATCAGGTGCCGGATGCCCGCCAGCGCGTGATACCAAAGGGCCCAGACCGAGGCCGTCATCACGATGTCGCCCAGGACCGAGGTCAGAAGCCAGTCGACATAGGCGAAATAGGCCTCGGATGTCGCGGCGGCCATCAGCCACCAGACAATCAGGACCGCACCGCCCAACAGGGCAATACCGGTCAGCCGATTCAGGATCGAGGTCATCGAGTTGAGCTGCGGCCGATAGATCTGCAGGTGGGGCGAAAGGGGTCGATTGCCCCGGTTTACATCTGCCATGGCGGACACCCTTTCAGGTTAGGCTGAACTTTTTGTGTCATTTCCCCAATGAATACCCAGTTTTTCGACCGAGTCACGGGGGGCATTGACGATATTTCCCGTTTTTTTGGGTCGAAACGCCGCAGAATGCGCGCATGTGATCACACCGCCGAGCCACGTGATCACAAAATGGAAACAGCAAAACCCGCAAACATAACCGCCAGCAATGCCGCCGCCGTGCGCCAGGGCGTTCGAATGCCGGTCGCGGCCTCGACCCGATGCGGGTAAATCACGCAGGGTACGCCAATGATCAGCCCGATCAAGAGCGGGCGCATTTTGATCAGCACAGGATCCCCGTCCTGGATATTCAGCGCAAACAGCAGCGCCGAAACGCCGCTTGCCATCAGCCCCGCCCCCAGAACGCGGCAAAGCGTCGTCATCACAAGTTCAAGCCCTGGTGAAAGAGCGGTGCCCTCTTTTTCCAGCACTTTGCGATGATACGACATCGGCACTTCGCCAAAGAGATACAGCGACGCGACAATAAGCGTGCCAAGGGCCGCAAGCCCATAGAGCGACAGGGAAAGGGACATCATAGGTGTATGCTCCGCCTTGGTATTGTTTTGCGCAAGCGTAGCCGGAATACGGCGCGGATCAAACCGGCATCAAGACCCAATAGTCCAGATCAAGCAGAACATGTGGCAGATATCTCCCGCTTGTGTCGCGCAGCTGCCCTGCCGCACCGCCTTTTGTCGCCACCAGCCTGAGCCGGAGTGCACCGACCCCCGGTGCGGGGGTTTCAGCCTTGTCCAGCACTTCGGACCATGCCTTGACCGTGTCGCCTGCGAAACAGGGATTGGCATGGGCACCGGCGTTCAGCCCCGCAATGATCTGCGCGTTGGCAAGGCCGTTGAAGGATAACGCGCGGGCCATGGAAATGACATGCCCGCCATAGATCAGGCGCTGGCCGCCCTCGCGGAAAGTGGCGTCGAAATGCACCTTGGCGGTGTTTTGCCAGAGGCGGGTGGCCATCATGTGCTCGGCCTCCTCCACGGTGACACCATCGACATGGTCGATCACCTCGCCGATTTCATAATCGGCTAAGCGGTGCGCCTCGCCGGCCAGGGCAAAATCGTAATTCGAGAAATTCAGCCCCGCGGGGAGACTCAGCCGATCGGGTGCAACCACGCGGGTCAGATCGGGGATCACGGATTCGGGCGCGGGCGCGTCCAGGTCGCGTTTGCGGACCATGACCCAACGCACATATTCCAGCACGACCTCGGCCCGCTGGTTCAGCCCTTGGCTGCGGACATAGACCACGCCGGTTTTGCCGTTCGAGTTCTGCTTCAGCCCGATCACCTCGGAGACCGCGCGCAACGTGTCGCCGGGATAGACCGGGTTCACAAACCGCCCCTCGGCATAGCCCAGATTGGCAACCGCATTGAGCGAGACATCCGGCACGGTCTTGCCAAAGACCACATGAAACGCGGCCAAATCATCCAGCGGCGCGGCGGGCAGACCGCAGGCACGGGCGAATTCATCCGAGGAATGCAGCGCGTGGCGCGCCGGGTAGAGCGCATGATAGAGCGCGCGTTCGCCCCCCGAAACGGTGCGCGGAACGCCATGCTGGATGCGCTGGCCCAGGCGGTAATCTTCAAAGAAATTGCCGGAATTGGTTTTTGCCATGAAATTGCCGTGCCCCCTGCCCGGTTATGTAACGTGCGATGCGCACCGCCCCTCGTTACCGGGGGCGGCGGCGCAGCGGATCAGCCAAATGGCGACGGACCGATCCAGCCGTGGATGTATCCGATCACGCCCATCAGGATGATCGCGATGACCAGCGCCTTGATATCGCCCGCGCGTGACGTGCCTTCGCGCGGCGACCATTCCGGTTCGGACCGGTTGATCACGATGACCTCGGCCACGGCCCAGGCCAGCAAGCCGCCAAAGAGGATGATCGAGGCCAGATCGCCATTGACCAGAAGATGCGCGATGGCCCAGGTTTTCATGCCCGCCAGCATCGGGTGGCGCATGTTGCGCGTGAGCGACGCCTTGGCCGATCCCGCCCCAAAGAGGTAGAGCGCAATGAGAACCAGAAGATTGTTGATACCGGTCAGAAAGGACGGCGGCGACCAGACCGTAATGGAATCCATCCCGCCATAGCCCCGCGCCATCAAAAAGATGCTGCCCACCAGCGCCAGCGCGACGATCCCTTTGCCGCCCATTCCCATGCCAGCGCGGGCATCGGGCGCGATGCGTTTGAAAAAATGCGCCCCGGCCCAGAGGGCGAGACCGGCGAGGAGAAGAAGGAGAGACATCAGGCGGTTTCCAGTTCTGCGATTGCTGCGGCTTTTGCCAAGGTGGCCCTGGCGGTGGCGACATGCAAGTTCTCGACGATCTTTCCATCCACGACGGCGACCCCCTGCCCGGTGGCCTCGGCGGCCTCGAACGCGGCGATCTGGCGGCGGGCGAGGTCGATTTCCTCCGCATCGGGGGCAAAGGCGGCATTGGCGATGGCAACCTGCGCCGGATGGATCAGCGTCTTGCCGTCGAACCCCATATCGCGGCCCTGATCGCATTCGGCGCGCAGGCCATCCTCATCCTTGAATGCATTATAGACGCCATCGACGATCACGATGCCATGCGCCTTGGCGGCCAGCAGGCAAGCCCCCAGCCCCGCCATCATCGGCAGCCGGTCGGGACGAAACCGCGTGTTCAGATCCTTGGCCAGATCGTTGGTGCCCATGACAAAGCCCTGCACCTGCGGATGCGCGGCAATGGCGGCGGCGTTCAACATGCCCATGGGCGTCTCCATCATCGCCCAGATCGGCCGGTCGCCGATCAGCGCGGCCAGCGCATCCAGTTGACCGGGGGTTTCCACCTTGGGCAGCAGAACAGCGTCGCACTCCATTGCGGCTGCGGCGTGGGCATCATCCGCGCCCCACTTTGTATCCAGCCCGTTGATCCGCACGATCCGCATCCGGGTGCCATAGCCGCCAACGCCAAGCGTTTCGGCCAGCAGCGCCCGGGCATTGGCCTTTTCCTCGACCGCGACGGCGTCTTCGAGATCGAATATGATGGCATCGACGGGCAGGCTGCGCGCCTTGTCCAGCGCACGCGTGTTGGACGCGGGAATATAGAGAACGGAGCGATAAGGGCGCGCGGTCTGATCCATGGGGCGGTCCTGTTTTGGCAAACTCGCGGGCACAGAACATAAAGAATGCTGCGAACGCAAGTTCCGTTTCGCCGCAGCGTAGCGAAATATTCTTGCGCCGTCACGCGCGCGCCGGGGAAGGTGAAAAAGGGTTATTCGCGAATTAACCGAATTTTTGGTATTTTGAGACCATAGTCGGAGATGATCCGTCATTAAGGACGGGCCCGACAGGATAACGGGGGGCGAGCTGCGGGGCGAATCCGTCGCATGACCCCTCGGATACCGCTGCCCATTGGTTCTGCCCCCTTTCAAATGAAAGGCAGGACTATGACCAAGGCATTTGCACTCATCGGCGGGGCTCTCGCCCTTCTGGTCCCCTTCACCCCCGCCATCGCCCAGACCGCCCGCACCATCTGCGGCGAACGTGACCAGATTGTTGAAACGCTGACCGGGCGGTTTGGTGAGACGGCGCGAAGCTGGGGGATGGGGCCATCGGGCCGGATCGTCGAGATTTACGCATCCGAGGAAACCGGCACCTGGACCATCACCATCACCGCACCCAATGGCACGACCTGCCTGGTTGCGGCGGGCCAGTTCTGGGAGAACCTGATACCGCTTCCGGCGGGTGAGGCGCTCTAATCTGATCGAAAACACCCGCCGATTGCAATCGGCATACAATAGTATACATTTTTTCGGGATGCGGTTGCACGAAAAAAGAATTTGGTTTCAGACACCTGCCCGGTGTCGCGCCGCGCGGGCCGCTGTCCTGGGGCTTTCCGCCGCGCCGCATGACCCTTGCGCGCGACTGCGTCTGGCGCTAGGCCACGCTCCAACATCAACCGAGCTTGGAGACTTTCTCTCATGGCCAGACCCAAGATCGCCCTTATCGGCGCAGGACAGATCGGCGGAACGCTCGCTCATCTGGTAGCACTCAAGGAACTGGGCGATGTCGTCCTGTTCGACATTGCGGATGGCGTGCCGCAGGGCAAGGCGCTCGATATCGCGGAATCCGGGCCCTCCGAAGGCTTTGACGCCGCCATGAAAGGCACCACCGATTACGCCGATATCGCCGGGGCCGACGTGATCGTCGTCACCGCGGGCGTGCCGCGCAAACCGGGGATGAGCCGCGACGACCTGCTGGGCATCAACCTGAAGGTCATGAAATCCGTGGGCGAAGGCATTGCCGCCAATGCGCCCGACGCCTTCGTGATCTGCATCACCAACCCGCTGGATGCGATGGTCTGGGCGCTGCGCGAATTTTCCGGCCTGCCGCATGAAAAGGTTGTTGGCATGGCAGGCGTTCTTGACAGCGCCCGGTTCCGGCATTTCCTGGCTGAGGAATTCGGCGTCTCGATGCGCGATGTCACGGCTTTCGTTCTGGGCGGGCATGGCGACACGATGGTGCCGTCGGTGCGCTATTCCACCGTTGGCGGCGTTCCCCTGCCCGATCTGGTCGAGATGGGCTGGACCACGCAGGAGAAACTGGATGCGATCGTGCAACGCACCCGCGATGGCGGGGCCGAGATCGTCGGCCTGCTGAAAACGGGGTCTGCCTATTACGCCCCCGCGACCGCCGCCATTGAAATGGCCGAAGCCTATCTGAAAGACCAAAAGCGCGTGCTGCCCTGTGCGGCCTATTGCGACGGTCAGTTCGGCCTTGATGGCATGTATGTCGGTGTGCCCACCGTGATCGGTGCCGGCGGCATCGAACGCATCGTCGAGGTCAAGCTGTCCAAGGACGAACAGGCCGGGTTCACCAAATCGGTCGATGCGGTCAAAGGGCTGGTCAAAGCCTGCAAGGAAATCGACGGTAGCCTGAAATAGGCGACGACCAACGCATGCAGATAAGGGGCCGGGGGACATCCTCCCGGCCCTTTTTTTAGTGCCCGTGCCTTGCTACGCCACCCGCCGCAAGTCGCTGAGCGCAACCCGATATGGGAATGGGTGAGGCACCGCCTCCATGGGCCCGCGCATACGAATCACGGTTGATTCACAGATGATTCGCTACATCTGTTGCGCACGCAGAACCCTTGGGTGGCTTTTTGTGATCACACGATTAAATGCTGTGATCACAAATTCCCAATTTTCTTGCCAAACACCGCTGCTGCGGCAGAATGGCGTTTCTTTACAAGGGCGCTTTGTGTTTAGTCGGATCAACCGAAAGCAACACGGGACAGTTTCATGAACATTCATGAATACCAGGCGAAGGCTCTGCTTCGCCAATATGGCGCCCCGGTCAGTGATGGCCGCGTGGTTTTGAAAGCCGAAGATGCAAAGACAGCCGCGGGCGAAATGGACGGCCCGCTTTGGGTGGTCAAGGCCCAGATTCACGCCGGTGGGCGTGGCAAGGGCAGCTTCAAGGAGGCCGATGCCGGTGAAAAGGGCGGCGTGCGTCTGACCAAATCGGTCGAGGAAGCTGCCGATGAAGCCAAGAAGATGTTGGGCCGCACATTGGTCACGCATCAGACCGGCCCGGCGGGCAAGCAGGTCAACCGGATCTATATCGAGGATGGCTCGGGCATCGAGACCGAGATGTATCTGGCGCTGCTGGTCGATCGCCAGACCAGCCGCATTTCCTTTGTCTGCTCGACCGAGGGCGGCATGGATATCGAGGAAGTCGCCGCCGCGACACCGGAAAAGATCCTGTCCTTCAGTGTCGATCCCGCCACCGGGTATCAGGGGTTCCACGGTCGCCGCGTGGCCTTTGCCCTCGGGCTGAAAGGCGCGCAGGTCAAGCAATGCGTAAAGCTGATGGGACAACTCTACCAGGCCTTCACCGAGAAGGACATGGAGATGCTGGAGATCAACCCGCTGATCGTGACCGATAGCGGTGATCTGAAGGTTCTCGATGCCAAGGTGGGTTTCGACGGCAACGCGGTCTACCGCCATGCCGATGTGGCCGCGCTGCGCGACGAGACGGAAGAAGACCCCAAGGAACTGGCCGCCTCGAAATTTGACCTCAACTATATCGCGCTGGATGGTGAGATCGGCTGCATGGTGAATGGCGCAGGCCTCGCCATGGCGACGATGGATATCATCAAGCTCTACGGCTCGGAGCCCGCCAATTTCCTCGATGTGGGCGGCGGGGCCACCACGGAAAAAGTGACCGAGGCGTTCAAGATCATCACCTCGGATCCGCAGGTGAAGGGCATCCTGGTGAATATCTTCGGCGGTATCATGCGCTGTGACATCATTGCCGAGGGCGTTGTGTCGGCGGTGAAAGAAGTGGGCCTGCAGGTTCCGCTGGTGGTGCGTCTGGAAGGCACCAATGTGGAAAAGGGCAAGGAGATCATCAACACCTCCGGCCTGAACGTGATCGCAGCCGATGATCTGAAGGACGGGGCCGAAAAGATCGTGGCGGCGGTAAAGGTCTAGGCCTGGCACAGGGCGGGGTTCACCCCGCCTTTGCCGCAAACCGAAACCAAAAAGGGAGACGACCATGACTGCCATCGTGAAAATCACCATTGCCAGCGTCGCGATCCTCAGCCTTGCCGGCTGTGCCCGCAGCGTTCTGCCCAATCGTGGCTATTCGTTTTATCCGCCCATTTCGGCAAGTGACTTGGCGCGTGAACTGGACCGGTCGGGGCGTCCAGACGTCATCCTGAACGGGCAGAGCGTTTATTCCAACCGGCAATAGCGACGGCCAGGCGTTGAGGCGGCGGGAAACCGCAGGTGGTGAAAGCCCGGCGTCTCAGGCGGAAATCAAAGGGTCGCGGCAACATGGCGATCCCACGCGATGCACCGGCGCAAATGCCGGCGGCGGCATGGAGAAACCGATCAATGTGGCGCGGCTGCAGCTGCCCGCAGAGCGAAATTAGAGAAGAGGGACAGGCAACATGGCCGTACTCGTAGACGAAAACACCAAGGTAATCTGCCAGGGCTTTACCGGTTCTCAAGGCACCTTCCATTCCGAACAGGCCATCGCCTATGGCACCCAGATGGTTGGCGGCGTGACGCCGGGCAAGGGCGGGCAGACGCATCTGGACCTGCCGGTGTTCAACTCGGTTCATGAGGCGCGCGGCGTGACCGGCGCGAATGCCAGCGTGATCTACGTGCCGCCGCCCTTTGCCGCTGACAGCATTCTTGAGGCCATCGACGCCGAGATGGAGCTGATTTGCTGCATCACCGAAGGCATTCCGGTGCTCGACATGATGAAGGTAAAGCGCGCACTTGAGGGGTCGAAATCGCGCCTTGTCGGCCCCAACTGCCCCGGCATCATCACGCCCGGTGCCTGCAAAATCGGCATCATGCCCGGCCATATCCACCAGCGTGGATCGGTGGGTGTCGTGTCCCGCTCGGGCACGCTGACCTATGAGGCGGTCAAGCAGACCTCGGATATCGGTCTGGGCCAGTCCACCGCCGTGGGCATTGGCGGCGATCCGATCAAGGGGACCGAACATATCGACGTGCTGGAGATGTTCCTGGCCGATCCTGAGACCACCTCGATCATCATGATCGGTGAGATTGGCGGATCGGCGGAAGAGGATGCTGCGCAGTTCCTGGCCGATGAGCGCAAAAAAGGCCGCTGGAAGCCGACCGCCGGTTTCATCGCGGGCCGCACCGCGCCTCCGGGTCGTCGCATGGGCCATGCCGGTGCGATTGTCGCCGGTGGCAAAGGCGGAGCCGAGGACAAGATCGAAGCCATGCAGGCCGCCGGAATCGTCGTGGCCGAAAGCCCCGCCGGTCTGGGTGAGGCGGTGCTGAAGGCGATCGGGTGAAGAATGACGTAGGGCGGGGGGTTCCCCGCCTTATCGACCGTGGTGGGTTGGCACCCGCCCAATTTCGGAGATCAAGATGACCGACCAATCCCCCAACGACCAGTTTCAGGCCTCCAGCTTCATGCAAGGCCATAACGCCGAGTATCTGGAGCAGCTTTACGCCCAATACGCCAATGACCCGGGCGCGGTGGATGCGGCATGGGCCGAGTTCTTCGCGAGCCTTGGCGACGCGGAACTGGACGTGAAGGCCGAGGCCACCGGGCCAAGCTGGGCGCGCCGCGACTGGCCGCAGCAACCGGGCGATGATCTGACCAACGCGTTGACCGGGGATTGGCCGGAAGCAGCCCCCGAGGAGGCCAAGGCCGCCGCCAAGAAGATTACCGAAAAAGCAGCGGAAAAAGGAGTATCTGTTTCGGACGAGGCCGTGAAACGCGCGGTTCTGGACAGTTTGCGCGCGCTGATGCTGATCCGCGCCTACCGGATCCGAGGGCATCTGGTGGCCGATCTGGACCCGTTGGGAATGCGCGAGGCGACGCAGCACCCCGAACTGGACCCGGCCAGCTATGGCTTTGTCGAGGCCGATATGGACCGGCCCATTTTCATCGACCTGGTTCTGGGCCTGCAAGTCGCGTCGATGCGGCAGATCCTGGAGATCGTGAAACGCACCTATTGCGGCACCTTCGCGCTGCAATACATGCATATCTCGCACCCCGAAGAGGCCGGCTGGCTCAAGGAGCGCATCGAGGGGTTCGACAAGGAGATCAAGTTTACCCGCGAAGGGCGCAAGGCGATCCTCAACAAGCTGGTCGAGGCCGAGGGGTTCGAGAAATTCCTGCATGTGAAATACATGGGCACCAAGCGGTTCGGCCTGGATGGCGGCGAGGCTCTGATCCCGGCGATGGAGCAGATCATCAAGCGCGGTGGTGCGCTTGGTGTGCGCGATATCGTCATCGGGATGCCGCATCGCGGGCGTCTTTCGGTGCTGGCCAATGTGATGGCCAAACCCTACCGCGCGATTTTCAACGAGTTTCAGGGCGGCAGCTTCAAGCCCGAGGATGTCGATGGTTCTGGCGATGTGAAATACCATCTGGGGGCCTCCAGCGACCGCAGCTTTGACGGCAATTCCGTCCATCTCAGCCTGACCGCGAACCCCAGCCATCTAGAGGCCGTGAACCCCGTGGTGATCGGCAAGGTGCGTGCCAAGCAGGATCAGGCCAACGACCATGATCGCACCTCGGTTCTTGCCGTGCTGCTGCATGGCGATGCGGCCTTTGCCGGTCAGGGCGTGGTGGCCGAGGGCTTTGGCCTGTCCGGCCTGCGCGGGCACCGCACCGGCGGCACCATGCATATCATCGTCAACAACCAGATCGGCTTTACCACCGCGCCGCATTTCAGCCGATCGAGCCCCTACCCCACCGATATCGCGCTGATGGTCGAGGCCCCGATTTTCCACGTCAACGGGGATGATCCCGAAGCGGTCGTGCATGCCGCCAAGGTTGCCACCGAGTTCCGCCAGAAATTCCACAAGGATGTGGTGCTGGATATCTTCTGCTACCGCCGGTTTGGGCATAACGAGGGCGATGAGCCCATGTTCACCAACCCGATCATGTATAATAAGATCAAGAAGCAGAAAACCACGTTGCAGCTTTATACCGAACGGCTGGTGCGCGACGGGCTGATCCCCGAGGGCGAGATCGAGGATATGAAGGCCGCGTTCCAGGCGCATCTGAACGAGGAGTTCGAGGCCGGCAAGGATTTCAAACCCAACAAGGCCGATTGGCTGGATGGACGCTGGTCGCATCTGGATCGCAATAAGGGCGAATATGAGCGCGGCAAAACCTCGATCAGCCCGGAAACCTTTGCCGAGGTCGGCACTGCCCTGACCCGCGCGCCGGAGAAATTCAACCTGCACAAGACCGTGGGCCGCCTGTTGGAGACGAAAAAGGCGATGTTCGACAGCGGCACCGGCTTTGACTGGGCCACGGCCGAGGCGCTGGCCTTTGGCTCGCTTTTGACCGAGGGCTATCCCGTACGTCTGGCCGGTCAGGACAGCACCCGTGGCACCTTCAGCCAACGCCATTCCGGGCTGGTCGATCAGGAAACCGAGGAACGCTACTATCCGTTGAACAATATCCGCGAGGGCCAATCGCAGTATGAGGTTATCGACTCGATGCTGTCGGAATACGCGGTGCTGGGCTTTGAATATGGCTACAGCCTGGCCGAGCCCAATGCGCTGGTGCTGTGGGAGGCGCAGTTTGGCGATTTCGCCAATGGTGCGCAGATCATGTTCGATCAGTTCATATCGTCAGGCGAACGCAAATGGCTGCGGATGTCGGGGCTGGTGATGCTGTTGCCGCACGGGTTCGAGGGCCAGGGGCCGGAACACAGTTCGGCCCGGCTGGAGCGGTTTCTGCAAATGTGCGCCGAGGATAACTGGATCGTCGCCAATTGCACGACACCGGCCAATTATTTCCACATCCTGCGCCGCCAGATCCACCGCGATTTCCGCAAGCCTTTGGTCCTGATGACGCCGAAATCGCTGCTTCGCCACAAGATGGCGGTGTCGAACACCGATGATTTCACCACCGGATCCAGCTTTCACCGGGTGCTTTGGGATGATGCCCAGAAGGGAAATTCCGACACCGAACTGGCATCCGATGACAAGATCAAGCGCGTGGTGATGTGTTCGGGAAAGGTCTATTACGATCTGCTGGAAGAACGCGACGCGCGTGGCATCACCGATGTCTATCTGTTGCGGCTTGAGCAATTCTATCCCTTCCCGGCGCTGGCGCTGGTCAAGGAGCTGGAGCGGTTCAAGGGGGCGCAGATAGTCTGGTGCCAGGAAGAGCCGAAAAACCAGGGCGGCTGGACCTTCATCGAACCCAATATCGAATGGGTTCTGACCCGGATCGGTGCCAAACACACGCGCCCCGTCTATGCCGGGCGCAATGCTTCGGCCTCGCCCGCCACCGGCCTCGCCTCCATGCATAAAGCACAGCAAGCTGCACTCGTGAACGATGCGCTTACGATCGAAGGGAACTGAACCATGTCCGTAGAAGTCCGCGTGCCCACTTTGGGCGAAAGTGTTACCGAGGCGACGATCGCCACCTGGTTCAAGAAACCCGGCGATGCCGTGGCAGTTGACGAAATGCTGTGCGAGCTGGAAACCGACAAGGTGACGGTCGAAGTGCCCTCGCCCGCCGCCGGCACATTGGCCGAGATCGTCGCCCCCGAGGGTGAAACGGTCGGGGTGAATGCGTTGCTGGCCACGCTGAATGCGGGTGAGGCCGCTGCTGCGCCTGTGGCGGAAGCGGCCCCTGTGGCCGAGGCGGCCCCCTCGCCTGTCGGTGAGGCCGTCGATGTGATGGTACCCACGCTTGGCGAAAGCGTCACCGAGGCCACCGTCAGCACCTGGTTCAAGAGCGTCGGTGACACGGTCGCGCAGGATGAAATGCTGTGCGAGCTGGAGACCGACAAGGTCTCGGTCGAGGTTCCGTCCCCCGCAACCGGCGTCCTGAGCGAGATTCTGGCCCCCGAGGGCAGCACGGTGGAGGCATCCGCCAAGCTGGCCGTCATCGGTGGCAGTTCCTCTGTGGCTGCCGCCCCCTCCTCGCCTGCGCCCGCAGCGGCCCAGGTCCCGGGCGGACGCGATGTTGAAAACGCCCCCTCGGCCACCAAGCTGATGGCCGAAAAGGGCATCGATCCGGCCCAGGTTCAGGGCACCGGTCGCGATGGCCGGATAATGAAGGAAGACGTGGCGAAAGCTGCGGTCGCCCCGGCACCAGCCCCCGCGCCTGCCGCAGCCCCCGCCGCGGCCCCGCGGGCACCGGTGGCGGCCGAGGATGCCAACCGCGAGGAACGGGTCAAGATGACCCGCCTGCGCCAGACCATCGCCCGCCGCCTGAAAGACGCTCAAAACGCCGCCGCGATCCTGACCACCTATAACGAGGTGGACATGACGCAGGTGATGGCGCTGAGGAACACCTACAAAGAGGCGTTCGAGAAAAAGCACGGCGTGCGCATGGGTTTCATGTCCTTCTTTACCAAGGCCTGCTGCCACGCGCTGAAGGAAGTGCCCGAGGTCAATGCCGAGATCGACGGTACCGACATCGTCTACAAGAACTTCGTGCATATGGGCGTGGCCGCAGGCACGCCGCAGGGGCTGGTGGTGCCGGTCATCCGCAACGCCGATCAGATGAGCTTTGCCGAGATCGAAAAGGCCATCGGCGAAAAGGGCCGTCGCGCGCGCGACGGGAAACTGTCGATGGCGGAGATGCAGGGCGGCACGTTCACGATCTCGAACGGCGGCGTCTATGGCTCGCTGATGTCCTCGCCGATCCTGAACCCGCCGCAATCGGGCATTCTGGGGATGCACAAGATCCAGGACCGCGCGATGGTGGTGAACGGTGAGATCGTGATCCGCCCGATGATGTATCTGGCCTTGAGCTACGATCACCGGATCGTCGACGGCAAAGGGGCGGT